>Ga0315281_10000819_pt1 | contig 44859 bp, 42 predicted proteins | sample YL17G07_0_MG_FD_204540 | JGI IMG/M metagenome (GOLD analysis project Ga0315281, IMG submission 204540) | Sediment microbial communities from Yellowstone Lake, YNP, Wyoming, USA - YL17G07_0 | ecosystem: Environmental > Aquatic > Freshwater > Lake > Sediment | place: USA: Wyoming | collected...
TGGAAAGGGAGAGGATACTGAAATACGTTGAGCACCAAGGACGCCAGGATTCAGGGCAAGCGAAGCTTGAGTTATAAAGTGCCACGAGCTTGCTCGTGGGTATCTACAGGGTAAACAGTGGAAAAGTTATAAAATCAGAGGATAAAATGTTGCAAAATTATGACAAATAGCAAGTTCTTCGAAACCTGAGCGTAAAAAGCTATGAAAAGAAGAGGTTCAGAGTTGACGCACCACTTATTCAAGGATATATTGGTATTGGTGCAGCCGACGAAATAGTCCATCAAAACGAGAAATTGAATGGGCAAACCGCTAAATATTCTCATTATTGAAGACTCAGAGAAAGATACATCATTGCTGCTTAGAGAGCTAATACGAAGCGGCTACGATCCAACCTATGAGTGTGTGTGTACCGCTTCGGATCTTTTACCCGCACTGCAAAACAAAAATTGGGATATTATCGTCTCCGATTTCGTTATGCCCCAATTTGATGGTTTAGAAGCTCTCAAAATGGTTAAAGAGAAGGGTATCGATTCGCCATTCATAATCATATCAGGGAAGATAAGTGATGAGACAGCCGTCCAGGCAATGAAAGCTGGAGCGTCTGACTATATCATGAAAGACCATTTAAGCCGCCTTGGTCCTGCGATTGAGCGCGAGATAAAAGAAGCAGCTACACGCCGTGAGCGCGAAAAAACATCGAAGATGCTGAAAGAACGAGAAGAAGAATTACGCGTCTTAAAAAAATTGGACCAGCTTAAAGACGAATTTGTAGGTCTCGTATCTCACGAATTACGAACCCCCCTCACTGTTATTTTAGGGGCATTAAGCACGGTAATTACAGAAGGTGATAGATTGTCGCGCACACAGGTGAAAGAGCTTATTGGTGATGCTTATTATGAAGCGGAAACTCTATCTAACATCCTCGCTAATCTGCTTGAATTAGCGCGAGCTCAGGCTAACCGACTGCAAATAGCTGAAGAACCTGTTAGCGTGTGGGAGACGATTGATGTAGTAACCAACCGTTTAAAACAGCAACCGCAGTCACACAAGATTGTGATATACTGTGATAAATCTTTGATGGTGGTGGCCGACAAGGTCAGGGTTCAAAGAATTTTACATAATCTGCTTGACAATGCGATTAAATATTCCCCCCCAGGAACAGAAATCGAAATTTTTACTCAACAAAATTTTAATGAAGTGCTTATCGGCGTGAAGGATCATGGCAAAGGAATTTCCCCAGAGGAACAGGGGAAGCTTTTTGAGGCGTTCCAACGGCTTGAACAGGACGGTAAATCACCGGGGACAGGGCTGGGACTTGTCGTCTGTCAACGTTTGGTCGAAGCACACGGTGGACGGATGTGGGTCGAGTCGCAACCTGGAAGAGGTTCGACCTTTTATTTTACTTTACCGATACTTGATATGGGGAGTTATCGTAGAACCTAATAAGATTTTTCCGAGGTAGAAATATGAAACGATTTACCATATTACTGGTTGACGATGAAGAACGCATCCTCAATTTTCTAAAGACAAAGCTGAAATTATCAGGTTATGAAATTATTGTTGCCAGTAATGGAATCGAAGCTCTCGAGCAAGTACACGGACAGGAACCCGACCTTGTGGTTCTGGATGTCATAATGCCTAAAATGGATGGTTTTCAGACTCTCAAGGAACTCCGTACTTTCTCGCCAGTCCCGGTTATCATGCTGAGTGCCCGGGGTGATGATTCAGACAAAATCAAAGGATTGGGATTTGGAGCTGACGATTACTTGCCGAAACCGTTTAATCCATATGAACTCATCGCCAGGATTGAAGCTGTTAGACGGAGGGTCAGCTCGCCGGGACTTAAGAAGACCCCCAAGGAAGTCAACATTCACGGATTGAATATAAATTTCGATGGCCATTTTATTACAGTTCGCGGCAAAGAGTTGAAGCTAACCAGGATTGAATGGCTGTTATTAAATGAGCTTGCGGGTAATCCCGGACACCTTATGTTTTACCATGACCTACTGGTTCGCGTTTGGGGGCCGGAATACCGCGACGACGTTCAAATATTAAGGACTTGGATCAGCCGATTAAGACAGAAAATAGAAAAAGATCCTGCGCATCCGCAGATTATTACTACAGTTCCAAAGACTGGCTACATTTTTAATAAGTAGACGCATCGATCTGTAAGTCTACCCGTTCCTGGTATCTATATATTTGGCGTCATCTGATTTACTGAATTAGTATTAGATATAAATCCATTATCGGATTTTCCGAATAAACTCTTTGACTGGCTCATCCCATTCTCGCGACAAGAACTCAATACTTGTTTTGCCGTTCTCCTGGCAGGCAGTTATTTCAATCGATCCCCCTCCGCCTTCAAGGCAAACAGACGAACTCGTCTGGTCGACGATTTTAAGCTGAAATCCTGTAGGTCCGAAAAATTCTACTGCCTTTTTAATGGCTTCTTCGGGACTCAATTTTGTTTTAGCAGCTATTTTTAACATCCTTCGATCTCCTTATGACCTTATTTTCTACACGGCAATTTTCAAATGACCCGTTAAACAAATATTATGTCCTCTCAGACCTAAAATAGTTATAAAATTCGCTGCAAACAGATTACATTGTTATAACATTTTTGTCATCAAGCGCAAAAATAGATTGCTTGATCATAAAAATGTGGAACATTGGGAAAGTGATAAAATGCAATATTTTCGTAATAACTTTGCATAAGATTTTATAACTATTCCATTTGGTATATTTTAAAATTTGTCAACAATGTTGAAGGGATGGGTTGGTGTACTTATGGAAACTAAATTACTTTTAAATGCAATCAAAATAGAGGACAGAATTCTATCCGATGAAGTGATGGCGTTCTGCCCCACATGCAAGGCGTTTCAAACGGTATGGTTCACAGAGGGGATGTTAAATCAAACCCGAAAATTTATACAGTACGGGAATTACATTTATCATGATTGCGGCTCAAGCGAACCTTGCCGTTTGTTTTTATCTGTATAAACATTTTTCACGCGGGGATACCTCAGGTAGATTCGAAGTATACAATTTTCCAAACTCATCGTTTGGGTATTTCGAGCAGGTAAAAATATAGAGTTTGAGTGTGTGAGTGTTAAATCGCGGGAGGCAGGGAAATGAAACTTAAAGTTATCTTCTATAGTATGTACGGACATACATACAGGTTAGCGGTCGCAATCGCAGAGGGAGCGAGAGAAGTAGAGAACGCGCATGTTGAGATGCTTCAGGTGGCAGAGCTAGTACCTGAAAATGTCCTTGAGAAGACTGTCGCTAAAAAAGCCAAGGAAGTATTTGCACACATCCCCGTCGCCAAGCCAGACGATATGGTTGATGCCGATGCAATAATATTCGGCGCTCCTACCCGTTACGGAAATATGTGCAGCCAGATGCGTAGTTTTATCGATCAGACAGGCTCTTTATGGGCTAAGAATGCGTTCGTCGGTAAAGTCGGCAGTGCATTTACATCAACCTCAACGCAACACGGCGGACAGGAGACGACACTGATTACCTGTTACATCTCGTTGCTGCACCTTGGTATGATAATCGTGGGGCTGCCCTATTCGGAAGTCCGGCAGACAACAATGAGCGAGATAACAGGCGGCAGCCCTTATGGAACAAGCAGTATTTCCGGATCAGGTGGAAGTAGAATGCCGAGCGACAATGAACTGGCGATGGCGAGGTTCCAGGGTAGGCACGTGGCGACGATCGCCAGCAGGTTGGTGTCAGCGCCAACGATGGTAAAGGTGTAGCAATCCTAATGTAGTTAGGAAAAAATAGGATAAGGAGCGACAAAATGGAGTATAACAAAGTGATTGTACCTCTCGATGGTTCTAAGCTTGCCGAAACTATCCTTCCGCATGTCGAAAAGATAGCCAAAGGATGCAGCATTCCACAGGTCGTCCTGGTTACGGTCACAGAACCAATCAAGGTAAAACGTCCCAGCGGAGAAGAATTCAACGAAAGACCGGGAGCGTATCGACCTCCTTTAATCTTTTACGGACCATATACGGTTGCAGGCGGTGTTCCTTATCCGGACGCGATCATTAATTTACCTGTTACGATTGGCAGGATGGCAAAGACCGGATATAACTATCTGGTGAGGATAGCTGAAGGATTAGATAAAAAAGGTATTCCCGTGAGTATTGCTTTATTAGTTGGGGATGTTGCAGACGAGATAGCTAATTTTGCCAAAGATGAAAATGCTGACCTGATCATGATGGCAAGCCGCGGGCGGACAGGGCTCCGGCGTTGGGATGTAGGAAATGCGGCGCCAAAGGTTTTTAGGACTACAGAAATCCCGATCATGATGGTCAAACCGCCAGCTGGCTTCAAAGAAACAAAATCAGTCCGGCATGGAAAAGCATCCTGAGCAAATTAACCGAATAAAGTACGACTAAGCGTCTGAAGAAATTGAGAGGTGAGCCAACATTTAAGCCGGCTCACCTCTCCCTCTTCCACCTCACCACCCAAACCCTGAGTTAATGCTCAGGGCTACTTTTTATCCTCTTTTTTCTTTGCAGCGATCGAGATTTTCTTGGTTGAACCACCATCCACTTCCGTCCCATATTTAATCCCGATTATGAAACGATTACGTATAAAAGTTATAAAATTTGAGGAATGGCATAACAAAAATATGACATTTTGTGTACTGGTTGAAAGAACCAAAAGGGAATATTTACTCTTACGCGCTCGTACCAATTCAGGAGCCGGTCACCTCAGCGATACTGAACAGCAATATCGATGTCGCGTTGAATTGAATAATGATTTCAAAGGCGTATTAGCTTAAATGCTTTTTCAGCCACTCTTCTAGATCAGCCATCACCGTCAAGTGCTCCGGCTCGTTGAAGATTTCGTGGAGCAGACCTTCATAGAGCTTAAGTGTCTTATCTTTAGCACCGATAAATTCATAAAGGACCTTGCTGCGGGCGCCATCGGCACCACCGTTACCTGCCATTATGAGGGTTGGCAGCTTTATCTGCAGTACCAGCTCAGGCAAAGTTGTCCTCATATCTGTCATCGCCGAACGCTGGGGTAACGGACCGCGGTAGACCAACGGGTCATTCTCATAAGCTTTGATGACTGCAGGGTCGCGGCTAAGGAAAGCAGTGGGCAAAGGCTGACCAGCAGGACGGGGAGGCGGCGGCGGTTCACCCGGTCTTGCGAGACCTCCACCCGAAGTAACCAGTCCTGCAAGCTCATGTTGATATTGAGCCGCATAAGCCAGGGCAATCATCGAACCCATGCTGTGCCCGATAAGAAAGATTTTATCCCTTGGATTTACTTTACGCACAATATCGAAGAATGTCTTAAGGTCTTTCAGATAATCGGTAAAATGTTCTACCTGGACGCGCTCTCCATCTGATCTTCCGTGCCCCCTGTGGTCGAGAGCCCAAACTGCATATCCCCTTGGTACGAAGTAGTTAACCAGGTTTCCATAGCGTCCGCTGTGCTCAGCAAATCCATGTGCCACGAACAGGACTGCTTTTTGTTTGCTTTCCGGCTGCCAGTATTGATAATAAATGTTGAAGTCTTTCCAACCTTTGAAATTACCTTCTGAATGTTTCATTTTAAACTCCTCATCATAAATACTCCAAAGGAGAATACACGCTCTTTAATGTGTAGTAAGCTGCTTGTCCTGGGAAGATTCTGTTCTGAAGCTCTGGCACAGGTTTAGAAAATCACGGTACTTATCAATTTGTTTCTCGCGTTCCCAGACGCTCCAACCGAGTAGCAATCCCAAATTGTTGGAAACCGTTTCAATGGCATCACGTCCCTGCATTGGGCTCCAGCCGATGTTCGTGCGGCGCAGCATAAAATCATTTAAAGTCATTGCCGATTCTTCGTCGACGGCATATTGAATCTGGGCAATGATGTCAGGCGTTCCCTCGGCGATCGGTTTACCAAGCAATTTGTTCATTCCAACGTATTTTAGCACCTCTGAGAATCGAGCTCCATAGACATTGACCAGGTGATTTACTGTCTGTCTTGATATGTCATACTGCCTGGCTGCGGTCTCGATATCCAGGGTTTTTACCTCCGGTAGTCCCTGGAGGGGAGTGTGAGCTGTTGTGCATTTTACCGGCTTATTGAATTTTTTACATACGAGGTCGATTGCTTCTTCAGCAATCCCTCGATACGCTGTTATCTTACCACCCAACACTGTGATAAAACCTTTAATACCATTTTCAGGGTCGTGGTCGACCAATTTATGCGCACGAGATGTGTTGGAAGCAGCTTTGTTATCTGCAGCCACCAATGGACGCAGTCCAGCGAAAGCGTAATAAATATCGTTTTCCGTAAAATGCGGGAAGTAGTGATGCATTTCTGTTACCAGGTAGTTGACATCTGAAGCTGTGGCATACGCAGCGTCCGGGTCGCCGTTATAGTCTGTATCTGTGGTACCAACAAGGGAATATTCTCCCCAGGGCACCACGAAAAATAAACGGCCGTCACTTTTAGCGAATAAAACCAGCGCATTTTCTGAAACCTTTTTTGTGAATAGATGAATGCCCTTCGTCCTGCGTAATTTGTAGTTGCTCCTGACGTAAAATTCGTTCCAGACCATGTCAGCCCAATGTCCTCCGGCATTGATGACGATGCGTCCGTGGGCTTCATATTCTTCGCCGTTAAGAACATCTTTAATACGAATGCCGGAAACATTGTCGCCTTTCAATTCCAGTTCGGTAGCGACGCAGTGATTCAAGATAGTAGCGCCCTTGTCAGCGGCTGCAATTACATTGTCGATACATAATCTTTCCATGAATTCAGCCTGGCAGTCGGAATAGACGAGTGAGCCGGTCAAACCATCGACTCCGGTCAGACAAGGTTCCCGTTTTAAAGTGTCTTTTAATGAAAGATGTTTCCAGCGGTGCAGAGTATAGCCGGTAGCCATGATGTCATAAAGTGTCAAGCCGATGTGCAGTGTATACCTGTAAAAAGGTTCGGAGCGTAGTGAAGGGATTACAAACTTCAGTTCGTGTACCAGGTGGGGAGCGATATTTAGAAGAATTTTCCTTTCTATCAGGTCGTTTCTAACAAGTTTAAATTGCATCGTACGAAGGTAACGTAGCCCTCCATGAATCAATCTGGTAGATCGGGATGTAGTCCCGTAAGCAAAATCCTCTTTTTCAACAAGCAGCGTATTAAAACCGCGGAGAGTGGCATCCCTGGCAATCCCCGCCCCGATAATTCCTCCGCCAACTATGATTAAGTCAAAATTTTGTCCATTAAGTTTGTTAAAATCTCGTTTCAATACTGTACCCTTTCACAACCTGTCTAATGTATCGATTTTCACGTAACTTATATAAAATAAGTTTCATAATTTAAGTCTTATATAGAAATGCCGGATTTATTATCAAGAAAAAACGGTTCAGTTGAGATGAGTATGCTTTGTACTCTAACATGGTATTGAGCAAGCGTCAACTTGTATTTGAAGGTGAGGTTTTGACGGATGGTTTCCTCACCAACCGAAGATGGCCACGCCATCCCGATGTAATTGTGATCCCTCGTATGACATTGGTCTTTTTTCTGGATTCCAGCTCGGAGGCTGGAATGACAATAACATTTTAATGGCACGAATGTATAGGATAAAATTCTTGCTCCACTGTCGAGTGCAGACAGCGGGCTGGAAGACAATGGAGGAGTTCTCTCACCACCCTGAGATCACCGCGTCATCCCGATGTAATCGGGATTCCTCACGATGAGTTAAATTAGCTTGACTATGTAGCGTGCTTAAGTTAGCATTGTAAACAAATTCTAGAAATAAATTAAGGGGTACGTAATGCGGCTTTTCCTGGTGCGTCATGGCGATACAGATTTCAACACCAGTCACCGGTTCATGGGACACAGTGATATTGATTTGAGTGCAGCCGGCCGGCAACAGATTCAATGCCTGCGCGATTATCTAAAAGATGAAAAAATAGATGGTGTATATGCCAGCGATCTCGCGCGTACGGTAACCACGGCTGCAATTATCACTGAAGGAAGAGGTCTAGGAGTTATCCCATGCCCTGAGCTAAGAGAGATGAATTACGGCTTGTGCGAAGGAATGACTTTCAGTGAAATAAATGATCAGTATCCCAATGTTGCGGACCAATGTATCAATTTCAATCTTTCGCTCGAATTCCCCGGAGGCGATACTTTTAAAGACTTTTCGGACCGCACCGTAAGTTTCCTAAAAAGGCTTAAAATACATAAACCTTCGGACACGGTCCTGGTGGTATCGCATAACGGTCCTTTAAAAGCACTGGTCTGTCATTTTCTGGGGATCGATATGCAGCATTGGTGGCAGATACGTATAGATACTGCTTCTATCAGCACGGTAGATATTACATCTCGAGGAGCAATACTTAGTCGGCTCAATGATACATCCTGCTTGAAAAAATTGACAAAGAATTAAAGGTTCTTGCTCCTAAGCAAATTCACGTGTTAAACTGGCGTTATTGATGAAGAATTCAGGCTCGAAGTCATTGTTTATTACATTTGAAGGCGGTGAAGGCAGCGGCAAAAGTGTGCAGTCGAGGATTTTGTACCGCCGATTAAACAAGTTAGCTATCTCGACGCTGCTCATTCATGAGCCCGGCTCTACACCGCTTGGTGAAAGACTCAGCAGGTTAGTCAAAAGCTGCCGTTCAGGATCGATTACGGCGACAACCGAATTATTGCTTTTTAATGCGGCGCGTGCTCAACTTGTTAGCACTATTCTTCTTCCATCTTTAAACAGAGGCTCAGTAGTCATCTGCGACCGTTATACAGATTCTACTCTCGCTTATCAAGGCTACGGGCGGGGCTTGAAACAGGAAATAGTACGAAGTGCAAATGAAATTGCGACGGGTGGATTGAAACCCGATTTAACCATACTTCTTGATATTCCGGTAAGTGAAGGATTGGAGCGTAAGCGAAACAATGATAATGACAGGTTTCAAAGTGAGGAGGTTGCTTTCCACGAGCGCGTGCGGCGGGGTTACCTTACTTTAGCGCGGAAAGAGCCTAACCGATTTTTTGTAATCAATAGCACTATGAGCAAACAATCAATTTCGCAGATTATCTGGCAGAGAGTCAACCAGCTATTGTTTAAATAGTATTCGAAAGGATTATTTTTGAATACGCCTACGTTGAATGAAGAGCAAGCACAGTGGAAGCGCGGCTACCAGCTTATCGCCGGCGTTGACGAAGCCGGAAGAGGACCGCTGGCTGGGCCGGTGGTAGCGGCAGCTGTCATTCTCTCCCAGGAACATAAGAATAAAAAATGGTTCAAAATGATAGCCGATAGTAAAGCCCTGACCGCACTACGCCGTGAATTTCTTTTTGAGTGCTTGAACCGAGATGCAATCAGCTTGGGCGTTGGGGTTATAGATTCCGTTACTATCGATATGGTAGGCATAGCTAAGGCGACCCGACTCGCGATGCAAGCGGCTGTAAAGCAGCTTAATCCTGTACCAGATTATCTTTTGATAGACTACTTTCGCCTCCCCGAAGTTAAATTACCTCAGAAGGGAGTGCTCGATGGCGACAGCCTGTGCTTTTCAATTGCAGCTGCTTCGATAGTCGCTAAGGTAACCCGCGATCGAATGATGGTTGACCTTGATAAGGTGTATCCAGGATATTTTTTTTCAGACCATAAAGGATACTCAACGGAAAAACATCTGGAGTGTCTAAAACGCCTTGGAGCATGTCCAATTCACCGCCGTTCATTTCAACCTGTTCGTGATGTTTGCGGAGATGGATAGATGACCCGGAAAAGCACCGGAATCCTTGGTGAAGAACTTGCCAGCCATTTTATGACTGAACGCGGTTACTCGATGGTTGAAAAAAATTACCGCATCCGCGAGGGAGAAATTGACATAATAGCCACCAAAGATGGGTTCCTCGTTTTTGTTGAAGTGCGGACAAAAAGAAGTAGTTTATTCGGCACTCCTGAAGAATCAATTACAGCAAAGAAAATGGAACATCTCCGTGCCGCTGCTAATAGATATCGCGATACTCACGAAAATTTGCCTTCTTCATGGCGAATCGATGTCGTCTGTATCGAACTAAATGCCTTGGGACAAGCTAAGCGTATTGAAATCATAGAAAATGCAATTGAAGATGCCTAAATAGGCTCATGTTTATCATAAGGTAGCACAAGATAAAACATGTTTGACAAGTGTTTCCTTCCTAGTTATAATTTAGCCTAAACATTATGCTTCTGGTCAGACAATAAAATTAGGCTAAGCATGATAAAATCCCGACTGCCGCATGTTATTCTCATGGCGAGTGTCATTTTGCTCGCACTATTGATAGCCGACAATTCGGCGTTAACTTCCTTAGCCTCATCGGCTACTTCAAACGTTAATCCATTAATACTCCCGTCTGTTACAGACTATCCTGAATCTTCTGTTGATTTCGTACAGGTAGGACTGTGCGGGAATATTACTTCAGACATTGTGACTATGGAACTTGCCAATGGAGAAGAAGCAGTGCTACTGGGTACCACAAAGGGACTTTATATTGTCTCTAATGGGTCTCTGCTGAATTATGTTCCAACAACAAGTTCTGTTGCGGATATTGCCATACTCGATGATATGAACAACGATAAACAGCAAGAAATTGCAATCGCCATCTGGGATACCTATTTCCCAAGCATCCGGTGTTATGATAGCAAAACTGGTAATAAGCTCTGGCAATCTCTGCCAAAACAAGAAGTCTTTGCTGATAACCTGATGTGGATCGAACAGCAGACACCCACTTTTGATGTCGAAGCTCTGGATATCAATAACGATAACATTAAAGACGTCATTGCGACCTCAGGCTACCGCATTTATGCTCTCGACGGAAAAACCGGCAAACAGGTCTGGGCTTATCAAGCCGGTGATAACCTCTGGAAGATTGTAACTGTCCCTGATTTAAATAACGACGGCTCTCCTGAGCTTGCTATTGGCGGGCAAAACGGATTTATTTACGTTTTCAACAGCAAAGATGGCACATTACTCTGGCAAGAAAGAGTGGCTGAGAGATACGATGTTATCAATGACCAAAACAGGCTCCAAGCTACCGTTGACCGTTGTATCTGGGACATCATACCCTTCAGTACTGGTGCCGGCTCGCAGGCAATTGTCAGCTCCGAGGATGGCAAGGTTAGATTAATCGCTCTGGCTGATGGAACCATCATATGGGAAACTGAGGTCATCGAGTATATAACATCCCAGCAATTTGGATACTACTCACAGAAGTCTTTTAAGCCTACCAGCCCTGGAGACCAAAACTTTTTCAATCTCAGAGCCTGTCTGGTTGACGATACCAACGGCGACGGTATTGAGGAGGTTTTCATTTCCTCCTTCATCGGGGAGGGACGTTCTGCTTTACTCGTGATAAATGGCGCATCGGGGCAGGTTATCTGGCAGAATCAGGGGCTGACCTTGAGTGAAGTCTCACAGGTAGCGGTAGTCTCCATTGAAGGTGAGGAGGCAATTCTTTTGCCCCTAGGTAAGACTGGCTTTATAGATGAGCTTAATGTAATTGACCCCGCAAACGGAACAACACTAAGGACGATCGCAATCATGACCGGTCCCGAGTCCACTGGCAGTAACAAATATCAGGTCAAGGGAACCAATGCCGACACCTTTATTCTTGCCTCAAATTATGGAGACCTCCTTCTTGTCTCTTCTGAAGGCGATGTCCTCTGGGACTACCCTAGGGTAACCGATATTAACGTAGAACCTGGGGAGTTCCATGGCGATTCAACTGAAGATTTACTTATAAATTCCAAGATTTATATCTACGGTAAACAAAATGCTACTTATACAAGCCGAGTCCTCTATGTTTTAGACGGTGCTACCAAGCAGAAAGTCTGGTCCTATGAAACACCATATGAAGAATATGTGGTTACCGGCGGCATCAGTAGTGTTCAGATAATACCCGATGTAAATGGAGACGGTAAGCAGGATATTGCTGGGTTCGTCCAACTTCCCGATTGGTACCAGAAAGGTGGAGAGTACGGTGAAGATACTCGAATCATTGTGCTTAGCGGCGGTGATGGTACCGTTCTTCTCAAAAAGCCCGTAGTTGATAAGACCTATTATGGTGTCTGGGAGCGGTTGTATAAAGACCCGTCCTACTCCGAAATATATGTACGGCAGTGGCTTGAGCAGCAATTAAAACAACAGTTAAACGAAATAGAAAATAGCTTGCGTCAAAAAGGTATGTCCGAGGCTGAAATTCAACAAAACCTTCTTATCGAGGAGACCAACAAGCGTCAGAACCTCGAGGTAAATGAATTGCCAAAGATGCTTAACAATTTGCTTATGCAGTTACAAAAAAGCGAGCAGGGGTGGAGAATCGACAAATGGATATGGTCTTTCGGTACAATCAGCTTTAACGAGGGTGGGCCAGCGCCAATCTGCTTTGTGGTTATGACACAGCGCGACTTGTACCTCATGAATCCCAAGGGTGAAATACTGCTGACCTGGTGCTTCCAAACCGGGCTCTATAATAACGGACCATTTGGTTCTGAAACCATCCCGTCCGGAGTAAAGTACGATGTCAAAGGACTGCAAGGACAAAGGCAACTGGTTCTCGATGACTTGAATGGAGATGGCGCGAACGACCTGGCTACTTTCACTGGCAACAAAATATATATCGTCACTACCCAGATTTATCCCAACGGCAACCTAGATTTTAATCCCTTTAGTGAGATTGAGGTCAAGGAAGGGATAGCTTCGAATCGGGGATGGCTGGAGAGCGACCTTAATGGTGACGGTATCCGGGAAATTGGCTACGTCAGAAACCAGGAAAATCGTCCCCCGCTATATACAGTAGTGTCGCCGGTAACCAGCGTAAAACTCCTTGAGATAGAGTACCATTTTAACGACGATACAATGGATACCGGATGTGCCGATTTAAATGGTGATGATTATGCTGATTCATTGCTCTTTCAAAGATGGGCTGAAAACAAAGAAGGATCCAGGATTCAGGTCGTAAGCGGTCGGGATAAGGCTGTTATCTGGGAGTATAACGACTGTCGTGAAAACTATCTGTTCCAATTAATGAACTTTCAGAGCAGTATCATGCCGGCTTGCCCCATTTCAGATATCTCAGGTGATGGCATCAGCGACCTTGCCTTCAGTCAGAGCCTTGCCTACCAGGCAGGCGCGCAGATAATAATTTTTGATATTGCCCACAAGCAAGAGATAAAACGCATTGTTCTGGAGGAAATAGACCCTACCGTGCGTGGCAATCAAAGGTGGAATCCCGGGCTGCTAGTCAAGGAAGTAGAAGATATCAACGGCGATGGTTGGAAAGAACTGGCAGCAATTATGCCATTCGGAGCCACAGTCAACGACAAGGTCTGGCAGCTTGTCATAGTAGACATCTACCATGAGAAAATACTCACAGATTTTCTGATTTTGGGCTCTGGATTGTTTAAACTTGGGAGTGAGAGCGAGTTTGGGATGACAGGTTTCAATGGTGAGGTATATCTTCTGAATGTAACACAAAACCTCCGCATTGAAAGTCCAGCCGATGGTAGCACGCAGACATCTCCAGTGACTGTGAAATGGAGCGGGGCGAGTGATGTAGCTTTCAATCAGGTATACATCGACGGGATAGAAGTGGGAAGAACTAGTGGTAACGAACTAACCGTACAAGCGATCCAGGGTGAACATGACCTCGAAGTCCGTTCGCTCGATGAAAATGGGCGGGGAGTATACCAGACGGTGACGTTCACAGTCGAGAAAGGCTCCTTACCTATCATCTTGCTGATTATTTTACTGGTTGTATTGTTAATACTAGCTCTCGTACCCGCAGTATCAGGCATCATCATCAGACGGCGCCACAGGAGGGAACGTAATGGATAACCGCCTGGTGGTCGAGACGAAAAATTTGACTAAGATGTTCGGGGACTTTACTGCTGTAGACAGTATCAATCTGGCTGTGCAAAAAGGCACTATCCACGGTTTTGTCGGTCCCAACGGCGCTGGGAAGACAACGACAATGAAGATGCTCGTCGGGGCTATCCAGAGCAATCAGGGAGAAGGATATATCAAAGGCCATAAAATCGGCTCAATCGAAGCCAAGCAGTTTATCGGTTACGCTCCAGAGCATACCTTTTTCTATAATAATATGATCGCCTCCGACTATCTAGCATACATGGCAAGAATCTGTGGGGTAAATAAGTTGGAGGTTAGAAAGAAAGCGCTCGAACTTCTCGATTGGCTTGACTTAGGTAACTTCTCCGAAAACAAAGTAGGCGGTTTCAGCGCTGGTATGAAACAAAGACTTAGTCTGGCTCAGGCTTTGATACACGAACCTGAATTGTTAATCCTGGATGAGCCTACGGCTAATATGGACCCCACCGGCCGGATATCCATCCTGGACAAGTTAAGTCAGCTCGCCCGCGAAAAAGAGGTTACTATCTTCCTTTCAAGCCATATCCTCTCCGAACTGGAGCAGGTAGTCGACTTCATGACTATGATCGATAAGGGGCGTATTGTAGTTGAGGGGAAGATGAGCGATTTGAGGAAGAGATTCTCCGGGAACCACTTCCTGTTAAAAACTTCTTGTAATGAGGCAATATTAGCTGTGATAAAAGATAAAGGTCTCTTTAGTGAAAGTTGGATTGATAACGAAAACTTTATCCACTTGATAAGTGAAAATACTCCTGCTTTGAGAAAGGAAGTAGTATCGGCAGTAGTACAAACTGGCGCTGAACTGGAGCACTTCAGCGAAGAGCAAGCCAGCCTCCAGGACATATATCGCAAGACAATGAATATGGAGGAGGGGAGTTAGGGTATGAGACCCACTATCACAAAAGAAAGAATCAACTCCGTCATGGGGAAAGCCATCATCGTTATGAATAAAACCATCAGTGAATTGATGAGCTTTAGGCGACTGGTGGCAGGGCTATTTATCGGGCTGGCTCCGGTAATACTATTCGGTTTTGTTTGGAGAGAGATTTTTAGTTCGGGAACACTGTCTCTGGAGATGCAAATTCGTAGTATGGTCGGTTATTTTATGCTGATTTCCTTTGTATGGACGGTTGGGGCATTCATTGCCTATTTGATAATTGTCAGCGGTACTGACTCTATCTCCAAAGAGGAGGAGAGTGGTACTCTATTACTCATGGTAAGTAAGCCTATAAGCCGTTTCCAATTCATTCTAGGTAAGTTTCTCGGTCTGCTGGTGACTACCCTACTTCTTGAGATATTAATATTATTTGGTTCCGTCTTCATTTTCTGGTTAACGCTGGGGCTCGATCCGGAGACTGTTGGCGCTCTTCTAAGTGTTGCTTTCTGGATGTTTCTATATTCTATCATCGTCGCGATCCTTTTCGATGCCCTGGCAATTGCTATATCTACGCTGCTGAAAAGTCAGATGTTAAAAATTACGTTGAGCATACTACTGGTTGGATTCATTTTTACCTTTGGTCTTATCATGCGAGGTCTGTGGCCTAGCACCTACGAGAACTACCACCTTGGTTACATCGACCCCGGTTATCATCTGGGTAATATCTATGTCTCCGCGGTAGAGCAGGTTGAAAGCGGCCGTATCACACCCCAAACACAAGCTTACATGGGATTAATCAACGGGACTTATAGCGCCGGTATAGAGGAGGCAGTACTGGTGATGTTCATAGGTACCTCGCAGTCGTTTGACCCCGATATCGGCGCGATGCCGCCTTCCTTAGAAAGAACCAACTATCTCAATCCCGTGTTTTCGGCACTACTTTGTCTTGTTGTATCGGCTGCGGCTATGGGTGTAGCCAAAATATCCATAGAGAAGAAAGAGGTTTATTAACTGTTATTTCCCCAATTTTAAAGATGAAGTATTGAATGGCCAAGCGGTGTCGACATTTCAATTCCAGCGCAACCTATGATACAGGTTTCGAACGAACCAAATATACTAATTGATAGATTACATTCATAGTTTCTAATCCAACTGGGCAAACTCAAGGGTCATCTGCTTGTTTACTTCTTAATTGTCTAGAGGTAACGAACTACCCACATTCAACTGCAAATTGATGGAATATCTCATCTGGTACAATACCGACAGACCACACCGTGGAATTGGCAAAATTCTACCAATGCGCTATTATCTGGATAAATTTATTCCCCCTTCTCAGTCCAATATATTATGGACGCTTACAAAAACTTGTGCAGCTGACCTCGAAATGTTAAAATTGGCTCTGTTGACTAAAATGGCTTCACCAGAAGCATTGACTCCCCAGAATTTTAGGCTTGTTGACGCTAGTCTCAACCGCACTGCTGAAGGGCTTCGTTATCTTGAGGACGTTGCTAGATTTCTCCTCAATGATCCTGCTCTAACTAAGCGGTTGAAGCTGATGCGCCATAACCTGTTAGTCAGCGACTGGCAGTTCCAGAAGCGATTACTGGAATTTCGCGACGCAACAGGTGACGTAGGACTGGGAATAAACATCGCGGTAGAAAAAGAAAACAAACGTGATTTATTATCATCGATAGTAGCTAATTCAAGACGAGCCCAGGAAGCCTTGCGTACTCTTGAGGAATTCTCAAAAATCAGCTGCTTTTCAACTCACCTGAATGCCAACAAATTGGAGCAGACTCGTTTCGATTTGTACACCATCGAAAAAGAATTGGCCGGAAAGCTGCTGCGCCAGGATAAGACAGACCGATTACATGGAATTTATATCATTATCGATATTCAAGCGCTCAATGGAAGAAGTCATCTTGATGTAGCGTTGCAGGCAATAGAAGGAGGCGCGTCCGTAATCCAGCTCAGGGATAAGATGCTCGATCATGGAAAATTATTGCCAATCGCCCGCGACTTAAAAGGACTGTGCTCTGAAAAAAATGTTTTGTATATTATTAATGATTATATTGATATCGCCCTGGCAGTACAGGCGGATGGGATACACCTCGGGCAAACTGATCTACCTATAGCGGTCGCTCGTAAAATGGTGCCGATGGATATGGTTATCGGGTGTTCGACTGATACAGTAACGCAGGCGAAACATGCCGTTGCAAACGGTGCCGACTATGTGGCGGTAGGTGCGATATTCCCTAGTTCATCCAAAGAGACCGAGGTTATCGGACTTAAAGCCTTAAGTAAAATTAAACAAGCCGTGCCGGTTCCGGTTGTGGCAATTGGCGGTATTAATAAGACAAACATTGCTGAAGTGAAACTAGCGGGCGCCGATGCAGCGGCAGTAATCAGTGCTGTAATGAGCGCAGCATTACCGGAAAAAGTTGTTAGAGAACTAACCAGGAAATTTGAGGCTGTGAAATGACGAGACTAACAGAAAATTTAGACGCGATTGCGGACCGGATAAGGGCGCTATTCACATCTCAAGACGCAGCCCGGGAAAGAGTGCTGCCGCTTTGCCGCGAGGTGATCCGCTACAGCAGTACCGCGATTCGAGCCCTTCACCGCCAGGAAATGACAGAGGCACGTAATTTATTAGAACAAGCGCGACGTTTACTGGATAAAGCGGATGCAGCAATTTCTAATGGTGGGGAATTGATAAAGACCGGATTCATGATAGATGCACAGAAAGAATACGCTGAGGGACGTATTACTCTGGCACTGGTACAGGGTAATCAACCACCTTCACCAGAAGAGCTGGGAGTCGATCATGCATCGTATTTGCACGGCCTGGCTGAAGCTGTTGGCGAGCTCAGGCGCTACATGCTTGACAGCATGAGAAAAGGAGACCTTTCACGCGGGGAAGAACTATTGTCCGCAATGGATGATATTTATAATATTCTCGTTACCATGGATTTTCCGGATGCCATCACCCATGGTCTACGTCGCAATACTGATATGGTACGTGGCGTTTTGGAACGGACCCGAAGTGACCTTACACTTACAATGCAGCAAAAAGAGCTGGAAGACAAACTCAAGGAATACGAGAAATAATGGAGGAAAATATTCAGTGAGGCCATCTATTAAAGGAAAACGCAAACTGTTCTTCTGGATGGGGATTGGATTGTTTGTAGTAATGATTCTAGGTTTTTGTTTGCTGGGTGGTTCTGCAGCGGCGCAATCACCTAATCCAGCGATAGCAGCTGGCGGGGAAACTATACCACTTCTGTGGTGGCTTGCTCCTATCGGAGCTATTTTCGGTTTAATAGCCGCAATATTTTTTTACCGGGGGATGAAGAAGGAATCTGAGGGCACCAAGGAAATGCAGTTTATTGCGCAGGGTGTCCGCGAGGGTGCAATTGCTTACCTGAAACGCCAATATAAGATAGTGGCGATAGTTTTGGTCGTTCTGGCACTCATCTTCGCATATCTGGCATTTGGTTTGAGGGTACCTATCATGAATCGATGGGTCCCGTTTGCCTTCCTCACCGGAGGTTTCTTTTCAGGGCTATGCGGCTGGTTAGGTATGAAGACGGCTACATATGCAAATGCTCGTACTGCAAACGCAGCGCGCACCTCTTTGGACAGAGCTTTAAAAGTAGCGTTTAGAAGCGGCGCTGTAATGGGGCTGATTGTAGTAGGTTTTGGTCTGCTGGACATCTGTTTATGGTTCTTGATTTTATCGAATGTTGGTGATTACAGCCTGACGGAAATTACAGTTACCATGTTGACCTTCGGAATGGGCGCGAGCACTCAGGCTCTCTTCGCTCGTGTTGGTGGAGGTATCTTCACTAAAGCTGCGGACGTAGGTTCCGACCTCGTGGGAAAAGTAGAGGCGGGTATTCCTGAGGACGACCCGAGGAATCCAGCTGTCTTGGCAGACAATGTTGGAGACAATGTCGGTGACGTTGCCGGGATGGGTGCTGATCTTTATGAATCATATTGCGGCGCCATATTATCAGCTGCTGTACTCGGCGTTTCAGCCGGTTTGGGAGTGCTTGGAATTGTCATCCCGATGTTGATCGCCGGTCTGGGTGTGATTTTCTCGGTTATCGGTGTGCTCATGGTAAGGGCCAAGGAAGGAGCTTCGCAGAAATCGCTTCTCAGTGCCCTTGGTATGGGCGTCAATACCAGTGCAGTTCTTATTGCGATTGCTTCCGGATTTGTCGTCGTGTTCCTGCTGAAAGACGAGCTTGCCGGCGGAATAATGGAAGCAGTAAAAATATGGCTATCTATCGTGATTGGATTAGTCGTCGGAATTATTATCGGTAAAGCTACAGAATATTACACCTCTTATGACTATAAACCAACCAAAGAGATTGCCGACCAGACAGCTACCGGACCGGCAACGGTAATCATCGCCGGTTTCTCGGTGGGTATGCAGTCGACAGGTATTCCGGTGATTGCGACCGCACTAGGTATTTTCTTGAGCTACTGGCTGGCAGGTGGTTTTATAGAACCAATGCGCGGTCTTTATGGTATCGCGATTGCTGCAGTCGGGATGTTATCTACACTGGGTATCACCCTGGCAACGGATGCTTACGGTCCCATTGCGGATAACGCAGCAGGCAATGCTACGATGGCAGGATTGGAACCAATCGTCCGAGAACGGACTGATAAACTGGATGCCATTGGCAATACTACTGCAGCAACCGGTAAGGGATTTGCAATAGGCTCGGCTGCTTTAACTGCTCTGGCGTTAATTGCGGCATATATCGATGAACTCAGAGCTGCGCTAGTCCGTATTGCTGAACACAGCGCCGACGGATTGGCTAAAATTACACCGAATCTCTCCTGGACATTAGAGCAGGCAAAAAATTCCACGCTTGCCGATTATATCGATGCGTACCAGCTGACCATTATGAATCCTAGGGTAGTCGTTGGTTTAATGTTAGGTGCCATGATGGTGTATGTCTTTTGTGCCATGACAAACAAAGCGGTTGGTCGGAATGCCGGCCGCATGGTTGAGGAGGTACGAAGACAGTGGCGCGAGATCCCTGGATTAATGCAAGGCACGGCAAAGGCGGATTATGCACGTTGTGTCAGTATCTCAACTGCAGGCGCCCAGAAGGAAATGGTTGTGCCTTCATTAATGGCAATTGTTGTCCCAGTAGCGGTCGGTCTTCTTTTAGGGCCTGCCGGGGTAATGGGGCTTCTTCTGGGGGGCATGAGCTGCGGATTTGTTACTGCTATCATGCTGGCAAATTCGGGTGGAGCATGGGATAATGCCAAGAAATATGTTGAGTCGGGTGCACACGGCGGTAAAGGCTCGGCTGCTCACAAAGCGGCTGTGGTTGGTGATACTGTAGGCGACCCATTCAAGGATACATCAGGACCATCTCTTAATATACTTATCAAATTAATGTCGATGGTATCAATTGTATTTGTCGGTGTCACGCTGAGCGTAAGCTTAATATTCGGCAAGCTATTCGGATTCTAAATTACAATTGCAAAAAAAATAGGAGGGACCCGGATTATTCCAGCGCCCCTCTTATTTTTTTGTGGGTTCGATAACTATGCAGTACCGTCAAGAAATGGATTGCCCCGTCGTTCAACCCCGATGGTTGAATCCGGTCCATGCCCCGGGCATACGGTGGTATTGTCGGGAAGAGTCATCAACTTTTCAGCAATGCTTTCCAGCTCTTGTTCGTAATTGGATCCTGGAAAATCTGCCCTGCCAATTCCGAAGTTGAAGAGCGTATCGCCGGTGAATACGATACCTTTTGTATAAAGACTAATACCTCCGGGAGTGTGTCCGGGTGTGTGGAGCACTCTGAAACTGATTTTGCCTATTGCTATAGTGTCGCCTTCTTTCAGTATGATATCAGGGGGTGGTGGTGTTTTTGAAAATGGAGCCATTATGATACGAAATTGCGGTCTTTTAAGTGAATCGGCTTCGGCTTGATGAATTGCTACTGGCGCCCCTGTATCTTGTTTGACTTCTGCCAATGCACCAATATGGTCCATATGGCTGTGCGTAAGGACAATGAATTTTATTCTTAATCCCAGGCTTTTTACGGTTTTTAGAATTGCGCTTGCATCAGCACCGGGGTCGATAATTAATCCCTCTTTTGTCTCTTCATCACCGACAATGAAGCAATTTGAGGCGAACATGCCAACTTCTAGTTTTTTTACGATCACGTAGACTCCTTTAAGGGCTAGGTATCACTTTATAAAATCTTAACATACAAAGCACATGGGTTGCCCGGTTCCCATCCCGGGTAAGGGTCGATAATATCAGTCAACATAAAACCGTTTTTGTCATAGAAGCGGCGTGTTGCTTCATAGGGTTGATAACCAGCGTGTGGAGCAAGAGTTTTCACCTCAAGCAATCGAATACCCTTCTCTTTCAGTCCAATAGAAGAATGTTCGATCAAAGCCGTGCCATATCCTTTATTTTGATGTTCTTTTTTAACGGCGAGCCACAGTATTTCGGCGGCTTGAGGATATTTCGCGGCTATAACTATAAAGCCGAGCATTTTACCAGAATCATTTACGACGAATAACTGGTAGTTTTTTATATCCTGGATGAGGTTAACTATACCAGAGTCAGTAAAATAATCAGGTAGATCCCTGGCTATTTTCACACATTCCTCTGCGATTTTCGTGTCACCTTTGGTGATAACCATATCCAAACCCTGATACATCAGGCGATAGTTCTTTCTTCTTTGAAACGCGCAATATCTTCCCAGCTATACCCATACTCAAGCAAGACCTCTTCCGTATGCTGCCCGAATTCCGGAGCGGGCATTCTCACTGAAGCTGGGTCGTTGCTCATAATCACCGGGTTAGCTAACTGCCGTATGGTGCCTTTTTGAGGATGTTCGTAAGATACAAAACAACCGCTCTCGATAGCCTGGATATCATTGGCTGCCTCCTTAAGGCTCTGGTTAGGGGCATAAGGAATTCCTTCAAGCAAGGGACGCCATTCTTCAAGAGTCTTGGTTAAAAATGCCATCGAGAAAATCTGCCTTAATTGGTTAATGTCCTCGGCACGCCCCTCTATGGTGTTATACTTGTGATTCTCCAATAATTCTTCATGCCCGGTCGCCTTGCAGAATTTCGTCCAGTATCGGTCTGGCTGCAGGATGACGAACATTAAAGTTCTACTATCTTTGGTGAAATAAGCGCCGGTTAAAGGACTGGTGGCTTTTATATTGTAGAAAGCAAAAAGTTGCATCATGGCGGCTAAAGCCTGCTGCTGCATTTCTACTGGAGCTGCAGTCCGCCAGTCAGAGAAATCTTTATCGGTAATAAGAGCTCCAGAAACGTCAAATGATATTTGGAAAAGACCGGTGTGGAATAGTGAGACGTCTACCTCCTGGCCGACACCTGTTTTTTCTCTGAGGTATAAAGCTTGCACGATGCCATAAGCGAGAGACATACCTACCACATTATCGCCGATGCCTGGTCTGTAACCGAAAACGGGGATGCCTGGCTGAGACATGACATAGGGAATGGCGGCACGGGACCAGTAGGCGGTGGTGTCATAAGCCGGCAGGTCTTTATCGGGACCAGTTTTACCGTAGCCGGTAACATTTCCCCAGATAATACGCGGATTTATCTTTTTTAGTGTTTCGTATTCAAGCTGGAATCTTTCCAGTTCAAAAGAACGGAGGTTGCTGAGAAAAACATCGGCTTGCTTGACCATATTATGAATTATGGCACGCCCGCTTTCCTTGGTCAGGTCAACCGTAACGCTCCGCTTGTTACGGTTGTAGTTTTCCCAGTTATAGTCGAAGTCCGATGGGCAAGCCTGTCCTGAATCAACCTGGGCTTTTAAAAAACTGCGCCAGTAGTCTCCTGTTGTCGGATTTTCGATGTGGATAACATCCGCCCCGAAATCACCAAGTATGCGCGCACACATGGGAACGGCGGCTACTTGAGAACAATCAATGACCTTTATACCTTTGAGTGCAGTTGACATTAAACGCTCCTCTCACAAGCAATCGTTGGCAAATATTAAACAATTAAACCTTTGCTTGTCAAAAAAATAAACAATTGAATAAAAATATGAGGCATATTGATTACTGGGTCTTAATACAATAACGATGTGAAACCTGAGAAAATAGCTGAGATTTTGAGAGCCCTTCTAGTCCTTTCGTACGGTTTCGAGCCTGATCGAGCGTAAGCCCTAAAAAAAATAGGCTCAAAAACAGGCTCAAGCCTATTGACAATCGTGCGTAGATTGTTTTATCATTCAATTCAAATAGTAAAAAGGAGGGAGTACTGAATGCAGGCGTATTGCGTCAAATGCCGCGCCAAGAGAGAAATCAAAAATCCGAAAGCCATTACCATGAAGAATGGCAAACCGGCTACCCAGGGCGTCTGCCCGGTCTGCGGCACAAAAATGTTCCGCATCGGCAAGTAAGCCCTTTACTTGTACAAGGTCAGAAACGGGCACTCTAACAAAGTGCCCGTTTTCTATTTAAAAAGCGTCAAAGATTCTTGAAGATTAAATACGCATAGCTGATGACTTGAGCGTTAAAGCCCCAGTTGGACAGACGTTTATGCATTCTCTGCATTCAACGCAAATAGATGCCATAGGTTCATCTCCAAACGTGGTGACTCTTCTTTGAAAACCACGGTGAGAAAATCCCAAAGCTCCGATCTTGTGGTTTCGACAGACCCAGACGCAGCGGCCACAGAGAACGCATTTATTCGGATCATATGAAAAAAGAGGGTGACTGTCGTCAATCGGTAAATCTCGTAACAACCAGCGCAAATCCCGTGTTTTTAGACCGACCTTGAGATGATGTGCAATTTTCTGGAGTTCGCAATTACGGTTCTTAACACAGTGTCCACAATCGAGCGCATGTGAAGCCATGAGCAATTCAAAACCGCGCTTAGCCAGGGTGAGTGCTCTATTACCCTTAGTATTTACTACCATCCCTTCAAATATAACCTGGGTGCAAGCTGTAACCGGCTTATCTATGCCCTCGACTTCAACCCAGCATAACCGGCAAGCCGCCATGGGTTCGGTATTTTCATGTAAGCCGCAAAGATTCGGGATGTAAATGCCATTATCCAGAGCTGCCCAGAGAAGTTTTTCCTCCTGGGGTACATTAATTTTCTTCCCGTTAATAATTAAGTTAATTCGCTTCATTTTGTTTCTTTTGCAGCTGGCAGCTTATTCACGGGTGAGAACTTGACCACAGCGTTATACTGAGGCGGGCAAGCCACGCGGCAGGTGTCACATTTGATACATTTATCCTGGTCGATGACCTTGATGCGTTGTTTATCAGAAGAGATCGCTTCGGTCGTGCAAGTACCCACGCAAGCATCGCAGCTACGTTCGCATTTATCCGGCAAAATATAATAGGCAGTAAGTTCGCGGCACATCATAGCCGGACAGCGTTTCTCAAGGATATGAGCTTCGTATTCGTCGCGGAAGTAACACAAAGTGGTGAGTATCGGGTTGGGGGCTGTTTTTCCCAATCCGCACAGCGAACCCTGCTGAACATCTTGTGCCAGTCGCTCAAGCGTATCCAGGTCCTCGATTTTGCCTTTGCCTTTTGTGATATCATCGAGAATCTGGAGCATTTGCCTTGTGCCCAGCCGGCAGAAAGTGCATTTGCCACAGGATTCTTTTTGTGTGAATTCGAGGAAGTAGCGTGCTATTTCTACCATACAGTCATCCTCGTCCAACACAACCAATCCACCTGAACCCATCATTGCTCCCGCGGATGTCAAAGAGTTGAAATCGATGGGTAGATCAAGGGCAGACGCAGGTAAACATCCTCCCGATGGACCGCCAATCTGCACAGCTTTAAATTCTTTGTTCTTGGGTATACCACTGCCAATATTGAATATTACCTGGCGCAGCGTAGTCCCCATAGGCACTTCTATCAGCCCGGTGTTGACTACTTTACCAGCCAAAGCGAAAACGGCAGTTCCTTTACTCTTTTCAGTACCGATATGCGCGAACCAGTCGGCGCCATGGTTAACGATGTGTGGAACCGAAGCCAGCGTTTTTACATTGTTGATGAGGGTTGGCTTTCCATATAGACCGGAGACAGCGGGATAAGGCGGCCGGTGACGTGGTAATCCAGCTTTACCTTCTAGTGATGCAATCAGAGCTGTCTCTTCCCCACAAACAAATGCGCCTGATCCCTGGAACAACGTAATATCGAAGTTAAAGTCGCTTCCGAGGATATGTTTACCCAATAAGTTGTTTTTCATTGCCTGTTCCAGCGCCACTTGAGCATGCTTTACTGCCAACGGATATTCAGCGCGGATGTAGAGGTAGCCGTAACGAGCGCCGACTGTATAGGCGGCGATGATCATCCCTTCTAGAACAGAATGCGGATCGCTCTCGAGGATAGAGCGGTCCATAAAAGCGCCGGGATCGCCTTCATCGCCATTGCAAATGAGGTATTTAGTCCTTCCCTTAGTGTCCCGACAAATTATCCATTTTTCTCCGGTCAAGAATCCGGCTCCGCCTCTTCCTCTCAATCCCGACTGCATTATCTGTTCGACTATAGACTCTTGTGGTAATTGGAGCGCCTTAGATAAGGCGGAGTAGCCGCCGCTGCTGGCGATATAATGGTCGATGTTAACCGGACTAATAAAACCGCAGTTTTTAAGCAATAACTTATGCTCGTAGGAAGCGCGTGGAAATTCCTGTAAAGCGGGGACTAATTCGTTTGGCTGCAGTGCGCCAAGCACAAACTCAAGACATCGGTCGTTTCCCATGATATATTCACTTACAAGGCGCCGCGCGATAACTGGATTGAGACGACTGTAACAAATGGCAGGATTATCTGGCTTATAAATAACAGCCAGCGGTTCAGCGTAGCAGTGTCCCATGCAGCCGACCTCAACCACGGGACATTCAATACCCTGGCGGTTAATTTCGTCCTTGAAGGCTTGAACAACTTCAAGTGCTCCCGCAGCGCGTCCGCAGGTAGCCGTGCCGACCATTATTACAGGCTTGCCGCTCATCATGAGCTGCTGCCAATTTAATGATGCAGTATCTTTTAATCGTTCATATTTCAGTTTTATTTCGGTATTACTCACGATTTCATCGCCACTTTGTTTTCTTTATCACGCTTAAAAGCAAGCAATAATCCATCCACCTTAGTGGGCTCAACCTTAGCTTCGGGTTTTTCATCCACGACTGTAACCGGAGCCATAGTACAGCAGCCAACACAGGCGACTGTATCCAGGTCGAATTCACGGTCAGGTGTTGTCTGACCCTGGTGTATATTCAATCTTCTTTCCCACGCATCGAGGGTTATATAGCCGCCTTTCATATGGCAGGCTGTTCCGAGACAGACACGTATGGAATGTTTACCCGGCGGATTCAATCGAAACTGGTTGTAAAACGTCACCACTTCGTAGACGTCGACGGGTGGGATTCCCAGAAATGCCGCAATTTCAATCATCGCGGCTCGAGGCAAAAAACCAAGGGATTGTTGAACAGCCTGAAGTATAGGGATGAGATTAGCTCGTTTCTTTGAAAATTTTTTAAGAACGCTCCGGGTGTTTTTTATCGAATGCTTTTCTTCTTCCGGCGTTATCGGTTGTATGTGTGAATTTCGTGTCATTTTAAATCGTTACAATTTTTATAGCTTTTTTAGGACATGACCGGACGCAATCGGCGCATGCCCGGCATGCCGATGGGTTCGTCATTGGCGGCTGGTCAGGTTTTTCCTGTTTGAGTAATTTCCTCGGGCAGGCTTTTGCAGCAAGGCAGACACCTCCAGCACAAAATTCAGGGTCACATTTATTAAAATCGACGAGAGCCATTTTGCTGGGCATATATCAGGCAGCAACCCCATGCATTCGCTGTGAAGAAACATCGGATTTTTGAGGCAAACATAACTCAGCTATAAGAATGTTTAGCGCCAGTTCTCCGTCATATTTACCTGTCTTAATCGCAAGATCAGTTTCGAGTAATAGTTGATATACCTGCTTAAGGCGGGGAAAGGTGTAACGGTTCGCTTGCTCCAATGTTTTACGGACCAGCCAATCCCCTGCCAGCCCCATACGGCTTCGTATTTCGGTTTCGGACAACCGCTGCTGTTTCAACTCTCGCGCTCTAACGATAAGGCGCATCTGTCTCGTGAGCATGTTCAGCATTTGAGTAGGAGAGTTTCCTTCATCAAACAATTGCTGCATCATCGTCTCTGCTTTTTGAATATTGAACTCGACAATAGCGTCAACCATGGTGAACACATTTGATTGCTGAGCATAACTCACTAGCGCTTTTACGTCCTTTTCTTCGATCTTTTGTCCACCGGTGTAAAGTATCAGCTTCTGTAATTCACTTGACATAATCCATAAATTACTTCCAATGAGCCTTGTCAGCGAGGCGACTGCAGCCGGTGAGATGATCGAGCCCTGTTCTCCCACGTAGGCAATAATCCAGTCGCGCAATTGCGGAGTCTTAAGCGAGGGAAAAGCTTTAACCTGGGCTTGTGTTGTAATTATTTTAAAGAGGGGATTAGAATCCCTTAACTCGTTTTCTAAAAGAACCAGTATCGTAGTTGGTGGTAATCCATTGATGACGCCCCCAAATATTTCATAGCCAGTTATTTGTATATCAGATTTTCTGGAAGATACCCTTGCTGACTGATGCGGAGAAAAACGTTCTATTAACCCGTAAACTAACACCAAACGCTTGTCAGCCAGGAAAGGGACTGTTTCGCAGGCTACCCGTAGATCGTTTTCGGTTACTGCGCCGCCATCGAGCGCGACTGTGTTGGTGGCAAGCATCGATGGATCTCCAGCCGATTTTTTTATGAGATCCAATTCATGATTTATAGAATAATCATCAGCACCATAGAGAATATACAACAAAATCGATTTCCTTTAAGTCGGTGTAATACCGTGTTTTTTATTTGGCCTGTCCTCAGATTTAGACATTACCTGTTCAAGCGCCGCAATCAGTCTCGGCCTGGTTTCAGCCGGGTCGATAACGTCATCAACATGGAGATGCTCAGCTGCTAGATACGGGTTGGCAAATTCTTCACGGTACTGTTTTATTTTTTCCTGGAGAACGGCGTCCGGGTTGGCAGCTTTTTCTAATTCTCGCCTGAAAATAATAGGCGCAGCGCCATCAGCGCCCATGACGGCAAGCTCAGTTGTAGGCCAGCAGAAGACGAAGTCTGCACCCAAGTCTTTACTGCACATACCGAGGTATGAACCTCCGTAAGCTTTACGGATTGTTACTGTTAGCTTGGGAACGGTCGCTTCGGAATAAGCATACAACATCTTAGCCCCATGGCGAATAATTCCTCCCCATTCCTGGTCGGTACCGGGCAAATAACCGGGCACGTCTACAAGATTAATCAGAGGAATACTAAAGGCATCGCAGAACCTTATAAACCGCGAGGCTTTATCACTGGCATCTATATCGAGGCTGCCCGCCTTGGAAATAGGCTGATTAGCGACTATTCCGACTGTCCATCCATTGAGTCGAGAAAAACAGGTAACTATATTGGTTGCAAAAGACGGGAACAATTCAAAGAAGTTTTTCTTGCCATCAGTCCGCTGGTCAAATACACGTTCGATAATTTTCTTAATATCATAAGGCCTGGATGGATTTGCAGGGACGATATCAAACAGGCTCTTATCATTGCGGTCAGTCTTATCTTCGGTTATTTGTCGTGGTGTTTTTTCCCGGTTGCTAGACGGCAGATAGCTCAGCAATTCTCTAATATTATGAAAACATTCTGCCTCACTATTTTCAGAGCGGCATACTACCCCAGCTTTCTTCTGAGCGACGTCAGCTCCGCCTAATTCTTCGTCGGATATATCCTGTCCGGTAGACGCCTTAACTACTCTGGGGCCAGTGATGTATGCATAGCTGATTCCCTTAACCATAAAGATAAAATCCATCAAGGCAGGAGAATAAACGCCGCCTCCAGCTGTTGGACCAAGTATCGCGCAAATCTGAGGAATCATACCTGAAGCCATCACATTTAAACGAAAGAGTTTTCCATACCCCGATAGGGAGTCGACCCCATCCTGGATGCGGGCTCCGCCAGAATCGTTGAGAGCGATTACCGGGCATCCGACTCGCATGGCGCTATCCATCAACTCGCATATCTTTTTCGATTGCATTTCAGCCATTGTACCGCCCATACTGGTGAAGTCCTGAGCATAGATAAAAACTCTGCGTCCGTCGATCTGTCCGTAGCCTGTGATCACGGCATCAGCAGGGACGTCTTCATAAGAACCAACATTACGATTACGTACGAAAATCCCCGTTTCATGGAAGGAAACCTTGTCGAGCAACAAGTCAATCCTGGCGCGTGCGGTTAGCTTATTTTTTTTCTCCTGCGCTGATACACGGTCTTTACCGCCCATCCCCTTGATTTTGTCACGGCGCTCTTTAAGTTCGGCGAGTTTGCGGTCTTTTATCTGTTTTTCGTCTTCCATCAGTCTCCTGAACTATTTTGGCTTTTCCTCTTTGCCCCAGTTCTGCATTAATTGTTTTATCTTCTGAGCAAGTTCGGCGCTACCACGCAGACGGTCGATCAAGACAGGACAACCTTCCAAGAGCGAATTCTGCGCAGCAATCGCCATGCCTGATAACATGTTTTGCATTGTGCTATCGATCTGAGGCGATTGACCCATTAAAGCCGATTGTGATTCCAGTTGACGTCTGAGATCTTCAGCTGTAAAACGCATTGGTGTAAGACATGATTTATACCAGGGGCATTCCTTACACTGGACTACTCCATATGCTTCATTGATAATGTCAGCCATTTAACACCTCCGTGAAATAAATTATTGTATTAGCGCTTTTAATGCAACCATAACTTGTTCTGGACTAGTGAAGGCGCCGATTTTCATTGTACTTATGTTACCAGCTTTATCGATCAGATAGGTAGTAGGTAAATATTGTGCTCCGTACAAAACTGAAGCGTAATATTCGGGATCAAGGATGATTGGGAAAGAAAGACTTTTACTGCTGACGAATTTAGCGACGGTTTTTTCAGATTCGCCGGTATTTATGCCAATAATAATAACACCCAGGGATGACAAGGAGTCGTGAGCTTCCTGCAAATAGGGCATTTCCAATACGCAGTAAGGACAGCTTACCGCCCAGAAATTAAGAAGAACGACATTTCCCTTGAGATCACTTAAAAATATAGTCTCGCCATCGGGCATTTGAAATTGAAAATCCGGAGCTGGTGAATTTTTTGCGATCGGTTGTTCGCGATACGAGCGGTAGTCTGTTACAGTCCCTAATTCAACTTTATCACCATCGCCGGTTGAAGTACACGAGACAGTAAAAATGAGGGAGAGGACAATAATTGCTAAAAATATTGTTCCTAAGGACTTCATATTATACGATCCCTCCGGTTAGGGTGAGGATACCAGCCGTGATGAGTAAAATGCCGCTGATCAGATAAATGATAAGCGAATATTTGTTGATCTGTTTCACCATAGGTAACAGGAAATCAAAGGCAATACCCATGATAAGAAAGGGAATTCCCAATCCCAGCGAATATACCCCAAGTAAGAATGCACCTTGCAACGCTGTTGACGAGTCCAGTGCTAATGCCAAGATGCCACCGAGGATGGGACCAGCGCAAGGCGTCCAGGCGAAGGCGAATATTCCTCCAATTATTAAAGAACGGAAATATCCTGTTTTTGTATTCTTTTCGGGCGCGAGACGTTTTTCAAAATTGAGCCAGGGGAATTTGATCGCCAGGAGCATAAAAACTCCGAATGCAATCAATAAACTCCCGGCAATCCTTCTCACGATTATATGTGATACCAGGTTGAAACCAGCCCAGCCAGCTAAAGCTCCAAGTCCGACGAACACAAGAGAGAAACCAATGACAAAGAAAATCGAATGAAGAAAAATTGGAAGGTGAATCTTACGTGTTTTGGACTCAAAAACCTGTTGACCGGCAACACTACCCAGGTAGGCAGGCACCAGCGGCAGGACGCAAGGCGATAAAAAAGACAGCAGGCCGCCTCCGAGTGCGATAATGACTGATATATCTGACTCCATCAATAGTTAAACCTACTATTATGCTACTCAATTTCGAGCGTATTATCAAGACGAGAGGATTGGACAATAATTCTGGATACAAAAATCAAGATGCTAAGGTTACGAACGCACATAGTCAATAGTTAAGTATACCTTCATGAAGTAATGCGCCTTAATTCAAAGATAACCGGATTGGTCGGATCTGGGCAGGCGACAGTTGTTGTGTCATTGTCTTTTTCCCAAGGGAAAGAGCCTCCCGATTGTAAGGCGGAAATAAAGGGAAAAAGAGTATAGAATGCCCAGGTACAGATACCGGCAGGAGTGGAGTCTCCGATAACGAACTCATCTCCAACCTTGTGCCCGGCTTCGCAATGACCTTTCTGGCTGACTACTTTCGCTTTGACTTTATACCAGTCTGACATCGATATTTCTCCTTTGTGATAGAGGGAAAGCTTTTTCGGGAGTCTAGTCTCGCTCAGCTATTTTCAATGCTCGTTCGTAGTCTGCCTGCCGGTTCATATTGAAGAAAGACAGTAATTCGGGATCATATCGGCGGCACTCATCTTCTTCGACATAGCGTACCTTTACTTCAGCCAGAAAAGCCCGTATGCTTAACTTACCTGATTCGACATGGCTTTTAATCACCGGTAGACAATTCCTTGAGTAGACGGCATGAAGCGGTTCGAAGAGACTTTCCCTGGTTCTAGGGACAACCGCATCGAAACCATGAGCCAGTTCAAGCATGTGCTGCAGCAGGTCAGTACTGAGAAACGGCATATCACAGGCGACCACGATATTCAAATCCGTAGAAGAACCAGAAACTCCCGAGTAAATGCCGCCAAGCGGCCCTTTTCCAGGGTATATATCTGCTACAAATCGAGCGTCAGGTAAAGGCATCAGGTGATTTTTGCCGTCAGCAGTCACGATAATAATAGTATTGAGAATCCGAGATAATCTGGCTAGGACGCGTTCGATTACGGTTTTGTCACCGATTATTTCCAGGGCTTTGTTTCTACCTAACCGTAGATTTTTGCCGCCTGCAAGAATAATACCGGTGGCTTCCATCATTACACCGAGTTTGCGTAGTTAATGAGTCGCCAGGTAATAGTCTCGCATACCACTGTTACGTCTTCCGGATCCAAATAATCAGTAATATTAGAGTCAAAAAGGAGGTTTCCTCCCGGCGGTAGTTCGGTATCGCTCGCCCATATAATCAGATAAATCGGAACCTTTGGGAAAGCTTTTATGAGTAGGGAGGCATCTCCCATAAATACATTGGATCCTCCGACTGCTGCCCCGGCTTTAATTATGTTCCGGGGTATGTCACCGAAGTGTTCCACCAAGGGTTGAATGGTCCTTTTTTCAAATGTAGGGAAATAAACGAGTCCCCCCGGAAGATCGCGGTAAGTGATTTGTTTTTGAGTTTGAGGTGTTCCCTTGGCTTGAACGAAGTAATGCAGGAGAAGAATTTTATCCCGTAAAGAGACATCTTTAGCACTTCCCGGAAGCGAAACATCGGCTTTTTTTATGTCCAAATTGTATACCTGGTTCAAATAAATGAGCTTTACAGATCCGTTGGATTGAAGTTCTGCGCCACTGTTTTCGCATTGCTTCTTTGTATTAACCTTTGCCAGTTTCTCACGGACAATCTCGTATGCAATATTGAGGTTATATACAGGCTTGTCTTTGGGCGGTTCATAAACCATTACTCTCTCCTTTTAATCTCCGCTCTTTTCTCTGAACCGTTAAAATTAATAACCAAGATACAAGACTAACAATTTCTGAAATTAAAATCCAAACTAAATTTACAGTATTGCTATATATTTGTCTATTGTTTCTTGTTTATTGTTAAAAACAATGTGTCTGTTGTACTAATATCGGTCGGTCTGACCGCCGCACAACAGACACAATTACTTGAGTTAGAATCTCCTAATTTAAGTATCCAACCAGGAATGTGAATACAGGTTGATACCTAGCAAGACTTTGACGGTCTTAACGTACTGTACTTGCTCAGGCGTGAGTTTTGAGGTATCAATCGCCTCGCCGTCCATAACCTGGTGGACGACCTTGACCAGCTCGGGTTTCTTGCCGCGGGCAATATCGATAAGGTCCTGGTCGAATGCATCGACGATCGCCGAATGGATATTGTACTTCATCAACATCATCAGGTAAGTGCGGTTAAGTATCGGTCTCAGGTTGTTTGGCGCACCATTGGAGACATTCGAAAGACCGACAGCCGAACCAGCCCCAGGCGCCAGATCTTGAAGCATGCTCATGAATTCAAGGCAGGGTTTCACATGGTTCGATTCGATATTCACCGCTGGGGTTACGATCGGATCGAACCAGATCCTTTCATTGGTTATACCTTTTTCATTGGCGGTGTAGAGTAATTCGGCAGCAATAGCGCCGCGCTCATTTGCGTCCCGCGGTAAACCTTCTCTGCCCCAGAGAAGTCCGATGAAATCGCAATTGTATTTCACAACAAAGGGCAGCTCTTCCTCCATTCTAACGAGGGAAATGGAGTTGATGAGAGCTTTGCCTTTGTGTACCTTCAAACCTGCTTCCATAGCGATGGGGTTGGTAGTATCCAGCGAAAGGGGTTTATTGGTAACTTCCTGGACCGTCTTAACCATCCACTCCATGAATTTATCGCCTTCTTTACGTGCCGGACCAATGTTAATGTCGATATAGTCCATACCCTGCTTGGTTTCCTGGATTGCCATTTCCTGGATCGGTTTGGCATCACGTTCTTTCATCGCAGGACCAAGAGTCTTGGACATGACATTCAAGTTTTCCCCGATAAGATACATTCTTTCCTCCTGTTATTTACTTCCAGGTTTTCAGAAAAGCTGGAATATGGGAACCCTCTCTGGGTCCTACCATGATTTCCCAGCCAGGTAACTCTTCTTCAAGTCCGCCGCTTTCGGAGGCTGAGTAACCTGGGATAATCAGCTTGTGATGTTTTACTTTAGCCTCAATACCGGATTTCTTAATAAATTGTGCCATCAGGTCGGCGACAAATTTACCGGCTGCCCATGCCGTCATTACAGAAAGTCCTTCGGTATCCATGACAAGCAGGTAGCTGGGTATTTTGCTGCCTTCGATTTCTCCCGATACGATGAAGTAGGTAAGAGAGAAGTTGGTGGTGATAAGCACCGGTGAGGTGTCTGTCGGAGTCCCGATTTCATAAATGCCGGGAGTCGTTGCCAGTGGTCTTTGTGGATCGGTGAAGATATTTAATCGTTCAACAACCAGCGGGAATAATGCTTCACCGAGTAGATCGGACAGGACCACAATGCCTGCATACTTGGAAACGAACATCGATGCGATGAGAGCTTCTTTGAGCGGGTTCTTAGTCATTTCAAACGGCATTACAATCGTCGGATAGCCAAGAGGCCGGAACTTCTTTACGAGTGCCGATCCTCTAATGATTATCTGGTCTTGGAAAGCCTGTTTAACAGTCCGTGCGCCTGAATCAATTACGATATCCTTAACTCCGGTTTTATCGAGCATATCGGTTAATTGAGCAACTTCATCAAGTGTGGCGCCTCTAACAGCTACCGGACAGCTATTTTCTTTACCGAGTTTGCCGATTGCTTCGGCGTTCGCTTTGGTTGCTGCATACAGGAGAGGTTTGCGGGCGGCGACTACCTTTAAGCCGGCTGCCAGCACATCCGGTTTCTCGCTCATTAATATCAGTGCACCGTCGGTAGCTTTAGCAACTTTACCAACCAGAGCTTCAAATTTGGCTGGATCCCCAGATTCGCTCTTGACAGCGACTGCTTGAGCGCGTAGTTTCAGACCGACTCTTTCATAAGTATATTTATTGAATTTGTCGACCTTAGCTGCAACATCGGCGTCTGACATCGAGTCTGTTACCAGGACAGCGAAGGCTGTCGGGTTCTCAAACCGTTTTTCATGCCGGAACATCACTGTCTCGCCGCCAACTTTGAATGCGGTTGCTCCCGTCCCAATAGTAACCGGGCGGATTGGTGGAGCGGATGCTTCAGCCAGTTGTGCTTTGGCTTCTTCCGAAACCGTAGGACAAGCACTGAGTTCTGCTTTACCTGCTGCCAGGTTCATGGCAAAGGCAAGGCATGTCGGTATACCACATTTACCGCAGTTCGTTTTGGGTAGTAACTTAAATATTTGTATTCCTGTAAGAGCCATTAGTGTCTCCTTTCCTAACCTATAATCGGCGGCATAGTTAATGCCGGATGCCCTTTCTCAGTGAGGAAGGGCAGGATTTCATCTTCGGTCGTACCGATTGTTTCGTCTGCAATTTTATCCAGAAGATCGGGAACGCCCATTTCGGCAGCGCGTGTCTTAAGTCTTTCGCCGATTTCTTCCTTGAGCATTTTAGGCATCCATACCATTCTTAACAGACCGCCATCACCGATGAGGAATTTCCTCTGTGTGATATTGTACTTGCCGTGCCCGACAAATCCAGGTGTACTGATGCCACCGCCGATTGTACCGGCGAGAGTCGTGAATTTCATGCCACATGGAGTCATTCCCGGAAATTCACGGTTTACGGTCATGACGCCATTGCACATTGGAAGTACGGCAGCGATAGCCTCGCAGCACCCGCAAGTAGTCATCGGGTCGTTGACAAGGCTATAGAAGTTGTAGTGGTCGATCTTACCGCGGGATGCTCTGACAACGAATTCGTTAACGCCCTTCCATTGTCCGAGTTTGGGATCAATAATCTCACCTTTAGGCACAGGTTGATTGGGTCCGGTTGGATTGATTTCATACGATGCTTTGCAGTCCATCCAATTATAAGAGCCGCAAAGACCGGTCCGCTCCGGACTGATAACGCAGACATGGCTGGGAGCGAATGACTGGCAGAGGGTGCAGGAGTAGTACATTTCCGTGGTCTCGTCAGTCATGCCCTCGATTCTCATGTCACGTTCGCGATAAACTGCGCGAGCTTTCTCAACGATATCTTTTACCTTTGCGGGATCTGTATAAATCTTGACCTGAAGTTTATCGAAAATTCTACCAAAGTCCTGGTGCAATTTGGCATGCAGGATAGTGCCAATGTGCTGCAGCTTAAAGCCTTTTTCAACAGCCTGCTTGGCAACGCGCAGCCAGGCGATATCACGCTGACCGATATGCATGACACCCTGGGCATAGTTAATAAGATGGTGAATCTGGCGTTCGAGTATAGGTTCATAGTCGGCTTCAAATTGACGTCCGGCTACCTCAACGTTAATTGCAACTGGCAAAACTGATTTAGCTGGCACATCGGTTATTTCAGGACCGATTACTTCGACTTTGCCATCCTCAACTTCATCCATGCGCTTGGATGTGACCCATTCAACCATTGGTGAACGTCCACCGCCGGCTTCCAGGTAAATATCATCGCCGCGGACACGCTCGCCTTCAAAGGCGGGACCATAAGCGACAGGGATAGGAATTTCAGTAACGGTTACCTTCAAGCCGCGCACTTCGATTGCCCTGGCAACAAGCTGGTCATGCGGGACGTTGGAGACGACGTGCTCATAGGTACAAATTCCGGTGGGTAAAACCTCAGGAATAGGTGTATCTGCGATGACCGGGAAGCCCCAGTTAATCGCACCAGCTGCATTCGCATACCATTCATCGGTCACATAACCCATTGGTAGAGCGAAAGCAAAGACACGGTCTTTGTTATATATTAAAATTTTACGGTAATCGCCAGGTTCGATGCCGCCGAAAGACATGGCTGCCCTCGTGGCAAAACCCATAGCGAAGACTGTCGCGCTGACATCAGGACCGAACGAAACGAGACGGACTCCCCAGCCGATTTGTACGCCGGCATCAACGAGCTGCTGGGAGAATTGTTTGCCGTTATAATCGGCTGCCATAAAGACATAAAGGTTCTTTTTCTGGAGTTCATGAGCGATTGCGGCAGCTATTTCTTTCGTGGGTGCTGCTCCAAGAATGGCAGCGAAGCCAGGGGCGGTTCCATCTACAAACTCGACACCGCGTTTTCTCATGATAACGTCATCTGCGGCGCCAAGCCAGATGTTATCAGGTGTGACGTCTTCACCGCGAAGGTAGAAGTTTGGATTTTCCAGGTATCTAATAGCTTCGAGGATTTCTTCTGCCCAGAAAGTTGCCATACCGGCATCAAGAGCTGGAGCGAGATATGGAAGAGGGTGAGTTTCGCGGACGGGGGGTGGTAGAAGAGTCCGGCATTTTTTCAATACCAATTCCATATCCCCGAGTTTTTCAACTTTATGACCGAGCATCCCGTAGATAATTGGCAGGTAGTAAGCGGTATTAGGGAAACCGACCGGTTCTTTAGCTCCCCACTTATCCATCGCCTGTTTCCACTTAGTTTCAGCACGGTCGACTATCTTATGAGCACCTCTGATAGCGGCTGACGCAATTATCTTAGACATTTCCTGTGATTCCTCCTACTCGTTCTGGTGTATGCATTAGGAAATCTCCCGTCTCATTTCCATATCGTAAAGAACACGTTCTCTCGCTTTATCAATGCCAAGAGCTTTGCGCTTTGCATCGATATGGGCGATCATTTTTTGAGCCATCTTGATCGGATCAGGTTCGAAGTCCCACATGCCACCGTAGAGTTTTTCCATGTCTTTGAATAGGAAATCGGTAACTTCTTTGCTGCCAATCGTAGGCCAGGTGACACCAAATATTGTGTAAACACCGCTGCTGACAAAATACTGACCGATAGAGATGGCTTTTTCACTCATCCATTCGGGGGCAGCGCCGCAGGCAGGCAGGTCACTGATGTCATCGCCCAAGCCGCCATCTTTAACCATTGCTGTTGCGGCAACGAGAATACGGGCGTTATCTACACAGCTACCCATATGCAGAACTGGCGGAATACCTACAGCTTCACAAACACTGCGTAAACCTTCACCAGCATACTGGGCACCTTCTGGTACCATGAGTCCAGTCTTGGCAAGCGCCATTGCTGCGCAGCCGGTAAGCAAAACAAGAACATCGTTCTTAATCAATTCTTTGACGAGTTTAACATGGACATCATCGTGAGTTACCCGGGCGTTGTTGCAGCCAACCACGCCAGCAACACCGCGGATCCTACCGTTGATTATATTGTCATTTAACGGTTTATATGAGGCTCGGAACATGCCGCCAAGCAAGTAGTTAATAGTTTCATGGCTGAAGCCGGCAATCAGATCGGACTTGTGCTTGGGAATAATCGCACCCGGTCTGCGGTTCGGGAAATTATCGATGGCGGCTTTTACAATTGCCTTGGCAGATTCTATAGGATTGGTTTCGTCAAAGTGCATGAAACTTGCACCCTGAATTTTAGCTCTCTCATCTGTGGTTATGATCTTAGTATGGTAACATTTCGCCATTTCAACGATACCCTGCATAATACACTGGACATCAACCACCATTGCCTCCAGGGCACCGGTAATGATTGCCAGTTCTTGCTGCAGGAAGTTGCCGGCAATCGGCACGCCATGGCGCATTAATATTTCATTAGCGGTACAGCACATGCCAGCCAGGTTGACGCCTTTGGCTCCTTTTGATTTTGCGTAAGCAACTATTTCGGGATCTTGAGAAACAACTGCCAGCATTTCCGCCAGGGCTGGTTCATGCCCATGGATAATCAAGTTAACCTCGTCTTCTTTAAGGACACCAAGGTTGATTGAGCTAAGCACCGGAGCGGGCGTGCCGAACATGATATCCTGGAGATCAGTAGCGATCATGCTTCCTCCCCAGCCATCCGCCAGGGAGCAACGGGCTCCTTGTAGAAGCAGGTTCTCATAATCCTGGTCGACACCCATATGGGTACGGTGCATCGATTCTACTACCTCGCGGTCGATCCCACGAGGGGCAACACCCAGCTTATGCCAGATTTCCTGACGCTTCAACGGGGCTCTCTTTAAGAAAAGGAGCTCTCCTTCCTGTTTGCCGAACTCACTCAGCAGGATATGTCCGATTTCTTCGGCGATGTCTCCATTGCTGCGGTCGCCGATTTTAACCCCCAATTCAAGCGCGAGAGCAAGTAGCTTTTGTTCGTCCTTAATCTCGAATCCTTTGACATTTCCCTTGGCAGTCTGGATGAAATTATGGACGACGCGTCGACCGTGGTCGCTGTGTGCAGCCGAGCCGGCAGCAATCTTACGTAAAAAATTACGGGCTGCAATGGTTTCGGCAGTTGCTCCGCACAAACCGCGCCGTTTCATTTTATCTTCCGGAGTTTCAACCTTTGATCTGCCTAATGGGATCCGACAAGGTCCCATAGCGCAATTAGTACAGCAACTACCCTCACTTCCAATTGGGCAAGGCGCCATTTTTTCAGCTCTATCAAATACTGTGTTGCAGTTGTCTTTTGCCGCTTTCTCAAGCATTTCTAACGTTGCGGCGTCAATGCTCTTTTGTTTCTTTTCGTCTGCCACTTAATCCTCCTCGTGCAGTTAGGCGGCTGTTAAATCAGCCACCATCTCCTTGATAAGTTTTATTGATTCCGGATGTCTCATAACAATTACATCCCCGCCGGCCATCAACAGAGCCATAGCGGACATAGCTTCCAACAGGATGCCTCTATTTTTAGCATTCCCCATATTCATTGTATTGTCTGGCTGATGGACTTCTTTAGATTTCCACACTTCTTTCGCTAGGTTGCAGATAATGGGGAATTGTAATTTTTCGTCTTGTTGTGTTAGCCCTGCCATTCGCATTCTTTCCATGACGGAATAGCAGTACTCCAGTCCATATCCGATGCCGCTAACGGTCGGATCCATTACTACCATATCGTCTGATACGCCAAGATTTCCTAGTAAGATATTCAATTGCTTGGCGAGATTAATATCAATAGGTGTCGATGCTACTACTGTATGCTTGTAACCGATGGCGGCGGCAGCGATCTTCTTATAGTCTTTTTCCTCAATCGGACCCAGGATGAGACGCTTATCCTGGCAGACTTCGGCAATCTTGGTAAGGGTCTGCGTGTCTTTTTCGTGGTTGGCGACTCCCCAGACAATCATGGGGACATCGATCGCGTCTGCGACTTTCTTAACCACGGCAGCGGCTTCGTCAGCACTGCGGTTTTGTCCATTCGGGTCGGTGCTTACAAGCTGAAGGGCGATCATTTCTGCGCCATAAGTCTGAACGCATTTCTTCGCCCAAGCGACCGGGTCATTGATCACATCAGCAAATGGTTCTACTGCAGCGGGCGCCCATTCTTCAGGTGCAGTATCCCAGACTTCCATTGCTATTTTAGGTTTGTTAGGCATCGCCCCTTCGAAGAGATAGAAAGGATAGGAACTTTCACCTCCGACGGTGACCGCCTTATCGCCTTTACCCAACTTTATCTCTTTTACTTTGCCTGAGTAGGGTGTCTTTGGAATCTCAATTGCCATTTTCCCTCTCCATAAAGTTATTCCTGTACTACCTTAATTACATGTAGATTTAAGCTCACAATGATATGTTACAAGTTCGTGAGAAATAAATGTAGTGCTAAGCGGGATTCTTCCGTTTTTCGCTTCCATAACCTTCTTTACTGAAGAAATACCGCTCGCCGTTTCTTAGATATTTTATGCGCTCTTCGCGCGTATCAAATTTCTGCCGCCACCTTCCCATTTGTTCGCCTTCGGGTTTACCTGTCTCATAAGTTTCACCCAGAAGTTCTACCGAATCGCGGTTGGGGGCTTTAACTTTTTTAACATTTTGTGCCATGTTCGAGTTCTCCTTCCACTTAAATTATACCAGCCGAGCGTTTCGCAGACCAAACTGTGCTCGCCATGAGCATGGTAACCAACATCGGTCCGACGCCGCCGGGTACTGGCGATATCGCTTCTGCTTTTTCCTTGACCGCATCAAAATCAACGTCACCAACGGTTTTTCGCTTCTTGGTAACCGGATCTTCTACAAAGTTCGAACCAAAATCCAGAACTATGACACCTTCCTTTACCATATCGGCGGTAATGAATTTTGGTCTGTTCACAGCAACAACGAGAATATCTGCCCTACGAGTGTAAGATGCCAGATTCGGAGTAGTTAGATGACAAAGTGTAACATTAGCGCTGGCATTCTCCTTGTCCTGCACTATAATTGAAGCAAAAGGTTTGCCCGTCATGTTATCTGCAGGCACAATGACCACTTCTTTATCTTTAGCTTTGTAACCGCTGCGAATAAGCATCTCATGCAGGGCGATAGCCACTGCCGGTACGAAGGCAGATTGTCCCAACCAGGCTTTGCCTACATTTTCGGCATGGAATCCATCGACGTCTTTCAGGGGAGAAATCGCAGCTAGTGCTTTGTCTTCACAACTAGACAGATGTTTGGGTAAGGGAAGCTGGATAAAAATGCCGTGGACTAAAGGATCTTTATTAAGTCTTTCTATATTACTGAAGAGTTCTGACTCAGTTACCTTCTCAGGAAGTTTGCACATAAATTCTGTAATGCCTATCTCTTCACAGGCTTTTTTCTTCAATCCAACGTAAGTTACCGAACCAGGATCCTCACCGACAAGAATACCCGCAAGACCCGGAACAATCCCTCGTTCCAAGAGACGTCTTGCGTCACCTTTCAATTCCTCTCGTATTTCAGCGGAGATTTTTCTTCCATCTAGTATTTTAGCCGGCATATTATGACCTCCTACCACACGTTATCTCAGGTTACCTGGTAAGCGCTTCAGCTGCTCTAACTGTGTTAACCATCAACATGACAGAGGTGACCGCTCCGGTCCCTCCGGGAACAGGTGTAATTGCAGCCGCTTTTTCTTTCACCGCTTCGAAATCGACGTCCCCAACCTGTTTGTTCTTGCCTGTGACAGGGTCGGGGATGAAATTGACTCCGACGTCAATTACTATTGTCCCGGGTCTTACCATATCAGCAGTAATGGCTTTTGCTTTTCCCATAGCGGCGATTAAAATATCAGCCTGCTGCGTTATTTCCGCGATATTTTTAGTTCCGGTGTGACAAACGGTGACGGTAGCATTCGCACCTTTTTGCTTTTGGACAAGGATGCCGATTAACGGCTTCCCGACGATATTACTGCGGCCGACAATGACCACATGCTTTCCTTCGGGGCTATGCCCGCTGCGGACTAGCAGTTCCTGAACTCCGAAAGGTGTGGAGGGGAAAAATGTCTCCTCTCCGAGCAGCATTTTACCAGCACTGATCGGGTTGGTCCCATCAACATCCTTTAAGGGAGAAATAGCGCTTTCGGCTTCGAGAGTATTAAGCTGCTTGGGCAATGGCAGGAACAGTAAAATGCCATGCACCTTAGTGTCTTTATTAAGCTCATCAATTTTTATTAGTAGGTCGCTCTGTACGATATTGGCAGGTAGTTTTGCGGTCTCAGTGAGGACACCTACCTCCCCACAAATTCTACCTATGCCTCGTAGATAAGATAAAGAGGCAGGGTCTTCCCCAACCAGAATCGTCACAAGTTTTGGAGATATCCCTTTAGTTGCTAAACGCTGTATTCGCTGTTTAAGTTCTGCTTGAATTTCAGCGGCAATTTTTCTTCCGTCGATAATCTCTGCTGTCACTTCTACCTCCTTTGAGATGGTAAACCTGTAAGTTCTATTTAACGGATCTTTTTCATTAAGTCACTAACTGCCTGTACGGCAGCTGAAGAATCAGGCATATTTAGAAGGTTTTTTTGCTCCAGGTCAAAACGGTAAAGCTCCTCATCTTCTGGAATAAGAGCGTCAGCTTTAATATGTAGTTTTTCCAATTCATTTGCTACCAGAGCGTCCAGTTTACCGGGCACCATGTTAATCACAACAAATTGCTGTTTGAAATTGAGCTTTAACTCGTCAACGAGTTCCTTAATCCTGGCAACGGCTCTTATTCCCTTGATAGAATGGTTTGACACGAGCAGGAGTGCATCCATATCCTCGGTGGTTTTCCGACTCAGGTGCTCCATTCCAGCTTCATTGTCCATGACTACACTCTGATAACTAGCCGACAATCCATCGATAAATTTTTTAAGTATTACATTCGGATAACAATAACATTCGGGGCCTTGTCCCCGTCCCATTGTTACCAGGTCGAGTCCCGTGCTTTCAACAATAGTCTCATTTAGTTTATATTCGAGATAAGCTTCTTTTGTCATCCCTTGAGGGATACTAATTTTCTCATGCTGGAATAAATCCAGTACCGTGCCGATCGTTTGTCCAACCTTCAGTCCCAAACTTTCACCGAGGTTGGCGTTGGCATCAGCGTCAACCGCGAGGATTGGTGTCTTGCCATGTATTTTCAGGTATCTGATAACGAGGGCGGCAAGGGAGGTCTTCCCGCAACCTCCCTTGCCGGCTACTGCTAATTTAAAGCTCAAAACGGTCTCCTGGGAATAAAGGAATCAATTAATCTACTTCGTGTAAACCTTTGACCTTTCCAGTCTTGACATCTACATCAACTTTTCGGAATGCGGGATCTGAACCGGTGGCAGGCATAAGGCTGATGGTGCCAGCCATCGGGCAGAGAAATTTAGCGCCCGAATAAATCAAGACGTCGCGGATAGGCAACGTCCAGCCCTTGGGTACACCCTTACGGCTGGGATCATGTGTAAGGGAAAGGTGAGTCTTTACCATCATGGTGGCGAATGAATCATATTTCGGGTCTGCCTCAAAATCCTCCGCTTTTTCTAGGGCTTCAGGTGACCATGAAACACCGTCTGCTCCGTAGACTACCTTGGCTATCTTTGCAACTCTGTCGCGCAGTTTCATCTCATTGGGATAGAGGAATTCGAAATCGTTCTTTTCTTTGCATGCGTCTTTGACGGCATCAGCAAGTTCTCCAGCGCCAGCTCCACCGTTGCTGTAATGGGTAGATACAGCGCAGCGAGCGCCAGCAGCCTCAGCCGCCTTCCGTACGATGGCAATTTCTTCTTTGGTGTCGGTGGGGAACATGTTGATGGCGACCACCGGATTGATACCAGCCGCACGAATAATACCGATATGGTGTACAAGATTAGCGCAACCCTTTTCGACCAACTCGGGGGCAGGTTTCTTATAGGCATCCGGTAATGCCACACCTGCTATAACCTTAGGTCCACCACCATGCATCTTCAGGGAGCGAACAGTAGCAACGAGTACCGAAACGTTCGGTTTAAGTCCGCTAAAGCGGCTCTTGACGTTCCAGAACTTCTCGAAGCCAATGTCTGCGGCGAAGCCGCTCTCTGTAACATGGTAATCGAACATTTTCAAGCCGAGTCTATCGGCGATAACAGACGATTGTCCAACGGCGATGTTGGCAAATGGCCCAGCGTGGACCATGCAAGGCTGATATTCCGCGGTGCAGCAGAGAGTTGGATTAATCGTGTTGCGCATCCAGGCGGTCATAGCGCCCGCCACTTCGAGGTCACCAGTTGTGATGGGCTTGCCTCTCTTGTCATAAGCTACCGTTATCTGTGCCATCCGCTCGCGCAGGTCGGCGAGATCTCTAACGATAGACAGCATTGCCATTAATTCGGAGCTGACTGCGATACCGAATTTTGACTGCATCAAGAAGCCATCAGTACGCTGACTACCCATGCCCATGATGATGTTGCGAAGGCCTTGAGCACAGAAATCCATAATCCAGCCCATTTCGACCCGCAGAGGATCAACATCAAGTCGGCGCATTTTGCTCAGTCTTTCGAGAGTCTTATCGTTGTAATTACGTTCGTGTTGCATCCTGGCTGTTAGCGCAACCATCGCCAGGTTATGAGCATTCATAATATCGTTGATATCGCCAGTTAAACCCATAGAAAATTCGGTATGCGGGATAAGGATGGCGTTGCCGCCACCGGCTGCCGTTCCTTTAACGTTCATGGTAGGTCCGCCGGACGGTTGACGGATACAACCACCTACGTTTTCGCCCTGCTTACCAAGTCCTTCGATAAGCCCCATGGTTGTGGTTGTTTTGCCTTCACCAAGTGGCGTGGGCGTAACAGCGGTCACTTCGATGTATTTCCCATCGGGTTTATTCTTGAGCCGTTCCATGATTTTAAGGAAATCCAGTTTGGGGGTTTTGCCGAAAGGAATAATTTCTTCCTTTTGCAGCTTCAGCTTCTCTCTCCATTGGTCCGGGGTGGGCATGTGCTCTTCAGCAGCATCCGCAATCTGCCAGTCTGCCATCTTTGATAC
>Ga0315281_10000820_pt1 | contig 44798 bp, 43 predicted proteins | sample YL17G07_0_MG_FD_204540 | JGI IMG/M metagenome (GOLD analysis project Ga0315281, IMG submission 204540) | Sediment microbial communities from Yellowstone Lake, YNP, Wyoming, USA - YL17G07_0 | ecosystem: Environmental > Aquatic > Freshwater > Lake > Sediment | place: USA: Wyoming | collected...
CGATATCCGCGGCATGCTCAACCTCTGCATTCCGGCCGCGGTCATCGAAGGGACCGGGTCGAGCTTCATCCAGGGCTGGCAACGGACGCACCGCGATCCGACCGTGGTCGAGCAGCAGTGGCTGCACGCCAATCTGGGGCGCATTCCCCTCGACGTGACGACCACCATCGACACGACCATGCGGGCGCGCGACTTCGTGCGCCTCGGGCCTGGCGACGTGCTGAGCCTGGGCATTCCGGTGCAGACGCCGGTCGACGTCCGCGTCGGCAAGGCCGTCAAGTTCTCGGGCCGCCTGACGACGGCCAACGGCCACGCGGCCCTGCGCGTGGAGCGCACGATGGGCCGGGGCGACGTCGTCCTGGCGGAGGGCCTGTAAGTGTCGCTGTCGCGTCACGACCTCTTCGATCGCTTCGTCGCCAGCCTGGCCGCGGTCCTCGGTGCGCTCGTCGACGCACCTTCGGTCGCCCGGGCGGCGGAGGGATCGCCGGAGGGCGGCTGGGTCGTCTCCCTGCAGGCGGAGCAGGCCGCGCGCGGCACGCTCGTCGTCGAATTCGATCGCGATGCCCTGGAAGCGCTGACCAAGCGCATCATGGGAATGGAGGTCGAGCCGTCCGCGGAGGTCGTCGTCGACACGTTGAAAGAGATCTGCGCGCAGGCCGCGGGATCGATCGTGCAGGAACCGCCGCTCACCGGCACGCGGTTCACCGTCGCGTCTGTCGATCGCGCCGGCGCGCTCGCCGCCGTCGATCCCGTGCTGATGGCCATCGCCGTCGACAGCGTCGCCACGTTGAGGCTGCGGGTGTGGGGCGCCCTCACGTTTCCGGCGCCCGCCGACCAGAAAACCGCCGGGCCGCCGCCCGCGCCGTCGGCGGCGAACCCGAAGCTGGACGTGATTCTCGACATCGACCTGCCGCTGCTCGTCCGCTTCGGCCGGACCGAGATGCCCCTGCGGTCCCTGACGATGCTCGGCCCGGGATCGGTGATCGATCTGGGCCGATCGCCAGACGATCCCGTCGACGTGCTCGTGAGCAATCAAATCGTGGCCCGCGGAGAGGTCGTGATCGTGGGAGGCAACTACGGCGTGCGCATCACCGACGTGATGAGCCCCGCCGATCGGATTCGTTCCATGGAGGGGGAATGGTGATGCTGTACGCAATCGCGGTCCTGGCGCTGATCGTGGCGTTCGAGACCTGGTGCCTGTGGCGCGTCCTCGACCGCTTGAGCGTCGTGGCGCGCGTGGAAGACCGGCTCTTGACGCTGACCCATACGATCGCGCTCCTGACCGACACGACCGAGACCTGCTTCCAGGCCATCGCCGGTCAGCTCGATCAGCGGCCGGGCGGGGTGCCCCACGAAGGGGCTGTCCGCGGCATGCGCCAAAGGCGCGTCGTCGGCGCCGCGCGCCGCGGCCGCTCCGTCGCCGACATTGCCACGCAGGAAGACGTGGCGGAGAGCGAGGTGCGCTTGCGTCTGCACCTCGCCGACCCCGACACCTACGCAGAAAGAGGACAACATGGCTCAGTGCGCTCATAACGAGTGTCGCCGGTGGCGGCCCAACCTCCTGGTGCGCTACGCGCGCATCGGCCTGCGCGTCGACGGCGCCTGGTTCTGTTCGCCGACGTGCGTGGAGTTTGCCGCCCGGCGCCGGTTGCGCGGGCCCCGGACCAGCGGCACGACAGTGCCGCCGGTGCCCGCCTTGCGGCTCGGCGTGTTGCTGCTCCACCAGGGCGCCATCACATCGACCCAGCTCGCCAAGGCGCTCGCCGCTCAGCACGTAACGGGTCGTCTGCTCGGCGCGGAGCTGCAGGACATGAAGCTGGCCAGCGCGGAAACCGTGCTGCGCGGGTTGTCCGCGCAGGCGGGCGTCAGCTATCTCACAGCCGTCGATCCGGCCTGCGTGCGCTCCGCGCCGGGCGGCCTCTCGGCAGATGAAGTCCGCGCGCTCGGCGTCGTGCCCATTCAGGTCGACGAGGCGAACCGGCTGCTCATCGTCGCGTGCCAGGCGCCGGTGCCACGCGCGGCGCTCTCGGCGCTGCGCCAGCTCACCGGCTGGTCGCCCGAGCCGCTGCTCGTCACCGACACCGACTGGCAGCTCTTGACGCGCGCCTACGGATCGGCTGCGGTCACGCGCCACCAGCGCGTCGAATTCGACCGCGTGCGCGACGTGGACGCGGCGGCCGCGCGCATCGCGGCCGCGGCCAGCGACGGCGCGATTACGGTCACCGAGGCCCATGACGACGAGTCGACGTGGGTGCGTGTGGAGGGCAACGGTCTCGTGAGCACGCTGCTCATGCCGCGCAAGGAGGACGAGGAATGTCTGGCGGCTACTACCTCGCACTAGGCGGCATGCGGGCGCGGCTCAGCGAGCTGGACCGCGTGTCGGCCGACATCGCCAACGCCGTGACTGCGGGCTACAAGGCGGAGCGTGTGACGACGGCGGAATCCGACCGGCCCGACTTCGGGGCGGCGCTGACTTCGGCCATCGACGTCGCCGAGGGTCCGACACGCGTCGACATGCGATCGGGCTCCATCGTGCCGACCGGCCGCGATCTCGATCTCGCAATCGACGGCCCGGGGTTCTTCGTCGTGGACACGAAAGAGGGCGAGCGCTACACGCGCGACGGCCGCTTCGTGCGCCGGGCGGACGGCGCGCTGGCGACGGCGAACGGGCAGGCCGTCCTCGGCGACGGTGGGATGATTCCCCTCGGAAAGGGGACGCTGCAGGTCGAGGCGGACGGCACCGTGCGCAGCGCCGGGGTCGCGGTGGGACGGCTGCGGATCGTCGAGTTCGACAATCCCAAGGGCCTGACGCGGGAGAGCACGAGCCTGCTGCGCGCCGACGCCAGCGCATCGCCGGCGCCGGCCGACACGTCCGAAGTCCGGTCCGGCGCGCTCGAGCAGTCCAACGTCTCGGTCGTCGATCGTATCGCGGAGCTGACGAGCGTCAGCCGCGGTTTCGAATCGCTGCAGAAGGCGCTCTCGACACTGGCCAACGACGTCGATGGCAAAGCCATCAGCGAGCTGGGCCGGAGAGCCTAAATCAAGCAATCAGGTAATCGGTAATTGAGGATGAGGAATTAGGAATCAAGAATACAAAGCCGGACTTCTCATCTTCATTCTCAATTCTGAATTCTTCATTCTGAATTGGAAAGGCACTTCAATGATTCGCGCGCTCTACGCGGCGGCGAGCGGGATGAACGCTCAGCAGAACAACATCGACAACGTCGCACACAACCTGGCGAACGTGAACACCGTCGGCTTCAAGAAGAGCCGCGTGGAATTCGAGGACCTCGTCTACCAGCAGACCAAGGCGCCCGGCGCGCCGACTTCGGCCACGGGCGAAGCCCCGATCGGGCTCGAGACCGGCCTCGGTGTCCGCACGGTCGCCAGCGCGCGCGACTTCAGCCGAGGCAACCTGCGGTCGACGAGCGGCCCGCTGGATCTCGCGATCGAGGGCGACGGGCTGTTCCAGATCGCCTTGCCGGGCGGGGAGACCGCGTACTCGCGGGCGGGCTCGTTCCACCTCAGCGCGCAGGGCGCCATCGTGACCAACGAGGGGTACGCGCTGCAGCCGGCGATCACGATCCCGCCGAACGCGTCGGCGATCACGATCTCGAAAGACGGCATCGTCTCCGCGATGCTCCCGGGCCAGACGGCGCCGCAACAGTTCGGCACGATCGAACTCGCCACGTTCCAGAATCCGGCCGGCCTGCGCGCGCTCGGCGGCAGCCTGTATCAGACGAGTGCGGCGTCGGGCGAGCCGTCGATCGCCGCGCCAGGGACCGACGCCAAAGGCACCATCGCGCAGGGGTTCGTCGAGGACTCGAACGTGAGCGTCGTCGAAGAGATGGTGAACATGATCCTCGGCCAGCGCGCGTATGAAGCGAACTCGAAGGTCGTGAAAGCGGCCGACGAGATGCTGCAGCAGGTCAACACGCTGGTGCGGTAGGCAGAGCCGCCACGACTGACGGACTGAAGCACCGAAGAGCTGACGAGAATGAAAGCCACAGAGGCACAGAGGCACCGAGAAGACCCGGCGTTCGGGCGGGCAGCCGCTTTGCGGCAGCCGCGAGCCGTCTCTTATCTCTGTGTCTCCGTGTCTCTGTGGCTCGTTTCCTTCTTCGTCGGAACGGCGCAGGCCTTCGCGCAGACGGCGCTCGAGTCGGACGGCGCGCGTGCGGCGGTCGTCGCATCGATTCAAGAACGTCTCGGGCCGGACGTCATGATCGAGTTGGATCAGTTCAGCAGCCGCCTGACGGCTGGGACCGCGGACGCGCTGACGGCGACTCCTGATCTCACCGCGCGGACTGGGCGCGCCGTTCGCTTCTCGCTGACGACGGGGCCGCGCGGTCGCCCGGCTCGGCCAGGCTCGCCGCAGGCGGTGCGCGTGGGCGAAGCGACCGCCGTCGTGCGCGTGTCAGGGCCGCACGTGAGCGCGCGGCGCGCGCTCGAGGCGGGCCGCGTGCTGACGGCTGACGATGTCGAAGTCGCGGATGGTCCCGTTGACGGCGCGCCGTTGCGCCGGCTCGCGGGCCGCAACGCCGTGCTGGGGGCGCGGGTGCTGCACGCACTCGCCCCCGGCGATCCCGTCGTGGATGGCGCCGTGGCGGGCGTGCCCGTGGTGCGCGCCGGCGATCGCGTCGTGGCGACGGTCCGCGGTCTGGGCGTCGAGGTGTCCGTGGTCGCGATCGCCGAACAGAACGGGATGCCGGATCAGATCATTCGCGTCGTGAATCCAGACAGCCGCCGCGCCCTCCGCGCGCGCGTTGTCGCCAGAGGGGAAGTCGAGGTGCTCAGTGGCCGGTAAGCATGTGGCGCGCACGATCATGATTGTCGCGCTGGCGGTGTCCGCCACCCGCGGCGTCGCGGGGCAGGCGAGGGACAACACGCCGGCGAAGGCGTCGGGCAAGTCGGCGAAGCCCGCAGACACCTACGACGAGATCTTCGCCCAGTACCTCCAGCAGGCGCGCAAGACCGCCGCGCCGGGCGGGACCGTGGACGCCTGGGGCTGGATGAACGGGCTCGCCAACGATCGGCGCGCGCATCAGCTGAACGATCTGATCCAGATTCGTGTCGTCGAGAACATCACCGCCTCGGGCAGCGCGGACGCGCAGCTCGCCAAAGCGTCCGACTCCACACACTGGCTCGGATCATTCTTCGGTCTCGAGAAGAAGCTCCCGAGCTTCATCGATCCGACGTCGCTCCTCGCGGCCAAGAACGACAGCAACTTCAAGGGCGCCGGCACGACGAACCGGGCAGGTCTGCTGACGGCGCTACTGACCGCGCGCGTCGCCGAAGTGCTGCCGTCGGGCGACCTGGTGGTCGAAGGCGTGCGCGAGATCGAGATCAACGGCGACACGCAGGTCGTCGTCCTGAGCGGCGTCGTGCGCGCAACCGACGTGGGCCCGGACAACGTCGTGGCGTCAACCTCGATCGGGCAACTGCGCATCCGCTACTTCGGAAAAGGCCTCATGAAGGACAACCTTCAGCCCGGCTTCCTAATCCGCCTGCTGAACAGGATCTTCTAGCTCATGCGACGACTGCTGCTCTGCGTGCTCTCGTTCACGCTGGCGTCCGACACGATCGTTCGTGCGACGCAGGAACCGCTGGGACCGGCGACGACGCCGATTGCCGCCGCCGAACCGGCCCCCGCCGGATCGACGCGCCTGAAGGACATCGCGTCGCTCGAGGGGCTCCACTCGACGCCGCTCGTCGGCTACGGCCTGGTCGTCGGCCTCAACAAGACCGGCGACCGGCGGCAGACGATCTTTTCGGCGCAGACGCTGGCGAACATGCTGGAGCGTTTCGGCGTGTCAGTGCCGGCCGGCCAGATGAAGATCGAAAACATCGCGGCCGTGCTCGTGACGACCGACATGCCGGCCTACGCCAAGTTCGGCACGCGCGTCGACGTGACGGCCTCGTCGATCGGGGACGCGCGCAGCCTGCAAGGGGGTGTGCTGCTGCCCACGGCGCTGCGCGGGCCGGACGGCTCCGTGCATGCCACCGCGCAGGGCGCCTTGTCGCTCGGCGGCTTCGGCGGCGGCAGCGGCGGCAACACCGTGCAGGTCAACCACCTCACCGTGGGCCGTGTCCCGGGCGGTGCGCTCGTGCAGGCCGCGTTTCCGCCCGACGCGGCGACCGCCGACACGATCGCGTTCGCGCTCAAGGATCCTGACTTCGTCAACGCGGGCCGCCTGGCGCGCGCGATCAATGCCGAACTCGGGCCAGACTCGGCACACGCCGTGGATTCGGCGACCGTCGCCGTGCGCGTGCCGTCCGAATACCGCAAGGCGGTCCCCGATCTCATCGCGCGTCTCGAACCGCTGCCCGTCGAGATCGACGCGGTCGCGCGCGTCGTCATCAACGAGCGCACCGGCACGGTCGTCGTCGGTGGCGCGGTCCGTCTCGGTCCCGCGGCCGTCGCGCACGGCAGCCTCTCGGTCCGCATCTCGACGCAGGTCGAGGCGTCGCAGCCGGCGCCCCTGTCGAAAGGCCAGACCACGCTCGTACCCAATCAGCAGGTCGACGTGAACGAAGGCACCGCACAGCTGATCGAGCTCGAACAGGGCACCACGCTCGAAGCGGTCGTCCGCGCGCTCAACGCGCTCGGCGCGACGCCGCGGGACATCATCGCGATCATGCAGGCGCTCAAGGCCGCCGGCGCTCTGCGCGCGGAGCTGGTGATTCTCTGATGAGCGATCCACTCCTCGCCACGATCGGGCCGTCCGCCGGCGTGCAGGCCGCCGATCGCGCCAGCCCCGCGTCAGCGCCGGCCGCCCGCGACGCCGAGCGCGCGCAGGTCAAGCGTCTCGCCCAGGAATTCGAGGCGATGCTCATGACCCAGATGCTGCGCGACATGCGGCGCTCGATGCTGTCGGACGAGGAGCCCGAGGGCGGCCTCGGGCGCGAGACGATGACCGATACGACGGACATCGAGCTCGGCCGCGCGCTGAGCAACGCCGGAGGGTTCGGGCTGTCGAGTGTGCTCTTGAAAGCGCTCGAGCGCTCGATCGGCGGCGCGCCGGCGTCACCGGGCGCACCAGCGGTGATGGCGCCGGCTCTGCCGGCGGGGCCTGGCACCGGTCCGGCGGCGCCCATCGCCGCTCCGGTCGCCGCGCCTTGCCCCGGTCAGCCGACTGATCGGCCGCCCGACGGGTCAGACCTCAAGATTCCGGATGGTCAGGTGACGAGCGGGTACGGGTGGCGACGGGACCCGTTCACTGGCGCCCCCCGCTTCCACAACGGCATCGATGTTGCTCAACGCTACGGGCAGGACGTCCCGGCCGCCGCCTCCGGCCGCGTTGTCTTCGCGGGGGAGCAAGGGACCTACGGGACGACCGTGATCGTGGACCATGGCTCGGGCCAGCAGACCCGGTACGCGCACCTGTCGGCGGCGGCCGTGACGGCAGGCCAGCAAGTCGAGGCCGGTCAGGTGATTGGGAAGGTCGGCGCGAGTGGACGCACGACGGGCCCGCATCTGCATTTCGAGGTGACGACCGATGGAGAAGCGACCGATCCGGCCGGCCATCACTGATATAAAGCTCCTTCACCGGTTGCCGATTCTCCCGACTGAGCAGCCGTTTCGGAACCTCGGCGGCGCGCCGCCGGCAAGGAGAGCAGCGTGAGAATCGAAGGGCAGCGAACCGATCTTCTGAGCCGGGCGCTCGATCATGTCGGCCGACCGACAGCGGCAGCCGGAAACCAGACCGCGCCGACGCCGGCGCTCTCGGTCCCCTCCGGCGATGCCGTGCAGCTCTCGGGTGACGCTCAATTGCTGCAGGCGGCGATGAAAGCCGCCGATCAGGCGCCCGCCATTCGGCAGGACGTAGTCGAGAAGATGCGCGCGGCGCTCGCTGCTGGAACAATCGGCAACGACGCCAGCCAGCTTGCGGACTCGATGCTCGATTCCTGGATCACCAAGTAACCCATGGACGCGGACTCCAGAACCACGGCGGAGGTGGCGGCCGAGTTGACCGCCGCACTCAGGCAGGTCGGTGACGCGCTCGTCCGCGTCGACGCGGACGCGTTGCTCGCCGCCGAAGTCGAGTTGAACCGCGCGATGGCCAATCTGACGTCCGTCCCCTACGCCGGCGATCGCCGCCAGGCGCTCGGCGCCGTGCGGCAGGCGCAGGCGGCGCTGCTGCGCTGCCGGCGGCTGGGCGCCTCGCTGTCGACGGTGTCCCGCGCGATGCTGAGCGCCAGCGCCCCGGCGCCCGACGGCTACACGCGCTCGGGCGACCACCTGGATCGCGCCTTCATTCACTCATTCATGCGGATCAGCGCCTGATGTCAGACCTGCTGAGCGCCTTGTCACTTGCCGCGCGTTCGATGGCCGCCGAACAGGCCGGCCTCGCCGTGACAGGGCAGAACATCGCGAATGTCAATACGCCCGGCTACACCAGGCGCACGATCGAGCTGGCGGCGAGCCCGCCCACCGATACGTTCAGCGCCGGCAATGGCGTGAACGTGGCCGGCATTCGCGCCGCGCGGGCGACGCTGCTCGAGGCGCAGCTGCAGCACGAGCAGCCGGCGCAGGGGCGCGCAGGGGCGATGGCCGATTCGCTCTCGCAGATCGAAACCGTGCTGGGCAGTCCCGGCAGCTCGGTGGATGCGAGCCTGACGCGGTTCTACAGCGCGTTTTCGCAGCTGGCGCAGGATCCGGCGTCCGGCATCGCGCGCCAGCAGGTGCTCGTGCAGGCGCAGTCGCTCACGAGCACGTTCAACGACGCGGCCGCGCGCCTCGCGATCGAGCAGCGCAACGCGGACGCGCAGGTAAAATCCAACGTCGATCAGATCGACCAGCTCGCCACGAAGATCGCGGCGCTCAATGCGTCGATCAGCACGGGCAGCGCGACCGCCGGCGAGGCGATCAAGGACCAGCTCGGTCAGGCGCTGAGCTCGTTGTCCGGATTGATTGACATCAGTGTCGTGCCGCGGTCCGACGGCGGCGCGGACGTCTCGGTTGGCAACGGCCGTGCCCTGGTGACGGGCCCCAACGTGTACCAGCTCGGCGTGACGCCCAGGGCCGGTTCGGGGCTGGCCGACTTGACCAGCGCCGGCTCGGTGATCACGTCCGAAGTGACGGGCGGCAGCCTCGGCGGCTTCCTCCAGGTGCGCGACGTCCTGTTGCCCGGTTACATGACGCGGCTCGACCAGCTGGCGTATGGCGTCGCGACGAGCGTCAACGCGGCGCACCGTGCGGGGTACGACCTCAGCGGGACGGCCGGTGCGGACTTCTTCGTCGCGCCCGCCGCTGTCGCCGGCGCCGCCAGCGGCATGGCCGTGTCCGCCGCGATTCTCGGCAACGCCAATCTCATCGCTGCCGCGTCGACCACGGCGTCTGGCGACAACCGGAATGCCATGGCCATTGCCAACCTTCAGCAGACGCCGCTCGCGGGCGGCACCACCAATCCGATCGACACGTGGGGCGCCCTCGTGTACCGGGTCGGCACCGATGCGCAGGCGGCCGCGAGCGACAAAGCCGGGCGCGACGAGATCGTGAAGCAGCTCGGGACGTTACGCGATCAGGTCTCGGGTGTGTCGCTCGATGAGGAAGCCGCGAACATGATGAAGTTCCAGCGGGCCTATGAAGCGAACGCGCGTTACTTCAGCGCCGTCGAGACCTCGCTGAGCGTGCTGATGGCGACGCTGGGGAGGTCGTAACATGCGCGTCATCTTCAGCGACCAGTTCCGTGACGCGGCGGCCGCGATCAACCAGGCGGCGACCCGGCTCGCGCAGGCTCAGCACCAGGTCTCCTCGGGCCGCCGGATCACCAAGCCCAGCGACGATCCCGGCGGCTCGGCCGCGGCGATCGCCGATCACGCCACACTGAGCACGCTCGACGCCTACAAGCAGACGGCCGACACGGCGACGTCGCGGCTGACCGTGATGGACTCGACCCTCTCCGATATCGTCAACAAGCTGCAGGCCGCGCAGACCGCCGCCGCCAGCGCGCGCGGATCGTCGCAGACGCAGAACCAGCGCGATGCCGCGGCTGCCGCGCTCCAGGGGATTAGCGACGCCCTCGTCAGCGACTTCGACGTGCAGTTTCACGGCGCCTATCTGTTTGGCGGCTCGGCAGCCACGACGACGCCGTACGTGACGGGCGCGGGCGGCGTGGTCTCGAGCTATCAGGGCAACGCGGCGTCGATGAGCATGGATGTCGGCCAGGGACGGACCTTGCAGGTCAGCTTCGACGGGAGCAGCATCGCCCAGGGCAGCGACCCTTCGGATGTCTTCACCGTGCTGTCGAACCTCGTGACTGCCGTCAGGGCTGGCAATGACGCGGGCATCGCCCAGGGCATGGCCGCGCTCGACAACGCGACCAGTCGGGCCACGCTGGCGCAGACGCAGGTGGGCACCGCGCTCGACGCGCTCGACGATGCCCGGACACGGTTGACGACTCAACGGCTCAACGTCACCGCCCACATATCGAAAACCGAGGACGCGGACATGGTGTCCGCACTGACGCAGATGTCGGCGGCCGACACGGCGTACCGCGCCGCGCTGGGCGCGGCCAGCAAAGTCGGCAGTGAATCGCTCATGGACTACCTGAAATGACCCCGCGCGCGCCCCAGCTCTCGGAGTTTCCGGACGACGGCGGCGCCGGCGTGCCCGCGCCGCGGCCCGACGATGTCGTCACGTTTCCTGACGGCTTGCCGGGATTCGAATCGTGCCGGCGGTTCGTGCTCATCGTGTCGGACGACATGGCACCGTTCGGTCGTATCCAGGCCATCGACGCGCCCCGTCCCGCGTTTCTCACTATTGATCCCGCGCTCGCGCTGAAGCGCTACCGCCGGATGCTGAGTCCCGCCGATCGTCTGCGGCTGGAGGCGACAGATGACGACGCGCTGCTCTGGCTCGCCATCGTCGCGCTGAGCCCTGATGGAACCGCGTCGGTCAATCTTCGCGCGCCGCTCGTCATCAACCCGCGGACGATGACCGGGTTCCAGGTGATGCCGCATCAGAGCCTCTACCCCGTCCGCCATCCGCTGAGCCTGTGATTCCGTGCTCATCTTTTCCCGCAAGCGCGACGAAGCGATCGTGATCGGCGACGGCATCGAGATCCGGGTGCTGCGCACCGGCCGCGACGGCGTGAAGCTCGGCGTGACCGCTCCCGCGGCGATCGCCGTGCACCGCCGCGAGATCTACGACCTGATTCGCGCCGAGAACGCGGTGGCGGCCCGCAGCCCCGGCGAACTGCGTCACCTGATGGCGCGCCTCCGCGCTGCACCGCGGCGTGCGATGCCCGCCGACGTTCCGCCAGCCTAAACGACCACGGGTACACATGAGCCCGTCGACCTCTTTCCAGCGCCGATCCATGCCGACCGCTTGCGTGGACTGGCGGCACGCCGCTGCCGAACGGATCGCCGCACTCTATCGTGACGAGATGGCGCGGTGGGCGACTCTCGGCTGGGATACCGCCCCGACGTGGCGCACGGTCGAAATCGGCCGCGCGCTCGGCACGCTGCCCGGGCTGCTGGCCGTCGACGGCTGCGGGGCGATCGTCGGCTGGACGTTTTACCTCCTTCACGGCGAGCGGCTGCAGGTCGGCGGTCTTGTCGCAGCGTCGGCGTCCGTGACGAATCTCCTGCTGGACGGCGCGCTGTCGGGTGACGTCGCGTCGCGGGCCCAGGGCGTGACCCTGTTTGCCCTCGCGGGTGCTCCGGAGCTCGACGGCGCGTTGGCCGCCCGGGGTCTCGCTGTGGATCGCTATGCGTACCTGGCGCGGCCCCTCGAGTGGCCGGCGCGTCGCGCATCAGGCGACCTGCGCGACTGGCGCGCCTCCGACGCGGAGGCCACGGCGGCGCTGCTGGCCGAGGCGTATCCAGGCGCCGATGCCGCGCGGCCGTTCGCGCCGCGCGGTCGCGCTGCGGAGTGGCGCGAGTACGTTGGACAGCTCACGGCCGCCGCCGGCTGCGGCACGCTCATGGAGGACTGCTGCATCGTCCTGCCGGACGGTCACGGCCGCCTCGGCGCGCTCGCCTTGGTCACGCGGCTCTCCGCCACGACGGCGCACCTTGCGCAGATTGCCGTCGATCCGGCCGCGCAGCGCCAGGGCATCGGCCGCCTGCTCGTCGACGAGGCCTGCAATCGGGCGCGTCGCGCCGGCTGCGAACGGATCACGCTGCTCGTCGGCGGGCGCAACGCCCGCGCGCGGCGCCTCTACGACACGTCGGGGTTCGGCGTGACGGCGGGATTCGTTTCCGCCGGACGTCTTCAGCCCCTGCGATTGACGAGCGTGGCGGCCGGCGGACACGCAATCACGCGGCCGTAGGCGGCCAGCGTCGCTTCGCCCTGCTCGGCGGCCTGGGCGGCGATGCGGCGGGCCTCGACGATCTGTTCGAGGGCCCGAATCGAGTCCCCGTCGGTTTCGAGGATGCCCTTGACGATGCCCGCAACCGTGTCGTGGAGCGCGACGACATGCGCGAAGCCGGGCAGGCGGCGCGCCTCGCCCGGTGCGTGCGCCAGCGCGTCGCGGCTCTCCCTGATTTGCTGCTCGACCGCCATCAGCCCCGACATCAGCGTCTCGCGCTCGTCGGCCGCGCGCTGAAGGGCCTCGATGTCCTGCGCCGCCGTCGTCTCCTGCTGCCGATCCGCGATCTGCTGCAAACGCCGCAGCAGAACGAGCTCGGCGTCGAGGCCGAGGCGGTACTGTTCGATGAACGTCGGAAGATCCGGAGGGCTCACCGCACGGCCTGCACGGGCGCGGTCTGCCGTGCGACGTCGGCCCACGCCTCGCGGAGCGTCGTCAGGAGACGGACCGTTTCGTCGATCGGCTGGACGTCGCGCCTGGTTGAGGCGTCGAGCAGCCGCTCGACCAGATACCGGTAGAGGCGGTCGAGCGACTCCGCGACCGCGCCGCCTTTGTCCATGTCGAGCGTGCTCTGCAATTCGGAGAGGATGGCGAGCGTTCGTGAAATCGCCTCGCGCCGGGCCGCGATGTCGTTGCGCTCGATGGCCCGGCGGGCCGCGCCCAGGAACGTCAGCGCGCCGTCGTACAGCATGACGACCAGCTCGAGCGGGGTTCTCGACTGCGCCTCGGTCTGTCGGTAGGCGTTCGCGGCCTGTTGAGCGAAGGCGGGCATGCACTCTCTCCTGGGGTCGGGATGGGCTAGCCGTTGGTGAGCAGCGACGGGCCGGCGTTCGACGCCATCGAGGCGAGCGTGCCGCTCTGGGACTTCAGCGTCGTCATCGCCAGGTCGGCGGCCGCGTATTCCTGCTGCAGGGACGCGCGCTGCACCGCCAGACGATCCGTCATGTCGTTGATTTGCTTCGTGAGCCGGCTGATCTGCGTCTGCAGCTGCGTCTGCGCCGAGTCGACGAAGCCTCCGGCCTGCGTGAACGCGTCGATCGCCGCCTGGATGCTGCCGAACGCGCCGTTGGTGAACCCGCCGCTGGTGCTGGTGCCGGCGAACAACGTGAGGACGCTGGCGCGATCCTGCTGCAGCGCTCCGGACAGCAGCGTCGTGCCCAGCGTCAGCCCACCGGTCTGGTCGAAGCCGATCCCGACCTCGGCGAGGTGCCTGAACGTGCCCGATCCGTACGTCCCGCCTATGGCCGTGCGCAGCGCGATCCGCGCCTGCCGCAGCAGGGCCTCGTGCGCGAGCGTGCCAGTCTGGCCGTTGGCCGCCGCCGCCGACTGGTTCTGCACGAAGCTCATGAGGCTGTTGTACGCCGACACGAAGCTCTTCACGCTGGTCGTCAACGCCGCGGTGTCGCTCGCCACCGACACGCTGACGGTCTTGGCCGGGTCCGCGTGGAGCAGCGTCAACGTCGTGCCGGGGATCGCGGACGTCAGCGTGTTGCTGGAACTGGTGATCGAGATGTTGTTGACTGTCAGCACGGCGTCTTTCGCCAGGACGGCGTTGTCAGCCGACGAATCGCCCGAGACGCCGTTGCTGTTCGTGTCCGTGAACGCGACGCCGCTGCCGCCCGTGAGGGCGTTCGTGATCGTGAACGCGTTGGCCAGGCCCGTGCTCGCGCTGGTCAGCACCAGGCGGTACGCGCCGCTTGCCGATTGCACGACCGACGCCGAAGCCGGGATGCTGGTCGTGGCGTTGATGCGATCGGCCAGGCCCTGCAACGTCACCGACCCCGTGACCGCGACCGCGACGCCGCCGATCGTCAGCGTGCCGCCGGTAGCGACCGCCGTGGTGTTGGCATCCGGTGCCGTCGAACTCGATGCCGTGATTTGTGCCTGGGCAAGATTGCTCACGACGACATCGTAATTGCCTGCCACCGCCGTGCTGCTCGCACTTGCCGCCAGCGCGGTCGCGTCGCTGACGGTCGCGGCGTACTGCGCCACGGCACCGGATGTCGACAAACCGGCCGCTGCGGTCTCCAGCGCGCCCAGTCTGGTGGCCAGCGTCCCGTACGCCGTGTTTTCAGCCGACAGGTCGGATTGTCTCGATTGCAGCGCCTGTACCGGCTGTGCGGCCTGCTGCATGACAAGGTTCAAAATCGCGTTGAAGTCGATGCTATTGAAGTTACTCAGCGTGATGGGGCTGCTCATCTGGGGCTCCGTCGGTCAATCGACACATCGATCCGCAGGAGGGTCATGCCAGAATCGGGCCAGGTTCAGTCGCCAGAGGAAGGAAAAGAAGGGGCGGAGCCCTCAGGCCCCGCCCCTTATCCGACTACCGAAGCAGCGACAACACTGACGAGGAGCTCTGGTTCGCCTGCGCCAACGCGGCGATGCCGCTCTGCGTCAGGATGTTGTACCTCGTCATGTTCGCCGATTCCTCCGCCACGTTCGCGTCGCGGATGCGGCTCTCGGCCGCCTTGTTGTTCACCGACTGCGACTGCGCCAGCCCGATGGCGAACTGCAACCGGTTCTCGAGCGCTCCGACGTTGCCCTGCGCCGTGCCGAGCAGGCCGACGGCGGTCGCGATCGTCGCGACGGCGGTGGCGGCGTTGAACGCCGTATCAACTGTGCTGGAGGCCACGCCGAGCGTGGTCGTGTCCGCCGCGGCAACCGTCCCGCCGACCGTGCCGTTGGTGCCGTCGTTGCTGACGAACACGGAGAACGTCGACGAGCTGTTGAGGCCCGCCACCGTGGCCTCGCGGTCGATTTCCGAGACGATCGACTTGAACTCCGTGTTCAGCTTCGTCCGGTCGACCGAGGACGACGAGGAAGCCGCCTGCGTGGCCAGCGTCGCGAGCCGGTCGAGCAGGTTGGAGATGTTGTTGAGCGCGCCGTCCTTGATCTGCAGCGTCGACAGGCCGTCGTTCGCGTTGCGGATGCCCTGGTTCAGGATCGCCACCTTCGACCGGTAGCTGTTGGCGACCGCGAGGCCCGCCGCATCGTCACCCGAGTTGTTGATGCGAAGCCCGCTCGACAGCCGGTTGAGGGCGGACCGCAGACCGAGGTTGGTCTCGACGAGGTTGGCCTGCGCGTTGGCCGCGGCGATGTTGTTGACGACTGAAAACGAAGCCATCTGGAATCCTCCTTGAAAACACGGCCGGCATCCTTGTCGGCCGGTGCGGCGCCCGTTCCTCGGTCGCCGCTGTCGGGGAGGTAATCGGAATCGTGGCCTGGTTCTTGAGCCGGCCGGTCAGTCCACCGTCAGCTGACCATATTTGATGAGCCACGTGACGGCATACCAGGCGTGAGCCGGGGGAGCCCCGGCCGCGGCAACCAGGCTTTCAACGGAGGCGCCGTCTCTGGCCCCGGCCAGAAGCCCCTGAAGCAGTGCCGGCCTGAGGATCGGGACGGTGTCGGCGTACGGCCTGTCGTCGACCGATGCCGCGACCGCGGTCACGCGCTGGTCGGGGCGAAGCGGGGACGAAGCGTAGTGCGGGAAGATCGTCGCAGGCCCCAGGTTGAATGGGTGATGAGGTTCGAGCCCACGCACGATGCCGGTCCGGGACGCGTCGGCGGCTAACCGATCCCACACGTCCTCGTAGCGCGCGATGACCCGGCTCCATCGATAGTCGCGCTCGACTTTTCTCTTTCCCGCGGCCGCCATCGTCGCGCGCAGACCTTCGTCGCCGATCAACTGCAGGACGCGCCGTGCCAGTTGGTCCATGTCAATCGCCACGCCCTGGGCCTGGAACAGCTGCGCGATGTTCGGATCGAGCAGGTCGAACCATTCCGCCATCGGGTCGTGCGGACTGCTGTAACTATCGATCAGAAAGCCGTCCACGCCGTCGTCGACGAGGTCCTTGTAGCCGTCGAATCGTGACGCGACGACGGGGAGTCCCGCGGCCATGGCTTCGAGCAGACTGAGGCCGAATGTTTCCTGCGTATTGTCCACGGGCGAGACGAGGACGTCGGCCGCGGCCAGCACGTCCGCCTTCTGATCGAGAGGAAAGTTCGCCTGAAGCCGCACGTGCGGTTCGAGGGCATGACGCCCGATGCTCTCCTTGAGAAGCCGCAGATCATCGGACGACGCGTTCCCTGCCAGGAGCAGGCATACCGGGCGTGGGCTCGTGGGTACGATCTGGCGGGCAAAGGTTCGCAACAGCGGTCCCAGGTCCATCTTCTGCGACGGCGTCATGCGGCCGAGCACCAGCAGCACGACCGCGTCGGGCTGGATGCGCAGGCGCGCCCGCGCGCGGTCGCGGTTGCCAGCCTGGTCGGCCAGGCGGTCGTCGATCCCGAGCGGCAGATGTTCGAGGCGGCCGGCGAATCGGCGGCCGGCGATGGCGGCGCCGCCCGCCAGCAGCGCGCGCAGTGCCTCGCGCCCGTCGCGGCTCGTGCAGAACACGGCGTCGTAGGGCGCCATGGCCGCGTGCGATAGCCGCACGGCGTGATCGATGACGTCGCGGCCGTTCAGCGAATGCGTGATCCCGGTGATCGGCCAGGGATTGGATGCGTGACGCGCACGGATGTAGTGCAGGCCGGGCATGAAGGCGCCCCACCCGCCGAGATGGAAGACGTGGAACGCTTCGCGCTGCAGAAGTGCCGGCAGGTCGACGTAGGTGACGCATCGGACGCGCGACAGCCGCTCGCCCGGGAGCGCCCATTGCTCCACGGTTTCCGCAAAGGTCTTCAGGTTGGAGACGGAGGTGTTGCTGAAGACGAAGTCATCGAACGTCCCGTAAGTCAGCAGCGCTCTCGCGAAGTCGTGGTTCGCCACGAGCCGGCCGAGATGCCGTGGCTGGGCACCGGCCTCCAGGAACGGAAACAGGGATCCGAACCGTTTCATCGCCACCGGGGTAAACGGCCTCCGCGTGTGGACTGCACCACACCAAGCCAAAGCAAAGGGGACGCCAGGCTGAAGCAGGCTTGGCAAGGTTCTGGCTCTACACGGTCACGGGAGTGAGTGGCATGCACAGCTGTACCGTGAACGGATCCAAGTGCGAGGCCCCTAGAGGCCTGAAAACGTGGGGAGAACTGCTCGATGCGCTCGAACAGGGCGCCGGCCCGGCTCGGGCTATCGTGACGGCCGTCCGATTCGGCGGTGTCGACCAGCCGTCATTCCGCGAGCCGTCGGTGCTGGCGCGGGACCTTCGGTTTGCCGCGCCGGTGGATGTCGAGACGTGCGCGATCCGCGACCTCATCACGTCGGCCGTGGATTCGGCGCTCGAGGGCTTGCAGGCGATCAGCGCGGCGGCTCGCCACACGGCGGACCTGTTCCGGAGCCACGACCTGCCGGCCGCGCACGCGGCCCTGGCCGAACTCGTGTCGGCGCTCCAGACGCTGGCGAGGCTGACCGTGGCAATGGCCGGCGCCGATCAGGGGCCGGACGCCGCTCCGCTCACGCCACCCGGCGCCCGCTTCCTGGATCGCGTCGGTCTCAGCCTTGAGTCCCTGATCACGGCGGCGACGAGCGAGGACTGGATCTCGGCGGCCGACGTCCTCGAGTACGAAATCGCAGAAGAGTTGCCGGACTGGCAGGACGTCTTGCACGCGATCCGTCGCGCGCACGCCGAGTTGAGCCCGATGTCCGGCGAATTAGCCAACGTCCGTTTGAGGTATGCGTCATGAGTTCGAAGTCGAGTGTGGTTCGCCAGTTCACGAATGTCCCCCGCGCGGGTCGTCCCCTACTGGCCCATCCGCCGGCCACCACAGTGACCACGCTGGTCGAAGAGCGCCCGAGCGGGGTTGCGCTGATCGCGTCGCCGGATCTCGCGGGCGGGCGCGCGTATCTGTGCGATCCGGAGTCGCATTGCGTTCACGTGCTCGACCAGGATTTCGCGCCGCTGTTCTCGTTCGGCGGGCACGGATCGGGGCTCGGCCAGTTCGATGCGCCGAGTGACGCCGCGATCGTCTGGATCGACGCGTCGTCGCCGACGGACTGTGCGGCGGACACCGCCGTGCTCGTCGTCGCCGACTGTGGCAACGACCGCATTCAACTGCTCGAACTGGACGGTGCCCCGATTTGCGCGATCGGAGAGGAGCGGCCGAGTCTCGGTGCCGCCTCCTTTCCGAGACCCTCTGCCCTGACGGGCTGGCCGATGCGCGCCGGCTGGCCCTTCTTCCGCCTCGCCTCGGTACCACGGTTGCTGAATCCGTCGCGGCTCGAATGGCGCGCGCCGTATCTGGACGTGGCCTGCGCGGGCGCGACGATGGTCCGCGTCGATCTCGCCGCGGCGCTGCTGCCCGACTTCTCGACGTGGATCGCGCACGAATCGCCAGCGACGTTGCGTCAGGCGTACCGCCGCTTCGCCATGGACCCGCATCGCGCGGAAATCCCGAACATCTGTCTGGTCGAGATCGCCGAGCGGCTGCAACCGCAGCGCCTTCGCAGCGTGACCTTGCCGTGGCGGGCTCGCGCGTGAGCGTTCGCACCGCCGTCCGGACCGTCGACTTCGCACCGCCCGATCTCGGCGAGGCTGAGATCGACGAGGTCGTCGCTGCGTTACGCTCGGGCTGGCTCTCGACAGGGCCGCGCGTCCATCAGTTCGAGCGGGCGTTCGCCGATTACGTCGGCAGCCCGCATGCGATTGCGGTGAACTCGTGCACAGCCGCACTGCATTTGTCCCTGCTCGTCGCGGGGATCGAGCCCGGCGACGAAGTTGTGACGACGCCGCTGACGTTTTGCGCGACGGCCAACGTCATCGTGCACGCGGGCGCGACGCCCGTGTTCGCCGACGTCGATCCGGTCACGATGAATCTGACGCCGGAGTCTGCCGCGGCGCAGACGACGGCGCGGACGCGCGCGTGGCTGCCGGTGCACTTCGCCGGCCGCCCGATCGACACGGCCGGCTTTCGCGCGGCGGCCTCCGCCCGCGGCCTCACGTTGATTGAAGACGCGGCGCACTGTGTCGAAGGCGTGTCGGGCGGCGCCAAGATCGGCGTCACCGGCGATCTGACCTGCTTCAGCTTCTACGCCACCAAGAATCTCACGACGGGCGAGGGCGGCATGGTCACCACGGCGAACGACGCGTGGGCCGAGCGCATCCGCGTGGCGTCGCTCCACGGCATGTCGCGCGACGCCTGGGCGCGCTACAGTGTCGCCGGGCCCAGCCGCTACGACGTCATCGTGCCGGGCTTCAAGTACAACATGACGGATCTCCAGGCCGCGATCGGGTTGCACCAGCTGCGATCGCTCGACCTGCGGCACGTGTACCGCTCGCGCCTCTGGGCGCGCTACGACGCCGGCCTCGCCGATCTGCCGCTCGTCCGTCCCGCGGCGACGCCCGAGGGCGACCGCCACGCGCGACATCTCTATACCGTGCTCGTCGACGAGGCGGCGTGCGGCCTCACGCGCGACCAGGTGCAGGCCGCGCTGCGCGATCGCGGGATCGCGACCAGCGTGCACTTCGGCGCGGTCCACCTGCACACCTACTACGCCGAGCGATTCGGCTTCCGGCGCGGGATGTGTCCCGTCGCCGAGTCCATCGCCGACCGTACGCTGTCGTTGCCCTTGTCCTCGGGCATGAGCAACGCGGCAGCCGACCGCGTCGTCGACGCCCTGCACGTGGTGTTGCGATGACCGCGCGGCAGGCGCCCGGCGTGCTGTTCCGCGTGGCGGCCGGTCCGCGCATCGGCTTCGGCCATCTGCTGCGGTGCCGCGCCCTGTCGCGGGCGCTGCACGCGCGGCCGTCGGTCTCGTTGCGCGGGGGCGCAGTCGCCCGCCGCGCGGCGCGGATGCTCGGCTGCGAGTTGACGCGGCCGGACGCGAGGCGGCTGCGGACGATCGATCTCGTCGTGGTCGACGATCCGTCGCCCCGTCACGCCGCCGACTGGCTGCGGCGCGCGCGGCGCGCCGGCGCGCCGACGGCGACGATTCACGACCTCGGCGTCGGCAGCCGCGCGGCCGATCTGATCGTCGACGGCAGCATCACGCACCTCGATGCGAGGTGCAGCCCGCGGACGCTCCGCGGCCCGCGGTTCACCGTGCTCGATTCCCGGGTGGCCGGCGCGCGCGAGGCGCGGGGCCGGCGGCGCACGTCGCCAGGGCAGTCGCGGGTCCCGCTGATCCTCGTCGCTCTCGGCGGCGGATCGCACGTCCAGCGCCTGGCTCCCGCGCTCGCCGCAGAGATCGCCCGGCGCTGCCCGCACGCGACCATCCGAATCGCGCGCGGCTTCACGCCTTGCGCGCCTCCGGCGCTGCCGGCCGGCGCGCGCTGGATGACGCGGCACAACGGGTTGGCGCGCGATCTCGTGGCGTGCGACGTCGTGGTCACGGCCGGCGGCGTCACGCTCTACGAAGCCTGCGCGATTGGCGCGCCGGCCGTCGCGCTGGCGGTCGTGCCCGGACAGCGACCAGCGGTCGCGGCGTTCGCGGCACGCGGCGCGGTGGTGGACGCCGGCGCGCTCGATGCCGGCGTGGTGACCCTGCGGCGCGCGGCGGCCGCAGTCGCGCAATTACTCGGCGATCCGGCGGCGCGCCGTCGCTGTTCACGGCTGGCGCGCGGACTCGTCGACGGCCTCGGCGCAGCGCGGGTCGCGGACCGGCTGCAGGCGCTCGCGCGCCAGGCTGCGGAACGGAAACACGGTCATGTCTGAGCCTCGCGCCATCGTCTTCGATCTCGACGACACGCTGTATCCGGCGCGCGCCTTCCTGACGAGCGGATTCGCCGCCGTCGCCGCCACGGCGGCCGCCGAAATCGGCGCGTCTGCCGAAAGCGTGTTCACCTTCCTGTGCGATGCGCGGCGGTACGCGCCCGGCCGGGAATTGCAGGGGCTGTGCGATCGCTTCGGTCTGCCGCCGTCGTCGGTCGATCGGTGGGTGCAGATCATCCGCGGCCACTGGCCCGAGATACTCCTGCCGCTCGAATCCCAGGCGGTACTGATGAACATGCGCGCGACGTGGAGCATTGGCGTGCTGACCAACGGGCATCCGGATATTCAACGGCGAAAGGTCGCGGCGCTTGGCGTGGGCGATCTCGTCGACGCCGTGGTCTTCGCCGCTGAGTGCGGGGATGGCCGGGGCAAACCGGATCGCGCGGCGTTCGACACGGTTCTCGGCGCGCTCAACGTGCCCGCCACGCGCGCCGTGTTCGTGGGAGACGACTTGGACGCCGACGTGTTCGGCGCCGGCCGCGCCGGTCTGCGCACGATTCATCTCGCGCGCAACGCGTGGCACGGACTGCGCCGGCCGTGGGTCCGGCCCGATGTGCGCGTGACGCGGCTGCAGAGCGTGCCCGGTGCCGCCGAACAACTCATGGGAGGAGTGCCGCGTGCCCACGCCGCTTGATATTGGTGGACGGCGCGTCGGCCGCGGCGAGCCGCTGTTCGTGATCGCCGAGATTGGCCTCAATCACGGCGGATCGCTGGATCGTGCGCTCGCGCTGGTCGATGCCGCCGCGCGCGCCGGCGCCTCTGCCGTCAAACTGCAGACCCTGCGCGCCGACGATCTGGTCGCCGCCGACTGTCCGCCGCCCGCGCACGTCCAGGTGCCGTCGCTGCGGGCCTTCTTCGCGCGGTTCGAACTGGACGAGGCGGAGCACCGCACGATCGTCGCGCGCGCCCGCGCGCGCGGCCTCGCCGTGATGGCGACGCCCTTCTCCTTCGCCGCCGTCGATCTCCTCGAGCGGATCGGGATCGACGCCTTCAAGATCGCGAGCGGCGACGTCACGTATCACGGCCTGATCGACGCGTGCGTCCGGACCGGCAAGCCGCTGGTGATGTCGACCGGCATGTCGTCGCTGGCGGAGATCGATCACGCGGTCTGGTGCGCGTACCGCGCCGGCGCGCGCGACCTCGCGCTGCTGCACTGCGTCTCCGCGTATCCGGTGCCGCGGGGCAGCGAGAACCTGCGCGCGATTGCCACGCTGGCCGAGACGTTCCGCGTGCCGGCGGGCCTGTCCGATCACGCGGCCTCCGCGTCGTCGACAGGCGTGGTGCCGGTGGCCGTCGCGCTCGGCGCGTGTCTCTACGAGCGCCACATCATGCTCGAGAGCGACGGAGCCGCTCGTGATGAGGAGGTCGCGATCGACCACGCGGTGTCGAGCACGCCGGACGAGTTCGCGGCCCTCGTGCGTCTGGCCGCGGACACCGCGGCCGCGCTCGGGCACGGCCGCAAGGAATGCCTGCCGGCCGAAGCCGTCAATCAGCAGGCGAGCCGGCGAGCGCTGCGCGCCGTGCGCGCGCTCCGCGCCGGGCACGTCGTGACGCCCGACGACCTCGTCGTGCTGCGGCCGGCCGTCGGGCTCGCGCCCGCGTACGAACGCGATCTGATTGGCATCCCTCTGGCGCGCGACATCGAGGCGGGCGCGCCGTTTCTCGACAGCGACCTGCCCGTACTGCGAGGTGCCTGTGAAGTTCGTGAAGCCGCTTAACGTCCTCATGACCGCGGCGTCGCGGCGCGTCCCGCTCGTGCGGGCGTTTCAGGCCGCGCTCCGGGATCTCGACCTGCCCGGACGCGTGATCGTCACCGACGTCAATCCGCTGTCGCCGGCCGTGCACGTGGCGGATCGCTGGCACGAGGTGCCGATGGCGGGCGCCCCGGAGTACATGGATACGATGCTCGCCATCTGCCGCGCCGAGCGGATCGGGCTCGTCGTGCCGACGATCGACGACGAGCTGGTGCAGTTCGGGCAGGCGCGCGAGCGGTTCGAGGCGCAGGGCGCGCGCGTCGCGGTGTCACCCGCGCTGACGAGCCGCATCTGCAACGACAAGTACCAGACGTCGCTCGCGCTGCGCGCGGGCGGCGTCGCCGTGGCCGGCACGTGGTTGCCGAACCAGCTGCCCGACGACGTCCCGCTCCCGCTGTTCATCAAGCCGCGGGCTGGGCGCGGCGGCGTCGGCGCGTTTCCCGTGACGACGCCACGGCAGCTCGCCTTCTTTCTCGACTACGTTCCCGATCCCGTCGTGCAGGAATTCCTGACCGGTCCGGAGTTCACCATCGACATGCTCTGTGACTTCGAATGCCGTCCGCTCTCGATCGTGCCGCGCGAGCGCGTCGTCATCCGGGCCGGCGTGATCGACCGCGGGCGCACCGTGCGCGACCGCGCGCTCCTCGATCTCGCAGAGGCCGTGGCCGGCGCGCTTCCGTTCCACGGCCCCGTCAACATCCAATGCCGCGTCGTCGACGGACGGCCGATCGTGTTCGAAATCAACCCGAGGTTTTCCGGCGGCATCCCGCTGACGATCGCCGCCGGCGCGGACTTTCCCCGCATGCTCGTGCAGCTCGCGCGCGGCTGCCACGTGCGGCCCGCCATCGGCGCGTTCCACGACGATCTCTGGATGACCAACTACGAGGAGTCCGTCTTTCTCGAGGCCGCGGGAACGTCCGGGCGCATGCGGCCGGCGCAACTCACGGCGGAGTTCGCGATCGGAGAAGTCGCGTGAACGGGGAGGCGCTCATCGTTCTTCAGGCGCGGCTGGCGTCGCGCCGCCTGCCGGGAAAAGCGCTTGCCGACGTCGCGGGACGGTCGATCCTCGCGCGGTGTCTCGCGCGGCTCCGCGCAGACGCGGCCGCGCCGCTCGTCCTCGCCACGACGACCAACAGGGAAGACGATGCCGTGGCAGCGGTCGCCATTGCGGAGGGTGTGCCCGTGATCCGCGGCCCCGAGTCCGACGTGCTGCGCCGGTTTCTGCTCGCGGCCGACATGTTCGGTCCGACCTACATCGTGCGCGCCACAGCCGACAACCCGGCCGTGGACATCGATGCGCCGCGCCGCGTCCTGGAGACGCTGGTCGGCAGCGGCGCCGACTATGTGATCGAGTCGGGGTTGCCGTACGGCAGCGCCGTCGAAGCGGTGACCGTCGATGCGCTGCGGAAAGCCGACGCGCTGGCCCGCGACGCGTCGGACCGCGAGCACGTCACCCCCTGCGTGCGCCGCGATCGGCTGTTTCACGCGCTGGAAACGCCGGCGCCCGAGCACGTGCGTCGTCCCGGCCTGCGCCTCAGCGTCGACACGCTGCAGGACCTCGCCTACATGCGGCGCGTGGTCGGCGCGCTCGACGACCCGCGCGCCGAGGCGCCGCTCGCGGACATCATCGCGGCGGCCGACGCGCTCGCCTGCGGTGTCCTGGCGGTGGCGCAGTGAGCAGGACGAAAGGCGCGCCGCCGCGCCGGCAGATCGATGGCCCATCGCTCTTCGGGCTGCCTCTGGCGTTCGCCGTGGTGGTTCTCGCCCAGGTGTTCGAGGGAGGCAGCGTCCGATCGCTGTGGCAGCCGACGGCCGCGATGGTCGTGTTTGGCGGCACGGCTGCCGCGGTCCTGGTGAGCTGTCCCCTCGAGACCGTCGTGCAGACGCTTGTCGCGGTGGGGCACGTGTTCCGCAAGCGGTCGCACACGCGCCAGATGGAAGCGACGGTGCGCCAGCTCCTCGCGTACGCGATCGAGGCGCGCCGCAGGGGCATCGTGGCGCTCGAGCCCGAACTGGACCGGACGCGCGACCGTTTTCTGCGCAACGCGCTGACGCTGGCCGTTGACGGCACGCACCCGAACCTGGCGCGTCACATTCTGGAGATTGAAAACCAGGCGCATCGTGCCGTGGCCGAGGCGCCGGCCGACGTGCTCGAGACGGCGGCGGGGTACACGCCGACGCTCGGCATTCTCGGCGCTGTGCTCGGGCTCATTCATGTGATGGAGAATCTCAACGAGCCGGCCAAGCTCGGCCCGGGCATCGCGGTCGCGTTCGTCGCCACGGTCTACGGCGTCGGCGCGGCCAACCTGGTGTTGCTGCCGCTGGCGACGCGGCTGCGCGGGCTCGCGCGCGACGGCGCGCTGCACCGCGAGCTCGTCATCGAGGGTGTGGCCGCCTTGCAGGAGGGCCTGAACCCCCGCCTCATCGAACAAAAGCTGCTGGGCTTCGTGACCCCGGCGCGCGAGCCCGCGCGCACGATGCGTGCCGCATGACCGACTATCCACCTGCGCCGCGCCGTTTCGAGCCCAGCCGCCGCCCGCCGTCGCACGAGCGCTGGCTCGTGTCCTATGCCGACTTCATTACGCTGCTCTTTGCGTTCTTCGCGACGATGTACGCGATTTCGAGCGTGGATGCCATGAAACTGACCAAAGTGGCTCACGCGCTGCAGGTGGCGTTCGACGATTCGCCGCGCGGCCGATCGATTGCCTCGGGATCGGGTCTGATGCCCGGGCGCGGCTCACGGCTCGTCGCCGGCATCCAGACGGGCCTGGACGTTCGCACGATTGTCACGCGCGAGCTCGACGAGGAGATCAAAGCGCACCGGCTCGATGTCGCGGCCGACCGCCGCGGGGTGGTGCTGTCGATTCCCGAAGCCGGGCTGTTCGCGCAGGGTAGCGAGGAGTTGTCGCCGGCCGCACTGCCGCTCGTCGCCCGCGTGGCGGCGATCGTGGCGCGGTTGCCCAACACGGTGCGCGTGGAAGGTCACACCGACGATCTGCCGATCCGCACGGCGCGCTTCCGGTCCAACTGGGATTTGTCCACCGCCCGCGCGTCGAGTGTCATCGACGTGCTGATCGATCGCGGCATCGAGCCGCGCCGGCTGGCGGCGGCCGGCTACGCCGAGTTCCGCCCGCGTGTCCCCAACACGTCGCCGGCGACGCGCGCGCAGAACCGGCGCGTCGACGTCGTAATTCTCAACGACATCACTACGATGGCGGAAGAGGCCGAGACCGGCCGGATTCCGTAACTCGCATCGAGACGCGATCATGTCCATGTTCACCGTCCGCGAAGAGGAACTCCTGCTGGCCCGCCCCGTCAGGCCGCTGCTGACAGACGAGGACCGCGCCGCCCGCGCGGGGGAGCGCTGCGTCGTCACGGGCGCCGGCGGGTCAATCGGATCGGAGATCGCGCGACAGATGGCCTCCTGCGGGCCCGCGCTCCTGACGCTGATCGATCACAGCGAGGAACATCTCTTCCACGTCGAGCGTGAGATCGGCGCGCGCTGGCCGGGTGTGCCCCTCGATCCCGTCCTCGCCGACGTCACCCGGCCCTCGGGCGTCCACCTGGCCTTCCGGCGCGCGCGTCCGCACGTCGTGTTTCACGCCGCCGCCTACAAACACGTCACGATGGCCGAGCGCGCCGCCTGTGCGGCCGCGCGCGTCAACGTGCTCGGCGCGGCCACGGTGCTGGCCGCGGCGCGGGCGACCGGCGCGCGCTTCGTGCTCGTGTCCACCGACAAGGCCGCCTCGCCGCGCAGCGTCATGGGTGCCACCAAGCGGCTGGCCGAACTCGTGACGCTCGGCGCCGTCTCGCCCGCCTTCCGGCCCGTCGTCGTCCGCTTCGGCAACGTGCTCGCCAGCAGCGGCAGCTTCGTGACCATCGCCCAGGAGTGCCTGCACCGCGGCGCGCCCATTCCGGTCACCGATCCCGACGCGACCCGCTATTTCATGACGGTCGCCGAAGCCTCCGCGCTCGTGATGAAGGCGGATGCCCTCGCGCGCGGCGGCGAAACGTTCTGGCTCGACATGGGCGCACCCGTCCGGATCGGCGACCTGGTCGACCGGCTGATCGTGCTGGCACGGCAGCGGGGACTCCCGCCGGTACCAGTGGACATCATCGGACTCCGTCCTGGAGAGAAGCGTGCCGAACAACTGACGACGCAGGGCCTGGCGTTGTGCCGGACGGATCATCCGCGGATCTGGATGGCGCGGCAGGCGCCGATGGCCGCCGCCCTGACGGCCGCGGCGTTGCCCGGCATCCGACGGCACGTGGCTCGCGGCGACGCCTTGAGTCTGCTCAAGACCCTCACGATGGCCGTGCCCGACTACGAGCCCAGCGCCGACGCCTGGGCGATCGCGCGCGCCGAGCGGCTCCACGTCTGCGACGATGCGCGGGAGCGCAGGACCCTGGTCGCCTGAGCGTTCCGGCCTTCACCTTCCGTGTCGGGCGTCCGACACGTGTGCTCAAGCTTTCCCACACTCCGCCGATTCAAGGACCAGAACGCACCAAGCGCGCGGGTCAGCCTGCGGCATGAGGAGGAGTGTTGCCGGACGCGGTCCCTTTCATCCCGAACATTCTGGTGGTCGATGATGAACCCGCCGTACGCGAGTACATCTGCGACTGCCTGACGCTCCAGTCTTCGTACCGGTGCACGGGCGTCGGTGACGCGCGCGCGGCGCTGGCGGTGGCTCGCGAGACGTCGATCGACGTGGCCCTGGTCGACCTGGCGATTCCCGAAGAAGACGGCGTCACGCTGGCGCGCAGGCTGCGCAACGAAGTGCGCGACCTGGCCGTCGTGCTCGTCACAGGGACACAGAGCTTCGACACGGCCGTCGAAGCGATGCGGATCGGTGTCCTCGACTACCTCCTCAAGCCCTTCGCGATGCCCGAGCTGATTGACTCGGTCGGGCGCGCGGTGGCGTGGCGGCACGCGGCGCTGCGCGCCCACGAGGAGCGCGAAGATCTGGAGCGTCAGATCGGCGAGCGCGCGGCGCGGCTGCGCCAGGCGTTCGGCGATCTCGAGGTGGCGTCTTCGGCGGCGCTCGAGGCGCTGCTGACGACGTTGAGCCAGCGCAATCCGGAGACACTCGAGCACGCGCACCGCGTCGCGCGCTACGCGACGACGGTGGCCAGAACGCTTGGCATCGAGGAGCCGGCGCTCGGCGCGGTCGAGCGCGGCGCGCTGCTGCACGATCTGGGCAAGGTGGCCATCCCCGACGCGGTCATCCACAAGCCCGGGCCGCTGACCGACGACGAATTCGCCATCATGCGGAGCCACGCACAAGTCGGTCACGACATTGCGGTCACCGTGCCGTTCCTGCGCTCGGCCGCCGAGATCGTGCTGGCGACGCACGAGCGCTACGACGGCAAGGGGTATCCGCGAGGACTGGCCGGCGACACAATTCCGATCGGCGCGCGCATCATCGCGGTCGTCGACGTGTTCGACGCGCTCACTTCCACGCGTGTGTACCACGACGCCGTGTGCGTCGCCTCCGCCAATGCCGAGCTCGTCCGCGGCGCGGGAACGCACTTCGACCCCACGGTGGTGGCCGCGTGGCTCCGCTGCGTCGACGACATCCTCGGCGCGCCGCAGCGCGCCGTTCATTCGCACGTCACGATCCAATGAAGAGCCGTGCGCCCACGGCCCTGCCGTCGAGAGTCGCCCTGGACCTCGGGTCGGCCGACACAGGGGCGGCGGTCGCCGACGTTCTCGCGCGCGACTGGAAGGCCGACGCCGTCGTGGTGTGGCTGCCGGCCGGCGCCGCCGGCGCGGTGACGGCCGGCGATCTCTCGCTGGCGGGCGACGGCCTGCGCGCGTGCACGGCGGCCGATCTCGTGGTGCCGATGCGCGAACGCTGGATCCATCGGTGGCTCGCGGCGCGCGGGCTGGCTGCCTGCCGGGTTGTCGACGTCCCGCCCGCGCACTTGGGCCGCATCGTCGCGGCCTGGGGCAGCAAGGGTCGCGTGCCGCCGCAGATCGACCACGTGCTGAGCCTGCTGGCCGCGCACATGGCGCTGCTCGCCGAGCGCCGTCATCTCGACGAGCGGCTGGCAGCGGCGAACGCCGCACGGCTCGATGCCGAAGACCAGATTCTGCGCACCCGGCGCGTGCGCGCGCTGGGCGAGATGGCGTCGGGCGTGGTCCACGATTTCAACAACTGCCTCACGAGCATCCTCGGGTTCGCCGAGCTCGCGCTCGGCCCGCTCGAGGAAGGCGACGCGTTCTACAACGATCTGAGCAGCATCCGCACGTCGGCGCTCGACGCCGCCGCGCTCGTGCGCCGGCTGCAGAACCTCGGCCGCCGCGGGCGCGACACCGACGAGCGGGAGGTCGTCGACCTGTGCGACGTCGCGCGCATGATGCCCGCGCTCGCGCGCCCGCGCTGGATGCAGCTCAGCCAGTGCCACGGTGTGAACTTCGAAGTAATCGTCGACGCGCGGCCCGTGCCGACGGTACACGTCGTCGTCGCCGAGATCCGCGAGGTGCTGCTCAACCTGCTGTTCAACGCCGTCGACGCCATGCCGTCTGGCGGTCGCATCACGATCGCGACGCGGCAGGCTGAGAACGGCTGGGCGGAAATCTCGGTGACCGATGAGGGCGTCGGCATATCCGAGGACGTGCAGAGCCGGGTGTTCCAGCCGTTCTTCTCCACCAAGGGCGATCACGGCTCCGGACTCGGCCTCAGCGTGTGCCAGACGGTCGCGAGCCGTCACGGTGCCGAGCTCGATCTGCGGAGCGCGCCTGGAGAGGGCAGCACGTTCACGTTGAAGCTGCCGCCGGCGCCGCCAGGGATGGTCGCCGACACCACACCGCGCCGCGCCGCCACGCGACGGCTACTGACGGCGCAACGGGTGCTGCTGGTCGACGATCAGGAAGAAGTCCGCGACAGCGTCGGGGAGATGCTGCACGCGCTGGGGCATCACGTGACGGTGGTCGATCGCGGCGAGGCCGCGGTGGCGCTCGCCGGCCGCCAGCGCCTCGACGTCGTGATCACCGATCTGGGCATGCCGGGCATGAGCGGCCTCGACGTGGCCCAGCGCTTCCGCGTCCTGGCGCCGCGGGTGCCAATCGTGCTGCTGACGGGCTGGGGGCTCGATGCCGATGCCCCAAGCCCGGCCAACGTCGCATTCGTGCTGGGCAAGCCCGTGACGATGAAGTCGCTGGGCGACGCGCTGGAGGCGTGCGCTTCGGCGCCGGCCGCCGCGGAGCGGGGTGAAAAGTGCTCTTGATCGTTGGCGCGCTCGTCGTCGTGGGATCTGTGGCGGGTGGCTACCTGATGGAGGGCGGGCATCCGGTCGTGCTCAACCAGCCCGCCGAGTTCCTCATCATCGGCGGTGCCGCGGTTGGCAGCCTGCTGATTGGGACGCCGCCGCCTATCCTGAGGCAGCTGGCCGCTCAGTGCAAGGACCTCTTCGGCAGGCCGAAGGGCAAGACCGAGTACGTCGAGCTGCTCTCGATGCTCTTCCAGATCTTCAAGCTGTCGCAGCAGGGTGGCATCATGGCGCTCGAGTCGCACTTCGAAACGCCCGACACGAGCGCGATCTTGTCCAAGTACCCCACGTTCCTGCGCCACCGCGCCGCCGTGGCGTTCCTGGCGGACTCGGTCAAGGTGATGATCGTCGGGGGCATCTCGCCGCACGATCTCGAGATGCTGATGGACGAGGATCTCGAAGTCCGTCACCACGACGCCACTCGTCCGGCCGCGACGCTGAACAAAGTGGCCGATGCGCTGCCCGGTCTGGGCATCGTGGCCGCCGTGCTCGGCGTGGTGATCACGATGGGCGCGATCGACGGGCCAGCGTCGGAAATCGGCCACAAGGTCGGAGCTGCGCTCGTCGGCACGTTCCTCGGTATTCTGCTGTCCTACGGATTCACGCAGCCGCTGGCCGGACATCTGGAGCTACGCATGGCCGAGCACGCGCACTACGAGTTGTGCATCAAGGCGGGGCTCGTCGCGGTCTACAAAGGGCTGCCACCCGCGATCGCGATCGAGTTCGCGCGGCGCGTGCTGCCCGACGAACTGCGGCCAAGCTTCGACGAGACGGAGACGTTCTGCAAGAACTCGGGGAGCAACGGCAAGCCGGAGGCGGTGGCGGCGTAGTCATGGCCGGCGAAACGATCATCATCAGAAAAAGGAAGAAGGGGCACGCCGGCCATCACGGCGGCGCCTGGAAGGTGGCGTACGCCGACTTCGTGACGGCGATGATGGCCTTCTTCCTGGTCATGTGGCTCGTGGGGCAGAGCAAGGCCGTGAAGGCGTCGGTCGCCGGCTACTTTCGCGATCCGGGAGCGTTCGAGACCCAGGGCGGCAAAGGCATCCTGCCCGGCGGGAAGGACATCGCGGAATCCGGTCCGTCACCCGCCGAGGCCGCGGCCGAGCGCAAATCGCTCGAAGAGAGCGCGCGGCACATCAAAGAACGGATCGACAGCCTGCCGGAGCTCAAAACGCTCGGCAAGCAGGTCGAGTTCACGGTCACCAGTGAAGGCCTCCGCATCGATTTGCTCGAGTCGTCCGGCGCCAGCTTCTTCGACAGCGGCAGCGCCGGCATGAGGCGGGAGACCGAGCATCTGCTCGGCGTCATCGCGCACGAACTCGGGACGCTGGACAACACGATCGTGGTCGAGGGCCACACCGACAGCCGTCAGTACGCGAGCTCCGACAAGTACACGAACTGGGAGCTGTCGGCCGATCGCGCCAACGCCGCGCGGCGTTCTATGGAACGCCAGGGGCTGAAGCCCACGCAGGTCGTCGGCGTGCGCGGACACGCGGATCGCGAACTGAAGGTCGCGGAGAATCCGATGGACCCGCGGAATCGCCGCGTGTCGGTCCTCGTCAAGAGCCACGGCGCCTGATGGACGCCATCGCCCCATGAACCAGGCCCCTCGAACCGACGCCGGGCTGCGCGGCGTGGACGGCGAACGCGGTCCGCGCACGGCCGAACGTACGCGGCACCGCGGCGCGGTGATGCTGCAGTCGCAGGCGATGGACGCCGTCGGCGCGCTGGCGGGAGGCGTCGCGCACGACTTCAACAACCTGCTGACCGTGATTCGCGGCCACGCCGAGCATTTGGGCCGCAGCCTGCCAGCCGGCGATGAAGTCGCCCGACGCACCGATGCGATCCTGGCGATGGTCGATCGGGCCGCCGCGCTGACGGCGCAGCTGCTGGCATTCGGCTGCGAGCAGCCACATCAACCGCAGGTGCTGGACCTCGACGCCGTCGTGGCCGGCGCCGAAGGCATGCTGGAGCGTCTCGGCGGCGGGACGCTTCAGGTCTCACGCGCGGCAGCATCCCGCGCGCGCTGCATCTGGGCGGACCGTGGCCAGATCGAACAGATGCTCGTGAACCTCGTCGTCAACGCGCGCGACGCGATGCCGGATGGCGGCGCGATCACGATTGAAACCACACACGCCACGATCGACGACGCGCTGGCCTGCCGGTTCGGCGCGTCGCCGGGCGACTACCTCACGCTGTCGGTCCGGGACGAAGGCGTGGGGATGGACGAGGACGTGCGCGCTCATCTGTTCGAGCCGTTCTTCACGACCAAGCCGAGGGGCAAGGGGACGGGGCTCGGATTGTCCGCCGTCTACGGCATCGTCAAGCAGTCAGGCGGATTCATCGACGTGCACAGCGCGCCCGGGCAGGGTACCAGCGTGGTGGTCTACTTCCCGGAGGCCGTCGTGCCCGGCACGGCCGGAGACGCGTTCGCGGCCCAGTCGCCCTGTCCGCCCGACGGGCCGCAGACGCGCACGATTCTGCTGGCCGAAGACGAGGACGACGTGCGGGCGCTCGTCGGCGATTTCCTCGAGTTGCAGGGCTACCGCGTCTTGACCGGTTCCGACGGCGCCCTGGCGCTGCGGCAGGCGATCGACCACCAGGGCGTCATCGATCTGCTGCTGACCGATGTCGTGATGCCCGTCATGGGAGGGCCGGAGTTGGCCGAGCGGCTGACGAGCGAGCACCCCGAGGCGCGCGTGCTGTTCATGTCGGGGTTTGCGCCCGAGGGGCTGGCGTCGTTTCAGGACGGGGCGCCGCTGCTCCGCAAACCGTTCTCGCTCGACGCGCTCGGGCGCGCCGTGCGCGACAGCCTCAATAACTGATCTGGCGCGCCGCACGGGCGGTGCTATTCTTGGTGCCAGCCCGCAGGCGAGTACCCCCAACATGGCACCTGGATCCGGCTCCGATAGTCTCTCCGCCTCGGGCATCCTCACCAATGAGGTGTACCAGGACCTCATCGAGACGGTCAGCGACGCCATCGTCTCCACCGATGCACGACAGACCGTCGTGCTGTTCAACGCGCAGGCCGAGCGCATCTTCGGGTACTCGAGGTCGGACGTGCTGGGACAGCCGCTAACGCTACTGCTGCCGGAAGCCTCTCGTGACGCCCACACCGCGCACGTGCGGAATTTCGGCGCGGAGCGGATCACGCAGCGCAAGATGGGCGAGGCGATCGATTTGGCCGCCCGTCGTAAGAACGGGGAGACGTTCCCTGTGGAAGTGTCCATCTCCCGACTGGGACACGGCGATGCGACGCTCTTCACGGCGGTCGTCCGCGACGTGACCGCGCGGCGGCACGCCGAGCGGCTGCTCCGGAGCGTCGTCGAAGCGACGTCGGCGAGCGTGGGCACCGATTTCTTTCGCCACCTCGTCCAGGGCCTCGCGGAGTCGAACCGCGTGACGACGGCGTACCTCTCGCTTGCGGACACCGCCGGCGATGACACCATGCGGACAGTGGCGTTCTGGCACGACGGCCGGTTCCTCGACAACCTCGAGTATCGCGTCGAAGGAACGCCCAGCGCGCAGGCGGTCAGCCGCGGCCTGGTTTTCTACTCGCGCGGTGCTTGGGCGGAGTTTCCCGGCGATCGGTGGCTGCAGGAAGAGCGGATCGAAGGCTACCTCGGGCTGGCGCTACGGCATACCGATGGCTCTCTCCTCGGAGTGATGGCGTTCATGAGCCGCCATGCGATTGACTTGACTGCGCACGTCGAGGCGGCGTTGCGAGTATTCGCCGTGCGCGCCAGCGTGGAGATCGACCGCAAGCGGGCGGAGGAGGAAGTCCGGCAGCTCAACGCCGATCTCGAGGCACGCGTCCGCGATCGCACCAGTGCGCTGGAGACGAGTCAGGCGCGGCTCGCCGAAGCGCAGCAAATCGCCCACGTCGGAAGCTGGGAATACGACTCCGCCACTCGTACGCTTCTGCGATCGGCCGAGACGTGCCGGATTCTGGGGCTGCCGCCGGAGTCGGGCGACCAGTTCTCGCCGCTGTTGTTCGAGCCTGTCCATCCAGACGACGTTCGCGGCCTGACGACGATGCTGCGCACCGCGGTCGAGACACGCAAGCCGGCCAGTCTCGAGTGCCGGATCGTGCGGCCGGATGGATCGGAGTGCGTCACGCAACTGCGCGCGCAGGCCGTCATGGACCCGCCGGGCAGTCCGGTCCGGCTCCTGGGCACCATGCAGGACGTCACCGCGCAGCGCGCGACCGAGCGGGAACTGCTGCGCCGCGAAGAGCTGCTCCGGCAATCGCAGAAGATGGAGGCCGTCGGCATGCTGGCCGGCGGCGTCGCCCATGATTTCAACAATCTGCTGACCATCATCCGCGGGCAGACCGAAGGGCTGCTCGGACGCCTGCCGGCCCGCGATCCCGGCCACCGGCGGACCGCGGCGATCTTGGTCGCCACCGATCGCGCGGCCGCGCTCGTCGCGCAGTTGCTGGCGTTTGGACGCAAACAACCGCACAATCCGAAGGCCATCGATCTCGACGAAGCGATCGGCGGCGTCGAGGACATGCTCGCCCGTCTGGGCGGCAAGCGCACCAAGCTCATGCGGTTCGCCGCGCCGGGCCTGGGTCGCATCTGGGCGGACCGTGGGCAGATCGAGCAGATCCTCATGAATCTCGTCGCCAACGCCCGTGACGCCATGCCGAATGGCGGCCCGATCGTGATCGAAACGGGCAACGTGCGCGTGGACGGATCTCTCGCCTCGCGCCTCGGGGCGCCGGCGGGCGAGTACGTCACGCTGGTCGTGCGCGACAAGGGCGTCGGCATGGACGCGGACCTGCAGTCCCACGTCTTCGAGCCGTTCTTCACGACCAAGGACGTCGGCAAGGGCACCGGGCTGGGCTTGTCGACGGTGTACGGTTTCGTCCAGCAGTCCGGCGGGTGCGTCGACCTGGACAGCGCGCCGGGTGTGGGGACCACCTTGACGATCTATTTCCCGCGGATCGCGGGCGGCGCCGACGAGGCCGAGGCCGTGCCCGTTCGGCCGGCAGAGGTTTCGGGCCGCGAAACGATCCTGCTCGTTGAGGACGAAGACGGCGTCCGGGAGCTGATCGCCGAGTTTCTCGCATCGCGCGGGTACCACGTGCTTCAGGGGTCCAATGGCGCCGTGGCGCTCTGCACGACCGAAGAGCACGCGGGGCCGATCCATCTGCTGCTGACCGATGTGGTGATGCCGGTGATGAACGGGCCGGAACTGGCCGATCGCCTGACGCGCGAGCGCCCCGACACCAGAGTGCTCTTCATGTCGGGCTTCACGCCCGAGCCCACGCTGATTGGCGGAGCCCGGTTCAGCGAAGCGGCGCTCATCCGCAAGCCGTTTTCCCTGGATACGCTGGCGCGCGCCGTGCGCAACCTCCTCGATCACGCCTCCGCCTGATCGTGCTGCGCCGCCGCCTGCTGCTGTTCGGCGCCCTCATCCTCGTGCCTCTGGCGATGCTGTTGTTCTATGGGGTGTATCGGCAGCGGCAGGACGCTCTCGACGAAGGCCGGGCGATCGTCCTGCGTACCACGCGTGCGATAGCGGAACGGCATCGCGCGTTCGTGACGAGCACCACGCAACTTCTCACCGTGCTGGCGCGCCTCCCGAAGGTCCGTGAAGAAGACTGGGCCGCCAGCACCGACATCTTCGCGGACGTCGTCACTCGGTTTCCTGAATACCGCAACCTGCGGCTCGAGGACCTCGAGGGGACCATCGTTGCCTCCGTACCGCGGAGCGCATCCCCGACCGGCGACCGGGGCCGTGACTGGTTCGAGGAGGTCGTCCGCACGTCTCGAGTCGCCATGAGCGGCTACTTCATCGGGCAGACGACTGGCGCACCCCAAGTGGCCATCGCTACCCCGGTGCTCGATGGGCGGAACCGTCTGCGTTACGTGCTGTCGGTGACGATCGATGTGTTGCGATTCGCTGACGTGCCCGCCGCCGACCTGCCCGACCGGAGCATCGTGATCGTCGTCGGACGGGACGGCATCGTGCTGGCCCGCCATCCGGACCCGCAAAACCGCGTCGGCCGCCAGCTGAACCCGCGCGCCCTCCTCGACGCGATGCAGTCGGGTCCGCCCGAAGGCGTCGTGGAAAGCGACGGCCTCGATGGCACGCCGCGCCTGGTCGGCTACGAGGCGCTGCCGGTCGCGCCGGGCTCGCCGGGCGTGTATCTGGCGATCGGCGTGCCCCGCGACCGCGTGCTGGCGCCCATCAACCGCGCGCTGCTCGTCAATGCCGGCGGGGTTGCGCTCGTGACGGCGCTGATGCTCGCCGCCGCCACGATCGGCGGCCGGCGCCTCGTGCTGGAGCCCGTCGAGCGGGAGCTGGACGAGGCCGGGCAACGGCTGCGGATCGTGCTCGACAACATCAGCGACGGCTTCTTCACGATGGACCGGCAATGGCGCTATACGGACATCAACCCGGCGGGCGCGCGCATGGTCGGCAAGACGCCGGAGGATCTCGTCGGGCGGCAATATCTCGACGCGTTCCCTGAGGCCGCGGGGACGATTTGGGAGCGCACGTACCGGCGCGTCATGGACACGCAAGAAGCGGCGACGGCGGAAGAGTACTACGAGCCGCTCGACACGTGGTTCGAAGCCAGCGTGTTTCCGTTTGCCGGCGGGATCTCCGTCTTCTTCCGCGATGTCTCGGTCCGCAAACGCGCCGAGCGTGCCGTGCGCGAGAGCGAGACGCGCCTCGCCACCATCGTCGAAACCGTGCCCGTGGGGCTCGCGATTACCCGCGCGCGCGACGGCGAGATCCTGTTTGCCAACCAGCGCCTGCACGCCATGCTGAGCCCGTCGCGACCGCTGGTGGGGCGTCTGACGCGGGACTTCTACGTCGATCCGCCCCCGCGCGAGCGGCTCGTCAGCGAAATCGTCGTGGGCGGCGGGCTGAGAGACCGCCTCATGACGTACAGAGCCGACACAGGAGATCGCCGTCTCCTGAGCGTGTCGGTGGTGTCCATTGAGCAGGCCGGCGAACCGGTGCTGCTCAGCGCACTCGTGGACGTCACTGCGCGCGAGCTTGCGGTTGAGGAGCTGCAGCACAGCCGTGAGGCCCTCGCCCTGAGCCAGAAGCAGCTGCGGGACGTCCTCGACAGCATGTTCGTGTTCGTCGGCCTGTTCTCGCTCGATGGCCGGCTGCTCGATGGGAATCTGGCGCTGCTCGGCGCGGCCGGCCCGGCGCGCGAAGACGTCATCGGCCAGCCCTTTGCGGACGCCTACTGGTGGTCCTTTTCGCTGGACGTGCAGCTGCGGCTCCGCAACGCGATGCAGGGCGCGGCCGGCGGCGAGACCGTCCGGTACGACACGCCGGTGCGGCTTGCCGGCGGACGACTGATCGTGATGGACATCGCGTTCACGCCGCTGCGCGGCCCGGATGGCCACGTGGCGCAGATCGTCGGCTCGGGCGTGGACATCACCGAGCGGCGGCGGGCCGAGGACGAGGTCACACAGCTCAACGCCGAGCTCGAGCAGCGCGTCCGCCAGCGCACGTCGGAACTGCAGGCCAGCAACCAGGAGCTCGAGTCGTTCGCCTATTCCATCTCGCACGACCTGCGGGCCCCGCTGCGCGGGATCGACGGCTTCGCGCAGGCGCTGCTCGAAGAGTACGCCGACAGGTTGGACGACGCGGGCCGCCAGTACCTGACGCGGGTGCGCGCCGCGGCGGCCCGCATGGGCGGACTGATCGACGAGCTGCTGCACCTGTCGCGGCTGACGCGCGGCGAGGTGCGCCGGGATGTCGTCGACCTCAGCGCGCTGGTGGGCGAACGGGCCGCCGAACTGGCCGCCGATGCGGGTCGTGACGCGACGTTCGGCATCGCGCCCGGCCTGTCGGTCGTCGGGGATCGCCATCTCCTCGATGCCGTGATCAGCAACCTGCTCGACAACGCGTGGAAGTTCACCGCGCGTACGCCGGCGGCGCTCATCGAGTTCGGGAGCACGCTCGTCGGGGACGAGCACGCGTTCTTCGTCCGCGACAACGGCGTCGGGTTCGACATGGCGTACGCGGACAAGCTGTTCGGCGCGTTCCAGCGGCTCCACAGCGTGCAGGAGTTCAGCGGCAGCGGGATCGGCCTCGCCACGGTGCAGCGCATCGTGCGCCGGCACGGTGGCCGCGTCTGGGCCCAGGGCGCGGTCGGGCGTGGGGCCACGTTCTACTTCACGGTGCCGCAACCCGATCGGAGCACGCTGTGAGCGGGACGCCCGCGCTCTCCGATCTCTTCCCGAACCGCGAGGATCCGCTCAGGCTGCTCGTCGAGACCGCGCTCGAGGGGATCTGGGTGCTCGATGCCGAGGGGCGGACGACGTACGTGAACGCGCAGATGGCCGCCATGCTCGGGCGCGCCGAACGCGAGATCGTCGGCCGGTTTCCCCTCGGCTTCATGGACGACGCCGCGCGCACCGACGCGGGCGCGCATTTCGAGCGGTGGCGCGCGGGCGTGGCGGAACACCACGACTTCTGCTGGCGGCGCAAGGACGGCTCCCCGCTCTGGACGCTCGTCTCGGTCAGGCCCCTGCGCGATCCGGGCGGACGGTTTCTCGGCGTGTTCGGGATGCTGGCCGACATCACCGAGCGCAAGCAGAGCGAGCTGACGCTGCGGGCCAGCGAAAGCCGCCTCCAGCTCGCGCTCGACGCCACCTCGGAAGGCGTCTGGGACTGGAACGTGGCGACCGGCGAGGTGTTCTTCAGTCCGCGATGGCTGGAGAGCCTCGGGTACGGACCCGACGATCTCGCGCCGCACGTCAGCGCGTGGCAGCGGCTCGTACACCCCGACGACTGGCCGGAGCTCGCCGCCCGGCTCGCCGATCATCTCGAGGGCCGGACGTCCGCGTACGAGTGTGAAAACCGGCTGCTGACCAAGGCCGGCGTCTACCGATGGAATCTCGATCGCGGCAAGGTCGTGGAGCGTGACGCCGACGGCCACCCGCTCCGGATGGTCGGCGTGGACGTCGACATCTCGGCCCGCCGGGAGGCGGACCACGCGCTGCGCGAACGCGACGCGCTGCTCGACGGCATCGTCCAGACGGCGCTCGACGCGATCATCACCGTCGACGACGAGCAGCGCGTCGTGCAGTTCAATCCCGCGGCCGCCGCCATTTTCGGGTGCCCGGCGGACCAGGCCATCGGCCAGCGCCTCGGCCGGTTCATCCCGGAGCGGTTTCGCCACGCGCACGGGGAGCACATCCGGCAGTTCGGCCGGGAAAGCGGACTGCCCAGGCCGATGGGGAGCCGCCGCGATCTCTGGGGCCTGCGCGCCAGCGGCGAGGAGTTTCCGATCGAGGCGTCGACGATCTCGCAAATCGAGAGCGGCGGCCGCCGGCGCTATACGGTGTTCCTCAGGGACATCACCTCGCGCAAGCAGCGCGACGAGCAGCTGGCGCGGTCGCACGCGCAGTTGCGCGAGCTGTCGTCGCGCCTGCGCACGCTGCAGGAGGAGGAGCGGACGCGCATCTCGCGCGAAATCCACGACGAGCTGGGCCAGATGCTGACCGGCATCCGGATGGATCTGCGGTGGATTGAAAAACGCGTGGCCGCGACGGCGGCGTCCGCCGACCGCGAGGCGTGCGAAGGCAAGCTGCGCGGAACGGTGGCGCTGGTGGACGACACGATCAGGACCGTGCAGAAGATCGCGGCCGAGCTGCGGCCCGCGATTCTGGACAATCTCGGTCTGCCGACGGCAATTGCCTACGAAGCCGCGCGGTTCGAGGCGCGCGCCGGCATCCGGTGCGACGTGCAGCCGTCGGGCGAGATGCCCGACGTGCCGCCGGACGTCGCGACGGCCGTCTTCCGGATCTTCCAGGAGATTCTGACCAACGTCGCGCGCCACGCCGCGGCCACGCACGTGTCGGTCCGTCTCGGGGGCGGCCCCGGCCTCGTCGAACTCACCGCGGCCGACAACGGCCGCGGCATCGCGGCCGGCGACGCCGAGCGCGCGACATCGCTCGGCGTGCTCGGCATGCGGGAGCGGGCCAGCCTTCTCGGCGGCGAGGTGACGTTTCTCGGCGCGCCCGGCCAAGGCACGACCGTCACCGTGCGGATTCCGGTTCACGGGCGCCGGATCGGAGACGCGTGATGCGCGTGCTGATTGCCGACGACCACGCGATCGTCCGGCGCGGGCTGAAGGCGATCCTTGCCGAGGCGTTCCCGGGGGTCGAGTGCGGCGAGGCCGGCACGGCGCAGGAGGCGCTCGCGCGCGCGCGCGACGAAGCGTGGGACCTTGTCCTGCTCGACCTCAACATGCCGGCGCGCAGCGGGCTCGACGTTCTCGCGGAGCTCACGCGGACCGGGGTCGCGGTCCCGGTGCTCGTCCTGAGCGCGTACGCGGAAGCGGAGTACGCCGTGCGCGTGCTGAAGCTGGGCGCGTCCGGCTATCTGACGAAGCAGAGCGCGTCCGACGAGCTGGTCACGGCGGTGCGCACGGTCCTCGGCGGCGGCGTCCACGTCAGCGCGTCGCTCGCGCAGGCGCTGGCGCTCGCGGTGGGGCAGCCGCGCGCGGGCGCCCCGCACGAGCAGCTCTCGGCGCGCGAGCTCGAAGTCATGCGGCTGATCGCCTCCGGGCGATCCGCCAAGGAGATTGCCGCCGACCTGTCGCTCAGCGAGAAGACGGTCGGCACGTACCGCTCGCGCCTGATGACCAAGCTGGGGTTGCGCACCAGCGTCGAGATCGCCCGCTACGCGCTCCAGCATCGGCTCGTCGACTAGCTGTAGGTCCCATCCCTACACGCGGCGTCCCGATCGCCTGACACGAAAATCCGCCTTTCCCTGAATTGTCCCGGTGCCGGGCCGCGCCTACAGTGGTGCGGATGAACACCACCGCCGCGCGGGCCGTCAGGGTCATGCTGGCCGAGGACTCGGAGATCATCCGGGACCGGCTGGTCGAGATGCTCCAGGAGGGGGGCGGCGTGGACCTGGTGGGCGTGGCGTGCGATGCGCCGGAAGCGTCGGCGCTGTTCTTCGCCGTTCGGCCGGACGCCGTCGTCCTCGACATCCAGATGCCGGGCGGAAGCGGCATCGACGTGCTCGAAAAGATCCGGTACGTCGATCGGTCGTGCGTGGTCATCATGCTGACCAGCTACAACTTTCCCGATCTCCGCCGCCGCTGCCTGGAAGGCGGCGCGGATTTCTTCCTCGACAAGGCGACGGAGTTCGAGCAGGTGCTGGACGTCCTCGGCGAGATGGCACGGAGGCATCCGTGACGCTGCGCCGCCGCCTGCTGCTCTTCGGCGCGATCATCCTCCTGCCGCTCGCAGCGATGCTGCTGCTCGGCGTAAGGCGCGAGCGTCAGCAGGCGCTGGCGCAAGCCCGCGACATCGCGCTGCGCGACGTGCGCCTGGCGGCGACCGATTACGAGAATACGCTCTCGGAGGCCAGACACCTGCTGTTGCAAGTGGCGGGACTGCAGTTGTTGCGCGTGGAGGACTGGCCGAGCATCAACGGGGTGCTTGCCAGGCTGATCCAGCAGGATCCGGCTTTCATCAGCCTTCGCGTCAACGATCTGAACGGAACAGCGCTCGCCAGCGGGCTTCCGGAGACGCCCGAACGCTCCTATGGCGCCGTTCCGGGGTTTCGCCGCGCGGCGCAGGCGACCGGCTTCACGCTGAGCGATTACTTCATCGACCTCGCCAGCGGCAAGTCAGGAGTCGCGGCCATGCTGCCGATTCGCAGTAGCGATGGCCGCCGACAGTACGTCTTGTCGGCGGCGTTCAGCGCAAGCGCGGTCAGGCCCTTCATTCCGAGTGAATTCCCGCCGGGCAGCACGTTCAACGTCCTCGACCAGACGGGAGCGCTGATCGTGCGCGAACCGGATTCGGAGAAGTGGGTCGGCACGCAATTCCCGGACGGGGCGTTGAGGCGCGCCCTCGAGGAACGCAGGCCCGAAGGGCTGCTGGAAAGTTCAGGCGCCGACGGCATCACCAGACTGTACGCATACAAAACGCTGCCCCTCACACCAGACGGTGCCAACCTCTTTCTCGCGATCGGCATCCCCATGGCTCAGATCCTCGCTCCAGCGAACCGGACACTGGCGCTCGCGCTCGCCGCCATCGCCGTGACGTTCGCGTTCATGCTGGGCACTGCCGTGATCGGCGCGCACAGGCTGGTGCTCAATCCGGTGAGCACGCTTGTGAGCGGCATGCGGACGCTCGCCGCCGGCGGCGCCAACGACGCCGGACTTGACGCGCTGCGAGGCACGCGGGCGAATTCGGAGAAGTCGCGCGCGCGGCATCCGACATGGCCGCAGAGCTGCGGGCGGGCAAGGCGCAGCTGTCGCTGGTCTTCAACGCCTCGACCGACTGGCAGGCCCTCGTCCGCGTCGAGCCCGATGGGCGCTTCCTCATGGAAACCATCAACGCCGCCATGCTCGACGGCGCGCGGCAACTCTCGCCAGCGGCGGTACCGCCCGCGTCAGGACAGGACCGCACCGAGTGGCTGATGAGCCTGGGGTTGCCGCGTGACGTGGCAGAGTTCGAGGTGCCGCGCTATCGCGAAGTGGCCGAGCGGCACGTACTGGTGCGGTACCCGATCGCCATGCCGCGCCATGGCGGAGTCGCCGCGCTCGAGGCCACGATCGTGCCGGTGCTCGACACAGACGGACGCTGCACGCATCTGCTGTACAGCGCCCGCGACGTCACCGAGCGGACCACCGTGGAACAGGCCATCCTGGCGGAACGAAACCGTCTGCGCCAGATCTTCGATGGGCAGTTCGGACTCATCGCACTTCTTTCCCTTGACGGCGCGATCGTCGAGGTCAACGCGATGCCGTTGACGCTCATGGGCCTGGCGCGCACGGACGTCCTCGGGCGCACGTTTCACGACGTCGGCTGGCTGGAACCCGACAGCGTGCGGATCGCGAAGACCGCGATGGAGCAGGCCACCCACGGCGAGGTCTGGCGGGGTGACATCGTCGCCTGCTTCCCCGGCGTCGGCTCGCGTGACGTGGACACGACGTTCTCGCCAATCCATGACCCCGAGGGGCGCGTGACCCACGTGCTCGCCTTCGGCGTCGATATCACCGACCGCAAGGACGCCGAGCGGCTCCTTCAGCAGACGCAGGCCCTGGCGAAGATCGGCGGCTGGTCGTTCGACCCCGTCACCACCGACTGCTGGTGGTCGGACGAAACCTACCGCATTCTCGGCTACGAGCCGGCAGCGTGCCAGTGTTCGCCGGAGGCCTACTTCTCCCTCATCCATCCGGACGACCGCGAACGCGTTGAGGCCGCGTTTCAACGTGGGCTGACATCGCGTGCCGGGTACGACCTGGCACACCGCATCGTGACGGCGACTGGGCAGTCGGCGCACCTCGCCACGCAAGTCCGCGTCGTCCTTGACGATCGCGGCGGCATCGCGCGGCTCGAGGGCACGATACAGGACGTCAGCGCAATTGTGTCGGCTGAACAGCGCCTGCAGAGCGTCCTCGAGAACATCACCGACGGGTTCTTCACGATGGACCGTGCCTGGCGCTACACGAGGGTCAACCCCGCCGCCGCCCGGATGGCCTACCGGACGCCTGAGGACCTGATAGGCCGCGCGTACCTCGATGCCTTTCCCGAAGCGAGGGGCACAATCTGGGAACAGTGCTTTCGCCAGGTGATGGAGTCCGGGACACCAGCGTCGGTACAGGATTACTACGAGCCACTCGACCAGTGGTTTGAGGCGAACGTCTACCCGTTCGCCGGCGGCATCTCGGTGTTCTTACGGGACATCAGCCTTCGGAAGCGTGCCGAGCGGGTGACGCTCGATAGCCAGCGGCACTTGCAGAGCGTTCTCGATGGCATGTCCGCCTTCGTCGGGTTGCTCACACCGGACGGCGCAATTCTCGAAATCAATCGGCCCGCCCTCGAGATGGCGGCGCTCACGCGCGCGGACGTCATCGGCGCGCACTTTTCCGAACTGGACTTGTGGAGCCATTCGCCGGCGGCGTTTGCGCACATCGCTGCCGTCGTGCAGCGTGCAGCGCACGGCGACACCGTGCGGACCGACCTGTCCGCACGGCTTGCCGATGGACGGCGCATCACGGTCGACGCCACGTTCACGCCGATCCGCGGCGAGTCGGGCACGATCGGCCACATCGTCGGCGCCGGCATCGACGTCACCGACCGCGTGGAGGCCGTCAAAGCGCTGCGGCTCAGCGAAGCACGCCTCAGAGACGCGCAGCGCATCGGACGGCTGGGGTCGCTCGACTGGAACCTCGCCACCAACGAACTGACCCTCTCCGAGGAGGCGCTCGCGATATTCGGCCTCACCGGGACGGGCGCGAGACACCCCCTGGACGACATCGTGGCGCTCCTGCCCGCCGACGACGCGGCGCGCGTCGGCGAGAGCCTCACGGCGGCGGCGGAAGGCCGTGCGAAGCACGACCTCGAACATCGCATGGTCCGGCCGGACGGCGCGGTGGTGGTGGTCCGCGCCACGGCCGAGTTGGAGCCCGCGGCTGACGGCCAGTCACCGCGCGTGCTGGGCACCGTGCTCGACATCACGGAAATCAGGCGCGCGCAGGAACTCGCACAAGAGACGGCGGACTCCCTGCACGAAGCCCAGCGCATGGCGCACATCGGCAACTGGACACTCGACTTCCGGACGAACGTGCTCACCTGGTCCGACGAGATCTACCGTATCTTCGAAATCGACGCCACGCAGTTCGGGGAGTCGTACGAGGCTTTCCTCGACGCCATCCATCCCGAGGACCGAGAGATGGTCAACGCGGTCTACACGCGCTCGGTCGAGACCCGCCAGCCGTACGACGTCGTCCATCGACTCCTGATGGCCGACGGACGCGTCAAACACGTTCACGAACGGTCCGAGACCTACTACGGGCCGG
>Ga0315281_10000821_pt1 | contig 44792 bp, 47 predicted proteins | sample YL17G07_0_MG_FD_204540 | JGI IMG/M metagenome (GOLD analysis project Ga0315281, IMG submission 204540) | Sediment microbial communities from Yellowstone Lake, YNP, Wyoming, USA - YL17G07_0 | ecosystem: Environmental > Aquatic > Freshwater > Lake > Sediment | place: USA: Wyoming | collected...
TCCGTTCCGCCGACGGGGTGCGGCTTGAGGGCAAGCTCTACGGGCGCGGCAAGATAGGCGTGATCCTGTCGCACCAGTACAACTCCGACCAGAGTTCTTGGTACTCCTTCGCCGCCAGGCTTGCGGATGCCGGGTATCTGGTGCTGACCTACGACTTCAGGGGGTTCTGTCCCGGTGGACCGGCGGGGTGTTCGTCGGGCAAGAAGGATGTTGGCGCGGCAGCGATGGATCTCGAAGGAGCCATGGCGTTCATGCGGGGCAAGGGGACAGACAAGCTGTTCTTGGTCGGCGCGAGCATGGGTGGCACGGCATCACTTGCCGAGGTAACCGCGCAGCCGTCGGGTGTTGACGGTGTCATCTCCGTGTCCTCACCCATCTCGTTCGAGGGGTTGGACGCGAACATGTCGGGCCTTGCCGGCGTCAGGACGCCGAAGCTGTTCATCGCGGGCAAGAACGATCCTGCGGGTGCGGCCGATGCCGCCGAGACCATGTACAAGCGATCCTCGGACATGAAGCAGTTGCTCATCGTCGACACGGACCAGCACGGAGCTTTCATCCTGTCCGACCAGACGAGTGATGCGGGTTCCCAGGCGGAGAAGGCTATGCTCGATTTCCTTGGCACTTACCGGAGCGCGGCTTGAACGCATTGCCCGTTGTCTTCTTGTCCGACTACGGACTCGGTGATGAGTTCGTCGGCGTCTGCCGCATGGTCATGGTCAACGCCGGTGTCGAGCAGGTTGTCGACCTCAGCCATTCGGTCGCCCCCCAAGATGTGTTCCGCGGAGCCATCGTTCTGTCGGAGGCGGTGCCGTTCATGCCGCGGGAGTGCGTGTACGTTGCCGTGGTGGATCCGGGAGTGGGGGGAGAGCGTCGGCCCGTGGCGATCGAGACCGAGGCGGGCGCGTATCTTGTGGGCCCCGATAACGGGCTGCTTTCGCTGGCCGCTCGTGTGCTGGGTGGAGCGGCCAGCGCGGTCGAGATCACGGCTGGAGACGTGATGCTCTCGCCCATATCGCCCACGTTCCACGGACGCGATATCTTCGCGCCGGCGGCGGCGCACCTGGCGACAGGTATGTCCATCGATGACCTGGGGCCGGCTCTTGACCCTGAGTCGTTGCGCAGCATCACTATCCCGGGCCCGCTCACAGCGGAGTCCACCGTGAGAGCCGAGGTGCTTTCGGTCGATCGTTTCGGCAACGTGCAGCTCAATGTTCGACCCGAAGACCTGGGATCTGCGGGCATATCGGGGGCGCTGGTGATCGACGGACGGAGGATCCCGCTGGTCGAGACGTTCTCTGATGTCGACGAGGGTCAGGCTGCGGCTATCTTCGATTCCGTTGGGTGGCTCGCGTTGATAGTGAACCGCGGCAGCGCGTCCGAGCGGTTCGACCTCGCTCCCGGGTCGAGGGTTTCGATCGCTAGGGGCTGACTGACGGGCTGCTCGAGGCCCTTGGCAGGATTGGCCATTGGGGAAGCGTCGCAGTGGAGGCGGTCATCCCAGTGCAGGGGTCACCGGCGCCGTAGGTGGTGCTGCTCCCGTCGGAATCGCGGATCCAGAAGCACGTTCCGGTCTTCGACATAACCGCTGCAGCGAACAAGGTCGCGATGGGTGAGATCGATACGTCGGTCGGCCCCGTCGAGGCGGTGGTCGGGGGTTGGTAGGAGGTTCCGGGCAGCCTTGTCGCTAGCTCGAACGATGTCGCCCCCGCGTAGCTGCCGGTGTCGCCCCTGATGGACCTGGCGGCGGCGACCACGTCCTGCAAGGTCTTCTGCGCGATCGAGTCGTCGGCGGGGATCGCCGGGTCCAGCGATGGCGCTATCACTGACGGAGACGGCGACGGAGCCACTGTCGCAGCGATCGTCACGGGCGGGGGGACAGTGCTGTAGGTCACTGGAGGGGTTTCCGGCGCCCGGCGTGATACCAGAACGGCGATGGCGAGCACCGCTCCCGCCACGACGATGGCGGCCGGGATGAGCCAACCGTGGCCGGTCTTGGGTCCGGGGGTTTGAGGTTCGTGGTGCACGACAGAGTAGCTCGGATCGATGTGCGGGCGGGGTTCTGATCGTGCGGGCGGAAGCCACTCCTGGTGCTCCCCGTCTCGCGGCGGCCCGTCGTCCATCAGGGCACGGCGCCTGGGCTCGAGGGGCCCGGGTAGGGCCTCCGATGTTGATCGGAGAGATACAGCTGGAACGCAGCTGCTCCAACGATAGTGAGGAGCAACAGGATCACGGTGATGAGGGTTCCCCTGCGCACGTTGCGAGGCTAGCAGGAAACCAAGTTGGCTTCTACGGCAGCAGCGCAGAACTCCCGGTTGCGCCTGAGCACGTCCCGCAGCGCCGCGGGATCGTCCATCCAGCGCCGAAGGTCGAGTTCCAGGGAAACGGCGCCTCTGTAGCCGGAGTGCGCGAGATGGTCCAGCAGTCCGGCGATAGGAAGGACCCCTTCGTAGACGGGGAGGTGGGAGTCCCACCCCTTCCCTGAGTTGTTGGACAGATGTACGTGACTGAGGCGCTCTCCGGCTTCAGCGGCTGCCTCTATCGGATGGCGACCGGCCACCGCTGCATGGCTGGTGTCGAGGGTCGTGTTCGCGTACCCGCCCAAGTCGCGGTCATGGAGGCCGGGCCCTTTCAGCCGCCCAGCCCTCACGGGGAACATGTTCTCCATCGCCACCGTCACTCCGGCCCGCTTGGCAAGGGAGGGCATCTCGTATTCGAGCCAGGCCCGATAGCCGTGTTGCCAGCGATACGGGGGGTGCGCAACGACCACGGATGCGCCCACGTCCGACGCCATCTCGACCGCCCGGGTGACCTTCCCTATCGGATCCTTCCCCCAGACGCGGCGCGTCAGCAGCAGGGACGGCGTGTGGATCGCCTCTACCGCTAGGCCGAACTCCGATGCTGCCCGTGCGAGCTTGCCGGCACCCTGGGTGTTCTCGTCGTGCGTGACCATCACTTCCGCTCCGGTGAAACCCGCGTCGGAGATCCCTCTGAAAGCCTCTCGGACCGGGCGGAGGAAGAATGGGGCGGTGGACGCGATGAGGTTCATGCGTTCACGGATCGTAGACCCGGGTTATCCTGCGAAAGGTCACCTCCAACGAATCTCAACAAGATCGGGAGCCTTGGTATGTGGATATTCCCGCTTGCCGCTGCAGGGATCGCGCTTGTCTTCGCCGCGCTACTGGGGAAGCGGTTCATGTCCCGAAGGCGACCTTCCCAGCTGCTCTGGGCGGCGGCGATGCTTATGTACTCGGCGGCAGCAGCGGCAGTGTTCCTCGGCGTACTGGACGGATGGTCGGTCGCGGAGTATCGCGTCTACTGGTTGTTCGGAGCCGTGCTCAACGTGCCCTACCTGGCGGCAGGGGAGGCGCACCTGCTGGTCCGCAACCGCGTCGCTCTTAGGATCGTGGACGTCCTGCTCGCGGTGGCGACCGTCGTCGCCCTCGCGCTCGTATTCTCCGCGGACATCTCTCAGAGCCTTCTCGCAGGTCATCTGCCTGCCGGCAAGACGGTGTGGGCGGGACAGCCGTCCATGCGGGCTCTGGCGAGCGCCTACTCGTACATCGCATACCTCTACCTCGTAGCCGGAACGATCTGGTCCGCTGTGAAGGTGAGGAGGCAGCCCGCGATGCGCGATCGTTTCTTGGGAACGCTCGGGATCGCGATCGGCGCCACCATCGTTGCGGCGGGTGCCGCCTTCGCGGTGAAGGGGTTGGCGCAGGGGTTCTCGCTTACGTTGTCGGTCGGGATAGCGGTGATGTTCTGGGGATCCCTGCGCGCGGGACGCCCGGTCAAGACCAACAAGGCATAGAGGGGTGGAACACCGGGTCCTCATGTACTCGCGTCCACGCTGCCACCTCTGTGACGACGCAAGAGCGGCGCTCATGGCCGTTCGCGAAACGGTTCCGTTCCACTTCGAAGAGGTCGACATCGACAGCGACGACGTTCTGGTCAAGGAGTACGGCATCCGTATCCCGGTCGTCCTCGTGGACGGCGAGGAGATGTTCGAGTATCGGGTAGATGCCGGGGCTCTGGAAGAGGTTCTGAGCCAAGGCTGAACAAGACCTTGTCCCATTTCGTGCATTTGAGTATCGCGATGTGAACGCGCTAGCATCCGGCGGTGACCGCTCGAAGACCTCCGAAGGCGAGGCACGTTCCCGAGGCGACCGTGGGGCGCCTGCCGGTCTATCTGCGGGTTCTGACAGGTATGGCCGGGCAGGCGGTGTCGACGGTGTCTTCCGAGGCCGTCGCCGAAGCCGCCGGGGTGAATCCGCCGAAGGTCCGGAAGGATCTGTCCAACCTCGGCATCGCTGGCACCAGAGGCGTGGGCTACGACGTCGCATATCTGATCCACCAGATCCGCAGCGCGCTCGGCCTGACCCGGCGCTGGCCGGTACTCATCGCCGGCGTCGGCAACCTCGGACACGCGCTGGCCAACTACAAGGGGTTCGACGAGAGGGGATTCGAGGTCGTCGCTCTCGTTGATGCCGATGCCTCCCTGGTGGGGCAGGAGGTCGCAGGCGGCCTGGTTGACAACATCGCGAACCTGGAAGCGATCGCGCGCGAGAAGGGAGTAGCCATCGGGATGATCTGTACGCCGGCCCACTCCGCGCAGGAGGTCGCCGATCGAATGGTTGCGGCGGGGATCCGTTCGATACTGAACTTCGCTCCGGTCCTCATCACCGTTCCGCCGGGGGTCTCGGTTCGCAAGGTTGACCTCTCGGTGGAGCTCCAGATACTTGCCTTCTACGAGCAGCGCAAGGAGGCTCTCGCCGCGGTGCAGGGCGAGCGAGCGAGCGTGGATCCGCCCTAGCCGGGTGAGGCACTGGTCGAGCGCGCCGCGGCCGATGTAGGCTCGCGCATCGTGGGTCGCTCAGAGGAACTCTTCGCGCAGGCCAAACGTGTGACGCCCGGAGGGGTCAACTCGCCCGTGCGCGCGTTCGGTTCGGTCGGAGGGACCCCGATCTTCTTCGCGTCGGGCCGTGGCCCGGATATCACCGACGTCGACGGAAACGTCTATCTCGACATGGTTCAGTCGTGGGGTGCGCTCCTGTTCGGTCACGCGCGGGCCGAGACGGTGGAGGCGGCGATGGATGCCGCGAGGCATGGCACATCGTTCGGAGCGCCGACCGAGGGCGAGGTGCGCCTGGCCGAGCGCATCGTTGACTTCCTTCCGAGCGTCGAGATGGTGCGGCTGGTTTCCTCGGGAACCGAGGCGTGTATGAGCGCCCTCCGCGTGGCACGCGGGTTCACCGGCCGCCAAGCGGTGGTGAAGTTCGCCGGCTGCTATCACGGGCACTCCGACGCGTTGTTGGCGAAGGCCGGCTCCGGCCTCGCGACCTTCGGGCTTCCCGATTCGCCGGGTGTCACGGGCGCGGCGGCGCAAGACACGCTGGTTCTGCCCTATAACGATATCGAGGCTGCGCGTGCGTTGTTCGCCGAGCGAGGCCAGGACATCGCCTGCGTGATAGTGGAGCCCGTTGGCGCGAACATGGGCGTGGTTCCCGCAGCCCCGGGCTTCCTTGATGGATTGCGCGAGATCACCGCCGCGAACGGTGCCCTGCTCATCTTCGACGAGGTGATCACGGGTTTCCGCGTGGCTCGCGGGGGTGCGCAGGAACGTTTCGGCATGACGCCGGATCTGACGACCATGGGGAAGGTGATGGGCGGCGGTCTTCCGTGCGCGGCATTCGGTGGCCGCGCCGATGTCATGGAGCGCCTAGCGCCCATCGGTCCCGTCTACCAGGCCGGCACCCTCAGTGGGAACCCGGTCGCGGTGGCCGCCGGCCTGGCCACGTTGAAGCTGATAGACGACCTCGAGCCCTACGGACGCATCGAAGACGTGGCGACCGCGATGTCTGCCGGCGTGTCGGACTTGCTCTCCGCCCGAGGCATCGCCCATACGGTCAATCGGGTGGCAGGGCTCTTCTCCGTCTTCTTCGGCGACGCGGACGTTACCGACTACGACTCGGCGCAGAAGGCGGGACACGACACCTATAGGCGGTTCTTCCACAGGATGCTGGAAGCGGGCGTCTACCTGCCGCCATCCGGGTACGAAGCCTGGTTCGTCGGTGCGGCACACGGCGACAGCGAGGTAGCGAGGATGTTGGATGCCGCAGAGGCGGCCATCTCGAAGCTCTAGCTACTTCGGGACACGCTTGACGATGATCATCGTCAAGACGCAGGCAACCACGGTCAACGTGAAGGCGATGAACTGCACGGCACCGATCTCGAGGAACTGCTCTGCTAGCACGTCAGCTTCCTCCTTTGCCGCGCCAAGAAGCAGGCTTGCTGGTGAGGATCTCTTTGCGTTTCTTCTCCTCACGGTCGAGGAAGGGCACGTGAACGGCGAATCCGATGATGCTCGCCACGAGGAATACCCACGAGTAGATCCACACGTTGCCCGGGTCGTGGACCGCGACGACCGTGACTTCGGGACCGCCGCCGTTGTAGAAGGCGCGCGCGGCACCAAGAGACTTGTCTCCCTCGGTCGTGAAGCGGACGTCCTCCACGGTGAACTGATCTGGGGTGAAGGGAACCTTCCCGTCGGGGTATTCGGCGGGCCCGCGGCCGCCGGCCGCTGCTGGGATCTCGGTCTGCACCTGGATACCCGCCTCGGCGTTGGCCTGGTCGGCCATGAACTGTTTCACGGCCGTTTCCATCGGCTCCTTCGAGGCTGCCGTCGCGTCGTTGGGCGGAGCCCACGGGGCCTCGGGGTACTTCAGAGCAACCGGATACTCCTCGCCCGAAGCCTGGAGGCCGCCGTCCAACGGCAGCCAATGGGCCTCCGTCCCCTTCGGACCTTGGTTCGTGGGTGTCTCGGGACCTTGTGAGAAGAACCCCCAGGTCCACAGCGAGGATAGGATCATGAGGAAGGCGAAGAAGCAGGTTGCCTCCAGAAGGTAGGCCATCTTCTTTCCCAGCAGGGCGGCCAGAAGCAGGTAGATGCTGCCGGCGAAGAGGATGAAGCCACAGAGGACGACCAACGATCCGATGCTGAGGAGCCGGAGATCCGTGGATGCGAGGGCGGCGATCATGGCATGGCCATCGGGCTGGAGGACTCCGTCGGAGTCGCCGCCGGCGCCGGGGTGGGCGAACCGGCCTTCGGGTTGATGCACACGTTCTTGTCGAACGGGACGGAAGACTCGTTTATGGATATCAGGTAGTTGATGACGTCGCTGATCTGCTGATCGTCCATGGCGCCCTGGTACTTGACGCTCCAAGAGGGCATAGGCGTGCCCGCGCGGCCTTGCTCGATCACGCCCCGAAGATCGTCCACGCTCTTGATGGCGGCGTGCACCGTGTAGTCGCAGACGTTGTGCAGCGGTGGAACAGGGTAGGGCTTGCCGGCGAACAGCGTCGTTCCCCCTTGCAGTTCCGCACCGTGACAATTGACGCACCCAACCCCTCCGGGGTTCACCGCCTCATTATTCGGCTCGGTGATCATGTGCCCACGCTCTATCGAATCGGTCGTGAGGCGCCCGGCGGCGGCCTGGTTGGCGGATGGCTGGCCGAGCCAGTAGACGGGGATCCAGATCATGAAGAACAGGACCAGCACGACCCCCCAACCCTGGAGTCGCTCGAAGATACTGGTGTCCAGATCGGCATCGGCCGGCCCCGGGGTCATGCTGGCGGGGACTTCGATCTTCTGTTCCTCGTCGGGAGTGCGCCACCCGCCGCGCGTTGCCAGGTAGATGGCGGCCAGAAGGAAGAGGACGAGGCCGACCAGGGCGACCGTGCTGCCAGCCGACTTGGTGAAGGCCAGGAGGTCTTCCATCAGCAACCTCCCAGCGGTCCGGACGGAGGCTGGTCCACCGTCGCGGTTCCTCGGGGCGGGCCCTGGATGATGGTCGAAGTGTCGACGGAGACCATGCCGTCGGATCCGACCTCGATCTTGAACCTATCCATACCCCGCGGCGCCGGACCCGCCTGGAACTCACCGGCCTCGTTGTACTTCGAGCCATGACACGGGCATTCGAACCACTGCGATCCGGTGCAGAAGGGCACCCGGCAGCCGAGATGGACGCAGCGTTGATAGAGAGGCATCAGCCCCTCGGCCAGAACCCCTTCAGAGGCATAGTTCGTGTCGGTCGCGTCGTCGATGCCTTTCGCTTCGTAGGGCACGATGTAGAAACGGCCGGCTCCGTAGTAGAAGGGGCCGTTCGCAGCAGCTATCGCGGCTTTGATGTCCGCCACCGTGCCGACGGTGATCTTCGAGCCGAAGCCGCCCTTGAGGTTCGGCCAGAGGTAGGCGATGGTGGCCCCGCCGAACTGCAACGCGAAAAGACCGAGGGACGAGAGCCACGCGACCCGGAAGAAGTCGCGGCGGGTCATCCCTTCCTCGACCACCTCGACTGCAGCCGCTGCCTCGGCAGAGATGCTGTCTTCCGTGGCCGTTTGCCGGGAGATCGAATCGGCCTTCGTGGCGCGGATGAACGACACGATCAGAGACACGGCGAACAGCAGCATGACCGCCATGACCACCACGGTGGCGACGGTTGCCGAGGAGAGAGCCAGTACGCCCGTCATAGTTCGAAGAAGATCCCTTGGTGCCACGGCCAGACCCAGTTGTAGCCGGGTCCCCGGAAGAAGCTTCCGATGATGACCAGGATCACGCCCATCATGAACAGCATCGTGAACAGGGTCAGAGCGATCTTCCTGTCACCAGGCTTGGTGCTGGGATTGCGGTCCACGAACGGGATGGCCGCCAGAGCAACCAGGATGAAGGTGGGGACGGTCACGCCGGCGATCGTCGGGTGGAAGTAGCGAAGGAGTTCCTGCAGGCCCACGAAATACCACGGCGCCTTCGAGGGGTTCGGGGTCAGATTCGGGTTGGCAAGCTCGCGCAGCGTCGGATGGATGAAGGTGGCCATGATCATCAGAGCGGCACCTACCACCAGCGCCGCGATGAACTCCTCCAGCAGGAGATGCGGGAAGGTGTTGACCTTGTCGCCGGCGTCGCGATCGATCGCCTTCAGACTTTCGGGCGGCACGAGCTGAAGCAGCTTGTCCTTGCCCGGTTCTTGTTGGACTGCCACCTTGCCTCTCTCCCTTTCCAAGCAGATCGCCTACAGCGGTCCCGAGATGCCTCCGTCCTTCCGGATCCTCCAGAAGTGAACGGCCATGAAGATGACGATCACGAACGGAAGCGCGATGACGTGCAGCACGTACCAACGCATCAACGTGTTCGGCGAGACGACTGATCCGCCCAGCAGCAAGAAGTTGGCCTGCTTCGCGACGAACGGCGCGTAGCCTCCGAGGCTGGTTCCGACGCTTACCGCCCACATGGAGAGCTGGTCCCACGGCAGCAGGTAGCCGGTGAAGGACAGACCGAGCGTCAGGAACAGGAGGATGACCCCGATGACCCAGTTGAACTCTCGCGGTGGTTTGTAGGCACCGGTATAGAAGACTCTGGCCATATGCAGTGCAACGGTGAAGACCATCAAGTGAGCGGCCCACCTGTGAACGCCGCGGACCATGTTTCCGAAGAACACCGAGGTCATGATGTTCTGCATGTCCGCATATGCCTGAGCGCTGGCGATGTCTGCCGATGGCCTGTAGAAGAACATCAGGAAGATGCCGGTGACCGTCAGAAGCACGAAGAGGAAGAACGAAAGGCCACCGAGGCAGAACGTGTAGGTGAGCTTCAGTCCATGGCGTTTCACGCGTACCGGGTGAAGGTGGTAGAGGAAGTTGTTCATGGCGGCCAGGGCGCGGTCGCGCTGCGTGTCCTGATAGCCGCGGCGGAAGATGGAGCCGGGACGGAAGATGGACTTCCACACTTCAGTCTCTCTCACCCGATCGAAGGCTTGCATCGCAGACGGCGGCTTGAGTTTCATGCCACGACCTCTTGCGGAGGAATGACGCCCATCGTTCTGGTAGTCGCCACCCGCATCAGGCCCTGCTCCTGTAGCCGCGACGGATGTGGTCGTGACCGCGAAGCTTGCGTCGCCAGTTCTGGAGGACCACGGCCGTCACCAGGATCCCCGCGAAGGTCATCGTGATCCAACCCATGGCGATGGCCTCGCCCAGCATCTTCTGCGCTCCATCCCGCCACCCGAGCGTTCCTTCCGAGAAGTAGAACCAGAAGGAAGGGATGACTGCCTGGGTGAACAAGATGAAGAAGGCGAGGCCGAGAGAGAAGACGACGGCCTTCGTCCAGGTCCACTCCCAATCTCGAACGGTGGCCTCGAGCTTCTTGGGCGGACTAGGCGGGAACTTCCTCTTCTTCGCTGTCTTCTCCATCTCGGTACCCCATGGTAGTCCCGGTCACGCGGAGCGTGGCGTGGGGCGCCGTCCGGTGAGCACGAAGATCCGGTGAACAATACCCTATTCCGGAGGCTAGCTGTCGTCTTTCTCGTGCCTGACGTCCGGAGGGTCTTCGAGGCAGGGGGCCTTAGACTGGCCGGACATTGATCGCCGATCTCGTAACCAGTGGTCTGTCCGCGTGGTGGGCGCCCGCACTCGCCTTCGCTGCGGGGATCGTGTCGTTCGCTTCGCCGTGCGTCTTCCCTCTCGTGCCGGGATACCTCTCGTTCATCGCGGGAGGGGAGAGCAAGGACGAGGCGAAGCCATTGTTGCCCATGCTCCTGTTCTTCGGGGGATTCGCAACTGTGTTCACAGCGATGGGGGCCTTCTCGTCCGTGCTGCTGGGCCCCCTTCGGTCCCAGGCGGGTTTGCGCGTCTCGGGCCTGATCATCATCGGTTTCGGCGTGGTGATGGTCCTGTACGCGTTCAGGCTGGGGATGCCCGCCCTGTACATGGAGAAGCGGCCGCTCCTCGAGCGCGTGAAGCCGGGTCGGACCGGGGCGTTCGCACTCGGGATGGCGTTCGCGGCCGGGTGGACGCCGTGCCTGGGGCCTGTTCTCGGCGCCATACTCACGATGGCGGGCAATCAGGGAGGGGCGGTGCGGGCCGGGCTCCTGCTGTTCGTCTATTCGGTCGGGCTGGGTGTGCCATTCATCCTGGTCGGTCTTGGGGTTAGGAAGCTCATGTCGAGCTTCGACTGGGTCCAACGCCACTACGAGTGGATCACGGGGGTATCCGGGGGAGTCATGATCCTGTTCGGTCTCCTGATGTTGAGCGGCGTTTGGTACCACTTCGTGATGCCTGTCTTGCAGCGGCTCCAGAACGTCCAGACGCCGATCTAGCCGCTGGCGCCACCGAGGCGTACGCCTAAGTGGCCAAGGGATGCTATCCTTCGCCACATTCCGGACCAGTTTCATCTGGAGGCTTGAGACAGCTATGCGCAGACGCCTGAGGGGTCTTCTCGGCCTTGCCATAGGAGGGCTAGTTCTGGCGGCGTGCACCGACACCTTGCCGCAGAGCTCCTTCAACTCCGCCGGAGATGTGGCGCAGCAGCAGAAGGATCTGCTCATCCCGATCATCGTCATCGCCACCGTCATCTTCGTGCTGGTGGAGGGAGCGCTCGTCTGGTTCCTCTACAAGTATCGGCACCGCGAGGGAAGCGAACCGCTCCAGGTTCACGGGAACTCCAGGTTGGAGATCGCGTGGACGATCGCGCCGGCTCTCATCCTCGCGATAATCACCGTACCGACCGTCAGCATGATCTATGCATTGGCGAAGGCGCCGGCCGGCAAGTCCATGACGGTGTACGCCGTCGGGCATCAATGGTGGTGGGAGTTCGACTATCCGGACTTGAACATCACGACGGCGAACGAGTTGTACATCCCGGACGACACGCAGGTCTACGTGAAGCTATGCGCTGCAGGGACTACGAACAGCGGCACTCCGGTGGGCGCGCCGTGCACCGTCCCCGCTCCGGCGGTCGGTGAGGCCGTCGTCCACAGCTTCTGGGTGCCGCGCCTTGCGGGCAAGCAGGACGTCGTTCCGGGAAGGACCAACACGATGACCATCGAAGCGAACGAGCCGGGTGTGTATCCCGGGCAGTGCGCGGAGTTCTGCGGTCTGTCGCACGCGTTCATGCGATTCAAAGTCATCGCGCAGACCCCGACCGATTTCCAGGCTTGGGTGACCAACCAGCAGGCGGAAGCCCCGACGCCGGTGGCGGGCAGCGCCGCGGATGGTGGCCTGCAGGTCTTCAACACCGCCGGGTGCATCGGCTGCCACACGATCGGTGGTGTGTCTGAAGGCATCGGCGGTCCGAACCTCACCCACTTCGGCGCGCGCGACTGCTTCGCGGGGTGCATGCTGAGTGTGACCGAGGAGAACCTCTCCAAGTGGCTGCACGATCCGGCATCGGTCAAGCCGGGGTCCTTCATGCCCAACCTGAATCTGACCGATGACCAGGTGACTTCGCTGGTCGCCTACCTGGAGAGCCTCAAGTGAGCGGGATGCTGAAGCGACCCTCGGCCACGCGCGGATGGTGGTCTTGGGCCACGACCGTCGATCACAAGAAGATCGGGATCATGTACCTCTTCTCGGCCATCTTCTTCTTCGGCGTGGGCGGCATCGAGGCGATGTTCATCCGGATGCAGTTGGCCGGTCCGAATGGGCACGTCGTGTCCGAAGCGGTCTACAACCAGATCTTCACGATGCACGGACTCACTATGGTGTTCCTCGTCGTCATGCCGCTGGGCGCGGCGTTCGCCAACTACCTGATGCCGTTGATGGTTGGGGCGCGCGACGTCGCGTTCCCGCGCCTCAACGCTCTCGGCTTCTGGGCCTTCATCGGCGGTGGGATCCTCATGTACTCGAGCTTCCTGCTGGGCGGTGCGCCGGACGGTGGCTGGTTCGGCTATCCGCCCAACAGCGTCGTTTCCCCGGGGAACGGCATGACCTTCTACTGCCTGGGTCTGATGGTGCTCGGGACCGCGTCGTTGATCTCGGCGATCAACCTGGCGACCACCATCATCAACCTGCGCGCTCCGGGCATGACGCTGATGCGCATGCCGGTGTTCGTTTGGATGACCCTCGTCACCCAGTTCCTGCTGATCTTCTCGCTGCCCATCATCACCGTCGCGTTGGTCGAGCTGCTGTTCGACCGTAGGTTCGGCACCCTGTTCTTCGACCCGGGCGCGGGGGGCGACCCCATCCTGTGGCAGCATCTGTTCTGGCTGTTCGGCCACCCGGAGGTCTACATCTTGATCCTGCCCGCCTTCGGGATCGTGTCGGAGGTACTGCCGGTATTCGCGCGCAAGCCTCTCTATGGGCGTCCGTTCGTGATCTTCTCGGGTATCGCGATCGGCTTCATGGGCTTCGGTGTCTGGGCCCACCACATGTTCACGGCGGGCCTGGGCCCGGTGGCCAACTCGGCGTTCGGCATCACGACGATGCTGATCGCCATCCCGACGGGGGTGAAGATCTTCAACTGGCTGGGCACCCTCTGGAAGGGCGACATCACCTTCGATACTCCGCTGCTCTATTGCGTCGGATTCATCGCGTTGTTCATCGTTGGAGGACTATCGGGGGTCATGCATGCCGTCGTCCCGTCCGACTACCAGCAGAGCGACACCTACTTCGTCGTCGCGCACTTCCACTACGTCCTGTTCGGCGGGGCGCTCCTCGGGTTCATAGGCGGCATCTACTACTGGTTCCCGAAGATGTTCGGCCGCATGCTGAGCGAGAAGTTGGGGAAGGTGCAGTTCTGGATCATGTTCGTCGGGATGAACCTCACCTTCTTCCCGATGCACATGCTTGGACTGCAAGGGATGCCACGCCGCATCTACACTTACGCGAGAGGCATGGGGTGGGATCTATACAACCTCATGGCGACGGTCGGCGCATTCATGCTCGCGGTCGGTTCGCTCGTATTCCTGTGGAACCTGATCGTCACGTTCCGCAAGGCTCGTTCCGCGGTCGCGGATCCCTGGGACGGCCGAACGCTGGAGTGGACCATGTCTTCGCCGCCCCCGGGGTACAACTTCGCCGAGTTGCCCGTGGTCCACAGCGAGGACAGCTTCTGGCACGAGAAGTACTCGGAGACCCGCGACGGGAAGCTGGTCCGCCGCGAGCCGGGTCCCGAACCGCAGTCCGATGACGGGAGCAAGGTCCACATGCCGTCGCCTTCCTTCTGGCCTCTGTTCGTCGCCGGAGGTGTCGCGATCGTCGCCTACGGAGTCATCTACGGCTGGCCGATGGTCTTCTTCGGCGCTGTTGTATTCGCATTCGGTGCCTTCGGTTGGGTACTCGAACCGTCCTCGGAGGAGTGAGAGTGGAAGCCGGAACGGCCATCGAACGGAAGGACGACCACGGGGCTCACTACACGAGCACAGGGCTTCCCACCGTGAAGGTGGCCATGTGGATCTTCCTCGCCTCGGAGACCCTGCTGTTCGGAGGCCTGATATCCACCTACCTGCTCTACCGCGGCCGAAGCGTCGTAGGCCCCTACCCGAAGGACGTCTTCGACATCCCCTACACATCCGTCAGCGCGTTCGTTCTGCTCGCGAGCTCTCTGACGATGGTCCTCGCGCTCGGTGCGATACAGCGAGGCGAGGACCATCGGTTCAGGATCTGGATCATGGCCACGGCTCTCCTCGGGCTCACATTCATCAGCGGACAGATCTACGAATTCACGAGCTTCTTCCACGAGGGCCTGGCGATCGACACGAACCTTTTCGGAAGCACGTTCTTCACGCTGACAGGTTTCCACGGCGCACATGTGACGGTCGGGATACTCATGTTGATGTCGTTGGCATCCTTGAACTCACAGGGAAGGGTGACCAAGGACAATCCGATCGCGGTGGAGATGGTCGGTCTCTATTGGCACTTCGTGGACATCGTGTGGATCATCATCTTCACGGTCGTCTATCTGATCCCGACCGGGAGTCCGCACCCATGAGCACGCCATCCGACGCCCAAGCAGACGTCCACGAAGACCTCCACGAGAGGCGCCATCCTCAGCCATGGGAGTACGTGAAGATCGCGCTGATCCTCGCTGTACTGACGGCCGCCGAGGTAGCTGTCTCCTACATGGACGTGAACCACGCTCTTCAGATAGCCGCCCTTCTCGGGATGATGGTGATCAAGTTCGTGCTTGTCGTTCTCTGGTACATGCACGTCAGGTTCGACAACCCCGCCTACGGGAGGGTCTTCACGCTCGGGATCACCCTTGCGGTAGTCGTCTATGGCGTCGTTCTCCTATGTTTCGGCGTCTTCCAGAAGTAGCGGAGCGATGAATCTACCTCCCGCACATCCGCATCTGGACGTGTTCCTGGTTCTCGGCGGGGTCCTGGTCCTCTACCTGTGGGCTTGGAGGCAGAGGTCGGCGATCAAGGCAGATCCGGAACGCCGCCGGCGAGCCACCTTCTTCACGATCGGGATGGCGGTACTGCTGGTCGGATCCTCGTGGCCGATCCACGACTTGGCCGAGGAGTACCTCTTCGGCGTTCACATGGTGCAGCACATGATGTACCAGCTGATCGCGGCTCCACTCCTGCTGGTAGGCATCCCTGCGTGGATGTGGCGTGCCCTGCTGAAACCCACGTGGATGATGGCTGCCTGGAAGAAGATCACGAGGCCGGTGCCTGCCTTGATCATCTTCAACGGTCTCCTCCTGTTCACGCACTGGCCGGCCGTGGTGGACCTGGCGCTTCGCTCCGAGTTGGCTCACTTCTGCATCCACTTCGTCATGGTGGTGGCGGCCGTCATCATGTGGTGGCCGGTCCTGTCGCCGCTCCCGGAGGCCCCTGCGCTGGTGCCTCCGATGCAGATGATGTACCTGTTCCTGCAGTCGTTGGTTCCCACCATCCCAGCGTCATTCCTGACGTTCGGTGAGCAACCCATCTACAAGATCTACGCGACATTCCCCAGGATCTGGCCGAACGTGAGCGTCATGGCCGACCAGAGGGCGGCCGGGTTGATAATGAAACTCGTCGGCGGCGCGATCCTTTGGGTCTTCATCACCGTTATCTTCTTCCGCTGGTACTTCGCCGAGCAGAAGGAGCAGGGCGTGGAAGAGGCCCTGCGTCTTCAGGAGAGCGCCACTTGAGGATGGGACGAGGGAAGCCATGAAGAAGGACACACGCGAGAGTCTCTTGCTGCCCATCCTGATGCCGATCGGCATCCTCCTGGCGATCCTCGTCGTCGCAGTCGGGTTCTCCCGGATACTGCTGTCCCTGACCGCTGCGGGAGCAACCGCTGTAGCCCTGCTGGCCGCGCTCACCATCATGGTGTTCGCTTCCGTTGCCGTGACTCGAACCCGACTCAAGGGAGGTGCGGTGCTGGCCATGGTCGCTGCTGTTGTCGGGCTGACCCTGTTCTTCGGGGGAGCGGTGCTCAGCGTGGCAGGAGGTCCCGTCGAGAAGGGCGCGGGGGCCGAAGCTGTTGTGGTGCATATCACGGCGAAGGATGTCCTGTTCGCCGAGACGGCCATCACGGTCCCGGTGGGAGTGCCGATAGTGATCGAGTTCGACAATCAGGATGCGGGAGTGCAGCACAACGTCGAGGTGTTCGACGGTCCGGACGCCAAGGCGCCGGTACTAATGGATGGTGAGGTGACCACGGGTTCGTTGAAGATCACGTACGAGGTTGCTCCGCTCGATGCCGGTTCCTACTACTTCATCTGCAAGATCCACCCGACGACGATGACGGGAACCATCACCGCCGATCCGAACGCGACGGCGGTCACCTACGGTGAGGCGCAAGCGCCGGGCACGCCTTCGATGTCGCCGTCGATGGTCATGGGTGGGTCTTCGCCGACGGCCGGGCCATCCGAAGCGCCACCCACCGGCGGCGAGGAGCCCGCCGGCAAGCCCGTCACGCTCTCCATCACCGCTCCCGCCGGATCCGTCGGGACGGGCTTCGCCGAGAAGACCCTCAAGGCTCCCGCGGGAACGCCGATCAAGCTCGTCTTCGACAACCAGGACACGGGTGTCCCCCACAACGTGGAGATCTGGACCGCTGATCCGCTGAAGGACAGCGGCGCCACCTCGTTGTTCGTCGGTGACCAGACGACGGGGCCGGCGGAGATCACCTACGACGTGCCTCCGCTGGAGCCGGGGACCTACTTCTATCGCTGCGTGGTCCATCCGACCACCATGACCGGGACCCTGACAGTCAAGTAGCGGGCGGTGCCTGGGCTACGGCGCCGCAACGGTTGCGAGTGCCGCCCGGGGGTACTCGCCGGCCGCGGAACTCCCACCATCGGCGATGTCGGCGATGGTCACGGAGTCGAGATCCTCCTCAAGGCGGTCCTGCAGCCTCCGCCAATGCGGATAGGCCTGACAGGTCTTCATCCGCACGCAGGCCGAGGGTTCCTGCAGGCAGCAGTTGAGGACGATCCCCCCGCTGGTTGCCCGCACCACGTCGAGGAGGGAGATGTCCTCCGCAGGCCGACCGAGGGCCAAGCCACCGCCGCTCCCGGGCCTCGCCGAGATGACCCCCGCGCTCCGGAGCGACCGGGTGATCCTGGGCATGCAGCCCAGCGGTATGCCCTGCCGTTTGGCGATCTTCGCGCGGATGCTCTTGCCGTGCAGGGCAAGATCAACGCACATCCGCACGCCGTAGTCGGCGTCCCTCGATATCACTCGACCATATGCGCATCGCGGGCGCTCGGCACCAACCCCCTGGGGTCCCGAATTCGGGGGGCCAAAGGTCCCTGAACAGGCTATTGAGGCAAGGTTTGAATACTTCGGGCTAACTCGGGGGTGGTGCATGGTAGAGGGCGAAGGTCGGGGAGAAGGTCGGAAGATATCCCGCAGGGAATTCGTGGCCAAGTCGGCGGCGACCGGGGCCGGACTCACTCTCTCCCAGATGTTCCTGCTCCCCGCATGGCACCTCCGGGCCGCGGAGCCCATCCTGGTAGCCAACCCCCTCGACCACTACCCCGACCGTGGGTGGGAGAAGGTCTACCGCAACATCTGGGAAGAGGACTCATCGTTCGTCTTCACCTGCGCTCCCAACGACACCCACAACTGCCTCCTGAGCGCGAGCGTGAAGAACGGTGTCGTGACCAAGATCAACCCGACCTACGGCTTCGGCAAGGCGCAGGACCTGCACGGGAACCAAGCTTCCCATCGCTGGGATCCGAGAGGATGTCAGAAGGGTCTGGCCATGGCCCGCAAGTTCTACGGCGACCGCCGCGTCAAGGGAGCCATGATCCGCAAGGGCTTCAAGGAGTGGGTCGACGCCGGGTTCCCGCGCGAGGACAACGGCAACCCGAAGATGGATCGGGAGATCCGCGGCGCGGATACCTGGTCGCAGATCAGCTGGGACGAGGCGTTCGAGGTAGCGGCGAAGACGTACAAGGATCTGGTCGAGACGTACTCAGGCGACGCGGGCACGAAGAAGCTCGAGGACCAGGGCTACGACCAGGACATGATCGACTCCATCGAAGGAGCCGGCGTGCAGACGATCAAGATCCGCGGCGGCATGCCCCTCCTCGGTGTCACCAGGATCTTCGGGTTCTATCGGTTCGCCAACATGCTGTCCCTGCTGGACGATCACGTTAGGAAGGTCGGTCCCGAACTGGCCAAGGGTTGCCGTGGATGGGACAGCTACGCCTGGCACACGGACCTCCCGCCGGGCCATCCGATGGTCACGGGGCAACAAACGATAGATCACGATCTGTTCGCGGCCGATGCCTCGAAGCTGATCGTGACGTTCGGGATGAACTGGATCTCGACCAAGATGCCCGACGGCCACTGGCTGGGGGAGGCCCGTCTCAAGGGAGCGAAGATCATCACGGTCTCGACCGACTACCAGTCCACATCGAACCGCGCGAACGAGGTCATCATGGTTCGCCCGGGAACCGACGCCGCTCTCGCCCTCGGCTGCGTCAAGATCATCCTCGACGAGGGCCTCTACGACGAAGACCTCGTGAAGCGCTACACGGATTTCCCGCTGCTCGTCAGGATGGACAACGGGAAGCTGCTCCGCGCGGCCGACTTCATCGAGGGGCACGAGCCCGCGCCTCTCTCGAACTACATCACTGTGCTCGCAGACGACGAGTTGCCCCCGCCCTCGTTCGAGCAGGGTGGGCAGTACGTGCTCAAGTCCCTGCGCGCCGAATGGGGCGACTTCGCCGTCTGGGACAGGGATGCGGGGGCTCCCCGCGTGCTCACGCGCGACGAGGTCGGGAACCTCTTCGACGCGAAGGGTGTTGCGCTGGAAGGGTCGTTCGAGGTCGAGATGGACGGCAAGAGCGTCGAGGTGCAGCCCGTCTTCTCCGCGATTCGCAGGTACTTGGACGACAACTTCGATCTTCAGACGGTTTCCGAGGTGACGTGGGCCCCAGAGGATGCGGTCCAGAGCCTCGCCCGTCAGATCGCCGCGCACCCGGGAACGACCCTCCTCGCTCATGGGCAGGGGCCGAACCACTTCTTCAACGCCGATCTGAAGGACCGTGCGCTCTTGATGCTCGCCGCCATCACCGACAACATCGGCCAGATCGGCGGCAACGCCGGGAGCTTCGCCGGCAACTACCGCGGCGCCGTGTTCGGCGGAGTTCCTCAGTACACGCTGGAGGATCCGTTCGACCAGGAGATGGATCCCACGTTGCCCACGCGGACGAAGTACCGCTATCACGGCGAGTCGGCCCACTACTACAACTACGGTGATCGACCGCTCCGCGTCGGCAACAAGAACTTCACGGGCAAGACACACATGCCCTCGCCCACCAAGATGATTCACTTCGGCAACTCGAACTCACTCCTGGGCAACGCGAAGTGGCACTACGACGTCGTGCACAACACCCTGCCGAAGATCGAGGCCATCTTCGTCAACGAATGGTGGTGGACGGCGAGTTGCGAGTACGCCGACATGGTCTTCGGCGTCGACAGCTGGGCTGAGTTCCAGTTCCCGGACGCATCGGCTTCCTGCACCAACCCGTTCCTGTACATGTTCCCCCGCAGTCCGCTGGAGCGCATCCACGACACCCGCTCGGACGTGGAAGTCCACGCCGGGATCGCGGCCGCTCTCGGGGAACTCACGGGCGACAAGCGGTTCGTCGATCACTGGCGATGGGTTCACGAGGGCAAGGTCGAGGTCTACCTGCAGCGGATCTTCAACGGTGGTGGGGCGACGCGCGGCTACGACGCCCTCGATCTCGAAGCGAAGGCCAAGAGGGGCATCCCCGCGCTCATGAACTACAGGACCTATCCGCGTCAGGTCGGCTGGGAGCAGCGGCATGAGGACAAGCCCTGGTACAACCGCACGGGCAGACTCGAGTTCTACCGCGACGAGCCCGAGTGGCTCGAGCACGGGGAGAACCTCCCGGTCTACCGGGAGCCGGTGGACGGCAGCATGTATGACCCGAACAACATCCTCGCCAAGCCGAATCCGCTCATCAACCCGCAGGGCCCGGAGGCGTACGACATCGACCCCGACGATCGCTCGTCGGAAACCAGACAGGTGCGCAACATCGTGCGGCCCTGGTCCGACCTGAAGGTCACGAAGCACCCCCTAGCCGAGGAGGACGAGAGGTACAAGTTCATCTTCATCACCCCCAAGTACCGGCACGGCGCCCACTCCACGCCGGTCGATCTTGACTGGATATCGATGCTTTTCGGTCCCTTCGGGGACATCTACCGGCACGACAAGCGCAACCCGTGGGCGGGGGAGGGCTACGTCGAGATGAACCCGTCCGACGGCAAGGGGTTGGGCATCGAGGACGGGGACTACATCTGGGTGGACGCCGACCCGAAGGACCGCCCGTATCGCGGCTGGAAGGAGGGCGACGACTTCTACGAGGTCGCCAGGTGCATGGCGCGCGCCCGATACACGAATGCCATCCAGCCCGGGATCCTGCGGATGTGGTTCCACATGTACGTGGCAACGAAGGGCTCGGTGCGCGGCGCCAAGGAACGCGAGGACGGGATCGCGAAGAACCCGGAGACGGGGTATCAGGCGATGATGCGGCACGGCAGCCATCAGAGCGGCACGCGCGCATGGCTGCGACCGACACTGATGACGGATTCGATGACGCGCAGGCCGTACTTCGGCAACCTCATCGGCAAGGGCTGGGAGTCCGACGTCCACGGTGCCAACGGAGCCCCGAAGGAGTCCTTCGTTCGGGTCGAGAAGGCCGAGGACGGCGGTGCGGACGGGGAGAAGCTGTGGAAGCCGGCGGAAGATGGGTTCCGGCCGACGTACGAATCGGAGACCATGAAGCGCTACCTCCAGGGCGGCTTCATCGTGGTCAAGGGCGGTTCTGGGGAGGCGGGTAGCTGATGGCCGACGTATATAACTGGCAGCTCGGGCGGAAGATGCAGTACCAGTATGAGGAGCACCGGCCGAAGCGCCAGGTCGCCTACGTATTCGATCCGAACAAGTGCATCGCCTGCCAGACCTGCACCATCGCCTGCAAGCAGACTTGGACCTGGGGCGCCGGGCAGGAGTACATGCTCTGGAACAACGTCGAGACCAAGCCCTATGGCTTCTTCCCGACTGGCTGGGACGTGATGCTCATGGCGCTGCTTGGGCCGGGCGAGTGGCAGAACGGCGTGTATCAGGGCAAGACGGTATTCGAGGCTGCGCCCGAAGGAGAACGCGTCCAGGGTTGGCTCCCGGACGACAACGACTGGTCGCACCCCAACCTGGGCGAGGACGAGCCGCTCGGCGTTGCGGCGCAGGGCACCTACATCGCCGACACCCCACACGACATGTGGTTCCACTACATGCCTCGTATCTGCAACCACTGCACCTACCCCGGGTGCCTCGCGGCGTGCCCGCGCCAGGCCATCTACAAGCGAGAGGAAGACGGCATCGTGCTCGTCGACCAGGAGCGATGCCGCGGCTACCAGGAATGCACCCGCGGGTGTCCCTACAAGAAGGTCTTCTTCAACAACGAGACCCGGGTGTCCGAGAAGTGCATCGCCTGCTTCCCCAAGGTGGAGGAGGGGATCATGCCCCAGTGCGTCACCTCGTGCATCGGGCGCATCCGGATGATGGGATTCATCGGCGGCCCCGATGAAGAACCGGACCCGACCAATCCTCTCGACTACATGATCCGGGTCAAGAAGATCGCGCTGCCCCTCTACCCGCAGGCCGGGACCGAGCCGAACGTGTACTACATCCCGCCGATCCACGTCGATCCGTCGTACCTGCACCAGCTGTTCGGCCCAGGGGTCGAGCAGGCAATCGAAACCTATTCGACGACGAAGACGGACGATGAATTGCTCGGGCTCATGATGCTGTTCGGTTGCACCGACAGGATCCTGCACTCGTTCGATGTCCGGGACCGGATCGCGCACGGATACGACGACAAGGGCGAGGAGATCGTCAGCGTGCCACTCGATGAGCCGACCTTCATCCGCGACTACTTCGACGAGGTTCACGGCAACTACCTGATGAACGTACCGTAGGGGGCATCGTGACCGAACAGCGTCCAGACGAGGGGATAAGCCGCAGGGGTTTCATCGGATTGTCCGCGGGCGTCGTCGCGGCAACTGTCGGCGCCGGCGCTGTAGCGCTGTCGGTTGCCACGGAGGAGAAGAAGACCGATCAGCTCGTGTCTCGCTTCACCGAGGGGTCGCCTCCTTCGGCTGATCCCGACGATGAACGCTGGGGTGAGATCCCCGTGTTCGAGGTCCCGCTCACCCCTCAACAGATGGCGACGCCCATGCTCTCGTCTCTGGATGTTCCGAGTCTCGGGGTTAGGTCCCTGAACAACGGTGCGGAGATCGCGTTCCTCCTCGAGTGGGACGATCCCGACCTGAGCGACATAGACGCCATGGCCAGGTTCCACGATGCGGTGGCCGTCGAGTTGCCGACCACGACGGAGTTGCCCGCGGCATCGATGGGTCAGGCAGGCTCGCCCGTGCACATCGTTCAGTGGCGCGCGAGTTGGCAGGCCGACATCGACAGGGGACGGCAGACCGTCGAGGACGCGTTCCCCAACATGTACCCGGGCGTGCGGCCGGAAACACTCATGTTGCCGGAGGATGCGGCCGTCTTCTACCCCGGGGTCTACGTTGGCAATCCGCAGTCGAGCAGGGTCCGCCACCAGCCGGTCGAGGAGTTGACCGCCGTCGGGTTCGGCTCTCTGGCAGATATGGACGAGCGGAGGGCGGTCGGGAAGGGCGTGCACACGGGGTCGGGATGGAAGGTCGCACTGGGCACCGCGATGCTCGGTGGGCAGGGGCGATTCGCGGGTTCGCCTAAGACCAAGGTGGCGTTCGCCGCTTGGAGCGGCAGCAAGGACAACCGCGGCGCGCGCAAGCAGTGGGCCGATTGGTCGGACCTGCGCATCGAAGGCCGCAGCGCGTGAGCGTGGATCTCACGGACCCGGCGGTCCATCAGGCGCTGCTGCGCGCCGGTGTGTACGACATCCTCGCCATGGGATTCGCCTATCCGCAGGCAGAGAGCCTCGGTAGGCTGCTCGAGGAGAGCGTCCTGATCTCGGCGGAGACGGCGACCTCGGCTCCCGCTATCGCCGGCCCGGTTGAAGCCCTGGCATCCGCCGTCAGCGCGGCGGACGTCGGAGCGCTCGCGGGAGAGCATTCGCGCCTCTTCTCCGGAGAGGTGGTCTGCTCGCCGTACGAGACCGAGTACGAGACTGACCCCTTCGCCAAGTCCAGACAGCTGGCGGACATCAGCGGCTTCTATCACGCGTTCGGCATGGAGGTATCCCACGAGCGGCGGGTGATGGCGGACTTCATCGGCATCGAGACCGAGTTCATGTCCATCCTGTGTCGGAAGGAGGCTCACGCCGCCATGAATGGGTGGGACGACAAGGCGGCTCTGTCCTCCGACGCCCAGCGAACGTTCTTCGAGAGCCATCTGGGCCGGTGGTTCCAGGTGTTCTGCACGGAACTCAAGGTGCGCACGAGTGCCGATGTCTACCTGAAGTTGGCGGATCTCCTCAGGGGGTTCCTCGGCATGGAGATGGCGTTCCTGGGCGCCTCACCGAGGGTGCTGTCACGCAGGATGGTGTCCGCGTCGGACTCTCAACGCCCCGACTGCGATCCTCGCGTGGTCACGCCCATCCCCGAGTCCGACTGACAGATCGGGCGACCCCAGCTATCCGGCCAGCCTGTCCACGGCTACAGCGGCGAAGAGCAGGGCCAGGTACAGGATCGAGTACTTGAAGAGCTTCCAGGCATCTGCCTGATCCTGCGACCGCTTCAGCTTCAGGGCCTTGAAGACGAAGATCCCACCTAGCGTCGTGGCCGATGCCAGATAGATCTGGCCCATGTTCGCCAGTGGGTACATCGCCAGGGTGACGAGAACCAACGCGAGTGAGTAGATGAGGATCTGGGTGACGGTATCCTCGCGGCCCCTGACCACGGGCATCATGGGGACGCCGGCCGCGGCGTAGTCCTTCTCGTACTTCATGGCGAGGGCCCAGAAGTGCGGAGGCGTCCAGACGAAGATGATGGAAAAGAGCATCACCGCTGGGATACCCACGTGCCCGGTGACGGCAGCCCATCCCACAAGAGCCGGAACGGCGCCGGCGGCCCCTCCGATCACGATGTTCTGGTCGGTTCTTCTCTTGAGCCACATCGTGTAGACGAAGACGTAGAAGAAGATCGCCGAGACGGCGAGGAACGCCGCGAGCAGGTTAACGACTATCGCCATGAAGAAGAATGCCACCGCGCCGAGAGCGAACCCGAACTCGAGGGCGTGGTCGGGAGTGACCCGATGGGCGGGCACAGGACGTCTGCGAGTGCGCCGCATCAGCATGTCGATGTCGCGATCTATGTAGCAGTTGATGGCATTCGCCGAACCGGCCGCCAGGGTTCCTCCCAACAGGGTCGCCGCCATCAGGAACACGGACGGCACCCGGCCGGCCGCGAGGACCATCGCCGGCACGGTCGTTATGAGGAGGAGCACGATGATGCGCGGCTTCATCAACTGGAAATAAGCCGCGATCTGGCCCCGGGCCGACGTTGGCAGCGCCTCTTGAACGGCCGCTGTGGTTGCTTGCCGTGCAACGGTTCCAGCGACGGTCGCCAGCGCGACCACACTGGTCCATACGAGCGCGGACGTGGTGACGTGCAAGACCATGGCCCAAGGGGTCAGCCTGGTGAGGACGTTCGCCGCGCCGGCCAGGATCTGGAGTGCGAGCATGCCCACCGCCAGCCAGGCGATCTTCCGGATGATCGGCGGACACCACTGCTTGCGCGCCTGCATGAGGACACAGGCGGTGAGGATACCGGTCCCCAATGCGAGCAGACGGTGGAGGAACATGGTCGTGGCGGGGCCGCCGAGCGGCGGGATCAACGAGTGCTGCATCAGGGGCCAATCGAGGAACACCAGGCTCGCGTTCGAACCGCGTGCATACGCGCCCACGACCAACAGCGCGAAAGCCCCGGCGGCCAGAGCGCGGGTCAGCATCGCCAATCGGCTCGCCTTGCCCGAGTCGTCTCCTTCACGGCTGAGGTCGAACGACCTCACGAACAGCCACGTGAGCGCGCCGACGAGCACCATAGCGGCGGCGAAATGGACGGCGACCAGGTACTTCTCGGTGTCTTCCTCGACGACGATCGCTCCGAGCGCGGCCTGCGCAACGACGATCGCGGCCGCAGCGACGGATCCGCGCACCAGGTCGCGACGGTCGCGGAGGCGGCGGTAGGCCCACACGACCAGCGCCCCGGTCAGACCGACCAGGATCGCGGCCAGCAGCCTGTGGGAGAACTCGATCAGTGCGTGATACTCGAGCGGGGGGAGGACGCCTCCGACGCAGAGCGGCCACGTGTCGCCCTTCCCCGGCCCGCACCCTTCACCTGAGCCGCTGGCGCGCACGAGTCCGCCGACGGCTACCAGAGCGATAGATGCGGCGAGGGTGATGCCGGCGAGCCTGCGGAACCCCTTCACGACCTCCGAGTTTATCCGCCGCGGACACGAAGAAGGGCCCGTAGCGGAACGGCGAGCGAGAGCCGCTTCCTTTGGCCCTGCTGGGATTGGCGTGGGCTCGGACCGCATATAGAGTCACGCCTTGTGAAGGTCTTCACAATGTCTTCGTCCGGGGCATGCCTGGAAACGGAGGGCCGCGCATATGCCGTTTGACACACTCCGGGCCGAAGTTGATGTGCTCGTGGTCGGCGCCGGTCCCGGCGGTTCAACCGCAGCATTCCATCTGGCAAGCCACGGTTTCGACGTGCTCGTGGTCGAGCGATCCGGCTTCCCCCGCGAGAAGGCCTGCGGCGACGGGCTCACGCCGCGCGGGGTCAAACAGATACAGGCGATGGGGATGGATCCGCTCGGGCCCGGCTTCGAGCGGATCAACGGTCTTCGCGTCTACCACGGCCACGATCCGGTCCTTCGGATGCCCTGGCCGGAGCTGAACGACTACCCGGCCTTCGGCGTCGTCCGGACGCGATCGGATCTCGATCAAGCGCTGGCGGAACACGCCGTCGCCGCGGGTGCACGGCTCTGGCAACGCACGGAGGCCGTCGCTCCGATCGTCGAGGCAGGCTGGGTCACGGGCGCGACCTTGAAGAGCACCGACGAAGACGAGCCCTACCAAGTTCGGGCCAAGCTGGTCATCGCGGCCGACGGTGCGGCGTCCCGCTTCGGCTCGGCGGCCGGTATCCTGCGCGACCCTGCGCGACCCATCGGTATCGCTGCCCGGCGTTACTACCGCACCGACCGTGACCTCGGCCCGTGGATGGAATCGTGGCTCGAGGTCTCCGAGAAGGGGAAGATCATGCCCGGGTATGGCTGGGTATTCCCTGTATCCGAAGGCGTTGTCAACGTCGGCGCGGGACTTCAGAACACGTTCAAGAACTTCAAGGATGTCTCGGCTCGCAGCGTCTTCGCATCCTTCATGACGGTCCTTCCCCCTGACTGGGAGATAGACGAAGAGCACGCGATGGGGCCGCTGCTTTCCGGACCGATACCTATGGGCATGAATAGGCACCCGGCCGCGCTCCCGGGCCTCCTCCTCGTCGGCGACGCCGCTGGTGTCGTGAACCCGTTCAACGGCGAGGGCATCGCCTTCGCCATGGAATCCGGCAGGTTGGCAGCCGACCTGGCCTACGGTTCGCTGTCCTCGGGCCGCAGCGCTCTGGCGCAGGCCTACCCGACGGCTCTGAAGGAGCAGTACGGCAAGTACTTCGCGGCTGGCCGCTTCTTCGTGAAGCTGATCGGCAATCCGGAGGTGATGCGCCTGGCGACGAAGTACGGTCTGCCGCGTGAGGGGCTCATGAAGTTCCTCCTACGCGTGATGTCAGGGCTCTCCGACGGGCGCGAAGGGGACACGCAGGACAAGATGATCCACGCGATAAAGCAACTGGTTCCGGCGGCGTAGGGAGGCGTGACGGCTGATGGGTGACTACCTACCGATCCTCATCCTGGCCATCATCGCGGCCGCTTTCGGCATCGGGTCACTGGTCGCGTCGTCCCTGCTGGCTCCGAAGAAGCCGACACCGGCCAAGTACTACCCGTACGAGTGCGGCATCATCCCGGAGCGCCTGCCGCAGGGCGAGCGCTTCCCGGTGAAGTTCTACGTCGTCGCGATGATCTTCATCATCTTCGATATTGAGACGATCTTCCTCTTCCCGTGGGCGGTCGCCTTCCGCCACCTCGGGATGTTCGGACTCATCGAGATGACCGTGTTCATCCTTCTGGTGTTCGTCGCCTATGCCTACATCTGGAAGAAGGGTGGTCTGGATTGGGGCGAAGGCGTCGGTGCAGAGGCGGTTCGCAAGCGCCAGGCGGCCAATGCCGCGGCGGCCGAAGCCAGGACGGCGGCTGCGGAGGTGGCACGTGCCGGTTGAGCGACTCCCCGGCGTTGTAACCGGGAAGACAGCCGACGACCTCGAGGAAGAGGTGCGTCGCGGCGTTCTGCTCGGCAGCCTGGATTGGGCAGTCAGCTGGGCCCGCAAGCAGTCGATGTGGCCCGCGACCTTCGGCTTGGCCTGCTGCGCGATCGAGATGATGTCGACTGGCGCGGGCGACTACGACCTCGCGCGCTGGGGCATGGAGGTCTTCCGCGGTTCTCCTCGACAGGCCGACCTCATGATCGTCGCCGGCCGCGTGTCGCAGAAGATGGCGCCGGTTCTTCGCAACATCTACGACCAGATGCCCGAGCCGAAGTGGGTCATCTCCATGGGCGTGTGTGCCTCCGCCGGTGGGATGTTCACCAACTACGCGATCGTTCAAGGGGTCGACACCATCGTTCCCGTGGACGTCTACGTTCCCGGTTGCCCGCCGCGCCCGGAGATGCTCATGTACGGGATCCTGCGGCTGCACGACAAGGTTCAGAAGGAGGGCCGCATCAAGTGACCCCCGAAGAACTGGTCGAACGCCTGGGTCCCCGCTTCGATGACATCTCGCTCGCGCACGGAGAAGTCACGGTCGTCACTACCCGCGAGAGGCTCGTTGAGCAACTCGTGGCCCTGAAGGGAGACCCCGAGCTTGGCTTCGACTTCCTCGCCGACGTTTCGGGAACAGATTGGCCCGATCGCGACCTGCGGTTCTGGGTCGCGTATCACCTCTATTCCATCGAGGGGAAACACCGTCTGCGTTTGAAGGTCGGCGTTCCGGAGAACGACGTCCACGTCCCAACCATCACGGAGGTCTTCCCGGGGGCCGACTTCCTGGAGCGCGAGGTCTACGACATGTTGGGCGTCGAGTTCGACGGTCACCCGGATATGCGCCGCATCCTGCTTCCGGAGGATTGGGATGGCCACCCGCATCGCAAGGACGAGGAACTTGGCGGCGTGAGAACCCAGTACAAGGGGGGCGCGTTCATCCCGCCCATCGATCAAAGGTTGCACAAGTGACTACAGAGATGCGGCCAGAGGTCACTCAGGAGACCATGATCATCAACATGGGTCCGCAGCATCCCGCGACCCACGGGGTGCTGCGACTGGTGTTGGAGCTGGACGGCGAGACGGTCGTGAGCGTGAAGCCAATCATCGGCTACCTGCACACCGGGATCGAGAAGAACTGCGAGTACCGGAGTTGGATGCAGGCCATCGCCTACGTGACGCGCGCCGACTATCTGTCGCCGCTCTTCAATGAGCTCGCCTACTGCCTCGGCGTCGAGCGGTTGCTGGGGATCGACGCGCCGCCGCGCGCCCAGGCACTGCGCGTGATGCTCACGGAACTGAACCGCATCGCGTCTCACCTCGTGTACGTCGCTACGACCGGCATGGAACTCGGCGCCGTTTCGGTCATGCTCTACGGTTTCCGAGAGCGCGAACGCATCCTCGAGATATTCGAGATGATCACCGGTCTGCGTATGAACCACGCGTTCATCCGCATCGGCGGTCTCGCGATGGACCTCCCCGAAGGAGTGGAGGAGAAGATCCGCGACTTCCTCGAGGTCATGCCCAGGCGGCTCGACGAGTACGAGAAGCTCCTCTCGCACAACCCCATCTGGGTTGAGCGCAACCTGGGCGTCGGCTATCTCGCCCCCGAACGAGCCATCGAACTCTCGACCACCGGCCCGGTTCTGCGAGCGTCGGGCATCGCGAAGGACGTTCGCAAGGACGAACCCTACTGCGGCTTCGAGCAGTACGACTTCGACGTGGTCACTCGAACGGATTCCGACTGCTACGCGCGGTACGAAGTGAGGATGGAGGAGATGCGGCAGTCTATGCGTATCGTGGGGCAGGCCCTGGATTCGCTTCCCGGCGGACCGGTGATGGTCGAGGACCCCAAGTTCAAGTGGCCCGCACGGCTCAAGGTGGGGCCGGACGGCATCGGCAACTCCGAGGAGTACGTGGAGCACATCCTCGGCGGTTCCATGGAAGCGCTGATCCACCACTTCAAGATGGTCACCGAGGGCGTCGCGGTTCCGGCCGGAGAGGTCTACCAAGCGGTCGAGTCGCCGCGCGGGGAACTCGGCCTGTACGTCGTCTCGGACGGCGGCTACAGGCCGTACCGCGTCCATGTGCGCGACCCTTCGTTCGTCAACCTGCAGTCGTTCCGCGATCAGGTTGTAGGCCAGATGGTCTCCGACGTCATCGCGATCGGTGCCGCGCTCGACCCGGTGATGGGAGGGGTCGACCGATGACCGTCTTCTCCCCCGACCTTCGAGAGAAGGCCGAAGCCATCAAAGCGAAGTACCCAGACCCCCGCTCGGCGATGCTGCCACTGCTGTACGTCGCCCAGTCGGTGGAGGGCTACGTCAGCCGCGACGGTATGCAGGAGATCGCGGATATCCTCGACGTGAAGACGACTCAGGTCGAAGCGGTCGCGACCTTCTACACGATGTTCCACATGCAGCCGACGGGCGAGCACGTCATCGCGGTCTGCACCAACCTCTCGTGCATGTTGCGCGGAGCCTACGAGATCTACGACGCGGCGAAAGAGGCGCTGGGAGAAGGCGCGGAGCACATGACCGCCGACGGCAAGTTCACGCTTCATGAAGAGGAGTGTCTCGGCGCGTGCGACGCAGCGCCGCTGGTTCAGGTGGACGCTGCAAACCACGACCGCGTCTCGAAGGAGCGGATGCTCGAGATCATCGAGCAGTTGCGTAAGGGTGAGGTTCCGACACCGTCGCGTGGCGAGGCTCCGCGCGACTGGAAGCACGCCGCGCAGATCAATGCAGGACTGGGGGACGGGGCATGAGCTTCGAACCGGTCCTGACCGCCCGCTGGGGGCTCGAGGATTCAGCGAGCATCGACGTCTACCTGAAGACCGGCGGCTATGAGGGTTTGCGCAAGGCCCTGTCCATGGAACAGGACGCCGTGATCGAAGAGGTCGCCTCGTCGGGTCTGCGCGGACGCGGGGGCGCAGGCTTCCCCACTGGGCAGAAGTGGAAGTTCGTCGACAAGTCGCTCAACAAGCCAACGTACGTCGTCGCGAACCTCGACGAGTCGGAGCCGGGAACCTTCAACAACCGCGAGCTGATCGAGCGCGACCCTCACCAGTTCATCGAGGGCCTGCTGGTCTCGGCATACGCGATCAAGAGCCATCACACGTTCATCTACTGCCGCGGCGAGTTCCTTTGGCCGGCGCTGCATCTCGAGCGCGCCATCGAGGAAGCTCGCGCGAGAGGCTTCGTCGGCAAGGGCGTGGCCGGCAGCGACTATGACATCGAGATGACGCTTCACCGCGGCGCCGGAGCGTACATCTGCGGCGAAGAGACCGCGCTTCTTGAGTCGTTGGAGGGCAAGCGCGGTCAGCCCCGCCTGCGGCCGCCGTTCCCCGTGACCGAAGGTCTCTACGACTGCCCGACCGCGATCAACAACGTGGAGACGTTGTCGAACGTGCCGCACATCATGGTTCGCGGTGCAGATTGGTACAAGTCTCTCGGCACCGAGAAGTCGCCGGGGCCGAAGATGTACTCGCTCTCGGGCAAGGTCGAGAAGCCGGGCAACTACGAAGCCGAGATGGGTATCACCGCCCGCGAGCTGATCGAGGGTTTCGGCGGCGGCGTCCTGGACGGCAAGAAGCTGAAGGCCTGGACGCCGGGCGGGACCTCCACGCCGATGCTCACAGCCGAGCACATAGACACGCCGATGGACTTCGACGGGGTGATGGCGGCGGGCTCGATGCTGGGGACCGGTGCGATGATCATCCTCGACGAGCGCGACTGCATCGTGGAGTCGACATGGCGGATGCTCGAGTTCTACGCCCGCGAGTCGTGCGGCAAGTGCACGACCTGCCGCGAAGGGAACTGGTGGACGACGCGCATACTCCGGCGGATCGAAGACGGCTACGGCAGCGAAGAGGACATCGATCTGCTGAACGGCATCGCGGGGGCTCAGCTCTTCAAGGGTTTCTGCGCGTTGGTGGACGGCGCCACTTCGCCGAGTCTCTCTTCCATCAAGTATTTCCGGGACGAGTACCAGGCGCACGTGAAGCAGAAGGGTTGTCCGATGAAGCCCGCCGTGCGTCGCCGCGATCCACAGGAGGTGGCGCCTTGAGCGACGGCGTTACCTGCACCATCGACGGCAAGGAGATAACCGTTCCGGCCGGGACCCTGATCATCCGCGCGGCGGAGGAGCTCGGGATCGAGATCCCGCGGTTCTGCGACCATCCTCTGCTCGAACCCATCGGCGCTTGTCGCCAGTGCTACGTCGAGGTCGAGGGTCAGCGCAAGCTGTTCACTTCCTGCACCACCCCCGTAGTCGAGGGTTGGGTCATCCACACGCAGAACACCAGCGAAGAGGCGCAGAAGTCTCAGATCAGGAACCTTGAGTTGCTGTTGATCAACCACCCGCTCGACTGTCCGGTCTGCGACAAGGGCGGCGAGTGCCCACTTCAGGACCAGACGATGCAATTCGGGCCCGGGGCGAGTCGCTTCGAGGAAGCCAAGCGCACCTACGAGAAGCCGCTCCCTCTGTCGGATCTCGTCGCACTCGATCGCGAGCGTTGCGTTCTGTGCGCGCGCTGCACCCGCTTCTGCGATCAGATCTCCGGCGACCGTTTCATAGACCTCCACTACCGCGGGGCGAACGAGCAGGTCAGCATCGCGGCGGGCGAAGCCTTCGACTCTCCGTTCTCCGGCAACACGATCCAGATCTGTCCCGTTGGGGCGCTCACCGCGCGCACGTATCGGTTCGCGGCGCGGCCGTTCGATCTGCACTCCGAGGACACGATCTGCACGCACTGCTCGGCCGGGTGCAACATCCGGGTGGATCTGCGCAAGGGCGAGGTCGTCCGCGCGCTGGCGCGCTGGAACCTCGATGTGAACGACGAGTGGGCGTGCGACAAGGGACGCTTCGCCTTCCGCTCGGTCGACTCGGCCGACCGCTTGGACATACCCATGGTGCGCGGGAACGGTCTCGAGCCGGCGCCGTACTCGGAGGCTTTCGCGCGTATCGCGAAGGCGAGCGCCGGGAAGAAGGTCGCCTTCCTCACGGGCGGCCGGCTGATGGACGAGGATTACTACGCGCTGTCCAAGCTCGCGCGCACGGTCCTCCGAACGAACGACTTGGACCACCGGCGTCACTTCGGTGCGGAGGCGGCCGAGGCTCTTGCGGGGTCGGGGATCGGCGTCACCTACAAGGACGTCGAGGCCGCGAAGATCATCGTGGTGGTCGGGCTCGATGCCGAGCAAGAGGTCCCGATCCTTCACCTGCGCATCCGCAAGGCCGCGCGCAAGGGCGCGAAGGTCATCGTTGTCCACCCCCGACGTACACGTCTCTACGACGTAGCCGAGCACGTTCTGTGCAAGCCCGGAGAAGAGCTGGCGTCATTGAAAGCCCTCACCGAGGTGGTCAAGGCCATCGGAGATGCGGTCGTCCTCGCCGGTTCGCGGCTCGGGCGAGACGCAGACGCGGTCATGGCATGGGCCAAGGAAGCCGGAGCCAGTTTCGCCCTCGTTTCCCGCCGGGCCAACGACCACGGAGCACTTCGCGGCGGCGCGCACCCCGCCTTGTTGCCGGGCGGCCGAAGGGTTGCCTACGACGCCGAACGTGCCGAGGTCGAGGCGCTCTGGGGCGTTCTGGACGACATCGCTCCCGGACGCGACGCCAAGGAGATACTGGAGGCGGCCGCGGAGGGTGAGATAGATGTCCTGTACCTGATCGGTGTGGACCCACTTCGCGACTTCCCAGATGCAGCGCTGGCTCAGAAGGCGCTGGACAATGTCGCCTTCAAGGTCGTGCAGGACACCCACGCGGACGCGATGAACGAGCACGCCGACGTGATGTTGCCTGCCGCGCCGCCCCTCGAGAAGGACGGCCACTTCACCGACTGGGAAGGCCGCTCGCAACGCCTGAACGCGGTTCGCGGGCCGAAGCGCCTCGCCCGGCCCGACTGGGAGATCTTCATGGAACTGGCCAAGGCGCTGGGCGGCGATCTCGGGTTCTCCAACTTCGACGGACTTCGCGAGGAGATGACACGGCTGATGGCTCCACGCGAAAGCTCGGCGGTGCCGTCTGAGTCCGGCGCAGCGAACGCCGCCGACGGCCCGACGCTGTTCACCTACCCGCTGCTCGTGGATGAAGGCAGCCTGTCTCACGGTGCCGATGAACTCAAGGCCACTCAGGAAGCCGCAGCCTTCGCGGAGGTCAACGCCGAGGATGCGAAGGCGCTGGGCATCGAGGACGGCGGCCGTGTGAAGGTGAGCACCACGTCCGGCTCGATCACCCTACCCGCCCGCGTCACGGACAACGTGGCCAAGGGCGCCGTCTTCGTTCCGTTCAACCAGCCTGGTCTCGCCGCGAACACATTGCTGTCCGGTGACTTCTCCGCACCCGCGACACTGGAGAGGGGTGCCTAGATGGACCTCACCGATTGGATCCTTGTTCTCGTCAGAGTCGTCGTCGTCTTCGCGGCCCTGCTCATCACGGTGGTGCTGACCGTGTGGATGGAGCGCAAGGTTGCGGCCGACATGCAGACCCGTATCGGACCGAACCGCGCAGGTCCCTGGGGCATCCTCATCTCGATCGCCGACGGAACGAAGCTCATGTTCAAAGAGGGCATCACACCCCTCGATGCGGACAAGCCGGTGTACTGGATCGCGCCGATAATCGCCTTGGTGCCTGCGGTGCTGGGATTCGCCATCATCCCGTTCGGCCCGGGCATAACCATCTCCGGTCATGAGGTGCCGTTCCAGATCGCCGACCTAAGTGTCGGGGTGCTTTGGGTCATGGCCATGAGCTCGCTCGCGGTCTACGGCGTCGTTCTCGCGGGCTGGTCGAGCGGGTCGCGCTATCCGCTGCTCGGTTCCATCCGGTCCACCGCTCAGATGATCTCCTACGAGGTCGGGATGGGGCTGGCCTTGGTAGCGGTGTTGATGTATGCGGGCACCCTTTCCATGAGCGCCATCGTCGAGGGGCAGGCAGGATTCCTGCACCCGACGATCGCAGGGATCACGATCCCCATCCCGAAGTGGAACATCATCCCGCAGTTCCCCGCGTTCCTCATATACGTGATCGCGGCCCTGGCCGAGACCAACCGGCCTCCGTTCGACCTCGCCGAGGCAGAGTCGGAACTTGTGGCCGGTTTCCACACGGAGTACTCGGGGATGAAGTTCGCGATCTTCTTCCTCGCCGAGTACCTGCACACGGTCACGGTCTCGTCCATATCCGTCACCCTCTTCCTGGGCGGATGGAACGGTCCGCACATCGGCGTGCTGCCGTGGATATGGCCTCTAGTTTGGTTCCTGCTGAAGCTCGTCGCGCTCCTCTACTTCTACATGTGGATCCGCTCGACCTTGCCACGGTTCCGCTACGACCGCTTGATGGCCTTCGGTTGGAAGGTCCTGATCCCGGCCGGTCTCGTCTGGGTCCTTGCCACGGGCGCGATCATCGTGCTTCCGCAGGAGGTCGGCAAGAAGCCGCTCATGACCGGCCTCATCATCGTCTTCGGAGTCCTCTTTCTCGCGATGATGGTGTGGCCAACCAAGAAGGACAGATCGGAGGTGGCGGCATGAAGGAACGCGAGGCCAAGGAACGCCGCGATCCTCGTCCGTCCGATCCGCTTGACGCCGCAGGGCAGATCCTGCGGGGGATGAGCGTCACCATGAAGCAGGTCTTCCGCAAGGACGTGACCGAGGAATACCCGAAGGTCATCGTTCCTCCGCAGGATCGCGCCCACATCGGCCGCCACCGCTTGAACAAACACGAGAACGGGATGGAGAAGTGCATCGGATGTGAATTGTGCGCCTACGCCTGTCCTGCCGACGCCATCTACGTCGAAGGTGAGGACAACGATCCCGAGAACCCGGTGTCACCGGGGGAGCGCTTCGCGAAGAACTACCAGATCAACTACCTGCGCTGCATCATGTGCGGCCTGTGCGTCGAGGCGTGTCCAACCAGGGCGCTGACGCTTTCCTCCAACTACGAATTGGCCTTCTTCTCGCGCGAAGACGCGATCTTCACCAAGGAGCAGCTGCTCGAGCCGCCCGGCGAGCTCGGCACCGCGCCCGGCACGAAGGCGGGCAAGTGATGTCGGTCGAGCAGTGGGTCTTCTGGATACTGGCGCCGATCTCGGTGGCGTCGGCGATCCTCATGGTGCTGCAGCGGAACGCGGTGCATTCCGCGCTGTTCCTCATCCTGAACTTCTTCACCATCGCGATCTTCTACCTGGTCCTCGGAAGCCCGTTCCTCTTCGTGGTCCAGATCGCCGTCTACGCGGGTGCGATCATGGTGCTCTTCCTGTTCGTCATCATGCTTCTCGGCGTGGACCGCGAGGAGAGCCTCAAGGAACGCATCAAGGGACAGCGGGTGCTGGCGATCGTCCTGGTGGTCGGGGTCCTAGCCGAGATCGTAACGGCTATCAGGCTCGGCGTGGGCATCTCCGCCAAAGGAGCCGCCGGATGGGACCTCGTGAACAAGGGCGGCAATCCGCAGGCGCTTGCGCGGGTCCTGTTCCGCGCCTACTTCCTCCCCTTCGAGATCACTTCGGTGCTGCTGATCGTCGCAGCCGTCGCAGCGATGGTGCTGACCAGGGAACGTCTGAGCAGCGTTCCCGATGCCGACATGGACGTCGATATCGGGGAAGAAGAGGAGGCGTTGGCATGAACGTTCCTGTCGGCGACATCCTCGTCCTCGCAGCGATCCTCTTCTCGATAGGAACCGCGGGCGTTCTCGTGCGCCGCAACGCGCTGGTCATCTTCATGTCGATCGAGATGCAGTTGAACGCCGTGAACCTGACTTTGGTCGCCTTCTCGAGGGAGTTGGGCAGCCTGAACGGTCAGGTGCTTGCCTTCTTCTCGATGGTGGTCGCCGCAGCCGAGGTGGTCGTGGGGTTGGCCATCATCGTTTCGATCTTCCGCCGTAGGACCACGGTGAACGTGGACGAGGAGAACCTCCTGAAATGGTGATCCCATGCTGAAGTACATATGGCTCGTTCCCGCTCTGCCCCTCCTGGGGGCCGCCTTCAACCTGTTCTTCGGCAAGATGTTAGGCAAGTTCTCGGGGATGCTGGCAGCCGCGCTCGTCGGCGGTTCGTTCGTCGTTTCCGTGTTGGCTTTCTTCGAGTTAGTAGGCAAGCCTGCGGAGGAGCGGGTGTATGTCGCCCACCTGTGGGATTGGTTCACTTCGGGCAAGCTGAGCGTCGGGGCGGACCTCCGCGTGGATGTCCTGTCGATGACCATGATCCTGGTCATCACCGGCGTCGGCTTCCTGATCCACATCTACTCCAACGGGTACATGCACGGAGACGAGCGGTTCTCCAGGTTCTTCGCCTACATGAACCTCTTCGTGTTCTTCATGCTCACGCTCGTCCTCGGCCAGAACTTCATCGTGATGTTCGTCGGCTGGGAGGGCGTGGGTCTCTGCTCGTACCTCTTGATCGGCTTCTGGTTCGAGAAGAAGAGCGCGGCGAACGCGGCCAAGAAGGCGTTCACGACCACTCGTATCGGCGACACGTTCTTCGTCGTGGGCCTCGCCATGATCTTCGTTCACTTCGGCACGTTCGATTTCGACAAGGTGCTCAACTCTCACACTGCCGGCACGCTGTCCACGGCCACCCTCACGGCTATCTCGCTGCTGCTGTTCGGAGGCGCGATCGGGAAGTCCGCGCAGATACCTCTGCACGTGTGGCTGCCCGACGCCATGGAGGGTCCGACCCCCGTTTCCGCCCTGATCCACGCGGCCACCATGGTTACGGCGGGCGTGTACCTGGTCGTGCGCACGCACGTCCTCTTCACCACGACGAGCCTGAACGTCGTGATGATCATCGGTCTAGCAACCGCTCTCTACGCGGCAACCGTGGCCGTGGGGCAGGACGACATCAAGCGGGTGCTCGCCTACTCCACGCTCTCGCAGCTGGGGTACATGTTCTTCGCGGCTGGGATGGGCGCCTACGGAGTGGCGATGTTCATGCTGGTGGCCCACGCGTTCTACAAGGCCCTCATGTTCCTCTCCGCCGGAAGCGTGATGCACGGCCTCGACGGCGAAACCGACATGAAGAAGATGGGTGGTCTGCGCAAGTACATGCCCATCACGGCGGCGTTGTTCATGATCGGCGCCCTCTCGCAGGCCGGCGTACCGCCTTTGGCGGGCTTCTTCGCGAAGGACCCGATCCTGTCCATCGCCGAGAAGTCGGGGCGGATGGTTCCTTGGCTGCTCGCGGATATCGCGGCGTTCCTAACCGCCTTCTACGTAGCGCGGCTCATCTTCATGACCTTCTTCGGCAAGGAGCGCAGCGACAAACACGCTCACGAGTCTCCGAAGATCATGACGGTTCCTTTGATGGTGCTGGCCGTTGGCGCTCTCGCCGCAGGCTTCCTGGACATGAAGGGGCTACTTCCTTCGCCGGAAGGCATCTTCGGAAGATGGGAAGAGCCTGTGACGGGTGTCTTCGCGGAGCCGACGGGAGGATTGCCCGAGAGCATCCTCATCGTCATCTCCGTCGCTATCGCCCTGGTTGCCATATGGGTGGCGTACACCGTCTACGCGTCCGAACGATGGGTTGCTGTGCGCGAGAGGTACTCGAACGCGCACAGGGTGCTCGAGAACGCCTGGTATTGGGATGCCGCCTATGGCTGGGTCGTCGAACGGCCGGCCAAGGGGCTTGCCCGGTTCGCGGCTTTCGGCATCGACAAAGGCATCATCGACGGTGTCGTGAACGGTCTCGGCAGTGTGACCAAGGGCATCTCGGCCGGCGGGCGGCGCGTGCAGACAGGCATGGTTCGTACTTACGCGGCGGTGTTCCTCCTCGGAGTCGTTGGTGTGCTCGCCTTCCTGGTGGTGAGGTCCTGATGCACTGGCTCTCGCTCACCGTGTTCCTGCCGATGATCGGAGTTCCGATACTGCTGTTCTCCAAGGTTAGTGATCGGACCGCGCGGCTGATCGGGATGTTCTTCGCCCTCGCGACGTTCGGCGTTTCGCTGGGCATCCTGGCGAACTTCAACTCCGGCGACAGCGGGTTCCAGCTCATCGAGGATTTCGCCTGGGTCAAACAGCTCAACCTGCGCTACATCCTTGGCATAGACGGAGTCAGCTTGTGGATGGTGATGCTTTCCACCTTCATAATGCCCATCGCGATCCTCGCTTCATGGAAGGTCGAGAAGAAGGTTCGCTACTACATGGCCGCCATGCTCTTCCTCGAGACGGCCATGATCGGGTCGTTCCTGTCGTTGGATCTGCTGCTGTTCTTCATCTTCTTCGAGGGCATGCTCTTCCCGATGTATCTGATCGTCGGCGAATGGGGGGGCGAGAGGCGCGTCTACGCGGCCGTCAAGTTCTTCCTCTACACGATGGCGGGGTCGGCGTTGTTGCTGGTCTCCATCCTGTTCCTCTATTTCCACGCGGGAGACGTGACGGGACAGAACACGTTCGACGTCCGGATCCTGACCACGGTGCCGGTGGCGGCCGCGACCGCCAAGTGGCTGTTCCTCGCGTTCTTCCTGGCGTTCGCGGTGAAGGTTCCGCTGTTCCCGCTGCACACCTGGCTTCCCGACGCCCACACCGAAGCACCTACGGCCGGATCGGTCATCCTGGCCGCCATCCTGCTGAAGATCGGCGCCTACGGCCTGATCAGGTTCAACCTACCGATGTTCCCCGAGGCGTCGCACCATTTCGCGGACTTCGTCCAGATACTCGCGCTCATCGGGATCGTCTACGGCGCCATCGTCGCGCTGATCCAGCCGGACCTGAAACGCTTGATCGCCTATTCGTCCGTGTCCCATCTGGGATTCGTCGTCCTGGGCATCTTCGCGTTCACGTATCAGGGTATGTCCGGCGGCGTGATGCAGATGGTGAACCACGGGTTGTCCACGGGTGGGCTCTTCCTCTGCATCGGGATGCTCTACGAGCGAACGCACACCCGGAAGTTGGATGAGATGGGCGGTCTGGCGAAGACCATGCCGATGCTCTCCGGAGTGTTCCTCGTCGTGGTCCTGTCCTCGCTCGGTCTTCCCGGGTTGAACAACTTCATAGGGGAGTTCCTCGTCGTGATCGGCTCGTTCGCAGCGAACCACGTCTACGGTGCGATCGCCGCGACGGGTGCCCTGTTGGCGGCCATCTACTTGCTCTGGCCGTTCCAGCGGGTCTTCTACGGGCCTCTGAACCAGGCGCACGCTCACCATCCGGATATGAACAAGCGGGAATGGGCCTACATGACGCCCATCCTCGTGTCGCTGCTGGTGGTGGGCCTGGTCCCGAACCTCCTCCTGAACAAGATCAACCCGACGACCGACAAGATCGTCGACCAGATGCAGTCGTCGGTGCAGCCGTCGCCGGCCAACGCGAGTGGAGGGACGCCCTGATGCTCCCGCACCCGCCGCTCACCTTCGGCCCGCTGGTTCCCGAGCTCGTGCTGGCCGCCACGGGCATCATCGTCCTGTTGCTGGACGCTTTCGAAACCCGCTACCGCTCGATGCTCCTCGCTGCGATGGCGGAGACCGGCATCCTGCTGGCCGCTGTAGCGAGCGTGAGGCTCTGGGACTGGGAGGGCGAGCCGACCGTTCTGGGCGGCATGATCGCCGCCGATCGGTTCGCCGTCGTCACCCGGCTGATCATCCTGGCGGCTGCGTCCATAGCGGTCGTCTACGCGAAGCACTACTTCGACGGTACCGGTGAAGGGCGGGGAGAGATCTTCGCGCTCCTGCTGTTCGCTACGTCGGGCATGACGCTGATGACGGCCAGCGTCGATCTCATCACCATCTTCCTGGCTCTCGAGATCTTCTCCCTCTCGCTCTACGTGATGACCGGCTTCTCCTTCCGGTTGGCTTCAGGTGAGGCGGCGCTGAAGTACTTCTTGCTGGGGGCTTTCTCCTCGGCCTTCTTCCTGTACGGCATCGCGCTCACCTACGGCGCCACCGGAACCACCAAGATCGCGGGGATCGCCAACGCTCTGGGCGGCCACGCTGAGGTATCGACCTTGACACTGGCCGGTCTCAGCCTCCTGGTGATCGGGTTGGCGTTCAAGGTGGGTGCCGTGCCGTTCCATATGTGGACACCCGACGTCTATCAGGGAGCGCCGACGCCGATCACCGCCTTCATGGCCGCGGGAACCAAGGTCGCGGCCTTCGCTGCGCTGATCCGTGTGCTCGACGTGGCTTTCCAGCCGCTCACGTGGAACTGGACCCCCGTGATCTGGGTGCTGGCCGCGATCACGATGATCGTCGGCAGCTACCTGGCCATCTCGCAGACGGACATCAAGCGCATGCTCGCGTATTCGAGCATCGCGCATGCGGGGTTCGTGCTGACGGGGCTCACCGCGGCCAACAGTGTGGGCATCCAGTCGGCGCTGTTCTACCTGTTGGCCTACGCGCTGATGGTTGCCGGTGGGTTCGGCACGGTGATGCTGATCTCATCGACTGGTGAGGAGCACACCTCGCTGGATTCCTACAGGGGCTTGGCTTCCAGGAAACCATTCCTGTCCGGGCTCATGACCCTGTTCCTGCTTTCGATGGCGGGCATACCGCCCACCGTCGGTTTCATAGCCAAGGCATCTGTGTTCGGCGCGGCCGTGAGCGCTGGTCAGTGGCCGCTGGTGGTTATCGCCGTGTTCTGCAGCGTGGTCGCGGCCTTCTTCTACCTAAGGGTTATCGTGCTCATGTACATGACGGAACCGGCCGCCTTAGGTGACTTCGCCGACCCGGACGTGCCTCGCGCCACGGCCCTGGTCGTCCTGGTGCCCGCCGTCCTGGTGCTCGTGCTCGGTGTCTTCCCGGGCCTGGTGTGGGGATTCCTTGAGTCCGCGTCGATCATCAAATGGTGAGCGCATGAGCAGAGCGGTTCTGCCGGGGCTCGAGGTTCCCGATTCGGTACTGGAGTCCGAGATACGTGTTCGACTCGCCGATGTGGAGAAGGCCTTGGCCGAAGCGGTTCGCATGGAACCGGGGATGCTCGAGGAGACCTCCAAGTACTTGCTCGATGCGGGGGGTAAGCGATTCAGGCCGATGCTCGTTCTGGTGTGCGGCTATTTCGGCAACCCGGAGGATCCGCGCCTCGTCACGGCTTCCGTCGCCCTGGAACTCACGCACCTCGCGAGTCTCTATCACGACGATGTCATCGATGAAGGGGACTCGCGGCGGGGGATAACGTCCGCGAACGCTCGTTGGGACAACACGGTCGCGATCCTCACGGGGGACTTCCTCTTCGCGCGCGCCTCGGAGATCATGTCGGAACTCGGCAACGAGCCTACGCGCCTGCTCGCCAAGACCATCGCCACCTTGTGTGACGGCCAGATCCGCGAGGTGTCGCTCGCCGGAAAGACCGACCAGACGGTCGATTTCTACATGGGCACCATCAAGCGGAAGACCTCCGCGCTGATAGCGACCGCCGCGCGGATAGGCGGACTGATGTCGGACGCGCCCGTCCAGTATCTCGACACGCTCGAGGGCTTCGGGGACGAACTCGGAACCGCCTTCCAGCTGTCGGACGACATCATGGACCTCACGGTGAGCAGCGACGTCCTCGGCAAGGAGCCGGGAGTGGACATGAAGGAGGGTGTCTACACCCTCCCCGTCCTGGATGCCCTGACCCTGGGAGAGGGAGCAGAAGAGCTATCGAAACTCCTGTCCGCCGGTCCGCCCGAAGGCGACGATCTTGTCCGCGCTCTCGAGTTGGTCCGGAACGACGGCAGTCTCGGTCGGTCCCGAGACGTCGTCGCGAGATCCGTTGACCATGCGGTCGAACTTCTGGGGCAGCTACCTCAGGGGCCGGCAGCGAGTGCTTTGATCCACCTTTCCGAGTTCCTTGCCACACGTTGCGGAGCGCGCCGATAGACGAAGAGGGGTAATGGGCAACTACTACGAGGCGTACGGGGTGGTATTGGGCGTCGTACTTGCCGGTATCGGCCTCGTGGCGGTCGCGTACGTATTGGCAAGGGTGGTCGCGCCCGACAGACCGAACGAAGGCAAGCTGACGACCTACGAATGCGGTATCGACCCGGTCGGCCTGGGTTGGTCGCAGACGCAGATCCGCTACTACATCTACGCCTTCCTCTTCGTGGTCTTCGATGTCGAGTCGGTGTTCATCTTCCCTTGGGCAAGGGTGTTCGAGGGCCTGGGCTACCAGGCCGTATGGGAGATGGGTGTCTTCATCGGGATCCTCGCGGCCGGGCTCCTGTACGCCTGGCGCAAGGGGGTGCTCCGGTGGGTCTGATCGAGAAGACGTCCATCCCGTCCATCAGACCTGTGAAGTTCATCCTGAATTGGGGCAGGCGCTATTCGCTGTGGGTGATGAACTTCGGACTTGCCTGCTGCGCCATCGAGTTCATCGCGGGATCGACCTCGAAGCATGACTTCATGCGCCTCGGAGTCATGCCGATGGGGCACGGCCCCAGGCAGGCCGACTTCCTCATCGTGGCGGGGACCGTGACCGACAAGATGGCGCCCGCTCTGAAGCGCGTCTACGACCAGATGCCGGAACCGAAGTACGTCATGTCGTTCGGTTCCTGCGCCAACTGCGGCGGGCCCTATTGGGACTCGTACTCGGTCACGAAGGGCGTGGATCAGATCATCCCTATAGACGTGTACGTGCCGGGGTGTCCGCCTCGGGCGGAAGCCCTCTTGCACGGCATCATCAAGCTCCAGGAGAAGATCGCGGGCGAGGACATCAGGGGGAAGTGGAGTGGGGAAACACCAGCTACCGCTTCCTGAGATGGAGCGGCGCATCCGCGCGCACTTCGGCAGGGACATGGAGGGGTTCGAGGATCAGCACGGCCACGCGGTTGTCCGGATCGCGGCGGGCCGCTACCGCGAGTTGGCCGTCTTCCTGCGCGACGAACCCGACTTCACTCTCGACTTCCTGGAGTTCGTCACCGGCGTGGACAGGAGCGAAGCAGGCATCGAGATAGTCACGCACCTCTACTCGACCCACCACGGTCACCACGTTCGCATGAAGGTCTCGTGCGCCGCTCAGGACCCCACATGCCCGACCCTTTCCGATATCTACGCGGGCGCCGATTGGCACGAGCGCGAGACGGCGGAGATGTTCGGGGTCGCGTTCCAAGGGCACCCCCACCCGGTGAAGCTGCTGCTCGCGGAGGGGTTCGAAGGTCATCCCCTGCGCAAGGACTTCGGGTTGATGAGTCGCGAGGCCAAGCCCTGGCCCGGCGCGGCCGACACCGAGGAGGAGGCCGAATGATCGCGGCCGCTTCCTTGTGGCTCCCGCTCGTCGTGAAGGTCGCCGCGGTCCTCGGATTCTTCCTCGTGTTCCCCCTCATCATCGGATACCTCGAGCACAAGACCCTTGCGCATATGCAGGGCAGGCTTGGCCCGATGGAGGCCGGCAACTTCCACGGTTGGGCTCAGCTCATCGCCGACGGGGTGAAGTTCGTCCAGAAGGAGCAGGTCACGCCGACGGCAGCCGATCGGTGGGTGTTCGCTCTTGCCCCGGGGGTGGCGATGGTTCCCTACATAGTCGTGTTCGTCGTGATCCCGTTCAGCAACAGCCTCTTCGCCGTCAACCTGGACGCGGGGATCTTCTTCGTCATCGCCGCGACCGGGGTGGGGGTCATCGGGGTGCTGATGGCCGGTTGGGCTTCCGCCAACAAGTTCTCTCTGATCGGCGCTCTGCGCGCTGCAGCCCAGTTGATCGCCTACGAGTTGCCACTGATCCTTGCCGCCGCCGCTGTGGTCATGCAGGCCGAGACCCTGTCCATGGTCGGCATCGTCGAAGCTCAACACCACTACTGGTTCCTGCTCACGCAGCCGGTGGGGTTCGTGATCTTCTTCATCGCCGCCGTCGCGGAGTTGACGCGACCACCGTTCGACATGCCGATCGCCGACTCCGAGATCATCTTCGGTGCATACACCGAGTACACGGGTATCAAGTTCGCCTTCTTCATGCTCTCGGAGTACGGGGGCATAGTTGCCCTGTCCGCGATAGCGACGGTGCTCTACCTGGGCGGCTATCTCGGACCCGGACTCCCTCAGCCGGTGTGGATGCTGCTCAAGACCACCGCCCTCGCGTTCGTGATCATCTGGTTCCGCGCAACCTGGCCGCGGCTGCGCGAGGACCAACTCCAGCGGTTCGCATGGGTCGCGCTGATCCCGCTGGCGCTGCTGAACATCATGGTGACGGCGATCTTCAAGGTGGCGGTGAAGTAGATGGCCATCGACGAGCTCCAGGAGCGCAACGACCGAGGGATGCCGGGCCTCGGGTTGCTCAAGGGACTCACCGTGA
>Ga0315281_10000822_pt1 | contig 44776 bp, 31 predicted proteins | sample YL17G07_0_MG_FD_204540 | JGI IMG/M metagenome (GOLD analysis project Ga0315281, IMG submission 204540) | Sediment microbial communities from Yellowstone Lake, YNP, Wyoming, USA - YL17G07_0 | ecosystem: Environmental > Aquatic > Freshwater > Lake > Sediment | place: USA: Wyoming | collected...
ATCAGAGTGATCAAACGTCGCTAAAGCGTCCCGCCCCGCTGGGGCCTGAGAATCATCTCGCAGCTTAACCAAAAAAATACAAGGGGCTCTCGCGCCTACTTGACAACTTTCAACCATATCAGGGGCAAGGCTTGCCGTGCCCATCAAACGTTCTGGGTCATCCCCGGCGAAATCGCCGGGCGACTGGCCTTCTCAAAATAAATGCTTATTTTAATCTCGACTGTTCCCGAACTCGGGTCATCACCGGCATATCACCCTGATTATTCATGCATTCTTGCCCTGAAAAAAATTTTTATGGCCACTTGTCCTAAGTCAAGGCGCACTCCCGGCCGCTGCCTTAAATTGTCCCCAAACCCGGCAATGCGGGCGCCGGTTCCCTTGCCCGAAAAGATTTTTTAAATCGCCGAATGTAAGGAGGATAAGAGATGTTCTGTTACCAGTGTGAACAAACCGCCAAGGGCCAGGGTTGCACCGTCCTGGGGGTCTGCGGCAAGCAACCGGAGGTGGCCGTCCTGCAGGATCTGTTGATTTACAGTCTTCAGGGGCTCGCCCTTTACGCCGTGGCAGGCCGCCAGGTCGGCGTCACCGACCGGGCCGTCAACGTCTTCACCTGCGAAGCCCTGTTTGCCACCCTCACCAACGTGGAATTCGACCCCGAACGGGTGGTGCAACTGATTCGCCAGAGCGTCGAGATCAGGGACCGCCTCAAGAGTAATGTCCGGGCCAAAGGGGGCAAGGTGGATTTTCCCCAGGGCCCGGCCACTTTTACTGCAGCCGCCACCCGGGCGGAGATGGTGGAACAGGGGGAAGCCCTGGGCAGCCTGAAGCCGGATCTGGCCCCCGACCTCGACGTCCATTCCCTCAAAATGACCCTGCTCTTCGGCCTCAAAGGGGTGGCGGCGTACACCGACCACGCCCAGCTCCTGGGCCAGGAGGACGAGAAGGTTTACGCCTTTCTCCACGAAGGCCTGGCCGCCACCGCCAACCCGGACCTGACCCTGAACGAGGCCCTGGGCCTGGTGTTGAAATGCGGCGAGATCAACCTCCGGGCCATGGAATTGCTGGATGCCGGCAATACCGGCCGGTACGGCCACCCGGTGCCCACCCGGGTGCCCCTGGGGCACAAGAAAGGCAAGGCCATCCTGGTCTCCGGCCACGACCTCCTGGATATGGAGGAAATTCTGAAACAGACCGAGGGCAAGGGCATCTACGTCTATACCCACGGAGAGATGCTCCCCACCCACGGCTACCCCGGCCTCAAGAAATTTCCCCATTTCTACGGCCATTTCGGCACCGCCTGGCAGAACCAGGCCAAGGAATTCGCCCAATTCCCCGGGGCCATCCTCATGACCACCAACTGCATCCAAAAGCCCCAGGAGTCCTATGCCGGCAATCTCTTTACCTGTGGCGTGGTGGGCTGGCCCGGCATCACCCATATCCCTGACCGCAATTTCGCCCCGGTGGTGCAAAAGGCCTTGAGCCTCCCCGGTTTTGCCGAGGACGCCAACGGCCGCGCGGTCATGACCGGCTTTGCCCGGAACGCCGTGCTCCAGGTGGCCGACAAGGTCATCGAGGCGGTCAAAAATAAGCACATCCGCCACTTCTTCCTGGTAGGGGGCTGCGACGGCGCCCGGCCCACCCGGAATTACTACTCCGAGTTCGTGGAAAAGGTGCCCAAGGATTGCGTGGTCCTGACCCTGGCCTGCGGCAAGTTCCGGTTCTTTGACAAGGACCTGGGAACCATCGGCGGCCTGCCCCGGCTCCTGGACATCGGCCAGTGCAACGACGCCTATTCCGCCATCCAGATCGCCCTGGCCCTGGCCAACGCCTTCAACGTGGGCGTCAACGACCTGCCCCTGTCCATGATCCTCTCCTGGTACGAACAGAAGGCCGTGGCCATCCTGCTGAGCCTGCTGTTCCTGGGAATCAAGAACATCCGCCTGGGCCCTTCACTCCCGGCCTTTGTCTCCCCCAACGTTCTGGACGTGCTGGTGAAAAACTTCAACATCAAACCCATCACCACCCCGGACGAAGACCTGAAGGCGGTTTTGGGGTAATAGGATTTGAGGGAGGGGGCCAGGGGCCAGTGGGCCCATTTACAATCCCTCCCTCAAACTCCCTCCCCCAATCCCTTAAGGGGGGTTGGTGGGGGCACGGCTTGCCGTGCCCAACGATAACCTATGCTCCCCCCGGCCCTCCCCTCAATGGCTTTTGGTAGGGCGGCCGTCCCCGGCCGCCGCCGAGATCTGAGGCATCGTCCCATAAAGAACTCCCTGGATTTCCCGTAATTTCAGCTTATCTTTTGAAGCAAGGTCCGTAAGGGTGTGATTTATCACGCTCCTGCATTTTGCCCGCCCGATTTGCTCACATGGCTGGTGGCGAGGCCTTGTGCCTCAGACAACGTTAACTTGCGCCACCAATCTCTCCTCCCTTCCTTTGCATACGAACTAAAAAACAAGATAAAATATCGATTTAGAGGATTGGACAGGGTAGGAAAGAATTTCTACCTGCATTTTGCCTAAAAAGTCTTTGCCTCTTACCCAAAAATCTTCTAAAATCGGGGCGGTACCGGGGAAGTCCCACCAAGACAACTTCCACAGATTTAACCTGGACTTAGCCTCTGGTCCGGCCGGGGTGACCGGCTGGAGCAATGGGCCGCGGCGCGGCGAGCCCGGTTTTGCCGCGGCTGCCTAAGAGCGCCCCGGGGACGCCGCTTCTTTCACCCCCACGCTCTTTATTTTTATTAATCAGAGCATAAAAGTAGTTCCTTCTTTTAATTCCCTCCCCCTTGAGGGGGATGGTTGGGGTGGGGGTGAATGGAACTTCCTTCACGCTCCGGTTAATTCAAAAGGAGCCTGAAATTGGATCAGGCGCGCAGCCTTCAAATTATTGAATTATCCGGCTCTCCCCAAGAGCGGGGCCACCGCCACGGGGCGGCCCTGGCCCGGGAGATCCGGCTTCTCCGGCGGGCCATGTTGTCCTACCTGGCCCGGGTCAGTTTCTACGTCGGCGCCCTGCCGTTTTATGGACTGATGCAGCTTCTCTCCCGGAGTTTCTGGCCTTCGATCCCGGGCCGCCTCAGGCAGGAGATGACGGCATTGGCCGCCGGGGCCAACCTGGGCCTCGGGACCGTGCTCCTCCTCAACGTCATCGACGACCTGTTTAACAGCGGCCCCAAGTGTTCGGCCCTGGCGGTAGGGGAAAACCGCACTGAATCCGGGGCCTATCTCATGGGGCGCAATCTGGACTACCCCCTGTTCACCGATGTCCTGGTGAACCTGAAAACCCTGTTCATCATGGATCTGGGCCGACGCCAATCCCTGGCTTCCCTGGCCTGGCCGGGGTATGTGGGGGTGTGCACCGGCATGAATGGGGCCGGAGTGGCCCTGGCCCAACTTTCAGCCATGAGCCGGGAACGCACCCTCCGGGGCGTGCCGGCGGCCCTGCGTTTCCGGACCGCCCTGGAGGAAGGGGAGACAGTGGAGGCGGTGGCCGCCCGGGTCCTGGCGACCCCGGCCACCATCGGCAACAGCGTGATGCTGTGCGGCCCCCAGGAGGCCGCGGTCCTGGAGATCTCAGCCCACCGCGGGGCCATCCGCCTTCCGGCCGGAGGCATGCTGACCGCCACCAACCACTATCAAAGCCGGGAGATGGCCCCCCTGAAAGGCGCCTTTCCCTCGCCGCCCCCTTACACTTGCCTGGAACGTTATCATTTCACCGAGGCTTACAGCCAGGCCCGGGATTTGCGGCTGCGGCAGTTAGTGCAAGGTAATGGTTTGGGGCCCAAGAACCTGCAAGGCATTTTGGCCGACTCCGGGATCGCCAACGCCGGCACGGTGGGCAGCGCCGTCTTTTTCCCGGACAAGCTGACCATGTGGGTGGCCCAGGGGAAGCGGCCCCCGGTGAACCGCGGTCCCTTTCAAAAAATCGAGGTCTGGCAGTAAGGCCGGGACGCCGGATTTTTTGTCATCCGGAACGAAGTGAAGATCTAGTGTCATGTCCTATGAATATCTTTCAAAAGTGCGGCTCCATTATTGGCCTGATACCGAGCAAGAATTAGTTTTTGGTAGCCGCAAGCTTTAGCTTGCGTCGAAATTCCCGGTTCCGCAAGCCAGAAAATCTCTCCCCGGACTCTTGCCATTGCCCCCTTTGCCATTAATTTTTAAATTAATCGGCCTGGAGAGATTTTCGCCGGCGCTGACCGTGCCAGGCGATTCGGCTGCTCCACTTCTGCAGGCAATTCAGGAGAAGCAATCCCCCGTGCCAGTGACTTCGGAAAAAATTGCAGCCGCTCACCCCTTTGCTCCGGACTCCGAAAGGCCGTACCCGGCCCCGGCCCGGAAATTGCCGGTAATCGAACTGGCCGGCACTCCGGCCGAGCGGGGCCGGCGGCATGGCCAGCTTTTAGGCCCGGAGATCCGCCGCGTGCGTCGAGCCATCCTGGCCTACCTGGCTAAACTCAGTTTGTATGCGGGCGCCTGGCCCCTTTACGGGGCCATGCTCCTGGCGGCCCGCCGCTTCCGCGCCTTTATCCCCCGGGAATACCAGGAAGAAATGGCGGCGGTGGCCGCCGGCGCCGAGATAGGTCCGGGCACCGTGCTGCTGATCTCGGTCCTGGATGACCTGGCCAATAACAAGTATCCCATGTGCCTGGCCCTGGCCGCCGGAGAAGGGCATACGCTGAGCGGGGCCTACCTCATGGGCCGCAATCTCGATTACCCCACCTTTACCCAGGAGCTTTTGGAACTCCAGGCCCTGTTCGTCCATGAGAGTGAGGCCGCTCTTCCGGTGGCCTCCCTGGCCTGGCCGGCTTACCTGGGGGTGTGTACCGGCATGAACCACTCCGGGGTCGCCCTGGCCCAGATGACCGCCATGACCAGGGATCACACTTTTCGGGGCATGCCGGCGACCCTGCGGTTCAGGCAGGCCCTGGAGGCGGAAGGCACGGTGACCGGGGTGGCCGCCCACATTTTGAGCCGGCCCGGGACCATCGGCAACAACGTGATGCTCTGCGGCCCAGGCCAGGCGCTGGTGCTGGAGCTGTCCGCCCACCATTGGGCCCTGCGGTGGGCCGAGGGGGGCCTGCTGACCGCTACCACCCATTATCAGAGCCCGGAGATGGCCCCGCTGGCGCACAAGTTCCCGCCCCGCCCGCCCTTCGCTCAGGGCTCAGCTTATCATTTCACGGAAGAATACAGCCGCTCCCGGGACTGGCGCATGCGGCAGCTGGTGGGGGAAAGAAAGCTCGAGCCCGCCGACCTCCAGGAAATTTTGGCGGATCCCCATCTGTGCAACCGGGCCACCGTTGTCGGCGCCGCCTTTGCGCCCGGAGAACTGGCCCTTTGGGTGGCCCGGGGACAACAGCCCCCCGTCACTCAAGGGCCCTTCGAGAAAATCAAGCCTTGGGGTTGAGGGGCCGCGGTCAGCAGCTATCGGTCAGTTTTCAGCTCTCAGCTTTCAGCTTTCAGCTCTAACAGGCCGTTGAAGCAAGGTTTTTTGTCATCCGAAACGAAGTGAATAATCTAGAACTCGTTGATATGACTGGTTTCTTCGCTTCGCGCAGAATGACATTGGGAGAATTCGCAGTTTTTTCTGTAGCCGCAGGCTTCAGCCTGCGTTTTCCCCGGCAAAAGGGTTTTGGCGCAAGCTAAAGCTTGCGGCTACCAAAAGCTCCTTCTTGCTCGCTATCAGGGCAATAATGGAGTCCGACCTTGAGGGATATTCATAGGACACGACACTCGCCGGGTGGGCTGCCAGGCTCGCGTAACGGCTTCCCGCCTTGACAATCAGGCCGGGTTTGATAAACTTTTGGCTGCGGGCGATTAGCTCAGGTGGATAGAGCGTTGGTCTCCGGAACCAAAGGTCGGGCGTTCGAGTCGCCCATCGCCCGCCAGGAATTGCCAGGGGTTAGGCCCAAAGCTTAATCCCTTAACTTCATATCCCCAACATTATCCCCCACAAGCTATCCAGAAATGACTCTTTCTCCCCTTGGCGGCAATCTTAAGCGGTGAGGTTAACCCTCCTTAACCGCTTGCGCCCGGTATCAAACAGGGAACACTTTCTCGCTATGAGAAAGGGAGATTACCCGACGAAGAAACCCTTAAAAAAATTGCAGACTATGGCGGAGTTACGGTAGAATGGCTTTTAAGCGGCGCGGAACCGGATATCGTGGCGGCCTGGGCGGCCATCCCGGCCACTTATGAGGCCCAGCCCCAGACCCTCAATATCGTTTACCTGGCCAGGTCCATCATCCTTGCCCGTGATTATCTCGAAAAAGAAGGCCGCCGGTTTTCCGATTCCCAGGAGGCCCAATTAATCTCTTATATTTATGAATATCTCACTGAAACCCATGAGGCCCCCGGCCGGTTTCTCATCGGCCGCCTGGCCGACCTGATCCCCAAACGGCAGGAGTGACTCCATGAAAAATTTATTTTTCTCCCTTTTGCTCCTTATTTTTCTGGCCGCCTGTGCCTCTGTCGGCCGCAAGATCGACCCTGCCGCCGCCGCCCAGATCGAGCGGGGCAAAACCACCAAAGCCCAGGTCGTCCAACTCCTCGGTTCCCCTGATCATGTCACCACCCGGGCCAGCGGTGACACCATTTTCATCTATCAATATGCCCGGGCCTCCGCCAAACCGGCCACTTTTATCCCCATCTTCGGACCCCTGGTGGGCGGCGCCAACGTCCAACATCAGATGTTCATGGTCTCCTTCGGCCCGGATGGCATTGTCAGGAACTACACCAGCAGTTACGGCGCCACCGAAGCCAACCAAAACCTCACCTCCGGCGGCAAAGCCGAAATACCCGACGTCGAACAGGGCAAGCGTCCTAAATAAATGATTATTTTGTCCTGAATAGCTCTCCCTGAATCATTAAGAGCGTTTTATGCCTCTTCTCCTTATTTGGATCCTATTTGGCATTGCCGCCGTCATCGTCGCCTCCCAAAAAAACCGCAGCGGCTGCGCCTGGTTTGCCCTCGGATTTCTCCTGGGCCCCTTCGGACTGCTCTTTGCCCTTCTCCTCCCCTCCCTCCCTTCTTCTTCCACCGATCAAAACGCCTCCCCACCCTCCCTACCTTCCGCTCCCCTGGACCCTTCCCTCGCTTCGGACACCAAAATCTGCCCTCATTGTGCGGAAACCATTAAACTGGCCGCCAAAAAATGCCGCTTCTGCGGCGAAGTCCTCTCTGACGACCAGGTCGATGCAGAGATTTCCGCTCGCCGGGCTGCCGTTGAAGAAGATCTAGCCCGCCAACTTGCCGGCCAACTGCGTTGCCCTTTCTGCGGGTCTTGGGATGTCTCTCCCAACGCCTTCCACCCGGATGGCTCCTTCGGCCCCTGGTGTCCTCATTGCCAAAAAGCTCTACCTTTTAACCCCAAATAAAAATTAGCCTCCTGGTTCAAATTTAACCCGTAATTTTCATTTTTCATTTTCCACCAGGCGGAACGATCGTTCCATTTTCATTTTCAGCGCCAACCCCAGGGCGGATGCTTAAAAAAAAGGCGCCGATCTCCCTTTCGCGCCTTTTTATCTTCTTTTTTCCCTTATTTTTAAGCCACTTATCCTAATTTTGCCAATTTCCTTTCCAACACCCCCGTGGTTAAACGCTCCCCCCTCCATCCCTCCCACCTTCCAAATCTACATCGTTTCCCTTTTTATTCCAACCCCTTATCCCCTCTCCTCTCTCCCTTTCCCCAGCTCCAATAACTCAAAATACCTGTCAAAAAATTCCCCGATTTTCCCCAAAAAACTCAAATTAAAAAAGCGGCGCTGCGCGCCGCCGCCATACCCCGCAAATGCCCAATACGTCTCACAAAAGTTCCCCTCCCGTCTCTCCAAACCCTTTATTTTCTTTACTTCAAACTACTTGTCTTCCCATAGCGGCAACCTTAAGCGGCGAGGTCAACCCTCCTTAACCGCTTGCGCCCGGCGTTCTCCCGCTCCAACTCCCGCAGCCGCCAGGCTTCGGATACCCCCAGGCCCCATAACTTCTGCCAGATCGCTTAACCGGCGGCTGCCCCGGGCGGCGCTGACGCCCCGGCAATAATACTGGCCTTATCCCGGGAATTTGCATATTAATAAGTAATTATTATTTTATGCCCAATGCTAAAAAAGGAGTATTTCCATGGGAAGGTTCCTTGTTGCCCAGAAATTTAGGGGCATGATCTTTTTTGCCGTGCTGGCCCTGTTGCTGAGCGGCCGGCCGGCCCTGGCGGCCCAGGACCCGTGGCCCAAGCGCTTCGAGCACCCCAAGGGCACCGTGGTCATGTACCAGCCCCAGTTGGAAGACTTAAAAAACGACGTTCTCACGGGCCGGGCCGCGGTATCAGTTAAGAAAAAGGAATGGAAAGAGCCGGTCTTTGGCGCCGTTTGGCTCTCCGGCCGCGTCCGCACCGATCGGGATACCCGCATGGCCACCATTGACGACGTCAAGATCACGGACGCCAAGTTTCCCGACGCCAAGCCGGAGCAACTGGAGAAACTCAAGACCTTCCTGAATACCGAGATGCAGGACTGGACCTTCACCATCTCCCTGGACCGGCTCTTGGCCGCCTTGGAGGTGGTGGAAAAGGAGAAGGCCGGGGATAGGGGCCTGAAAAACGAGCCCCCCAAGATCATCTTCGTCACCCACCCCGCGGTGCTGGTGCCGCTGGACGGCGACCCCAAGCTCCTGCCGGTGCCCAAGTCCACCCTCATGCGGGTGGCGAACACCCCTTTCCTCATGCTCTATGATCCCTCCGCCCGGACCTATTACCTGAAGGGTGGCGAAGACTGGCTGGCTGCCGCCGATCTCAAAGGCCCCTGGAAGGACCTGGAAAAAGTCCCGGCCGCGATCGAGACCTTGGAGGCCGAAGCCGAGAAAGCGGCCAAGGGCAAGGGGGCGGCCAAGAAAGTGGAAGCCGGCCCAGGGAAAATTCCCGAGATCATCGTCAGCACCGCACCGGCGGAGCTGCTGGCCACCGCGGGGGAGCCCCAGTACACCCCCGTTAAAGACACCAATCTCCTTTATGTGAGCAACACCGAGAGCACCATTTTCCTGGACATCGCCTCCCGGGAATACTACGTCCTCCTCTCCGGCCGCTGGTTCAAGAGCAAGTCTCTTCAGGAGGGGCCCTGGGCTTACGTAGCCCCGGACGGGCTGCCCGCCGACTTCGCCCGCATCCCAGAAAACTCGGTCAAGGGTTACGTCCTGGTGGCCGTAGCCGGCACCACCCAGGCCAAAGAGGCGGTCCTGGATAACTCTATCCCCCAAACGGCGATCATCAACCGGGAAAAGGCCACGACCAAGGTGGAGTATGCCGGAGATCCCAAGTTCGAGCCGATCCCCGGCACGGACCTGAAATACGCCGTGAATACGGGGAAGGCCGTGTTCCAGGAAGGCGCCAAGTACTATGCCGCGGACCAGGGGGTGTGGTATGAAGCCGACTCCCCCAACGGCCCCTGGAAGGTGTCGGTAAGTCCTCCCAAAGAGGTGGACCAGCTGCCGCCCAGCAACCCCAACTATAACGCCAAGTACGTTAAAGTCTATGAGTCAACCGATGACACGGTCACCGTCGGTTACACCCCGGGCTACACCGGCTCCTATGTGGACAACGGCACGGTGGTCTACGGCACCGGCTACAGCTACTCGGGTTATTCAGCCCCGGACGTCTACATCCCCCCGCCGGCCACTTATGGTTACGCGGCCGCGTACAATCCCTACGCCGGCACCTGGGGCTACCAGCCCGCCTATTACAATCCGGCCAGTTGGCTCGCCCCCGGGCTGGTGGGCTTTGGCCTGGGATTCGTGACCGGCGCGGCCACCAGTTCCTGGTGGGGCCCCAGTCACGGTTATTGGGGCGGCGGCGGCTGGTGGGGAGCCGGCGGCTATAATAATATCAACATCAATAATATCCATAATAATGTGATCAGGCCCGGGCCCCGTCCCCCGGGTCCTCCGCCGGGCCCGCGGCCGGGTCCGCCTGCACCCCTCCAGGCCAACCGGCCAAACATCTATAACCGCCCGGGGAACCAGAATCTGCTGGCTTCCCGGCCCGCCACCCGGCCGGTGAGTGGGACGGCAGGGCAAAGGCCGGGCCAGATCGCCGGAGAACGCCCCGCCACCCGGCCGGGAGGGCCCGGACCGGCCGCCAGGCCCAGGCCGGCCCAACCCAAAGTCCGGCCGGCGGGAGGCCAGAACAACGTCCTGGCCGACCGCAACGGCAACGTCTACCGCAAGACCCCCCAGGGCTGGCAGGAACGCCAGGGGAACCAGTGGTCGAAACCTGCGGCCGCGGCCCGTCCCGCCACCCGGCCGTCACCCGGAACCGGGCCGGCCCGGCCTGCAACCCGGCCGGAAGTCAGCCGCCCCGCCCCTCGCCCGGCGGCGGCCTCCCGGCCCGCCTTTGACTCCGGCCAGCTCAACCGGGACTTTGCCGCTCGCCAAAGAGGGGAAATGCGCACCCAGAACTTCCAGCGCGCCGGGGCGGCCTCCCGGCCCAGCGGCGGCGCCCGGCCCGCCGGCGGGGGTGGCGGGGGCGGCAGACGGCGCTAGCCGTAGCCGTTATAGAGACCTCTCGCGAAAATCTCTCTGAGCGCCCTGGTAGTATAAATTTGTAGCGTCGGCGCCCTCGCCTGCGACAAGATGAGGGATGGACAGCCGAGGGCGGCTATCCTACATTAAAATTTTCGCAGAGGTTTCTTAACCCCGGTGCGTGGGCCGATGGGGAATGGGTTCAAGAGAGCTGTGGCGGGCGCTGCGTCAACTGACTGATTTCTGGGCCGATCCTGCCTCTGAGGTGACCATGAAAGCGAGGTTGATAGAAAACGGGAAAGTCAAAGAAGTACATACCATGGGGTTAATCCACCGAACCCTGGCCGCGGCGGAGCAAGGTCTGAAAACTCTGGAGATCTGGCACCTCACCATCCCTCCCGGCTCAGAAACCCCGGTGAGCCGACACTACGGTGAAGTCGTCGCCATAACCTTGAATGGCACCGGACGCGCCGCCATCGGGGAGGACGAGCGGCTGGACCTGTTTCCCAATACCACCCTGGTGATCCCGCCCCAGGTCCCCCGCTGGCTGGTCAATACCGGTGGGGAAGACCTGGTTGTGCTCATCATCAGGAGTTTGGCGCCGCCTCAATAAAAAAGTGTCATGTCACTTTAATGAAAGCCGGCGCATGAATCTGTCAAGACTCCATCCAGGGCATTTCTGGTCCGCCGAAAGCGGCATGACGGGCCTGCTGATTTTTACCCTGGTATATCTGTTTGTCGTCTGTGGCCTGGGGGATTTCGGCTTCGGCGTATTGGTGGCCGACCTCTTATTCTCCCTGATCATTGTCGCCGGGGTGCTGACGACCTTCAGGCAGCGCTGGCTGCGTTTCTTTGCCATCATCCTGGCATTGGCCAGTCTGGCCCTCACCTGGGAGCAGCATATTCAATCAGGAGCGAGCCTGCCGACCCTGAACGCCGTCCTCAGGTTTACTTTTACCGGCTTTCTATTGGCGGTGCTGATCGTCCAGGTTTTCCGGGCGGGGCCGGTGACGGCCCACCGGATTCGCGGCGCCATCGTGGTTTACCTGCTCCTGGGGGGGATGTGGAGTTTGCTCTACCAGATCGTGGCCTTGACCATTCCCCATTCCTTCCACTTTCCGGAAGGCCTGGCCGCCGGCGATCCGGAGGAGCTGCAGCGCATTCTGGTTTACTTCAGTTTCACTACCCTCACTACCACCGGGTTCGGCGACATCACGCCCGCCACCCCCATGGCTCGCACCCTGGCCATGTTCGAGGCCCTGACCGGGCAGCTCTACCTGGTCATCACCCTGACCCGGCTGGTGTCATTGGCAATTCTGGGCCAAAAGGATCACGTGCAAAATCAACCGAACTGAGAGCTCTAACCAAAATCTCCTTTTCGGCCTGAAAAATGTACCGCCTTCGGGTGTTCGGCGCAGGCGAGGGCGCCTACGCTACATCTAAATCTTCTGCTCCTTCCCAAGTTGCACTTGGGAACGAGCATGGGTGCCAAGCTCAGCTTGGCCGTCAAACCCGTTCCCAAGCCCAGCTTGGGAACGAGATAATGAACGGGTTTTTTTGTAGCCGCAGGCTTTAGCGTGAAAGTCCTCTCGGGGTGGTACACCAATCGCACCCTGTACCAAATGTAGGGGCGCAATTCATTGCGCCCTAAAGGGCGTGATAAATCACGCCCCTACAAAGGAACTTTCATTCTCGAGGGTGGGCAACAAAGGCCATGGGCGTTTAGCCTGCGCCTGGCGGCTGCTTCAAACCTGGACGACGCAGGCTAAAGCCTGCGGCTAGATTTCCTTATTATTTTCCGGTGGTTTCCCCGTCGCTTCCGGCTTATGGCGCCTTTCGCTCAGGCGTTGGGTGAGGACGTAGAACACCGGCACAAAGGGGATGGCCAAAAGCGTTGAGGAGAGCATGCCGCCGAAGACCACGGTGCCGATGGCCTGCTGGCTGGCGGCCCCGGCGCCGCCGGCCTTCATCAGCGGCACCACGCCGAGAATGAAGGCGAAGGAGGTCATGACAATGGGGCGGAAGCGGCGGCGGGTCGCCTCCACCGCGGCGTCGGCGATGGACATGCCTTCGGCGTGCAGTTCCCGGGCGAATTCCACCACCAGGATGGCGTTCTTGCTGGCCAGGGCGATCATCAACACCAGGCCCACCTGGGTGTAGAGGTTATTGTCCAGGCCCCGGGAGATTAACGCCAGGATGACCCCCACCAGGGCAATGGGCACCACCAGAATCACCGCGGCGGGGTTGGTCCAGCTTTCGTATTGCGCGGCCAGGACCAGGAATACCAGGATAATGGCCAGGGCGTAAATGAGGTAGGCCTGGTTGCCCACCTGTTTTTCCTGGTAGGCGGTGGCCGTCCAGTCATAGTAGACGCCCTGGGGCAGATTGTTTTTGGCGACCTGTTCCATGAGGTTTAGAGCCTGGCCGGAGCTGAACCCCGGGGCGGCCGACCCGTACACGGGGACGGCCGGATATAGATTATAGCGGGTGAGCAGTTCCGAGCCCAGCATCCGCTTGATGGTCATGAGGGTGCCCAGGGGCACCATTTCTCCCTTGTTGTTGCGGACGTAGAGGGCCTTGATGTCCTCCGGGCTCAGGCGGTAGGGGGCGGCGGCCTGCACATAAACCTGGTAGGTCTGGTTGAACTTGTTGAAGAGGTTCACGTAGGCTGAGCCCAGGTAAGCCTGAAGGGTGTTAAACACGTTGTTCAGGGGAATTTCCAGTGACTCCGCCTTGGTCCGGTCGATATCCAGGTAAAGCTGGGGACTGCGGGGGTTAAAGGTGGTGCTGACATTGCTCAGGCTGGATTGGCCGTGGGCCGCCCTGATGATCTCCATGGCGGTTTCCGTCAACGCTTGCAGACCCAGGCTGCCCCGGTCTTCCACCATCATCTGAAACCCGCCGGACTGCCCCAGACCGCTGATGGGCGGCGGCACCACCACCGCAAACTCCGCCTGTTCCAGACCGGCAAGTTCCCGCCTCAGGTTGGCGAGAATCCGGTTCTGGCTCAAGGCGGCGCCGCGTTTTTCCCATCCCTCGTAGATAGTAAAGGTGGTGAAGATGTTGGAGACATTGGCGGTGTCCAGGACGGAGAAGCCCCCCATGGTCACCCAGGAAGCAACGCCCGGGGTCTTGCGGAGAACCGCATCCACCTGGTTGGAAACCTCCCTTACCCGGGGTTGGGAGGCCCCTTCGGGGAGGAGCCCCACGACGATGGCGTACCCCTGGTCCTCCTCAGGCAGAAAGCCGGTGGGGTGCAGCGCGAAAAGCAGGCCGCCCAGGCCGATGATGAGGAAAAACACCAGGGCCATGAGCCCGGGGCGCGCCACCATCCAGCGGACCAGGTCGACGTAAAGGGTTTCCACCGCTCCGTAAACGCGGTTGAAGCCCCGGTAGAAGGCATTGGGCTTTTTGTTAGGGTCCGGGGGGCGCAGATAGAGGGCGCACTGGGCCGGCTTGAGGGTTAAGGCGTTCAGGGCGCTGATGACGGCGGTGGCGGCGATCACCAGGGCGAACTGGCGGAAGAGCTGGCCGGTGATACCCGGCATAAAGGCGGCGGGCAAAAACACCGAGACGAGCACCAGGGTAATGCCCATCACCGGGCCGGTCAATTCACCCATGGCCTTGATGGCCGCATCGTGGGGGGAGAGTCCCTGTTCGACATAACGGGACGAGTTTTCCACAATGACGATGGCGTCGTCCACCACGATGCCGATGGCCAGGATCAAGGCGAACAGGGTCATCAGATTGACCGTAAAGCCCAGCAGGGCTATGGCCGCAAAGGCGCCGATGATGGTCACCGGCACGGTGGTGGCGGGCACCAGGGTAGCGCGCCAGTTCTGGAGGAACACCATAATGACGATGAGCACCAATATGCCGGCTTCATACAGAGTATGGTACACGGCATCGATGGCCTGGCTGATAAACTCCGTGGTATCGTAATAAATGGCAAATTTCAGGCCGGCCGGAAACTCCTTGCTCATCTCGTCCATGGCCTGGCGCACCTTCTGCCCGACATCAATGGCATTGGCCCCCGGCAGAGAGTACACCAAAATCTGGGTGGCCTTATGCCCGCTCAGTCCGGCAAAATTGGTGAAAGCCTGCTGGCTCAGCTCCACCCGGGCCAGATCCTTCACCCGGACGATCTGGGCGGCCTCCTCCCCCCGCACCGTCTTGACAATGATGTTTTCAAATTGGCTGACGTCGGTGAGCCTTCCCAAGGCGTTGATGGTGAACTGAAAGGCCTGGCCGGCCGGCACCGGCGGCCCCCCCAGTTGCCCCGCCACCACCTGGACGTTTTGCTGTTGGATGGCATTGACCACGTCCATGGTGGTCAGGTTGTAGTACTGGAGCTTGTTCGGGTTCAGCCACACCCGCATGCTGTAAGAACCGGCGCCCACGACCTTGATCTGGGCCACCCCGGGAAGCCGGGCCAGGGGATTTTGCAGGTTGATCATGGCGTAATTGGACAGGAAGGTTTCATCATAGCGGTCCTCGTCCGCATAGAGGCTGACCACCTGCAAGATATTGGTGGAGACTTCCTTGACCGTAACTCCCAGGGCCTGCACGGTTTGGGGCAGTTGGGCCATGACCCCGTTGACATAATTCTGCACCAGGGCGAGAGATGTATCGAGATCGGTGCCCACCGCGAACGTCACGGTCAGGATGTAAGTCCCGTCACTGCCGCTGGTGGAGGACATGTAAATGGAGTTTTTGACCCCGTTGACCGCCTGTTCGATGGGGATGCCCACGGTGGTGGCCACGACCTCGGCGCTGGCTCCCGGGTAGCTGGTGATCACCTGGATCGTGGGCGGGACAATGTTGGGATATTGGGATACCGGGAGATTGAACAGGCAGACCAGGCCGAGAATGATGGTGACAATGGCGATGACGTTGGCAAAAATGGGCCGGTCGATGAAAAACTCGGAAATCATGAGGCGGCCTTCCTGGGCGCGGCATTGGGCCCGGGGGTTTTGGCGCTGCCGGGTCCAGGCTGAGCGGCGCTCCTTTCCGGAGTCACCGGTCTGCCGGGGATGGCCCGCATCAGGCCGGCGACGACCACCCACTCCTCCCCTTGCAAACCTTCCAAGACTACCCGGTGATTATCCACCTGGTTACCGAGTTTGACCCCCCGGCGCTCCACCACGTTCTTGTCGTTCACCACGCGGACAAAGGGACCGATCTGGTCATAGCCGATGGCCGTTTCCGGCACCAACAGGGCCTCCTTTTCCTCAGCTAATGGCGCCCGCACCCGGGCGAACAATCCCGGCAGGATGACGGTGTCCCGATTAGGGACGATCGCCCGCAGCATCAAGGTGCCGGTGGTGGGGCTGAGGGAGATGCCGGCAAAATCAAGGAAACCATGGTAGGGATAGCCCGTGTCATCGGCGAGCCCGACATCCACGGGATGCTTATTTTTCCGGGCCTCCTCAGCCGTGTCTGGTTTCTTCCCCCTGACGCGCAGCAAATCCTGCTCATTAATACTGAAATAGACATAGATGGGGTCAATCTGGTTGATCTCGGCCAGGAGCGTCTTTTCTCCGCCCCCCACCAAGGCGCCCGGGTCCTTGAGATGGCGGCCCATGCGCCCGTTAAAGGGGGCGGTGACCTGGGTATAGCTCAGATTGAGTTTAGCCAAAATCACTTGGGCCTCTGCGGCTATGACCGCGGCCCGGCGCGAGTCCCGCTCGTAGTGCCAGCGGTCCACATCCGTCTGGGCGGCGGCATCCTGCTTCACCAACCGGGAGTACCGGGCAAATTCGGTGCTGGCATGCTCCAGTTGGGCTTTTTCGGCCAGAACCGACGCCTCCGCTTTCTGGAGCTGGGCTTTATAGGTGTCTTGTTGGATGAGGAACAACAGTTGGCCTTTTTTCACCGGGTCGCCGTCCTGGAACAAGACCTTTTCCAAAAAGCCCTCCACCCGGGCCCGCAGTTGCACCGTGTTCAGGGCGACTGCGTTCCCCGTGAATTCCAGGTAATCGGTCACGGGCTTTTTCAGGGGCTGACTGACCGTCACTTTGGGGGGCGGCGGCGGCGCATAGGTATTTCTATCGCCGCAGGCCAGGGCCATGACCAGGAGCGCCGCGGCTATCGCCATTTTGGGGGCGCGGCTGCGACACCGGAAGGGGCTTTGGTTTACTTCGACCATTGTTTCGAGTTCCTTTTGCAAAGATGCTTCTAAACGCACGACCTGACGTTAAACCACAATAAAATGTAGAACCGCCGCCCTCGGCGGTTCTTCGGAAGACCATCGCCTGGAGTTTTGTAGGGGCGCAATTTATTGCGCCCTAAAGGGCGTGATAAATCACGCCCCTACAGCACTTTTACCTAACCCCTGTCATATTTTTATGTTCTGCCTGCCGCATTCTCGTTCCCAGGCTCCCGCTTGGGAACGAAATTTTCCGCCCAAGCTCCGCTTGGGCACATCAATATTATGCATATAATTTCAATGAGTTAACCAGAAATATGACAAAACTCCTCACCCCACCCTTACCATTGCGGCGGCCGGATATCCGATTTGGCTTGTTCCGGCGCAGGCGGGATATAAGCCGCGGGCGTGAGCAGGCTTCCCCAATTGGTGCGTTTCGCCATGTCCTGTTTAATGGCTGCCGGCACAAAATCCTGTCCCTCGCGCATCTGCCAGCCGCCTCCCAGGGCCCGGTACACCCCCACCAGTTGGCTTGAGATGTCTCCCAGGGTGGTGGCGAGATTATCCTGCTGGGTCAAGAGGGTTTGCTCCGCGGTGAGCACGGTGGTGAAATCCGTGATCCCCTCCCGGTATTGGATGACGGCCAGTTCCACGGACCGCTGGGCCGCGGCGGTGCTCCCGGCCAGCTTCTGGGCCCGCTGCTGAGCCTTCAGGAAAGCGATCAGGGCGTTTTCCACTTCCTGCTGGGCCTGGAGCACCGTATTCTGATAGGCGATAATGAGTTCCTGGAACCGGGCGTCCTGCACCCGCACCTGGTTGGTGATCTGGCCGTAATTGAAGAGATTCCATTGGAAGGCCGGCCCGATGGAGCCGGTCCGGCTCTTCCATGAGGATATGTCACCCAGGGCAAAGGTGCCCGCATCGCTGGCCTGGAACCCAAAGGTGCCGCTCAAGGAAAAAGCCGGGTAAAGGTTGGCTTTGGCCACGCCGATCTGGGCGCATTGCGCCGCCGCCTGCCACTCCGCCCGCTGAATATCCGGCCGCCGCCTGAGCAGGTCCGCCGGGATGCCCAGGGCCACCTGGGGGGGCGGCGCCGGGATCGCCGATTTAGACCCCAACAGATGCCTCAGATCGCTGGGCGGCATGCCCATGAGAACGCTGAGGGCATTTTGGGTCTGCTGCAACTGGCTTTCCAGGGTGGGGATACTGGCCTCGGTGCTTTCCAACACCGTCAGGGCCTGCTCCACGTCCCGCTTGGAGGTGGTGCCGCCCTGGAAGCGGGCCTGGGCAATCTGCAGGCTTTTCTTCTGGACTTCGACATTCTGGCGGGCAATGTTCAGCCGCTTTTCCAGGGTCCTCAGAGTAACGTAAGAGTTGGCCACGTCGCCGGTGAGGCTGACCAGGACGTTGTCATAATCGGCCACCGCGGCCAGCAGACTGGCGTCGGCGGACTCCACGGCCCGGCGAAACTTGCCCCAGAAGTCGATTTCCCAACTGGCGCTCAGCCCCACCTGGGATGACCAGAAGTTATCCGGCGTAGCTGGACTGGCCAGGGGACTCGTTTCACTGAGGCGCTCTTTTTTCAGCGAGCCGCTGGCCCTTTGGCTTTGGGGATAGAGTTCGCCCACCGCCACGCCCAGTTGGGCCCGGGCCTCCAGGACGCGCACCCCGGCGATCCGCAAGGGCAGGTTTTCCCGGTAGGCGGTCTGGACGAGCTTATCCAGGACGGGGTCGTTGAAGGACCGCCACCAGTCCCGATAATCCTCCGCCTTGGTGGATACCTGCTTATACCCCGTCGCCTCCAGCCAGTTCGGCATCACGGTGGCCCCAGGTTTGACGAAATCCGGCCCCACCTTCATGCACCCGGCAGCCAGGAGGAGCCCGGCCAGCAACAATATAATGAATTTAAGATAGCTCATACGGCTCCACAGGCGGCTTTGTCACTTTCCTCTGCTTAGTCGACCACCTTGATCAAACCCGAACCTCAAAAAGATGCAGTCAGTAGGGTGCGTCTCACGCACCAATTATGGCGCGCAAGGCGCGCCCTACATGACTGGTCCGCTTGAGGGACGACCTTGGAGGCTACACGATCTCAATCTTGAGGGCTTATTATCTCGTTCCCAAGCTGGGCTGGGGAACGCCCTTTTTGGCCGCCAAGCTAAGCTTGGCAACCATTTTCGTTCCCAAGTACAACTTGGGAACGAGTGGAAAAATGTAGAACACCCGCCCTCGGGTGTTCTGCGCCGGCGAGGGCGCCTACGCTCCATCCCTAGTGCTATTTTATCGCTTTTTTGCAGAGGTCTTAATTTACCTAGGTCAGGATTCCATGTAAAGTGAAATATAATCTAACGGACGAATCCTAGCTTTGCCCCCAATTAGACCGTCATGGCGAGAGAGAAGAGCGAAGGTGAAAAAGCGGCGATGCCACAGACCCCCCAAGAGCGCGAGGACATACGCACGGGGTTGAGCGCCGAGACCCTGGCCCAGGCCATCCTCGACAATCTCTACTATGTCCAGGGACGGAGCCCCGAGTATGCCAGCCCCAACGACTGGTACATGGCCCTGGCCTACACGGTGCGGGACCGGCTGCTGCACGGCTGGCTCGAGACCCTCCACGCCCTGCGCGGGGAGGTCAGGATCGTCAGCTACCTGTCGGCCGAATTCCTGCTGGGGCCCCAGTTGGGGAACAGCCTGATTAATCTGGGCATCTGGGAGCCGGTCCAGGAAGCCGTGGCCCGGCACGGGCTGAACCTGGAAGAGCTCCTGGAACAGGAGGCCGAGCCGGGGCTGGGCAACGGCGGCCTGGGGAGGCTGGCCGCCTGCTTCCTGGACTCCCTCGCCACCCTGGAAGTTCCCGCCAGCGGCTACGGCCTCCGCTACGAGTTCGGCATCTTCGACCAGGAAATCCGGGACGGCTGGCAGGTGGAGGTGACGGACAAATGGCTGGCCCTGGGGAACCCCTGGGAGATCTGCCGGCCCGAAATCGCCTACCAGGTGGGCTGGAAGGGGCGCACCGAGATTTACAGTGATGCCGCCGGCGCCCAACGAGTGCGCTGGGTCCCCGGGGGGGTGGTCAGGGGGGTGGCCTACGATTATCCGGTGCCCGGCTACCGGAGCAGGGTCACCAACCTCCTGCGCCTGTGGAAGTCGGAGGCCGTGGAGTCCTTCGATTTTCAGGACTTCAACGTGGGCGACTATTACGGCGCCGTGCAGGAAAAGGTGATCTCGGAGACGGTCACCAAGGTGCTCTACCCCAATGACGAACCGGAGGTGGGCAAGAGACTCAGGCTGGCCCAGCAGCACTTTTTCGTCTCCTGCTCCCTCCAGGACATGCTGCGCATTCACCTCTTGCGGGGCAACCACCTGGACACCTTCCACGAAACCTACGCGGTGCAGCTCAATGACACCCATCCGGCCATCGCCGTGGCGGAGCTGATGCGGCTCCTGGTGGACGAGCATTGCCTGGACTGGGACCGGGCCTGGGAGATCACCCGGAAGACCTTCGCTTACACCAATCACACCCTGCTCCCGGAGGCCCTGGAAAAGTGGCCGCTGCCGCTCTTTGCCGAGCTCCTGCCCCGGCACCTGGAAATCATCTTCGAGCTCAACCGCCGGTTTCTGGATGAGGTGCGGTTGAGGCACACTGGTGACGAGGGTTTGGTGCAGCGCGTCTCCATCATCGAGGAAGGCGGTCCCAAATACGTGCGCATGGCGAACCTGGCCAGTCTGGGGAGCCACGCCATCAACGGCGTCGCCGCCCTTCATACCGAACTGCTGAAAGCCACCGTCCTCAAGGACTTCCACACCCTCTTTCCCGAAAAGTTCTGGAACATCACCAACGGGGTCACCCCCCGGCGCTGGCTGGTGCTGAGCAACCCGCGCCTGGCGGCCCTGATCTCGAGCCGCCTTGGGGATGGCTGGGTGAGTCATCTGGAAGAGGAGCTGCCCTTACTTGAGCCCCTGGCCGACGACCCTGAATTCCGCCAAGCCTGGAGAGAAGTGAAGCTGGCCAACAAGCGGGACCTGGCGGCCGTCCTCCGGGAGCGCACCGGCGTGGCCCTGGACCCCGACACCCTCTTCGACCTCCAGGTGAAGCGCCTCCACGAATACAAGCGCCAGCACCTGAACGTCCTGCACATTATCACCCTTTATAATCGCCTGAAAAAAAAACCGGGCCTGGAAATCACCCCCCGCACCTGTATCTTCGGCGGCAAGGCCGCGCCCGGCTACTTCATGGCCAAGCTCATCATCAAGCTCATCAATGCGGTGGCGGAGGTGGTCAATCACGACCCCGACGTGGGGGGCCGCCTCAAGGTGGTGTATTTCCCGGATTTCAACGTCAAGAACGGCCAGCGGATTTACCCCGCCGCGGACCTTTCGGAGCAGATCTCCACCGCCGGCAAGGAGGCTTCGGGGACGGGCAACATGAAGTTCGGCTTAAACGGCGCCCTCACCATCGGCACCCTGGACGGGGCCAACGTGGAGATGCGGGAGGCCGTTGGGCCGGAGAATTTCTTCCTTTTTGGCCTGACGGCCCCGGAAGCGGCCGATCTCCAAGCCCGGGATTACCAGGCGGTGGTATATTACGAAAGGAACCAGGAACTGCGGGAAGCCGTCGACCTTATCAGTGCGGGTTTCTTTTCCCAGGGGGACACCCGGCTGTTCCAGCCCCTGGTGGCCTCGCTCCTTTACCATGATGAATATCTGGTCCTGGCCGACTACCAGGCCTACGTGGACTGCCAGGGAGAGGTGGACCGGGCCTTCCGGGACCAGGAAGGATGGACCCGGATGTCCATCCTCAACGTCGCCCGCCTGGGCCGGTTTTCTTCGGACCGGGCCATCCGGGAATACTGCCAGCACATCTGGAAGGCCACGCCCCTTTCGGAAGTTTTCTAGAACCGCGTCGATTGCAGGAGGCTACACACATGGGTGAGGCAGCACTTGATTTTGCCGTGGCGCGCCTGGGGGAGTGCCGGATTCGCTCTCCCCTGGCCCAGGTGAAGTTTGTGGAGGATGACGCCAGGGTGGTCTATCCCGCTTCGCTGGCGGAGATCAAACACTATTTCCAGACCGGGCAGGAGCCCCCTGCCCTGGAGCAGGCCGGACCCCGGGAGCGGATCTTCTTCGACCCCGGGCGGCTGAAGTGCGGCGTCGTTACCTGCGGGGGCTTATGCCCGGGGCTGAACGACGTCATCCGGGCCATAACCTTGACGCTCTTCCGTCAGTACGGGGTGAAGCAGGTGTTGGGGTTCCGTTACGGCTACGAAGGTCTCAGCCCCAGGTTCGGCCATGCTCCTCTGGAACTGACGCCGGAGTCGGTGGGCGGCATCCATGAAATGGGGGGCACCATCCTGGGTTCCTCTCGCGGTCCCCAGGATGTCGGGGCAATGGTGGACACCCTCAACCACCTCAACATCGGTATTTTGTTTGCCATCGGCGGTGACGGGACCCTCAGGGGCGCCCAGGCCATTGCCCGGGAGATGGTCCGGCGCGGCTTGAAGATCGGGGTGATCGGCATCCCTAAAACCATTGACAACGACATCTCCTTCATCCAGACATCCTTCGGTTTCGACACGGCCGGCTCCGAAGCCCGGCGAGCCATCTGCGCGGCCCACAGTGAAGCCATGGGGGCCAGAAACGGCATCGGCCTGGTGAAATTGATGGGTCGGGATTCAGGCTTTATCGCTGCCTATGCCGTGCTCGCCAACAATCAGGTGAATTTCTGCCTGGTGCCGGAAATCGCCTTCACCCTGAAGGGTCTCCTTAAGCCCCTGGAAGAGAGGTTGGCCGAGAAGGGACATGCGGTGATCGTGGTGGCAGAAGGGGCGGGACAGGATTTGCTGGCAGAGGCGGCCGACCGAGATGAATCCGGCAACATTCGTTTCGGTGACATCGGCCTGTTCCTGCGGGATCGGATCAGGGCCCATTTCACCCAGAGCGGCTCCCAGGTGGAGCTCAAGTACATCGACCCCAGTTACACTATCCGCAGTCTGGCGGCCAACGCCCGGGATTCGGCTTTCTGCCTGCTGCTTGGCCAAAATGCGGTGCACGCCGGCATGGCCGGGAAGACCGACATGGTGGTGAGTAATTGGCACCAGCGGTTCATCCACGTACCCATTGCCATGGCAGTGTCCCAACGCAACCGGCTCGATCCCGAGGGCTGGATTTGGAGCAGCGTCCTGGCTACCACCGGCCAGCCGAGGAATTTGCGATAAACCGAGGGGTGGCATATGATCCGGCCGATCCATGAGACCAAAACCGGGTCGCTGCTGATTATTATTTTAGTTCTGATTCCGGGTTTTAGAGGATAAATATCAGGGTTTCTCCCGATGTACTTTTACCTTTGCATGACGCAGACTACGGTCAAGTTTTTCGGGGATATTCAGGTTTATCCTGACGTCTTTTCGGGAATGGTTCTATCAGATTCAGACCGGTTGCTGTTGCTTTAGGCTGTTGCACCTGACGATGGCCGGTGAGACCCGGCCTGAAAATCCAGGAAGTCCCCCCACCTCCCTCCAGGAAATAGGGAGCAGTTCTGGAAGAGGGTCATGGCCGGCGCCGCCAGGCGCCGGCTTCATGCCCCCGGCGCTTTTACAACCCCTAAGTCTCCCGGACCAGGCGGAAACCCAAGACTTGGAATTTGCTCCTGGATTGGGGCGGCCATTTGGCGCGGTAGGCCGAACGGCAGGTCAGGGCGTTGCCAAACAACGAACCGCTCCTGAAAATCCGCTCCATGCCCTTGGGGGGGCCCGCCGGATCAACCTGGGGCGTTTCCGGGTAGGGGCCGTACCAATCCTGGCACCACTCGCTGACATTGCCGTGCATATCATACAGGCCCCACCGGTTCGGCGCCTTTTGGCCGACCGGGTGAGTGCGCCGCCCCGAGTTGCCGCAATACCACCCCATGGCGTCCAGGTTGGGGTCGGGTTCACCCAAAAGCTGGGTAATTTCCCCGTTGGCGAAGGCCGTGGGGCTGCCGGCCCGGCAAGCATATTCCCATTCGGCCTCCTTGGGCAGCCGATAAGTGCCTTCTCCCCTGGCATTGAGCCTCTGGATAAACTCCTGGCAGTCGTTCCAGGACACGCCTTCCACCGGGCAGTCATCGCCCCCGTCTGAGAAAATCGATGGGTTGTCGTCCATCAGGGCCCGCCATTGCCCCTGAGTCACCGGGGTGGTCTGCAGGTAAAAAGCCCGGGAAATGGTCACCTCGTGGGGGATTTCGTCAGGATTGCGCCCCGGTTCGTCTTCGGGACTTCCCATGATAAAGGCAGCTGCCGGTATAGAGACGAAGGACATGCCCAGGGAGTTGGTCAAGGGCGGGTAAAGCTCCCCGGTGGGGGCAGTGGCCGCCAACGGTTCCGGGGCCGGGGGCGTCCGGGGGGCGTCCGCACCTCCAGGTTCCGCCGGAGAAGACTGCGCCTCCTGAGGTGACGCTGATGCCGAGGCGGGCGAGGCCCCGGGGGCGGACTGCGGCACCGAGACCTCGACCTCCGGAACCGGTGTCGGGATCCGACCAACAGTGGCAAATTCCACAGAGGCTGGCGGGGTGGGGTCCTGAGGGCAGGCTGCCCCCTCTAGTTCGCTGCCGGGGGCCGTCACTTGCACCTCGGCGGGGAGTGTCGGCGCCCGGCTAGGGGCCAGGCGCGCCAATTCCACCGATGGGCCTGGCGCCGACTGCAAAGCCGCCCCCTGGGCCCCGGGCGAAGGGGCCGGCTCCGACCCGGGAGAGGTAACCGCGCCTTCAGCCCTGGGAGCCGAAGGGCTCCCCACCGGGGATTCCCCAGGAACCGGCAGCCCCGTCTCGACAGAAACCCCGGGCGAGCCCAGGGAGGTTGGGTCCCCGGCCGGCGGGGGACCGGCCAGGGGGCGGCCTTCCGGTTCCCTGGCCGGCGCCTCAATCTCGAAGCTGCTTATTACGGAAAAAATCGGCGCCTGTTTACGTCTGCCTTTTGCCACTGGTGATCCCTTATCTGGGTTGAGGATTTTTCCCGGCTTTACCCGCGGCTGGGCCGGCCATTGCCGCCTGGCTCCCTGGAGTCGGTTCCAGGAGCTTCAGGGCCCACTCCAGATCCCCGGCCTGTTCGTAGCCCCCCAGAAAAATCCGCCGGTTGATGGCCCCATCGGAACCGTTGCTGTTGACCACGAGATAGCGCACCTGTTTTTGGTGGAGCCGGACCATGGTTTGCCGCGCCATGTCAAAGGAGCGATAACTCCCATAAGGGGTATAAAAAAGAAGGTCCCGCAACTGGATGATCCGCCGGGCGTAATTGAGCTTTGGCAATAACAGCCTCCGGCCGGGATGAAAGAGATTTCGGTTGGAGTTTTTGAGGTTGGCCAGGACAATGGCCTCCATTCCCAGGTCTACATTGCCCGGATACCACCGGGTGGCGACCTTTTCCAGATTATCCCCCTTAGCCACCACCGTTTGCGCCGCGGTGGGGATAAAAAAGGCGAGCTTGTCAGGCCCGGGGGCGGGGAAAACCGGGGCGGCCGCCGTCTCCGGGCCAACCGTGACGGTGGGTGGGACTTGGGGCGCGTAGCCTCGGACCTTGGCCAGGACAGAAGGCTCCGCGGCGGATTTTTCCGGGCGGCCGGCAGGGATGGCCCCGGCCGGGACATTTTCTGCCGCGGTGCCGGAGGCGGCCGGCCCCGACCCCGGCTCAGGGGAAACCTTGCCTGAGTCCGCCTGGGCCTGTCCAGGAGCCTGGGCTACCGCAGTGGCCTGGGGCCCAGGCAGAAAAGGCAATTTTTTCCCCCACAAGCCGCTTTGAGCGAAAAATCCCGCCGCCAGGAGCAGGGACAACCCGCCCACGGCCGGCAGCCAAATCTTCCCCCGTTTTCCTTTGGCGGGAGAGGTCTTCTTTTGGCGTAATTTCGGCGTAAAGAGCCGGTCGGTCAACAAGGCTTCCTCGGCCTTCTTCAAAGTCCGGCGGTTGACCTTCTTCAACCCCTCGTTCAGGCAAATCAGCAGGGCGCTGTCGCACAGTTGGTTAATCCGCCGGGGCACCCCGTCCGTCATCTTAAAAATCAGGCTGCGGCAATGGGGCTCGAAGCAGGAATCAAAATCCGCACCCACCTTGGTCAGGCGATGGTCAAGGTACTGGATGGTTTCCGCCGGATGCAAGGGCGACAGGAAGCGGCTGATGTTGATACGTTGGCGCAGCTGGCGCATTTCCGGCCGGTCCAACTTATAACTGAGCTCATACTGCCCTACCAGCAGGATCTGTAAGAGCTTTTGCTCCTGGGTTTCAATGTTGGAAAGCAAGCGAATGTCTTCCAGGCTGGCGTCGGACAGGAGGTGGGCTTCATCAACGATGAGGAGGTAAACTATGCCTCTCTGCCTGGCGGCGATCAAAGCCTCTTTGACTTCGTCGGCCAGTTCCAACATGGTTTTGTTGATAACCTTAACCTCCAAGGTCTTGGCAAGATACTTCAAAAGTTCCGCATACATGACCTTGGGGTTGGAAATGATGATGGGCTGCACCGCGGGGGGCAATTTGGCCAGGAAGGCATTGATCAGCATGGTCTTGCCGGTGCCCACATCCCCGCAGACGATGGCGAAGCCTTTCTCCTCCTTGATAAAGTAAAGCAGGGCCGCCAACACCTCGCGATGATCATCGCTGAGGAACAGGAATTTCTGATCCAGGGTGTTTTCAAAAGGCGATTCTAGAAAGCCAAAAAAGGAATTGTACATTAGGCCCAGTTTTCCCTCCCCCCGATCGGCTTTAGCCTAGCCCCAGTCGGTCGCGGTCTTTCGGTACAGTTCAGCAAGTCATGGCGGGCTAAAAATAGCTCTTCTTGCGCGGCAAGGGTTTCCCGGGTTTCCAGGTCCGGGCTTTGAGAGCCCAAGGCTTTTGCAGCGGGGTTTCCGATGGCCGGCCCCGATTAACACTTCCCCATCCCGCCACCAGCGGCGACCCGAGGGTTAAGACCGGACCGTGGTCCGGGTCCATCAGCCGGTTAACCCCAATATCCCCAGCATTCAAAGGAGATCGGGTGGTCGGCAAAACCGCCATCTGCTGCTCCCCGAGAACTGGCCTGGTCCCACTCGAGGTCGCAACCTGGCCCCCCGCCGCCGGAGCCAGGGTTTGAACCGGCTGCTCTTTTCCACGGGGGGCTTCCGGTAAAGCCAGGGGCTCTTCAATTCTCCCGTGCGCCATGGAGAGCTCGGCCCAGGTTTCCATGGAAGTTGCCGGCGTCTCTGCCTGCTGGGGGGCGGCCAGCGACGGTGTCTTTTTCCCCCACCAGACGCCTTGGGACCAAATTCCTCCCGAGAGAAGCAATGCCAGGCTGACAACGATTGGCAGGACAACTTTCAGGAACTTTCCTGGGATGGAAAAATTTTTCCCCTGGACGGATTTGGGGGTAAAGAGCAGGTCGGTGGACAGGGCTTCCCCGGCCTTCTCCAGGATCCGCTGGTTGACCGTCCGCAACCCTTCGGTCATGCAAATCAGCAAGGCGTTGTCGCACAGCTGGTTAATTCGCCGGGGCAAACCATCCGTCAGCTGAAAAATCAGGCTCCCGCATTGAAGCTCGAAACAGCGGCCAAAATTCGCGCCCACTTTTCGCAAGCGATGGTCAATGTACTGGATGGTCTCATCCGGGTTCAGCGGCGAGAGGAACCGGCTGATGTTGATGCGTTGCCGCAGTTGGCGCATTTCCGGCCGGTCCAACTTGTGGCTGAGCTCATATTGCCCCACCAGCAGGATCTGTAAAAGCCTTTGCTCCTGGGTTTCCATGTTGGAAAGCAAGCGGATATCTTCCAGGCTGGCGTCGGCTAGGAGGTGGGCTTCGTCGACGATGAGCACATGGACTAGGCCCGCTTTCCTGGCGGCGATCAGGGCTTGCTTGACCTCATCGGCCAGTTCCAGCATGGTTTTGTCTTCGGACTGAACCTGCAAGGCCTTGGCAATATATTGCAAGAGTTCCAGAAACAAAACATTGGGGTTGGAAATGATGATGGGGCGCACCGACAGCGGTAACCGGTCCAGCAGGGAATTGATGAGCATGGTCTTGCCGGTGCCCACATCCCCGCAGACGATGGCGAAGCCTTTCTCCTCCTTGATAAAGTACAGCAGTGCCGCCAGCACCTCGCGATGATCATCGCTGAGGAACAGGAATTTCTGATCCAGCTTGTTTTCAAAAGGCGAATCTGAAAAGCCGAAATAGGAATTGTACATAAAGCGCAGCCCCGGCCTAATGCAGTAAAAGCCTGCTAGCCCTACCCCTTATTGCAAGACGGGTGCCAGCGATTCGGTTTCTATTCGCATGATCCTGGCGGCCGGCGTGCTCGCGAAACCAGGACTGATCCAGCCTTTTATGACATCCCCGTTCTCAGAATAATGTCCAAAGAACGATAAAAGAAAACGGCATTTCCATTTATTTGTTTGAATTTCGGACATTTATTATGTACAAAATTTGGACTTAAGCGGTGTGTGGCGAACAACGTACATGATCAAGAGGCAGACCCATCTCGACGACTGTATTATTCCCCCCCTCGCCCCCCTGGCCGCTAGCAGTTAATAATCCAGTTTCTTAAGATTATTTCGGCAATAGGGGGTGATTTTTTCCAAATTTGGACTTAAGTTTTAAATGGTCAAAATTCGGGGTGCTAAGACCGGCTTCCCTTTGCCGCAGTTAAGAATCGGCATCGGCAAGAGTCTGCATCGGAAGGATTTATTATGAATTGGCAAGGTAAAAAGGTGATGGTAACCGGGGCGGGAGGTTTTATCGGCAGCCACCTGGTGGAAAGACTGGTGACCTTGGGGGCGCAAGTGCGCGCCCTGGTCCATTACAATTCCCGCAATAGCTGGGGATTGTTGGAATTGTTGGCGGAGGAGGTTAAAACCCGGATCGAAGTATTCCCCATTGACATTACCGATCCCTACACCGTATCCCAGGCCATGGCCGGCCATACCGTAGTCTTCCACCTGGCGGCCCTGATTTCCATTCCTTATTCCTACATTGCTCCCTCCTACTATCTGGCCGTCAATTGCGGCGGGACCTTGAATCTCCTGGAGGCGGCTCGTTCCCAGGGGGTGGAGCGCTTTGTCCACACCTCCACCAGCGAAACTTACGGGACGGCTCAATATACCCCCATCGACGAGGGGCACCCCCTCAAGGGACAATCTCCCTATGCCGCCATTAAAATCGGGGCCGACATGCTGGCCCAAAGCTATTACCTGTCCTTCGGGGTGCCGGTGGCCACGATTCGGCCCTTTAACACCTATGGCCCCCGCCAGTCAGCCCGGGCCATCATTCCCACCATCATCAGCCAGGGTTTGAGCGGCGAAGTCATCCGGCTGGGGAATCTCACCTCGGTTCGGGATCTGAATTACGTTACCGATACGGTGGCCGGTTTCATCAAGATCGCCGAGAGTCCCCAGGCCGTTGGCGAACTAATCAACATCGGCTCGGGGTCCGCGCTCACCGTGGGAGAACTCGCCGAGAAAATCGTCGCCATGCTGGGCGGCAACAAACAAATAATCAGCGACGAGGAACGTTATCGGCCTCCCCAGAGCGAAGTGATGGAGCTTCTTTGCGACGCTCGCAAGGCCAAGAACTTACTGGGGTGGGAGCCCCGGGTGAAGCTCGAAGACGGGTTGGCCCAAACCATCGCCTTCATCAGGGAGCACCTCGATCACTATAAGCCGAGGCTCTACAACATCTAATGTCGATTTCCGACAAAGCGCATCCTTACGGGCGCCAAGGCGGGGGGACGCCAGAGTCCGCCCCCACCTGGTGATGCTTTCTAAAAAAGGATAATGGGAGAAAAGCTTGAAAACCTGGACGGTGCCGCTGGCTGATATCATTTTGGGGCCGGAAGAAATCGAGGCGGTAAAGCAGGTTCTGGAATCCGGTTGGCTCTCCATGGGCCCTCAGACCCTGAAATTTGAAGAGCATTTTGCCCAGTTCCTGGAGATCAAGCATGCCTTCGCAGTGGCTAACGGCACCGCCGCCTTGCATTTAGCCTGCGAGGTCTTGGGATTGACCACCGGCGATGAAGTGCTTTGCCCGGCCCTGACCTTCGTGGCCAGCGCCAACGCCATCCTCTATACCGGGGCGAAGCCGATTTTCGTGGATATCAATGGTCCCGACGATCTGAACCTCTCGGTGGCGGATGCCAGGAAGAAAATAACCGGACAGACGAAAGCCATCATGGTGGTCCACTATGGCGGTTACCCCTGCGACATGGATGCCGTTGCCGCATTGGCCCGCTCCCACGGTTTGAAGATTATCGAGGACTGCGCCCATGCGCCAGGCGCCGTGTATCATTCTGCGGCCGGTCCGAAAAAAGCCGGCGTCCTGGGGGATATCGGCTGCTTCAGTTTTTTCTCCAACAAAAACATGACTACCGGCGAGGGGGGCATGGTGGTGACCGATGACGACGACCTGGCGGGAAAACTCAAGGTCGCCCGGTCCCACGGGATGACCACCCTAACCTGGGACCGCCATAAAGGCCACAGCTTCAATTATGACGTCGTGGCTCGCGGCTACAACTATCGCCTGGACGAAATTCGAGCCGCCCTGGGGATCGTGCAGTTGACACGCCTGGCCGCGGGGAATGCCCGGCGCAGAGAACTGACCCTAACTTATCAGAAAGAACTACAAGACCTCCCCCAGATCGATCTTCCTTTTCGGCAGGCGCCCGCCGGGTCAAGCCATCATCTGTTCCCGGTATTGCTGCAAAAGGGCCTCAGCAGAAGTAATTTTATGGCGGCGTTGGCTGAACGAGGCATCCAGACCAGCGTCCACTATCCCCCGGTGCATAAGTTCACCCACTATCGGCGGCTGTGGGCGCCCGGTTTCGACCACCGCGTGCCGCTGACCGAAGAGGTGGCGGAGCGGGTCCTTACCTTGCCCCTGTTTCCTCACATGACCGCCGGGCAGTTGACCGCAGTGGTGGACGCGGTAAAAAATGTCCTGGCGAACGTTTAGGCAAGCCTTCTGGGGGTGGTGTAATTTCAGCCCCAATAGAACCTAGGGCGGCGCACCGCTCCCCGCATATCCCCAAACAGGTCCCGTCGGGTGACATCCTCCTGAGGTGGCCGGTAACCGGCGCTGGTGGCGTCTGGGAGTACCAAAAAACAAACGATAAGACCGCTGTAAGTCCAGACGATAGGGCTATTAGGGGAGAAACTTGGGAATCTTTTTCCTATCTAATGCAGCAGCTTAATGATCATACCCCCGATATAGCGAACGTCATCAAACAAATCGGCTAGTTGAGCTGTCAAGAAAAAAAATAAGCTATAAAATAACCCCTTATGTTCATCAGCCCAATCTAATGTTGCTTCAAGGAGCGGAATGTTCATAAATAACTTTAGGGATAATAACACGCAGGCAACGCCCAAGACCGCCCCCGCAATGAGATCCGTTGGGTAATGCAGTCCCAGAAATAACCTTGGCAACAATATCACCACAATCACATAAGCAACAACAATAAAAAACAAGCGGCGATTGATAAACCAAAAACTAACCGCCAAGCCCGTAAATAAGGCTGCATGATCACTGGGGAATGAACTCCACTTGCCCACCGCAGGAATAAAGGTGAAAGGCAACCGAAACACGATATTCGGATCGTCTAATGGCCGAAATCGGAAAGGAACTGTTATAATTAGCACCCTAACAATAAACAATGCTACAAGAACACCTAACAATGTTAACAGAACAATCTTCCTATCCCTTCGGACAATCTCTTCCTCCTGTTGCCGAAACCAGACCCACCAAAAAAAGGCCATGAAGATTTGGCCCTTGAAGATATTGGAGCTGCAGATAATCTCCACTAACCGGCCAATAATCACGGAATGCGGAAAGAGCCCATTGAGGTATAAGATAATGCTGTGATCAAATGAAAGCATTTTTATCGTGATTCCTAGCGGTCTCCTTCACCAACGCCGCGGTGAGAATTGAAAGATTAACCTCAGACACATGCCGCCGGTTTCAATTTACTGCGAACTAAATCCCTGTGGGGAGAGCTACCGAAACCCCGGCCATCTCACCTGATCCCATCGGGGAAATGAATCCCTTTTAATATTCCTTACTCTCATTGTCAATCAATAAGGTGTGGCCGGCTTGACACCAGGACGGCAGTGGCCTTTGGATCCGGTCGTGGATCGTCCGCACGTCCATAGACACCAGGTTGATAAGCACGGATAACAGGTGGCGAGGTCGATAGTCTTCACGCTTCCCGATACCTGCTCCGGTCACATGACTCTGGATACGCGGCCCGGCCTGCCTAATCGAAGCTGGGACAGCAAAATCCATACCATTTATGAGCACCGCCTCTGGGGCTCTTATCAAAATTCCCGGGATGAGCCGATTAACTGATGGAATTCTCAACAATATCTAACTTAAAATTGTGCCGATTTTGGACGATATTTCGTCCAAAAGAAATCTTGGAATGATGGAAAATTTCTGGCGGGAAGTTCAAGAATACCATGGAAATACCATGGAAATACCATGGAGAGAAAAAAACCAATCGCCCGTTAGAGCACGCATCATTTTCTCCGGGTTCCAACCCCATGTCTTTCCGGTCAGACGCCTTCGGTTTCCTTTACCCCCTCCTTCACTATTTTGTTCATATTTTGGACACATTTTTTAAAATCCAGCCTTTAATTTAATAATTTTGTCTAAGATTTGTACAAGTTGCTCGGCCCAGAGTCTATCAGCTCATATCTAGCCGGAAATTATTTATTGGTACAAAATTTGCTTCATTTCCTATAGATAGATCAAGGAAGCGGAAATTCCGGATTATTTTTAGAAAAATGGGGCTTTAAAGAAACCCTTGCTACCGCGCCTGGGGGCTCAGGGAAACGATCTTTAGCATTCGGGCCTAAGAAAATCGCTGTTAAGATGTCCCTCTGGCCGACCAATTCTCCCGCATCAACCTGAGAGCAATTATGCGAGTACTCGTGGTTACCAGTGAATTTCCCACCCCGGCGCGTCCCCAAGCCGTGCCCTTTATTTATCAGGAAGTGCAATACCTCTGCAAAGCTGGCATCGACCTTGAGGTGTTTCATTTTCGCGGTAATCAGAACCCTCTGAACTACCTCAAATCTTGGATGAAACTGCGAACCAGGTACAATCTCAGCCAATATGATGTCATTCATGCCCATTTTGGTCAAAGCGCCCTTTTGGTCTTGCCCACCGGCACCCCCTTGGTAGTGACTTTCCACGGCAGCGATTTGCAGGGAATTGTCGGCCGCAACGGCAATTACACCATGGCGGGGCAGGCATTGCGGCATTTAAGCAAGCTGGTGGCTAAACGGGCCCGGGGAATAATCGTTTCCTCGGAACGCTTGAAAAAATTTTTATCTCCCGGGCTGCCCGTCAAGGTCATCAGTCCAGGCATTGACCTGAGATCTTTCCGCCCCCTGCCCCGGTCGCAAGCCCGCCGCCAGTTAGGCTTGCCGTCGGATAAGCGTCTGGTTCTCTTTGCGGCGCACCCTCAGGACCCGGTGAAGCGCTTTCCCCTGGCTCAACAGGCAGTTGCCTCCCTGCCAGGCCGGTTTGCGGCCGAACTGGTGGCCTTGGGCGGGGTCCAACACCAATCAGTGCCTCTTTACATGAACGCCTGTGATGTTCTTCTAATTACTTCAAAGCATGAAGGTTCCCCCACCGTCTTAAAGGAAGCCCTTGCTTGTAATTTGCCCGTCGTTTCAGTGGATGTTGGCGATGTTCGCAGTCGGATCGGCCATGTCTCGGGGTGCGTTGTCTGTGATAATGATTTGCCTGACACCATCGCCGGGGGCTTGGCCAAGGTTCTCACCGAAAACCGGCGCCTTCAAGGTAGAGAGCAGGTAATCGGCTTGGATGTGAGATTGGTGGTCCAGAAAATCATAGAAGTTTATCGGTCGGCGCTGGCGGCCGGATGATACTAATTGGAGAAAGTTCTGGCTACAACGGTTATAGAGGGAATAAACCTAGGGAAACCGAGAATTGAGCAGTCCTTAAAGCTCCATTACCCTGCTAGGGTCAAACCATACCTATGAAAATCGGCATCCTGACACAATATTACCCCCCGGAGATTGGCGCTCCCCAACGGCGCCTTTCCTCCCTGGCCCAGGAATTCAGGAAGCGCGGCCACACCGTGGTGGTTCTCACGGCCATGCCCAACTATCCTCGGGGGCGGATCTATCCTGGCTATCGTGGGCTGTTCCGGCAGGAGGACCGAGATGGTATTCGCATCTTCCGAACTTTTATCTACCCGACTAATAGTCTCAACAAAATTAAACGGCTGCTGAGCTATTTCAGTTTCGTGCTCTCGGCCACAATCTTGGGGGCCATATACCTGCCCAAAGTAGATTATTTGCTCACCGAAAGCCCGCCTTTATTTTTGGGAATAGCCGGATATCTGCTGAGCCGCTTCCGGAAAGCACGCTGGGTCTTTAACATCTCTGATCTCTGGCCGGAGAGCGCGGTCAGGTTGGGCCTCCTCCAGGACGGCCTGAGCTTACGCCTGAGTTCCTCCCTGGAAGCTTTCTGCTACCGCAAGGCCTGGCTGGTTACCGGTCAGACCAGGGAGATTCTTGGCAACATCGGCCAACGCTTCCCCCGGGTGTCCACCTACCATCTTTCCAACGGGGTGGATACAGAATTGTTTTCGCCAGACCACCGCTCAGCCCTGGTGCGGGCGCAATTGGGGAATGGCAAGGCTTGCCTGGCCGTTTATGCTGGCTTACATGGTATCGCCCAGGGCCTCGAGCAGGTATTGGCGGCGGCGGCGCAACTCCAGGATCTGGAAGATCTGCTCTTGGTTTTCATCGGCGACGGCCCGGAAAAACAAAGCTTGATGGCACGCGCCCGCCAGTTGGGGCTCAACAATATTCGCTTCTTGAACCCGTATCCCGGTGAAGCTATGCCAGCCATACTGGCATCGGCTGATCTCGCCATCGTGCCCCTGAAAACTAAATTGCCCGGTGCGGTCCCCTCCAAGCTTTACGAAGCCATGGGATCCGGGGTGCCGGTGATTTTGGCCGCCGAAGGGGAACCCGCGCAAATCACTCAAGAAACTCAAGCCGGCGTGGTGGTTTCCCCTGGAGACGCAACCGCCCTTGCCGCGGCCTTGCGGGATTTTATCAGCAGTCCGGAGCGGCGCGCCCAAATGGGTGTCAACGGCAGGTTGGCAGCGCTGGCCCGGTTCGATCGATCTAGAATCGCCCAATCTTTTCTCGAATTCCTTAGCAGGGATTATCGGCATAGTCCCAGATAGTATTCAAGACCTGAACCCCGTCCAAGGGCATTACTAGCCGTCCGTTCTATACTATTCTGCTGTCATCCCTGGAGTTGTGAAGGCCGCTGAATTCCACCAGTGTCCGGCAGGGTATTGGCAGGAACTCGTTCCCAAGCTCCCGCTTGGGAACGCATCTGTGGCCCAAGCTCCGCTTGGGCACCGAGATATTTCTATTAAATCAACTAATTAGTCTGCGAAGTGGCAAAGCCGGAGCTTTGCCTCAAATGAGGTTCCTAGGGACTTGTACATGGTCCTCCACCTCACCCGTAAACCACTAAAAGTCCGGTAGGGCGGGCCTCCGTGCCCGCCACCAAAGGGATCTAATGGTCTGTTCTTGAGTAGTGCAAACTTGGTTCTGAGCCCTGATGTTGGTCAGGTTTTAAATTGGGCGGGTGCTCCCGAAGATGGCCATGGTCTTACTTTCTACCCGCAAAGCCTTTAACCGGAACCAATCAGTCCCTTTCCCCACCTTTTTTCAGCCAAAATTTTGATCTTTAACATCCATAAGCAAGGACGCTTGCCCCCGCTCCAGGCTAGGCAAGCCGCACCTTTACCCGGGGCCTGGCGTCTTATTTATTTCCCAAGGAATGTGCCAGGTTTAAAAACCGTTCATCGTTTAACAAGGTTGCGGCGATGGCCCGGGCCAGGATATCACACCCTTGGGTGGTTAAGTGGACATGGTCTTCCAGGCATTTGAAATCATGGGGGACGGCATTATAGCCATCCACAAAAATCGCCGAGTTCTGCTGGCTCACTTCCTTGATTATTCGATTCATCTCTAGCCAGGTCCGCAGCAGGACCGGCATTGTCATGCCGACATAGTCAGTCTCCGTAGCCCGCCGATATTCTTCCCGATTAAGATTATCTTTGCTGACAATCGTTGCCTGGCTTATTAAAACCGGCAGGACCCGGTCCCCCTGGGTAAGCCTCACAAAATCCTCAAAATTCTGTCGATCCCATTGGAGCGCCACCGGTGCGACCGGTTGATTGGCCCCTTTTCCTTCTTTTTCCAGCGAAGTATATTGGTTTTCATTATAGGCTTGATGTCGGGCGAACAGGAAGTTGCGGATGCGTCTGCCAATCTGGGTTTTCCTGGATAGGCGTTGCCAAAGAGGTTTGTTGTCGGTGGCAATGCCGGCGACCACCACCTCTTGGGGAGATCTTTCTAATGATCGAAAGAATTTCAGATCATTCCAGGTGTGGTAGATCAAAGCCACATGCGGATGCAGGGCTCGCCCGGTAAACAGGTAATTGATCTTGGAGTTGGAAGCGTCAAACCCTGGTAAGGACAGGTTGATCACTTCCACCGGCATTTTTAAATGTTGACTGAGATAAAACTGTAACCGGCCCGGCCAGCTCTCCTCCTCTTTCTGGTGATAGCAAAAACCGGCGGACCCGGAAAAGACCACCACCCGCAAGGTCCCGGGAGCTGGTTCCCACCGGTATTCCGGACCGCGAAATCCCAATCCATTGATGCGGACTTCCTGACCGGTAATGCCGCGAAATGTTTGGTGCGGTTCGGCCCTGCCCTTGATATGGCCGTCCGGAATCCATTGCATCCACTCCGGATAGGGAACCGGAGCAATGATCCACAGAGAAACTTCCACCACCATAATCGACAAGACCAGAGAAATTACTGCAAAGGCCATTCGCAAAAGCCAGAGCCGCTTGGTGGAGATTCCTTGAGTCTGATTCACTGGTTGAGGCATTCTTTACTCCGACCCTGAGTTAGCCAATCAATTCCTTGTGCTTCCCGGGCTTGGTCCCGGTTTTTCGATTCCCCGCCGTCACCCTGACGCGGACCTTTGCTCCAGGTTTTCCGGATGCCTTCCTGCTGACCAAGTTGGCACTCCCTTGACAATGCCCCATGCTCAGGGCAACGTCCCGAACCCCAGCATCATCTTTCCGTCCATATAGCCCCGCCCCCGGGAGATAGTCGGCGTTGGCATCCCGGGTCGGCCGGCAGCTTCCCTAAATACTCCTCCCGGATACACCAGGAGGATAAAATGCCCCCGCCGGTCCCGTATTCCTTCCACAAATTGCATTATTTGTGCCTGCCTTAAATCGGCCTTGCCCTGTTTTCTCCCTGCGGCAGCGGGCCGGGAGGCAATTTTAACCGGCAGAGGGTTTTCGAACTCATCCCGCCGACTTCGACAACCGCTCCTCTCCCCCACCTCACGCCTATTTTCCTTTCCCTTCGTGAAAGTTTATCTCGAATTTCCTATCCTGGGAGAAAACTTACCGGCTCTTCTAAGTATTTCACTGAAAAAAAAATCAGACATTGCGAGAGCAAAAATCAGGGGTTACCCGATTGTTTCCTTGACCAATTCTACTAAGATAGGGGCTACTCAGAAAGTTGCAGTTTCAACGGCAATAGTAACAATAATAACTTTAAGTGTTATTAACTTAAATTTGCTATAAGCAATAATAAGAGAACCACAGTTACGGTTTTTCAAGGAGGAAATCTCATGACCATTACGAAGCATAACTTGCTACAACATTTCACTTTAGATAAATCCTTGTCGGCAATCATTGTTATCTTATTATTCCTGTGCTGTTCGGCCGCACCGGGATACGCCAAAAAAGGGGGGACACCAGGGCCGCCGACCAAGTATAAGTCACCGGTGGCCGTGGTCGCCGCTGACCAGACCACCGTGGTGGCGGGGACCACCGTCAACCTGACGGCCTCCGGCAGTTACGATTTCAACAGTCAGCCTTTGACCTACTCGTGGAGTCTGAGCGCCCCGTATGGAAGTTCAGCGGCCTTAAGCAGCTCCACGTCGTCGACCACCAGTTTCACCCCCGACGTGGCGGGCAACTTTGTAGCCACCCTGACCGTCAACGATGGCACCTCCAACAGTAATCCCAGCAGTATTACCGTAGTTGCCAGCGCTTCCAGCTTGTCCGACACCCCCCCGGTCGCCAACGCCGGGGCTAATCAAACCGTGACCGCGGGCAGCACGGTCCAGTTGAATGGCAGCGCCAGCAGCGATCCAGACGGCTCCGCGTTGACTTATCAGTGGAGCATGCAAACCAAGCCTTCCGGAAGTGCCGCGGCCTTAAGCAACTCCACCGCGGTTAACCCCACTTTCAAAGCCGACCTGGCGGGGACCTATACGATCAGCCTGATAGTTAACGATGGGACCCTCAGTAGCTCACCCAGCACTGTGACCGTTACCGCCAATCCGGCTGCCGTCGCTCCCCCGGTCGCCAATGCGGGGACTAATCAGACCGTAAAACAGGGAGCCACGGTCCAATTGAACGGTAGCGCCAGCAGCGATCCCAACGGCCTGACTTTAACCTATTCGTGGACCCTGACCACCAAGCCTTCCGGAAGTGCCGCGGCCTTAAGCAACCCCACTACGGCCAAGCCTACTTTCACCGCCGATGTAGCCGGCAGCTTTGTGGCCAGCCTGACGGTCAGCAACGGCTCCTCCAGCAGCTCCCCCAGCACCGTCACCGTCACCGCCGTCGCTGCCCCGGTCGCCAATGCCGGCACCAGTCAGAGCGTGACGGTGGGGAACACCGTCACCTTGAATGGCAGTGCCAGCACCGATCCCAACGGCCTCACCCTGACCTACTCCTGGACCCTGACCAGCAAGCCTTCCGGGAGCGCCGCGGCCTTAAGCAACCCCACTACGGCCAAGCCTACTTTCACCGCCGATGTAGCCGGCAGCTTTGTGGCCAGTCTGACTGTCAGCAACGGTTACTCCAGTAGCTCTCCCAGCACTGTGACGGTGACGGCCGTCGCCTCCAACCCCGGCACCAACCCCAACCCCACGACCTATTACATTTCCCCCAGCGGCTCCGACTCGAATAGCGGTTCCCAGAGCTCCCCCTTCAAATCCATCCAGCAGGCCGCTAATATTGTGAATCCTGGAGATACCGTCATGGTCCAATCAGGGACCTATCAGACCACGGATCCCAATAAATATGCCATTGTCAGCCTGAACCGGGGCGGCACCGCCAGCCAGTGGATCACCTTTCAATGCCAACCCGGGGTGGTTTTGGACGGGCAGAGCAAAACGACCGCCTACGGCTGGGTCTTGGGAACCAATGCCAGTTACATGGTGATCCAGGGCTCTAATATCCAAAATTGTCAACTGGCCGCGATCCTCAGCTCTGCCCAAAGTCACGACTATAATCTGGTGGGGAATTACCTGTATGCCTGCGGCATGAGCCTGCAAGGCAACAACGTCACTGTGCGCAACAATACCATCGTCGATGTTACAGGGACCTGGGGGTTAAATTTTGCCGGCAACAATTGGACGATTGACAACAACTCTTTCTCCCTCAATGATCCCAATGTGCCGGGGCATATCAACATTGGCGGTTCGTCCAGTAATGCCCAGATCACTCATAATCTCTCGGTTAAGCCGAATACCATGTTCATCAACATCTATCCCACCACCTCCACTTTCTCCAATGTGGTGGTGAGCCGCAATTTCACCACCGTCTCCCAGGTAATTAAATCGGGGACCTGGTCCGGAATTACTGAAAGCAACGACACCGTTTCCATCGGGCCCTAAGAAGGCTTTGAATTGGCGTAACAGCCGAACAGAAAGGCAGTAAATCTCCCAGAAGGAGGAAGAACATGAAAGCAAATACTGAAGCAAAACGGCTCATTTTCCCCCGCCGCACCAATATCTTTTCCATCATTGGTGTTCTCTTGGTGTGCCTGCTCATCGCCCCCGCGAGCGCCGCGGCGGCCACCTACTATGTGGCTACCACCGGGTCGGACTCCAACAGCGGTTCCAGCGCCAGTCCGTTTAAAACCATTCAGAAAGCCGCCGGCCTGGTTAACCCGGGGGATACGGTGATTGTTAAAGATGGCGTTTATACCAAGCCTTCCGGGAACAGCGTTGGCGTGGTGGAATTATCCCGGGGAGGCAGCACCAACAGCTATGTGACCTTCAAGTCGGAGAACCCTTGGGGTGCGGTGCTGGACGGGCAGAGCTTCACCACCCACGATGGGTTTACGTTTTATACCGGGGTCAACTGGGTCTGGATAGAGGGCTTTGAAATCCGCAACACCCTCAATAACGGCTGTAACGCCTCCAGCTACAATAACTATATCTACTACTATCTGAACCATGTCCATAACATCGGCAACGTCGTTACCAGTGACGACCAGGGCAAAGCGGGTTTCTACACCAACGGCACCTATCACACCGTGGACAGCAATGTCATCCACGACATTGGCCGCTCACCCGGCAGCCAATACGCTTATACCAACGACCACGGGATCTACTACGGTGGGCATGATCACACAATCAGCAATAACAAATTCTACAATTGTCTGGCCGGCTGGAGCATTCAGATTGCCAGCTGCAGTAATCTGCAAATCCTTAATAATACCTTTGCTTTCACGAACACTGGCGCAACAGGGCACATAGTGCTTTGGGGGTCCACTGGTTCGACCATGAGCAATATCAAAATTGATGGAAATGTCTCGTTGTATCCCACCGGATCTTTTGTATATATTTATTATGCCCCTCTTAGCAGTACTGTGATCAGCAATAACTGCACAACCGCCAGCGCAGTTACATCCGGCACTTCTTCGAGCGGCTTTACGCTTTCTAACAATAAAACCTCGATAAATTGACGAACCATCATTAGGTAAAACCGGGGCCTTCGGGCCCCTTTTTTATTGAGATTTGGAAGGTCTGGAGGTGGAAGGGTCTTGGGCCTTGGCCCAGAGGCAGGCAGCCGAGTTTGGCTATGAAGATGGCGTCATCCCAGGTAGTAGAGCCGCATCAGGGGCGCCACCCTGGGCCCTTGATGACCCCTTTTCCCGGCAGAATTTTACTGCAAAAAGCTAACTAATCCTGACATCGAAATCTTCGCGACCCGATATTCCCACCCGAGCCGATGGTTATTGGTCAGCCCCGTTCTTATCAGCAAATCTTGGCCGCACCACTTTCTAATCACGCATACCGGCTACGTCTCAGCATACCGTCAATTATCGTCAGTTGCTTTTCATGATTAATAGTGTGAACCGCCATGACCCGGCGATCCCAATTGGGCTCTATAAAGCTAATTTCTTCTTCCTGGTACTCATATTCGTTGAGGACTTTTATCTGATTAATTCTGATACCATAGCCGTACCTTTTGGATGAATCCTGGGAGGGCCTGTATAAGTTACCATTGTGGGAGAAAATTCTCCCGGCTGGCCGGGCCCTTCTCACATCCGAGATGATGGGGTTTCGGGGATGCGGCTGCCAATCCGTGCTGACCGGACTTGCAGAATAAAATAAGAATAGTTCGTCCCCGGGCGAAGCGCCTTCATTCTCGAGGATATTAGCAAAAAGCCACCATTTATTTTGATAATAATATAACGTTGCATCGTAGGCTCTTACCTGATTCATTAAATTATTTTGGAATTCCCATTTATCTGGAAAATCAAGGCACTTATATAATTCAATCGACCGGTTGGCGGCAGATTCCGGTATTAAATAGTAACTCCCATCCCACGCAAATACAAAAGGATAAGACAAGTGGTACGGTCTTTCCAGGATCTTCTTGGGGCCATTGTAATGGCCCCTTTCGTCCATTTGCATTACTGAAATATAGCCCTTCTTTTGGCCATATTCATATTCTTCTAAAAAAATGTAATAGTTGTTATCGTGATAAATTACTTGTGGGTCGGCCCAGAAACGATCCTTTGGCGGGATTATTCTCTCAAAGTTTCTGAAAGTCGTCGGAACACCGTCCCCTAACTGGAACAGGATAATCCATTGATCCAGAAAGAGCTTGGCAGTAATTTTGCGTTTAATGAATCCTGTTAAAGGTTTTGCCAGCAGCCGCAAAAATTCTCCATTACCGGGAAGCCGACAGTATTTGCTGGCACCGAATCGAACAGGCTGATTTTTTTCTTGTAGGTTTTGAAAAAATTCCGCTTCGCCTCTTTCTGACAATTCTTTCAGTTTTCGGGGAATAAATGAGGCACTCTTCCAATAAAAATTATTTTGGTTCCGCTGCCAAGAAATCGGATCAGTCGCAGAATATGAGCTATATAAGGTCATTTCCTGCAACTCTTTATTGGTAATTTGTAATCCGGAGCCGGTAATGGGGTTCTGTTCCAGGACTTCCCAGAAGCCGTCAGGACAGTCGCTGCCGACTTTAATTTCTCCAAACCGATAAGACCAGACGCCGTATTTGGCAGCTTCCAGTATCCCTCCTTTTAATCGGCCAAACCCCAATTGAATGACAACATCTAACCGGTATTTTTTGATTTCCTCTATATCCTTATTGGCGAATCCTTCATAATGATCAGCTGTTATGGGCGTTACCCTGACAATCTTCACCCCATTGAGAAGATTTAGAGCATTTCGGGATTCTTGGGCATCAGGATTTAACTTGAGAAAGAACCGCTCCAATTGGCAAAACAGCAAAGGCAAAAAGTGTGAGCAGCCGTTTTTGAGATTGATAAACCGGTTTTTCAGGGAGACTTTCTGTGCGTCCGGCGAAACCTTTAAAACTACCAAGCAGATTTCCGCATAGTTGGAGCTGTGGATCTCCGCTAACGTCTTATAGGCCCACGCGGGTACTTGTAAGGTATCCAGGAGTACGCCAATTCGCAACCTTGCACTTGCCATTGCCATGGTGGGTAGCTTTACCAACACTGGATAATATACTTTAGCAGTCGCAATTACCATTCTTGCCCGAGAGCAAATCTAAGTATAATTCTTGTATTTGCTCAGCATTTTCGGAGATATCAAAGTATTTGCTGACCCGCTGCTTTCCGGCTTCTCCGAAGGAATGAGCCAAATCCTTATTGCTTACCAGGGCATAGATGGCTTCGGCCAACCGCTGAGTATCGTAAGGAGGAACCAGAAACCCGTTCTCATCGGGGATTACCGCTTCTTGACATCCTCCCACTTGCGTACACACTATCGGCAGCCCCGCCGCCATGCCCTCAAGAATGGCTATCGGCAGCCCCTCGCGGTGTGAAGCCAGGACCAGAACGGCACAATCGGCCAACAGATCGGGCACATCCTCACGCGAACCCAAAAAAGTGACCATTCCTTGCAAACCCAGATCGGCTGCCAGTTTTTCCATGGCAGGACGGGTCGGTCCATCCCCCACGCACACAAAATGGCAGGGTACTTTTTTCCCCCGTATCAGGTGCGCGGCAGTGATAAATTCATCGTAAGCTTTGCCGGTTTGAAACCGCCCAACCATACAGACTATCGGGGTGTCCTCAGAAAGCCCCAGTTCCCGTTTTAGCTTACCGGAGGCTTTTTGGTTAAATCTGGCCAAATCAACCCCATTGTAAATTATTCTGGTTTTAGCCGGCGAAATGCCGTCTATGGTATGTAAAGTTTCTTCATTTATTTTGCAATGAGCGATTACCAGATCATCCAATTTACTAACCCAGCCGTTCAAACGCAAGATCCAGTCTCTCTGAAGCCGGCCGGCATGGTCAGAATACAAGACCACCGGCACTCTTAGCGCCCTGGCAACTGGCGTGCACCACAAATTGGGAGAAACGCCGAAGCTATGAACTATTTGGATGGATAATTTCCTCATTAATCCGCCTAAGAAAAGTATAGGCTTAATCGTAAATCGGCCTCTTTTCCGCATATTCACCACCGGAACCCCGGCCTGCACAATCTTTTCTGCTATCTCCTTATTGGCAGTTTCGGTCAGATTACAAACGTAAGGGTCGAATCTGGTCTTATCCAGACGAATCAGCAGTTGCAGTAATTGATTTTCGGCTCCGCCGTGAGCTAAACCCCACGCAGTATACAATATTGGTATCGGCTTCAGTGCCTTTGAGATCGTCGCTGCGGTCATACCTTATAACTCCCTTGAAACTTTGACTCTGCTAAAAGGCCACTTCCTTTAACTTTTGGAAAAGAGCCTCAGCAGCAATCTTATGTCCGTATTCGTTCCAGTGGCCATCATTGGCAAACTCAAACTCATGATGATGTAACCGGTAGTCATTGGCAAATGGATAGGTCAAGTCAATAATATTTACCGCATATTTATGACATTCACTTTCGATTAATTGGTTCATCCATATTACGCTACTTTCATTTAAATGGTTACCATAGATATCCGGTCTCGGCGCATCCATCATAAAAATTATCTTTTTGCCAGAAAATTCTTGTGCTATCCTGCTCACCACATAGTCTACAGCAAACCCTATCTTTTTGCGCCTACGATTTACCGCTTCAACATCAATATTAGCATTAAAACCCCTTATATTAGCTTTATATTTAGTGTTATGGATCAGATCCATGATCTGTAGATTAATTACTAAGTACCTCAGCAGTGAACTATTTCTTAAGAACCTTTTAATTTTGCTAGGGTGATAAGGGACCGGCACCTCTTGTAAATGAGCATCATTACATTCCAAACAGGTTAATCCTTCCTGACGTTTCACTGAGCACAAAGATTCGTCAAAATCGTTATGAACCACATTAACCACGAGTATATCTGGCTTAAAATATTTGTTCGCATACCTGGACATCTGCAGATAATCACTTAATGATGCTCCCGAGACGCCGAAGCTATAAACTTCATACTTATCTCCTACCATCTCTCTAATTTTTGCTGGCATACTTTTTTGCAAGTTAACATGGAAAGCTTCGATATAAGAATCTCCGATAATAGCTATTAAGGGTTTATGATTATGCGTACTTGAAAAGTCAGTTGAACTGTTCCAGCCCCAATTATTAATGTGCCAGTAGGCTCTGTGCTTCGCCCACTTACCTAAGATGAATAAACCGCTATTCTTAATATCTGCATCATGAGACTGTTGCGAAATACATCGAAAATTAGTCCATAACCCCGGCATTTTTTACTATACTTTTTGGATTAACCTGTTGTAATATCAGGGAAATAATATTTCCCTGGAGTCCTCCATGAGCAAGACC
>Ga0315281_10000823_pt1 | contig 44756 bp, 50 predicted proteins | sample YL17G07_0_MG_FD_204540 | JGI IMG/M metagenome (GOLD analysis project Ga0315281, IMG submission 204540) | Sediment microbial communities from Yellowstone Lake, YNP, Wyoming, USA - YL17G07_0 | ecosystem: Environmental > Aquatic > Freshwater > Lake > Sediment | place: USA: Wyoming | collected...
TCTCCACTCCCACCGCTGCCTGGTTTGCCAGAACGGTGAGGAGCTGGATATCTTGATTCGAAAATTCCTCATGGGGTTTTTCCGTATGGATCAGATAGATTCCCGTTCCCTTGTTGCGCAAGATCAGCGGGACGATGACAAAGTTCATGACGTTGCTCTGTGCAATCAATCCCTCCAGATCAGGTATGATGACGGTTTTTTTCTCCGAGAATACCCAGTCAACAATGCCGGATTCCAGCTGCTGCTGTGCTTCCGCGAGAAGACGCGTCGACCCTTGAGCAGAAAGGGGCAAGAGCTTGTTGGTCGCTTCATCCAGTAGAAAAATGTTCGCATCCTGCACCGGAACGACTTGCTTCGTCAATTCGATCAGCATGCCGAAGATATGCCCGGGATCCGTCGCCGTGCTGATGATATTAGAAAGCCTTTGCATAGAGACAAGCTCATCGATCGATGAGCGGATCGCAAGGTTGTTTTCGCTGAACTGGCGGTTTTCATGCTTGATCGCGTTCAGCGCCGTTTCCAAGGCTTTGATGTAGCTCTCCCGGCTCTCGATAAAATGCTCAAAGTGTGGGATTGCTTCGTCGAGCAATTGCGCCCTGGTTTTTTTCTTTTGCTTTTGGATTGTTTCCATGTGTTGTTATCTCATTCTCTTTCAGCGGGCACCGAGGCATACGCGGTCACTTGGTCGATGTCGTTCTGCACAATTTCGACGTAGTTGGTCGTAATTTGCGCCAGTAGGTTCGGATCGCTGAGCTGAAGCCGCACCAACGCCTGTGGGTCGAAATCAAGTCCTTTGTCTGAAGGAAAAGGCTCGGGAGTGATTCGGTTCGCAAGTACGTCGGCGCAATGAATCAGCGCAACGAGGTCGGGATTCCCCTGCGCTTCACTCGGCTTATGATGCAGGGAAATGGACTCCGTCAAATGGTCCGGCAGATTCCACCGCTCGGCGAGCCAGCCCCCGACTTCTGCGTGAGTGATGCTTAAGACGCTTTCTTCTGCTTCGAGGAAGCTGAGGTCCGTTTCCTTGGCAATGGAGACAATTCTTTTGAACTCATTATTGAAGTACCGATGGAGCACGGAAATTCCCATATCGTGAAGGAGTCCGCCCACGAAGACCTCGCCGGTGACGCGATACCCGAGGTCACGGGCGAGCCGACGCGCAATGACCCCCGTGGCGATTGAATGGTCCCAAAACTTCTTCGCATTGAAGAAGTCGTCGGATTTTTTCTGCAACGAACTTACCAGTGATATGCTGATCACGATCTCTTTTAGCGCATCGAACCCCAGAATGATGATCGCAAAATCGATTGTGGAGATTTTCTTGGGGAATCCGTAGAACGGAGAGTTCGCGATTTTCAGAACCTTGGCCGTAAGAGCTTGGTCCGATGAAATGACTTTCCCAAGCTTGGAAGCGCTCGTCTTCGGATTGTCCACCATCTCCACCACTTCCATGGCAATCGATGGAAGCGCCGGAAGCTGAATGATCGTGTAAATTTTTTCCTTGATTTGTAATGGCGACATCATGTGGTTTACCTTTACACAAGGATACATTGTTGAAGAACGCTGCGCAGTTTTGACAACGCTTGTTCGTGAAGTTGGCGCGCTTCGGTCTCGGTTGCCGTCAGCATCGTGGCTATTTCTGAGAAAGAAAGCGCTTCGTGGTACCGGAGCGCCAACACCAGTTTTTCCCGCTCGGAGAGTTGCTCGACGTCGCGGATGAGCTTGCTCTTAATTTCGGCGACAAGCGCGTGAAACTTTGGCGCTTCCGCCATGTCCTTATGAATGTGTCGGGCGTACTCAACAAGATTGCCCTCGGATAATTTCTCGTCGGAAATATTGAGCGCATCCAACGCGCGCCGGTCAATGGATGCAGGAGGTTCTGCGTCGAACTTTCCGAACCCGAGTTGTTGGCACAATATGTCAGCGACGTGCACCGTTGCAGTCAACACGGGATTGGCTTGCGCCTGCCACGGAGTGTGATGGCAGCGAATCGCCTCGACGATCTCCGGCGATATATGCCATTGCTCGACAATTGTAGCTCCCGCCTTCGCGTGGTCGAAAGAAGTGTTATTCCTTTGACCGGTTCGCTCTCCTGGCTCTTCCTTTTTCCTGTCTCCCATCAGAAACCCGATATCGTGAAGGAGGCCTGCAACGAATGCGTCTTCTGGATTGCAGTTGGTCAGCTTTTCTGCGAGCACACGCGAAGTGATGCCACAGCCGATGGAGTGGTTCCAAAACTCTTCGTACTTGAAGAGCGTATCAACCACATTCCGGAATGTATTATCTGCAAGCACTCGTACCACTGTTTCCTTCAGCACATCAAAACCGAGAAGAACAACCGCAACGTTCACGCTGTTCACTTGCTGCGGGTAGCCGTAGTACGGTGAATTCGCTTTCTTCAAGACACTTCTAACAAGCATCTGATCCTTGGACAAAGTCGCCACAAGCCGCGCGATGCTCGTTGCAGGATTGTTCACTAGCTCGACAAGCTCTCCCACCACCTTCGAGGACACCGGCCGAAAAGATGTCCCTTGCATGGTCTGCTGTAAGGCCTGTTGACTCATAGTGCACCCCTATATGGTATTACAAAGCAACATCAAGTTGCTTGCGCAACTGACGGATGATTTCGGCGTGGATTTGAAACACCCTCGATTCGGAAAGCCGAAGGATTTTTCCGATCTCCTTGAATGTGACGCTTTCATAGTAATACAGCGAAATTACCAGGCGTTCTTTTTGGGGAAGTCGCTGAATGAAACTGATCATAATCGTTTTGGTATCTTCTTTGCTAACAAGAGTGAACGGGTCGTTCGAGCGATCTTCGAGGATACTTGTGATGCGGTCCGAGTCTTCATTCTGGAAATCCGTCGACTCCACAGGGTGCAGGCGCACCTCATTGAGAATCTCCTGGTACTCGTCGAGCGAAAGCGCAAATCGCTTCGCGATATCTTCCTCCGTCAGGCCGTTGCCGGTTTCTTGATCCTTCAGCCGGGCGATCCGGTCTGCAGTTCGATGCTTCTTCCGTACAGAACGGGGTATCCAGTCAAGATTTCTCAGTTCATCCTGAATCGTCCCGTGGATACGCTTGACCGCATAGGTCTCAAACTTGACTCCCCGATTCGGATCGAAACGGTCGATCGCGTCCAACAGTCCGATGAGGCCGAACTGCAGAAGGTCCTGCTCATCGAACACTGTGCTTTGCCGCTCGATATTTCCTCCGAATTTACGAACGACAAATCTCACGAGACCAAGATAAGCCAGGGCTAGCTGCTGCCGGCTTTTGGGCGATTTGTCGCTAAGATAATCACCCCACGATATTGCAGCGACTGTCTGCATAACGGAGCGCTTTCTTTTCTTTTAATAGAGAGTTTGAAAATACTTTATGATTTTGAGTGAGCCGTCGCTGTTTGTGTCGCCTTGCTGGCTGACGAATAATTCTTGGCCGGAGAGTTCGACTCCGCCGTCGATTGCGTCGAATGTTCCCTCTCTTTGTTGACGAACATCATACTGATAGCAAGAATCAGAGCGGCACAAACCATAATACCGATGAAGACAATGAACGACCGGGAAACAAGTTCGATGAGTGACAACTCCTGCGTGCCAAAAAAAACAGTGGCGACACAGAACGCCAACAAGCCTACTTGAAAAATGATCTTATTCATGAAGAACCTCCTGCGATTGCATCCGGAATGATGGATACGCAAGCCTTTGGGCGAGCGATTGGAATGATAGCGAAGCCCCCGATGTCGGAAACCGTCTCACGACGGGGTTCTGCTCAACGGCTGCCTCAGCCGCTCGAGAGTCGAACGGAATTGACCCGATGTACGGCACGCGGATGTTAAGGAAATGCCTTACCGCTTTTTGAAGTTTCTGCGCAGCTTCGTCAGCTTCCGCGGGCGTATGCGCTCCGTTGAACAACACATTCATCGACACTTCAGACTTGGTTTGCGACACTACTTTGATCACCGCATACGCGTCCATGACAGCGGTCGGTTCAGGCCGCGTGACAACCAGCACGTCGTCTGCATTGACGGCAAACCCGATGATTTCCGGCGTCAACCCGGCCGCAGTGTCGATCACGACGAAATCAAATATTTCTTCCAGTGAACAAATATCCTTCATCAGGCTCGCTTGACTCTCAGCGTTGAGAATCGGATAATCGGTCTCGCCCGATGCGCCCGGAAGAATCTTCAGCCGTGAGTTGACCGTCAGGAGAACATCTTCGATATCTCTCTCACCGCGCAGGACGTGACTTAGACGATACTTCGGCGAAAGACCAAGCATCACATCGATGTTCCCCAGGTTTGCATCCGCATCCACTATCAGCACGCGTTTTCCGAGGTCGCTCATCGCGAGCGCCGTATTAAGGGCGACGGTGCTTTTCCCAACGCCCCCCTTTCCGCTTGTGACGGTAAGAAGGCGAGGTCGAGGACTTCCGTCCGATTGTTCGTGGACTAATTCGCGCAGCCGCGTTGCTTGATCAAGCATTGGCCATCGCTCCCCTGTAGAGCATCGAGGCGAGTTGAGCGGACGTCGGCTTGACAATATCATCCGGCACAACCTGACCCGTCGTGACGTAGGAAATTGGCAATTGATGCTTCCGCATGACGTTCAGAATTGGCCCCAGCATCGCCGCTTCATCGAGCTTGGAAAACAGTATTCTATTCGGCTTGATGGAAACATAACGGTCGATAATATCGTGCTGCGTCTTCGCGTTCGTCGACGCGTTGAGAACGAGATGGACTTCATCCGGTTCAGCGGCATCAACAAACTTCCGGAGTTCCGCCAGTTCCTTTGCGGCCTTCTGACTCCGGCCGACGGTGTCGACAAAAATGATGTCCTTCTCGCTGAACTTCTTCAACGCGCTTCCCATCTCTCCCGGCTTGTAAGCAACTTCGATCGGAATATCTGCGATCGCAGCGAACGTTCGCAGTTGTTCAATCGCACCAATGCGATACGTGTCTGCCGAAATGAGCGCGACATCCAAATGATTCATCAGCTTATTAATGGCGGCGAGTTTGGCTATCGTCGTGGTCTTTCCTACACCGGTCGGCCCTACCAGCGCGATCACGCGAGTGCGCTTCTTCTTTGTTCTTGCCGCTTCGGAGGTCTTAAATAGTGCTGCGAGCGAGGCAAGGAGGTATTTGTCGGTGACTTCGCGCTTATAGAGTTGCTCTTCGGTGAGCTTGCTGTAAACGCTCTGAACCAAATCCGCAGCAACTTCTTCGTCGACTTCCTGGCTGATAAGATGGATATATGCCTCTGTGAGCGAATCCGGCAGCGACGGCATGCGTGAGTATTTCATATGTTCGGCAATCTGTCGAAGTGCCGACTTGATGTCTTCGACTTCACTTTTGAGCTGGCTAAATTCCCCCATTTGGATCACGTGAGACGAAACCGCCGGTTGTGGACCTTCCTGCTGATACTTCTGCTCAAAGTGAGCAGCAACGTTTCTAATGCTTTCGAGTGTTCCGCTGTGCTCATCTCCGGCATTCCACGCTCGGTGATTGTTGTACGAAGATTTCACTGCATTCTTTTGCAGATTCGTTGTATGAGCCTTCGCGCGATCAAGCCGTCCGGCATCGTCTACTGCCGCGGTAATTTCGATCGTTTCTTTCCCGAGAAAATTGAGCACGCCGCCTTTGGCAACGTTGCGCGTATTCAGGATGATGGCTTCCGGACCGAGGTCGCGTTTCATCTCCTCGGTGGCTTCTTTTAATGTCGGAGCAACAAATTTTTTAATTCGCATCACTTATCTCCAGTTTGCCAATAAATTCGATTTCGGTCTCCGGCGGCAGTTCTGTAAACGAAAGCACCACCACGCTTGGAAACGTTGTGTGAATGAGTCGATAAAAATACGGACGCACTGTCGCAGCGCAAAGGACAATCGGGGTGAATCCCCCAACGGCTGATAGTTCTAAGTTTGCCGTAAGGCTGTCGTGAAGCGACCGAATCATTCCCGGAGACAACCCAAGGCTCGGGCTGCTTTCTCGCTGGTTCTGAAGCGCGCTCGTGATTACTTGCTCCAATTGAGGGTCTACGGCGATAGCCGAGATGACCCCTTTCGCATCGCGGTAAAGGCGCGCAATCGTTTCTGCGAGCGAGTGACGAACATATTCCGTGAGGACGTCAACATTCTTTGTGATGCGCGAGTAATCCAGGAGCGCTTCGATGATCGTCGCCAAATCCCGAATAGGAATAGCTTCTTTGAGGAGATTCTGGAGAACTTTTTGGATGGTTCCAGTTGGAAGCGATTCGGGGGTCAGTTCTTCAACAACCGCCGGATGTTCTTTCTTCAAGTGCTCGATGAGTTTTTTGGTGTCTTGCCTGCCGAGAATTTTGTCGGCATTGCGGCGCAAGAGTTCTTGGAGGTGCGTTGAAAGAACAGAGGTCGGCTCCACAACGGTGTAGCCTTTCAGTTCCGCCTCCTCCCTTTCGCGTGGAGAGATCCACACAGCGGGCAAGTTGAATGCAGGCTCTTTCACGTGTATGCCAGAAAGCGCACCTTCTGCAACACCAGCATTCATTGCGAGATAGGACCCTATCACGAGCTGGCCGTTTGCGACAACATTGCCTCTAATTTTCACCACATAGTGGTTCGGTTCTAATTGCAGGTTGTCACGAACACGGATTGGAGGAATGACAATCCCGAGTTCGATCGCCAACTGCTTGCGCAGGTTCGTGATTCGCTGGAAAAGGTCTCCGCCCTGTGTTTCGTCGACCAGCGGAATCAATCCGTAGCCGATCTCCAGCTCAATCGGATCTACCTGGAGGTAGTCTTCAATCTGTTCTTCCTTCACCGCCGCGGACTTCACGGGCGCTGTCTGTTTCCCCCTCGGAATTTTTTCTTCACGCACTCGAATATAGCCGACACTTCCGGTGAGGCCGGAAAGAATGAGAAACGGGATGGTGGGAAGGCCCGGGACGATCGCGAACATCAGCAACGCACCGGCCGCGATGAGCAGAGCTTTTGGCTTGCCAAACACCTGTGTACGCACTTCAACATCGAGCGGGTTTCCGGAAGCGCTCCGCGTAACAATCATACCCGCTGCCGTCGCTATGATGAGAGCGGGAATTTGAGTGACTAAACCATCGCCCACGGTGAGCAGCGTATATGTTTGGAGAGCGTCGGTAAACGACAACCCCTTTTGGGCAACGCCGATAATAAATCCTCCCAGGATATTGACAATATTAATCAACAAGCCGGCGACAGCGTCTCCGCGGACGAACTTGCTCGCTCCGTCCATGGAGCCGTAAAATTCCGCTTCACGCGCAATCTGCGCCCGGCGCTCCCGCGCTTCTGTCTCTGTGATGAGGCCCGCGTTCATGTCGGCGTCAATCGCCATTTGCTTGCCGGGCATCGCATCCAGCGTAAACCTCGCGGCAACTTCCGCGATACGGCCAGCGCCCTTCACGATGACGACGAATTGAATGAGGACGAGGATCAGGAAAATGATAAACCCGACAACGTAGTTCCCCTTCACGACGAAGGCGCCGAATGCATTGATCACTTCTCCCGCGTAACCCTCGCCGAGGATCAAACGCGTTGATGCGACGTTGAGCGAAAGCCTGAAGATTGTGAGAATGAGGAGCAGGCCGGGAAAGACCGAGAGTTCAAGGGGATGCCGGATGTACATCGAAACCATCAAAATGAGTACGGCAATCGTGATGTTCGCAGCCAGCAGAACATCCAGTATTATTGCGGGCACGGGAATAATCATGAGCGCAAGGATGAGGATTACTCCCACCGCGAGGACAACGTCGCCGTTGGCGCTCAGCATCCGCATAGCCGGGCCGTTCATAAATCCTTGTTTGTCGTTTTGAAGCGCTGCTTCCATGGTCTCAGTTCGCGTTCAATGCCGGTGCAACATTCCGCACTCGGTAGATATAAGCCAGTATTTGTGCCACAGCCTGGAACAGCTTTTCGGGAATGGTCTCGCCGATATCGACTGCTTTGTAGATCGCGCGAGCCAGGACCCTGTCTTCCACCACGGGCACGTTATTCTGCAGCGCGAGTTCTTTAATGCGTTTGGCAATCAGTTCAGCCCCCTTAGCGACTACTTTGGGAGCGGCCATCCTCGCCGGTTCATATTTCAGCGCAACGGCAACGTGCGTTGGATTCGTCAGGACGACGTCGGCTTTTGGAACATCTTGCATCATCCGCCTGTAAGCGATCTGTTTTTGAATCTGCTTGATTCTCCCTTTGATCAGCGGGTCGCCTTCGAGCATTTTGCCTTCCTCTTTCACTTCCTGCTTTGTCATCTTCAGGTCTCGCTCGTATTCGTACTTCTGGAAAACATAATCGAGCAACGCGAGCGCGACAAAGGCCAGCCCCACTTTCAATCCTATGTTGAATGTCGCCCCCACCATAAACCCGAGCACTGCTTCGATATCACTATCAGCCAACGAAAGCGAATCATTCACGATATTTTTCAGGGAAACATACGCCACAATCGCCACCAAGCCGACTTTCACCAGGTTTTTTGCAATCTCAACAATGGAGCGTCGAGAGAAAAAAAGATTCTGGATGCCGTTCATCGGATTGAGCTTTCCCCACTTCAGTTCAAGAGGCTCCATGGAAAACTTGAACCCCACTTGTGCGTAACTGACGGCAAGGCCGGCAAGCAACAATCCGACAACCACGGGCATGATTATCATCGCGAGCGCACCCAAGCCATTGACGAGAACGTGGTGAGCTGTTGTCTGATTCAACTCCGTTGCTCCTGCATTTGCAAAGACCGAACTGGCAAGCGCGGCAATCTTCGCGGCTATTGCTGCGCCTCCATAGTTAAGAATCAGAAGCCCGAAGATTATCATGAAGGCAGAGTTGAGGTCTTGACTTCGCGCGACTTTCCCTTTTCTGCGGGAATCTTCTTTCTTCTTGCCAGACGCTGGTTCTGTTTTGTCTTGAGACGATTCATCCATGGATTACAATGCCTTCACGAGTTCAAGCACATTGTTTTCAAAATTCGTCAGGAGCTTCTTAAAGACATACGCCATCAACGGGGCTGTCGCCATCAATACCATGATTCCAACTCCGACTTTTGCCGGCATGCTTACCGCAAAGATGTTCATCTGGGGCATGACGCGAGTGAGAATTGCAAGCGCGATATTCGTCAGAAAGAGCGCCACAACGACTGGGGCGGCAAATTTCACCGCAACGACGAACACCGACCCTGTCAACGCGACCAACGTGCTTAGAGCGGATTCACTCAGTGTGTTCCCGCCAATGGGGATCGAACTGTAGCTGAACTGAATCGCCTGAAGGATAAAATGATGCCCGTTGATCAGGAGGAATATCAGAAGCGTGAAAAGATACAGAAATTCTCCGACGACAGGATTATTCTGGCCGCTCTCCGGATCGAATACGTTGGCGAGAGAAAATCCCATGTCGTATGAAATAAGCTCACCTGCATAACGCACGCCAACAAACACCAGCGAAGTGGCAAAGCCCAAGAGCAAACCGACAAGGACTTCTTTCAACGCGAGCACAACAAAGGCGGTGAATTGAACATTCACGTGTGGAGCCGATGCGGCGACCATCGGATACACGATGAACGAAAGAAACACGCTGAGCGCCACTTTTGTTTGCACCGGAATATTCATGTTGCCGAATATCGGCGCCAACGCCACCACCGACGTGATGCGGACGAACAGCAGAAGGGCGAGCATAAACTGCGCGATGGCGAATTCCATAATTCAGCGTCCGATGACCGGGATTTGATGAAACAGGTTTACTGTGAATGTTACCATAACATCCATCATCCACGGCAGTGTCAGCACGATGACTGCCGCGACAACCACAAGTTTTGGGACAAACGTCAAGGTGAACTCTTGGATAGAAGTCGCCGCCTGAAAGATCGAAATAACAAACCCAACCAGCATCGACAACAGCAATACCGGCGCCGCCAGCAACAACGTTGTGTAAAATGCTTCTCGGAACAGGTTGATGACAAAATCCTGTGACATAAAACAATCCTTGTACGTCTTAGTGAAAACTTGCGAGCGTTGAACTCACGACCAGATGCCAGCCATCCACAAGAATAAAGAGGAGGATCTTGAATGGCAGCGAAATCATCACCGGAGGCAGCATCATCATACCCATAGACATCAAGATACTGGAGACGACCATATCAATAACGAGAAACGGAATGAACATCATAAATCCGATCTGGAACCCGATACGCATTTCGCTAATGGCGAACGCAGGAATGATCACATACGTCGGGATCTCGCTCCGGTTCTTCGGCTTTTCCATATCAGCCATCTTCACAAACAGCGCGAGATCTTCTTCGCGGGTTTGCCTCAACATAAACTCACGGATGGGCTCTACCCCTTTGTTGTACGCATCGTTCATGGTGAGCCTGTTGTTCAAGTAAGGCTGCAACGCTTGGTCGTTGACTTTGTTCCAAACGGGCGCCATCACAAAGAACGTAAGAAAGAGCGCCAACCCGACCAAAATTTGTGCCGGCGGCATCTGCGCGGTCCCCATAGCCTGCTTGAGGAAATGGAACACCAAAATGATGCGCGTGAATGCTGTCGTCAGAATCAGAAGCGCCGGAGCCAGTGAAAGAATTGTCATGAGAAACAGAATCTGAAGAGTGACCGAGACGTCTTCGGGCCTTGTCGCCTTTCCAACTTCGATTGAGATCTTCGGGAGCGTCATGCCTTTTTGCTGAGCAACAGCGCTTGCACCGAGGACTAAAATAAGAATGACCAGAACGTACATTGTTCGTCTCATCAGACTATCCCGTGCTAGCGTTGTTTCTGATGTTCGCCTTTCGAATGACCGGCGCGACAAACGGTTTTGTTTCTTTGGTTAATTGGTCCGCAAATGCCCGGCCATCGCCGCGCTTGGCTAATCGTAATAAAGCAAGCCATTGTGGAAAACCTGGATTGTATTTTTGTTTTTCCGGCGTCTCCTCGAGCGCGACTTGATGTTCAAATTCTCCGATGGCGTGTATCCCATTTTCGGAGGAACCAACGACATAGACTCTGTTGAGCACTTTCAGCACATAGAGCGACCTCTTCGGCTGAAGGGCACGGTAGCCAAGAACCTGGATATCGACAAGCGAAGATTTCGACGATTGATCGCCGTAGAACATCTTCTTCACAACGAGCAACACCCCCGCCATCAATCCAAGTACGGCAATCAGCGAGAGGAGCGTCTTCACAACAATCCATTCCATTGGTTACTTCCCTAGATTTTTGATTCGTTCGGAAGCCTCAACAAGGCTTGTAATGCGGATGCCAAAATGCTTTTCAATGACCACAACTTCCCCCTGCGCCATTTTCTTTCCGTTGATAAGGATATCGACAGGCTCACTGGCAAGTTTTTCAAATTCGACCACCGACCCTCGTTTGAGCTCGAGAATGTCCCGTATTACCATGTTGGTACGACCAAGCTCGATGGAAACGGACAACGAGAGATCGAGCAGCATCTCCAGTTTGTTTTCCTTGCTGCTTTCCGCAGGGGTTGGATGTACCGGAGCGAACTGGGCGCTTTGCACAAGGTTATTCTGTTCCCGCTGCTCTGCTCCTATCACTGACGGTGCTGTTTGGTCGAGTACGCTTTCCATGATCTCTATTCTCCAGTAACTACTTGGTTTGCCATTTTTGTGATTTTCGCAGAGACTTTGCCGTTTGAGATGCCGGGACGCCCCCACAACCTGCACTTAGCTCCGACCATCAATTGAAGCTCGCCGTCGATCGGAACATTCGTGCGCAGAATATCCCCCGGCTCCATCTCCAATAATTCTCGAATGGTCAACGTCGACGTGCCGAGTATTCCCACAACAGGAGTCTGCGTTGCCCCAATCTTTCTCGTGATCGCTTGCGTCCATTCCCCTTCTCCCGATACCGACCCGAGGTTTCGATAAAGCTGCATATTAAGTTTTGCCAGCACATCCTCAAGTGCAAAGGTCGGGAGACAAAGGTTCATCAGATACTTCTGATCTTCGAATCCAACTTCGAAGGAAACCAGGAGAACAATTTCACTTGTCGGCGCAATCTGGGCAAAATCACCTTCAGTCTCGTACCGTTCCATCTTGAAATTAAGGTCGGCGATGGTTTTCCACGATCGTTGAAGGTCGGCCAGGGCGCGCTGCACAATTCCCTTCACAATACTTTGTTCGATCTTCGTGATGAGACGGGCTTTTTTGTCCGTGTCGGAGGAACCTCCGAGCAGCCTCGACACCATCGCCAGCACAAGCGTGGGGGTGAATTCGAGAATCGCGAGCGCGTCGGATTCCACAATGTGAAAAACGTGAAGACAACTCGGACTTTGGATGGACAGGACGAACTCCGAGTAAAACAGCTGATCGACCGAGACAACATTGACCGTCACAGTTGTCTGCAGACGGGAAACAAGATACGAACTGAATGTCTCGCCGAAACTTTCGTGCACTGCCTGCAATGTCCGCAACTGATTCTTTGAAAGGCGGTGCGGAAGGCGGAAGTCGAACGTGAGGGCTTCCTTCTCCGGCTTCTTTTCGGGTTCGACGTTGACGGAAGCTTGCACTCCCCCGACTGCGACCCCTGAGAGAAGGCTGTCAATTTCTTGTTGAGAAAGGATTTCCGCCATCGGAAGCTATTGGATGATGAACTTGCTAAAATACACGTTCTTCGTTTTGCCCGACTTCAACATGCCGCTGATCTTTTGACCGATTTCTTCACGCAGCGCTGCGCGAAGCTCGGCGTTCACGAGCTTCTCCATTCCTTTGCTGGTCAAGATAGAATTCAAGGCATCTCGCACCTGCATTTCTTTCTGCTCGACCTCGCGCATGGTTTCTGCGGAGCCGACTTCAATTCCGATTGTCGTCAGAAGAAAACGCGTGCCATTGGTTCCTGCAGGATTGATAATGATATCTTTTACGACGAAGATGTGATCCGGGGAGTTATCGGATTCCTCTTTCTCTTTTTCCACTGTTGCAACTCCGTCTTGATTCGACGCCGTGGGCACAATAAACTTCACCGTGAGAAAATAGATGACTATGAGCTGCACAACGAACACGGGAACGCCGAACATCAGCAGTTTTTTCATCATCGGAGATGATGCTGATTGCTTCGGGGGTTCTTGCGGCGCCTGCTCTTGTTTTGCTTCTTGGGTGGGTGTCTCTTTGGCCATGAGTCTCTTTTTTTTCAATGGAACTCGCAAACCTTATGCCAGTTATAAAATATAGAGAGACGGCGTGATTTGACGATGGATGATAACAGGTTAGAGGGGAAGGAACGAGGGGAGAATCTCGCAGCATTGCTGCGTTGATGGCTAATATCAGGCAGGTGGTGAATACTTCATTTCCCAAACGCTGATTTTCTTATTTTTTGGGGAGCTGCCGAGCATCGGCGACGATACCGAAAAACTTGTTCCACAATTTCTTCGACCGATTCTTTCGCCAGTGCTTTCTTTCCCGTCGTCGTGCACGCCATCGTGTCGGGCATTTCGTCGAGGAATTCAATCAACTCATTTGCGAGGAATCATAGACCGAAATGTCGAAAAGAGGTTTTCTTTGTGGTCTACATACAGAATTTGCTTATTGGGTTCAAATGCCGTCATGGTTCGATCTTTGTTATGAGCTTTGAGCATCCAAATCTCTCACGCCAATGGAGGATAAGAGAATCGACTTCAGAGTCTTGTGGTTTCAAGAGGTCGTCCGTTGTGAGTGTATCCGCGATTTGGACTATCTGTGTCAAAGAATCTCCCCCACAATCGGCGTGATGGTTTGCCACGGCGTTGACCATATCCATCGGGAAATTCCAGTATTCGAGCAGCGACGCACCGACTTCATTATGGGGAATTTCAAATACCCGCCGTAAGCTGTCCTATCGAAGCCATTTCCTCGGGCTGAACAAGCTGACCCTGTATTTGCCAGAGATTGTTGAGCGCTTGTTCTAGTTCTTCATTACGCATGTGCAATTGTATTCCCAGCAGCTCGCACTCTTTTTCTACACGCTTTCGTTCTGTGATATCGCGGACTGAGCTTCGGTATTCCTCGACAAACGCTTGCGAATCCCGGACGATCCATTTTGTTTGGTCTATCCAGAGTGTTTCACCGGTCTTCCATTGCAACCGGGCGCAGTACAACCAACCGAGAGCTTCTTCGGACAATTACCCGGGAATCGTATGGAGGGACTTCAGGCGTTTACACGCCCGAAGCCCCTTCATTCAAGGTTATTATCTCTTAAGGTTCACGACTTCGTTGAGAAACTCATCGCTCGAAGTAATGACGCGAGCGTTGGATTGAAATCCTCGCTGTGCCGTAATCATTCGCGTGAATTCATCCGCCAGGTCGACATTCGACTGCTCCAGCGAGCCGGAGACGATTGTTGAGCTTGAGGATTCTCCGGCCGTCACAATCCCCGGCGTTCCTGTGTTGCCGGAAATGTTGTACATGTTGTTACCGACCTTCTGCAATCCACCCGGATTGTTGAACTCTGCTAACATGATTTGAGCAAGTGTAATCACCGTGCCGTTGGAGAATGTGCCGATAATCCTTCCGGTCTGGTCGACCGAGATATTCGTCAAGTTACCATAGCTATAACCATTCTGCTCTCTGGGAGAGACGGTCGAGGTGCCTTGACTCTGAGTGACACCGGCAAACACGCCTGGCGTTCCTACATCGAGTGTGATTCCCAGAGTGGATGCGCCTGTTCCAGGATCCATTGCAAGGGCCGTTGCGCCGCCCACATAGGTGAATGTGTCCAACGAACCGTCGGCCTTGAATGTCGCCGTCCCGCTTCCGCCGGCAGTAATCGTCGCTGGCGAGGGAGCTGTCGCTGCCCACGTCCAGCTATTGGCTGCGGCTGCCTTCGTGAATGTCATCGTTAGGTTAATGCGATTGCCCAACGAGTCGAAGATCGTCACAGACGCGGGAAATGTGCTTCCTGTTGTCGCCGCGGAATCCAGATTACCGGAGAACTTCACCGTCGAAGTTGCTTTTGCAGGAGCTTTCTTATCAAGAGATAGTTTGATGTCGTCAAGCTTTGTTCCGCTCGGGACCACGCCTGCATCATCCGCAACTTTGCCCTGCACGACAGCACCGGTTCCGGGATTCACAAGTTTTCCTGTGGCATCAAGTTGGAATGTGCCGACGCGAGTGAAAAGATTCTGCCCGTCTTTCTTGACAATGAAGAAACCGCTCCCTTGAATTGCGAGATCGGTTGAAATCCCCGTCGATTCAATGTTCCCTTGCGTAAACAAGGTGTCAAGCGTATTAATGCTTGTTCCCAGGCCTACTTGAATCGGATTCGATCCGCCGTTGCCGCCGATCGATTGAGTTGCGCCACGCAGCGTTTGCGTGAAAAGATCGCTAAACGTCGCCCGGCTGCTCTTAAACCCGATGGTGTTGATGTTGGCAATGTTGTTGCCGATGACATCCATCAGCAATTGGTGATTTCTGAGCCCAGAAACACCTGCCGATAATGCTCTTAGAAATGCCATTGTGTTACCCTCCTTAACTTTGTTGATGATATATCGGCCGAGCTTCATTCATTCAGCTCGACCGGAGGGGCCTCCCCATGCAACTGCGAATGCAGCCTCCGAGGGCCAGCCCTGGTTGATTAAATAAATCCTATCCTGCGATCACTGCGCTGTCGATGTTTGTGAAGACATTCTCACGGAGGTTGCTGCCGTCCAGCGCAGTGACCACAGTTCGGTTCTTCACGTTGACGATGAACGCCAAATCTCGCAACAGCACCAACGAATCGTGCGATCCCTTTTTCTCAGCCATCGAAACAGCGTTTTCAAGCTGTGAGACGTCGGAATCCGTAAGACTGATGTTACGGGCATCGAGCCGTTGCTTGGCGTGCTTGGAGAACTTGAGTTCCTTTAACTCCTGCTGCAGAACCGTATCGAACGAACGTTCCTTTGGCAGCGGGACCGGCGCTTTTTCTCTTAACCCGTCAGCTCCTCCGACCGGCAAGAACGGAACGATGACACCGTTCACGAGTGTTTCGCTCATGCGTTATCTCTCCTTATGAAATTTCGAGTATATCGGAAAGGGGAATCTCTTGGCCGTTGATGACGAAGACGGTTCCTTCGGCCCTGAACCGCACAGCTGAGACTGTCCCGAAAATATACACGGATGATGCCACATCGGTTCCGTTGCCGTCCTTTGCTTCGACCACGAACTTAAACTTGCCTGCTGACACGGCCTGGCCGTCCTGGTTTTTGCCGTCCCACGTAAAGTTATTATCTCCCTTGTCCGTACCGACGCTTGTTACTGTTTTCACGAGATTGCCGGATGCATCATAAATCTTGACCGTTGCGATTTCGGCGCTCGACGGAAGGGAATATCCGAGTTTCATTGTCCCTTCACCGTTGTAACGGAAGGTGTCGGCCGAAGCCCGCACTTCCTTGCCGATGAAGGCTGAGGAGAGGGCATTGTTGATCGATTTCGACAGCAAGGCGTTTACTTCCATGCTGTAAGAAAGTTTCGTGTTGATATTGAAAAGCTGCTCAACCGAACTGAACTGCGCAAGCTGCGCTGCGAACTCGGTTCCTTTCATCGGATTCATCGGATCCTGATATCTGAGCTGCGTCACCAGCAATTTGAGGAATTCATCCTTCCCCAACGAACCCTGTTTTCCAGCAGGCTGAGAAAGAGCAGATGCCCCTACACTTTGAGTCTGTGATGTTGTCATTCTTGAATCCTCCTTAGATGATAAATTCCACAGTGTTATATCCCAATGTTCTGGCGCTACGATAACTCTCGACAGAATCAGTCTCCGAACGACGTCTCGACTGAGACTTAGATTTGTGCGGTGTTTGGCCGCTTGATTCACGTGGAGACGACTGAGCAGCGCTCGAAATCTCAATGGTTTGTACCTCAATGCCGCGGACGGCAAGATCACTACGCAACTGCTGAATATTTGCCTCCAGCGCAGCCTTTACCATCGGGTTGCTGACATCGACCTGTGCCGACATCTTTCCTCCTTCCATTCGTATGCTGAGAATAAGTTCGCCCAGGGATTCCGGTTTCAACGTGAATCGTACTTCTGATGATTTATCGTTGACGAGCAGTGAGAGCTCTTTTGCCGCTCTTGCCAACACCTCTTGGGCAAATTCAGGCGAAGAGACTTGATGGTCGACTACGAGTTCTGTCGTAACTGTTCTTGGCCCTTCGCGCGGTGTGGCGTATGACAATGCCGCAAGAGCATGAACTGTCAGGGGTTTGCTTTGAGGCTTCGACGCCAGTTCAACCACTGAGCCTTCACCCTGCGGGCGAAGGTTCTTTTCCTCGTCCCCGGTTGTCTTTTCTGCGCCACCAACGGGTGGAACAATCGTTCTATCACTGAGTGGAATCCACGACTCGATTTCTCCTCCAATGGATTTGTGCGGTGTTTGGCCGCTTGATTCACGTGGAGACGACTGAGCAGCGCTCGAAATCTCAATGGTTTGTACCTCAATGCCGCGGACGGCAAGATCACTACGCAACTGCTGAATATTTGCCTCCAGCGCAGCCTTTACCATCGGGTTGCTGACATCGACCTGTGCCGACATCTTTCCTCCTTCCATTCGTATGCTGAGAATAAGTTCGCCCAGGGATTCCGGTTTCAACGTGAATCGTACTTCTGATGATTTATCGTTGACGAGCAGTGAGAGCTCTTTTGCCGCTCTTGCCAACACCTCTTGGGCAAATTCAGGCGAAGAGACTTGATGGTCGACTACGAGTTCTGTCGTAACTGTTCTTGGCCCTTCGCGCGGTGTGGCGTATGACAATGCCGCAAGAGCATGAGCTGTCAGGGGTTTGCTTTGAGGCTTCGACGCCAGTTCAACCACTGAGCCTTCACCCTGCGGGCGAAGGTTCTTTTCCTCGTCCCCGGTTGTCTTTTCTGCGCCACCAACGGGTGGATGAGTAAGGAGGATTTCCGACGACTCCCGCACCTCCCCTGTATTGAGAGAACTGGAGATGGATTGCGAATCGACTTGATCGTTCATCCCAACTGTTGTAGAAACTCTCCGCCCGGTGATGGACTCTGTATCGTTTTCCCTCGATGGTCCAACCCGACCCGGCTTCTCTGTTGATACTCCGAATGACAAGCTCTCGTCTGTGCTCATATCTGTATTTGCCAATTCTACGAGCGGCTGCGGTTTGGAAAATTCCTTACTCAGTTGCTCTGGAGTTGTTTTCGCAGAATTATCGGAGTTCGGGTTGGTTTTTTCCCCTTCTGCTAGAAGGACTGCGGGTTCATTATCGGGAATCAGAGCCGTAGTCAGAATTTCAATAATCGTGGATTTGGTTTCACCATTTGGCGACACTTCGGGTTGTTGCGCTGCCTTGAACTCATATTCGATGAGGAGACCATTGGAAAATCCGTTCAACGGAATGGCCGCCAGTGAATTACCTTCTCCTGATGACGCCTCGGCTGGCGTGACTGGAGTAAGTCCAAATTGGCCTGGGAGACAATTCGCAAATCCACTGAACGGAATAGCCGTCATTGGCTTGCCGTCCTCTGATGACATCTCGGTTTGTTGGTTTGCGGCAGGCACAAGTTGGCTGGAGGGACTATTCGAAAATCCAGTCAAGGGAACCACCGTGATCGAATTACCGTCTCCCCCCACTATTGCTGTTTCGTTATGTTGCGCCTGGATTGGGGCGGGTGGATCGATGAACAGTTGGAGCAACGTCGACAAGAAAGCCAAGGCCGCCGGGTTTTCGGGCTCCTGTTTCCTGATTCCTTCCGACACATCCTCGAAGAGGGCCTGCGTCACAATCGAACTCTCAATTGATCTGGGTGAAATGTTCATAGAGGTCCCTGTCATTGGTTATCGCATCATGCGAGCGACTCTTTGGGGTTCAAGGGATGCAAGGATTTTGCCCGCTTGCCTTTTCTTGACGGAGAAAAGAATGGCTTTCACTTGTTTGTCGTCCATTTTTTGTAGGATTTTTGCTGCGTCTTCCGGGCTCATAGATTCCAAAAGTTTTGCAATCGTTTTCTGTTCCTTCAGACGAGCAGAGTCTACATTGACCCGAGCGATCGCCGGCGGCTGGATTTTTGGCAATTCTGCCGGCGTGCTCTGACTCGGAAGCGTGTTCAATTCAGGTTTACTTTCTTCTGGAGTCAGTGCGTCTGCTGCTTTTTTGTTTGGAGAATTCTCCTTCGCGTCAGCCACCTTGGCGTTGCTGACGGCCTCTTTTCGGGCCGCAGTTGAATCTGCCGGTTGAGCATGCTTTTCTACTTTCCCCGCAAAGGTTTCGCGGTTCAATGCAACTACCAGAAAAACAAACATGACCGCCGTCAGCAAAGAAATGACGAATGTGCCGATGTAGAGAACGATGGGTTTCATCGCTAGTACTCCAGTCGAACTCGTTGCGCGAGCACGTCGATGAGCCGCTGCTCCTTGCGCTCGTATTCTTTACTTCGTTCAGCGACGCGCTTTTCGTTCAATTTCTCCATCATCTTTTTCGCTTGTGTCTTTTCGACCAGCTCATTCCGCTTCGTGTCTTCCTCTGTTTGCATTTTTTGAACGAGCTTCTCTTGCTTTTGGATCTGGCCGGTCAGTTTCTGCACGAAGGCTCTGTTGACTTGGAGTTCTGTCGCTCGTATTCTGAGTGCTCGTATGCTTTCGACCAACGCGCCGTCTTTTGCGGAGTGAAGACGGTCCAACGCGTCGAACCCTTCCTGCTTTTCACGTCGTATGTGAACAAGCTCAAGGTGCGCTTTGTTTTCCTGATGCCTTTTTACTTTCAGAACTGCCTTCAGACTCTTCGTTACTTCCTGCATGTCATTTCCTTTGCAAGTAATTATTGCTCATTCAACATCATCAATCTTGAAATACTCTGGTCAAACTCAGCCCGCTCCTCGGAAGCTTGACGCAGGAAGTTCCTGATGGACTCGTGTTTTGCCCAAGCTTTATCAATACGCGGATTGCTCCCCTTGACGTACGCGCCGATGTTGATCAGGTCTTCTGCTTCTCGATACGTTGCCAGCAAATCAAGCACCTGGTGTGCTGCGTTGCGATGTTCCTGCGTTGTGATCGAAGGCATAACTCGACTGATGCTTTCGAGAACATCGACTGCGGGATAATGACCCGCTGAAGCGAGCCGTCGAGAAAGAACGATGTGGCCGTCGAGAATCGAACGCGCCGCATCCGCAACCGGCTCGTTCATGTCGTCTCCTTCCACAAGCACGGTGTACAAGCCGGTAATACTTCCTCTGTCGGAATTGCCAGCTCGCTCCAATAGTTTCGGTAGAGTTGCGAACACCGAGGGCGTATATCCCTTGGTCGTTGGCGGCTCTCCGATTGCCAATCCGACTTCGCGCTGCGCCATGGCAAATCGCGTTACCGAATCCATCATCAGCATTACGTTGAGACGCTGATCTCGAAAATATTCCGCGATCGTCGTTGCCATAAACGCTGCTTTGATTCGGATTAACGCCGCCTGATCACTCGTGGCCACAATGACGACCGACCTCTGCAAGCCCTCCGTGCCGAGCTCCTTGTCGATGAACTCGCCGACTTCCCGGCCTCGTTCGCCCACGAGTGCAATGACGTTCACATCCGCGTTCGTGTTGCGGGCGATCATTCCCAACGTAACGCTCTTGCCTACACCGCTTCCTGCGAATATGCCGACACGCTGTCCTTTCCCGCACGTGAGCAGCGAATCAATTGACCGTATGCCGGTAGATACGGGTTCTGTAATTCTCCGCCGGTCGAGCGGGTTCGGAGGGGCGTTGTGAATTGACCGAAGCTCGTGCGCATCGATCGGGCCTTTTCTATCCAGGGGCCGTCCAAGCCCGTCGATGACGCGGCCGAGCAGTGCCTGACCAACATTAATCGACAGCGAACGGCCGGTGGCAACGATTTCGCTTCCAGGACTCACCATCCCGGCCTCGCCGAGAACCATCGAAAGAACACGGTTGTCCTTGAACCCCACAACCTCCGAAAGACAAACGTCTTCGCCGCTTCGCGATTTCACGGTGCACACCTCTCCGAGCGATGAGTTTGGGCCAATAGATTCAATAACAAGGCCGATCACTTGAGTGACCCTGCCGTTGACCTTCAATAAGTCGACTTGACGGAGCCTCGACACATACGAGTCAATGCCCGATGGCGTAGGATGTGTCGTCACGGACGGTTGATGGTCTGTCAAAGCGTTGTGCAGCACTAACGGATCTCCATGGTTTTCGATGGCGCAAAGAAGTCGACAACAACCTTCACGCCGTCATACAGCGTGTTGAAGAACAAGTCCTCGGCGGCGAAGAGGTCTTGGAGAAACACCTGCTCGGACTTCGCCGCCCAGGACAAGACCGTCGAACCTTCCCGCCCAGGCGTGAAGGCAACATATTCCGCCAGATCGCAAAACACGTCGAACGACATTCTAATTTCTTCTTGAGGTTTTCGCTCGAGAAGCCTCTTCGTGCTTTGTGCCCGGAGCTTCGCTACAATTGCTTCACCACGCTTGGCGATATCTTCAGTCTGACGATAAGCATCTTGTGCTTCCATGAACATCTCCCGGTTGTTGTTTGTGAGTCGCCCTTTTGGGGTTTCTTGCTGGTTTGTTCCTCCAAGAACGAATCTCGTCATCCCACCGCCGGATTGATTGAAAGAATCGAACAAGACCCGCGACGCACACGAGATACAATGCACCGATGAAGAGCACCGCCATAAAGCCACTTTCTTTCCGACGAACGCTCCCGCTTTGTCGCTTTATTACTACGTACGCGCAACGTCATCCGCAAACAGCACTGCCTCAATATTCTTGAGTTGCGTGGAGAGCTGTGCGTCGACATTCCCTGAATCGCTTTCAAGAATGCAGCCGCCGCGCTCCACTCCTTCGTCTGCCTCAATAACAACTTCACGAATTGAATCGCTCTGTGCAATCACCGCAGCACGCCGGTCACGCACAATCTCTTCATCTCCGGGGTTCACCCTCAGCTTGATTCGCTCTACCCCCAACACTCTTCGAACTGCTTCCCTGATTTGCCTGAGAACAGCTTCCGGTTCTGAAGCAACCTCGCGCCGAATGATTTTCTCGGCAAGAGCCAACGCAAGGTTGATGGCAACACCTTCAAAACGATTCTCCAATTCGCCAATTTGGCTCTCGATGTTCTTTATGAAGGAACGGACCTTCTCACGTTCCTCCGCCACTCTCAAACTGTACTCTTCCTCCAAAGATTGCCGCATCTCAGCGATCGCTGCATCACACCTTTGACGATACTCTTGCTCCAACGCCCTACCGAAGTTCTGCCGCCTTGTTTCCTCGTCCACGTTCGGCTCTTCTTTTCCGTGGTTCGATGCGCCCGAAGCATTTCTTTTGTGTTGCTGAGCTTTGTCAGTTGACACAAGACGAGGCAACCCGTGAACCACGCGGACGGACTTGTGCACGTTGATGACGTCAGACAAAGACTTCCTCCGTTCCGCCACGTCCGGCAACGGCAATTTCTCCTTGCTCTTCCAGCTGCTTCACGATTTCGACAATCCGCGTTTGGGAGACCTCGACCTCTTTGAGACGAACCGGGCCCATATACTGAAGTTCTTCTTTCAGAAGGTCCCGTGCACGCTCCGACATATTGCTGAAGATTTTTTGCTTTAGTTTATCGTCGGTGACCTTCATCGCCATGGCGAGGTCTTTCTTATCAACCTCACGGAGGATGCGCTGGATTCCACGGTCATCGACATACACAAGGTCTTCAAACAGGAACATCAATCGCTTGATTTCGTTGGCCATCTGGGAGTCCTTCTGCTCGAAGTGTTCGAGAATCATTTTTGCGGTTCCAGTATTGCACTTGTTGAGGATGCCCGCAACTGACTTTGCGCCTCCCATCGTTCCGATGCTCTGGCTGATTTCTGCTTCCGCGATTGATTCCACAACGTCTTCCATCTCCGAAAGGAGCGTGGGTGACACTTTGCCGAGCGTTGCCATCCGGTAGATCACTTCGAGGCGAAGCCCTTCTTCGAATTCAGTAATCACGTGCGCTGTTTGCTCGGGGCTCAGGTTCGAAAGAAGGAGTGCAATCGTCTGAGGATGTTCCTTCTGCAGGAAGCTTGCTAATTGCTGTGCGTCGGCTTTCTTGAGCATTCCAAAACCCCTGACGTGCGTAATCGCCCGCACTTTCTCCAGGATATCGGTGGCTTTGTTGAATCCGACAGATTTTTCGAGAAGCACCTGCGCATATTCCACTCCGCCTTGGACGACGTACTCTTGCGCCGTCACCATCTGATGGAACTCCTCCAACACGTGGTCAATCACGCCCGAAGGTACTCCCTTCATATTCGAGATTTCGATGGTCAAGCTTTCCATGTCATCTTGCGGGAGTTGCTTCATGATTCTTGTCGCCGTCTCGACATCGAGCGAGAGGAGGAGAAGAGCCGCCTTCTGCTTGTTCGTGATTTTTTCAATTGATAACGGTTGAGCCATGCTTATCCTGGGTTGAGTACATTTCGCTTAGTCTTCTACCAACCAGACTTTAAGAAGGCGCGTGGCTTCATCCGGCTTCTCTGTGATATAAGAGGAAACGCGGTTGCGGCGCTGGGAGCGCAGTTGCGCTTCGACTGAAATTTCTTCTGTGGCAGGGGGGAGTTGGATGTTCACCTTCTGTCTCCTGATGGCGGCGACCACCGGATCGCCGTAAACCTCATAATCTTCCGTACGAGTCCGAATTCGAACCTTGTTCAGCAGCGATCGGACAATAACGACCCCCCCAATCATGGCAATCACAAACAGGGTCTTTTCAGCGATGTCGGACCAATCCGTGGCGGGTGAATTTTTGTAAAGGAAATCCTCTTTCGGCGTGTCCGAACCAAACTGGAGGGTTACGACAGAGACTTCATCGTTCCGCAACGCATTGAACCCGACTGCCCGCTTGACGATGTCCGTAAACTTGCTCAGCTCATCTTCGCTACGCGGTTTGTATTCTGTTGACTTCGCTCCGTTGCGCTCTACGCTGCTCTCTTTGCCATTGACAAGCGCCGCTACCGAGAGATGTTTGATGGCCCCGACGTTCTCGACGATATGCTCGATGGTCTTGTTCACCTCATAATTCGTCACGTTGCTCGTTCGGGTGGACGGCGGAAGGGAATCTTTCGAACTCCCCTTCTCTTCGGTGATTTGTTCACTTCTCACGACGGAATTTTCGGGGTCGTATTGTTCCAACGTGCGTTCAACTTGCCGGAAATCAAGCTCCGCATTTACTTGGACGAGAGAATTTCTTGCGCCCACAACGCCTTCAAGCAAGCTTTGTGCTTTGTTCGCCAGGTATGTTTCCACTTTCTGCTGAAGCTCGTACTGGGTCGAACTCAATGCAGACATGGAATTGGATTTTGTATTGTCGGACAGAAGGATGCCTTTGGAGTCGACCACCGTGATGTTATTCGTTTCCATTCCTTCGATGCTGCTCGCCACAAGGTGAGCTATTCCCTGGATGGATTCGCGCTTCGGCGGCTTGCCGGATTTCAGTTTGAGCACAACAGAAGCGGTCGGTGATTTTTGGTCGTCCTTGAAGAGGGCTTTTTCTGGAACGACAATGTGGACACGCACGGCCTCGACCTCATCAAGCTGAAGAATCGTTCTGGCGAGTTCCCCTTCGAGCGCACGGCGGTAATTGATTTTTTGCACGAAATCAGAAACGCCAAGATTTGTCCGGTCGAATATTTCGTAACCAGTGACACTGGACTGCGGCAATCCTTCTCCTGCGAGCGCCAATCTCAAATCATAGATTTGCTGCTTGGGCACGAGGATGGTTTTGCCTTCATTCTCCAACGCGTAGGGGACGCTCCTTTCTTTGAGCTTCTCAACAATCTTGGAAGCATCCTGAGGATTGAGATTGCTAAACAGCGAACCGTAGGAAGGGCGGTTCACCATATTGACAAGACCCACGATTGCGGCGAGCGCCGCCACGGTGACACTCACCAGCAGAATTTTCTGCGTAGTGTTCAGCCGTCGAATAAAACCGGAAACCTGCCCCCGCGATTCATCGAAAGTCTCAGCCATGCGTTACACTTGCATCTTCATGATCTCGCGGTACGTGTCGATCGCTTTGTTTCTGATTTCCATCAGGAGTTCAAAGCTTGTTTTTGCCTTTTCGACGGCGATCATGACGCTGTGAAGGTCCGTCGCCTCACCCGTCACCATTTTGTCGATAGCTTTCCCGGCTTCCGCCTGCAGGTCGTTTACATCTGTGATGGCTTTGTTCAACGTCTCGCCGAACGAGTTGTTCGTGTCCTTCAACGCCCGGTCGATAACCGTCCGCTGGCTTGGCGAGCTTATGTTCGGCACGAGAGCCAATCCTTGAGAAAGTTTCATCGTCCTTATCCTTTTCTGTCAAGCATAGACCCCGCTTGCACATTCGCGCGAATTCCGTCCCTCTGATAGAGAGGATGCGAACGCAAATCCTTCGCAGTTTGAGGAAACAGCTCTTCAAAATACGCACGCTCGGATTCGTTCAGTACGGCGTCTTGGGAGTACGGCTGTTGATTCTGAATGGATTGGGCAGAACGCTTCGCGTCGGCGTTTGTCTCAGTAAGTAATTGGTCGAACTCATACGCACGGTTTTCTGTCTGGCTCGCTTTGACGATACGCGGTGTGAATGCTGAGATGTTGTTCACAATCATCGTTAGATCTCCAGTGTGTCTTTCATCATTGTTTTTGTGGCGGCGATCGCTGCAACGTTTGCCTCATACGACCGCGAGGCAGAAATCATGTCGACCATTTCCGTAACGACGTTCACGTTCGGCATTCTGACGTACCCGTTCTCGTCCGCGTCGGGGTGACTCGCATCGTAGACCATCTTGAATGGGGCTGTGTCTTCAACTTCCGCGGACTCCACCCCCCCGGGGAGCACTTCTTCGGCTCCGAACTGTGTTCCGCCGCCTGAGAAATGCCCCTTGTTCGTCGTCGCGAGTCCCATTCCCGCTCCGGTGAGAGCTTCCGAGAATGTTGTTTGCTCGTTTGCTTTTAAGACGACAATTTTACGCTTGAACGGACCGCCTTCTTCCGTATGCGTCGTTTCTGCATTCGCCATGTTGTTCGCGATGGCATTCATCCGCTTGCGTTGGGCACTTAATCCCAACGCGCTGATGTTGAAGCCGGAAAAGATTTTTTCTAATTTCACGATTGACCCCGAATACTCTTTTGGATTCCCCGAAATGTTTCCGACAGCATGCGAGCCGCAAACTTGAAACGGAGTTGGTTCTTCGCTAATTCGGACATTTCGTGGTCGATATCAACATTATTAAATCCGCTTGCACGGTCGTCTTCGTTGAGTGAACCTTCGGCTGCCGACTCACCAATCTGCGGCCTCGCTTCGTCACTCATCGTCCTGCCGACGGGAAAGTGGCGTGTGTCCGTCGTTAATTGTTGCACACCTTCTCCTTTGATCGCGCCTGCCAACTGGTCCTCGAACGCAACTGATTGACTGTGGTAGCCTTCTGTAGTGACGTTGGCAATGTTGGATGAGATGATTTTGTGCCGAAGAGCATAGGCGTCGAGCGCTTTGCCGAGTAAAGGAATTCTTGTCTTGTCGAAAAGTGTCACTGCCGTCCTCTCATCCAGGTCCATTCGCTTTCTTGGATTGCCAAATGTGTTGTGAAGGTGTGAAGGTTGATCACGTGATCCCTTTAGATTCCGAGATTCTCTTCCCAATCCTCAGACCTTCGGTCTTCTTCAAAAACCGTTGGGCTCTGAGACAATGCGAGCGCCGCAACAAGAGTTGCGAGAATCCCGAAAAGAAATCCAATCCCCCCTACGCGGATGTTTGAAATCATATCCGGATTTTCCACGACGAGCCCTCCTTTTGTGTCACCGGAGAACGACAAGAACGATGCCACGAAAAAATCTTCTGAATCGGTTAAATAAGAGGGGGAAATCATGGGCAGAGGAAAGGAGGGAAAAGAAGCTGATTGGCTAATATCAGACATTTGCGGATTTGTCACCATCGTATTCCAGGGTTACGACGGTTCCGTTGCCGCAGGTGCAGACGAATTCGATGCTTTGCACGATGTCGCCAGCCTTGTGGACCAAGACCTTAGGTAGGTGATCATCCCCGCCGACAGGCTCAATCCTCTTCGCGACCCCTGAAACGACAGAATCACCTTTCAGGATATTCCCGTCCGTTGGACGTTTTTTCGTCTGAATATCCTCGAACGAAGCTAAGTCAACAAACTGAGAATGGTCCAATTCCGTACTCCCCGCTATGATTTTCTGTTGTTGGCAATTTGAGTGAGAGCTGTCGGAATTTCGCCAAGCGGCAGCACGACATCTGCGATCCCTTCGTCCACGACGGCTTTCGGCATTCCGTACACAACGCACGACTCCTCGTTCTGTGCAATCACATAGCCCGCTTTTTTCTTCAACGCCTTCAGCCCTTCCAAACCGTCTTTCCCCATTCCCGTCATGATAACGCCGAGCAGCGGGGCTTGGTGGGTTTCGACTGCAGATCTGACCATCACATCGACCGAAGGGCGATACAGCGTGTTTTGCGGCTCGAGTGAAATCCTGGTTTTTGCTCCGCGGCCGTTGCGAGAAAATGTCATATGTTTTCCGCCTGGGGCGATAAGAACGACACCTGCCTCGATCGGGTCGCCTTCTTCCGCCTCCCGAACCCTTAGGTTACTCAGACTATCGAGGCGTTCGGCCATCGATCTCGTAAAATGAGGGGGCATGTGCTGCACAATGGCAATACCATAGGGAAAATCTTCCGGCAGCTTTGGGATTATTTGAAGCAGCGCAAAAGGGCCGCCTGTCGAAACTCCGATCACAACTGCCCCAAACTCTTTTGTCGGCAGTTTTTGAGTGCTTAATGAATCTCTGTGAGGTTTGCCGCTCAGAGCATCACTGCCCGTTTGTCCGCTACGAATACGTTGAAGGCGAAACTGAAGAGAGCGGCTGCGGACAATTTCTTTAACCTTTGCAATCAGGTCATCTCTTATCTTGACAATGTCCAAAGAAACATACGAAAGCTCTTTTGAGAGGAAGTCCACGGCTCCTAGATTGAGCGCATCTAATGTGGCCTTGGCCCCGTCTGTCGTTATGGAGCTCACCATCAGGACTGGCAGGGGCATCTCTTTCATGATAATGCCCAGCGCAGCGAGCCCGTCCATCACTGGCATCTCAACATCCAGCGTAACAATGTCCGGCTTCAGCTCCCGGATTTTGTCAATTCCTTCGCGCCCATCGCGGGCCGTCCCAACGACTTTGATTTGCGGGTCTGATTCCAGCATCAACGAAAGCGACTTTCTCATGAACGCCGAATCGTCAACAATAACGACAGTTATCGTTCTCATTCAAATCGCCAGACACTTCAAGAATCGTTTAGACATTTTGTTCATCAGGCACGTGCACCACCGTTTTTGCAATCTCTTTCGCACACAACGCAGAAAGCTGCATAATCTGTCCCACATCCACAATCATGATGACTCGGCCATCGCCGAGTATGGTTGAGCCGGCAATGCCCGCCACATTCCCTAAGTATCCGCCCAGCGCCTTGATGACAACTTCGCGCTGGCCAAGAAGCGAATCGACGACCAGACCGAGCCTTTCTTCAGCAAGCCCGACGACAACAACATAGTACCAATCGAGTTTGCGGCCGTTTCGCTGAACGCCCAGCACGCCACCTAATCGCGCAAGCGGCAACACCAACTCTCGCAATCGGATCACCTCTCGTCCATGGATCGTACAGATTTCCTCTTTCCGAACACGCGCGACTTCGAGAACAGAGCCGAGTGGCACCGAGAAAATTTCCTCGCTTGCCTTGACCAAAAGCCCTTGAATGATCGCGAGTGTCAGCGGGAGCTTAATGATAATGATGCTTCCCTTGCCTACTTCCGATTCAATATCCACGATCCCTTTGAGCTTGGTGATGTTCGTGCGCACCACATCCATCCCAACTCCCCGACCCGACACGTTCGTTACCTTTTCTGCCGTGCTGAATCCGGGAGCAAAGATGAGGTTGAGCACTTCCCGTTTCGTCATTTCGGCCGCTTGCGCCTCCGTGATAAGTCCTTTTTCAACCGCCTTTCGTTTGATTCGTTCGGGATCCATCCCACGGCCATTATCCTGGATGGAAATGACGATGTGGTTCCCTTCGTGCTCAGCTTTGACGATGATCGTTCCTTCGGAAGGCTTGCCGGCCATCTGCCTCTCTTCTTTGGAGTCAATTCCGTGGTCTGCCGCGTTGCGGATAATGTGCACAAGCGGATCGTTCAGTTCCTCGATGATCGTTTTGTCTAATTCGGTCTCTTCGCCGTATATCTGGAGGTCAATTTCCTTCGACATTTCTTTGGCAAGATCCCGGACAAGTCGCGGCAGCTTGTTGAACACTTTGGCAATCGGCACCATCCGCGTTTTCATCATCGCCATCTGAAGCTCTGTGGTAATGAAATCAATTTGCGCATTTGTTTCAGCGAGTGACTTGGAAACAGGAAGGTTCTCGTGCCCTTCATTCATTTGGTGCGTAATTTGCGATAACCGATTGCGCCCTAAAACAAGTTCTCCAACAAGATTCATCAGGGTATCCAGACGCGACACGTCGACGCGAATTGTCGAGTCGGCGCCTTTCTGCTGCTCCACGCCCGCTGGCGCTACTGTCGTTCCCCGCTGGGCGGTTCCTGGTTTCTGTGCGGTTTCCGGTTCAGGAGAACCGGTCTGCTCTTTTGCCTTAGGCTTTTGCAGCAAAGCGGCAGCGGGTTCATTCTGGCTTAGTTGCTCCAGTCTCGTGATAATCTCGCTCAATTCGATCGGTTCTTTGTTCTTGGCCTCCAAACGCTGCAGGAGTATTTTTAAGAAATCGTACGCCACGAACATCACATCCATTTTATCCGACGTAATAGGCAACTCCCCTTTTCGCACCTTATTAAGGACATCCTCGAATTTGTGCGCAAGCTCCGTCATCTGCTCAAAGCCAAGGAAGGACGAGGTTCCTTTGATCGTGTGGACTGCACGGAAGATAGTGTTGTGCAGCTCCTTATCGTCGGGCCGCTTCTCCAAATCGAGAAGATCCTGGTTCAAGCGTTCAAGAATCTCGTTTGCCTCGACAACGAAGCTCTCGAGGATTTCCGCCATTTCATTGTCAAACCCTGATGGTGTTGCGCCAGCATCGGGGATGTTCTGGTCAGCATCCATTATTGTTCCTCATGGTTATCCATGTCTACAAACACTGTGAATACGCGTCGGCCGGCCATTCTGCTACGTTGCGTGCGGATTGTTTTGGGTCCATTGGGAAATCAATGCATCGGTATTGTTTTGCCGCACATCCGATTTGGTGTAGTGAGCTTCTCCATCAAAGGGTACTTCCTTTGTCGACTGCTCTGGTTTGAGAGATTCACCCGTGGGCTTCAAATCGCCGTTGCCGTCGAATTGATTCAGGACTTTGCCAAGCTGTTGCCTGACGGACTCAATTGTTTGAGATACTCCCGCGATTTGCTGAGAGGTAATATCCTGCACCTGAAGCGCCATCGCGATGTTCATCGAATCTGCTTTCGCCTCCGCAAGCGACCGCTCAATGACGGCGAGGTCGTTCTTTTCCTCCGGCAATTGTGCAAGCTTATGAAGAAACGTTTCGAGCTGCGTCTGCCGCGACGATGATTCCTGTTCTCTCTTGGCTTGTGTGAGCGTCCTCAGTTCCTTGAGCACTTTTTGACGCTGAACGTCGATCTCTTTCACGCGCCCTAACGAATGCTCTGCGGATGTAATTTTTTGGGTCATCGTCTCAACCGCGTTCAGAATTTCAACGGTTGCCGATTCGGTCGCCTGAGTCACAGAATTGAGTTGGTGGGACGCTCTCGGAATTTTGTTCGTGCTTTCCTCAAGTGAACTCTTCATGCCGTCGAGGAGCGGAACAATCGTGCGCAAGGAATCGATCAGATTTCCAAATCCTTTCTGGCTGTCGCGAAGATGACTTCCTTCCTCTAGAATCTTGTGGAGGGATGGTTGACTCGTGTGGTCTGGCATACAAAGGTTCTCCTCAGGTCGTGATTCATAGTGGACATGGATGATACTCATCTACGCACATTCTTCCGAGCCGACTTTGGCTCCGGATGCAGTTGACGAAACGCTAGAAAGCCTTCGGCTCCACGCTCTTCAAAATAGCATCAATTTTCTCTTTGAGGCCCTGCGCAGTAAACGGCTTGACGATGTAGTTATTAACCCTCGCTTTCAACGCTTCAATGACATCTTCTTTGTTTCCGCGCGTTGTCACCATGAGTATCGGAATATTCGAATACTGTTGGTGTCCCCGTATGTTTTTCACGAGATCCAAGCCGTTCATCTCCGGCATATTCCAGTCCGTGATGACGAAATCCGCCCCTTCGGCTGTTAATTTGGAAAATGCTTCTTTCCCGTCTCCGGCTTCGACAACCTGGTCGAAACCGATGGACTTCAACGCATTCACAACGATGCGCCTCATGGTGAGAGAATCATCAACAACAAGATATTTTGGTGATGCCATTGGAGCATCCCTCCTTTGAATAGATGAGCAGAGACATTACGCGAGATCCGCCGACCGCCTTCAGCGTTGAGTCTAATCGGACCAGCTTAGATACTTTGCAACTTCATATTGCATTTTTTCAAGACTGAACGGCTTGAGCAAATAGGAATGCACTCCGAGTGTCACACCCATTTCTTTGTTTAATTCGCCTCCCATCGAGGTGAGAATGATAACGGGAAGATCCTTGTAGGTCGGGTTGTCCCGGAGCGCCTTGATAAACTCAAAACCATCCATGTTCGGCATGTTGAGGTCAGTGATGACCAAATCAACGAGTTCTGTGGGAAGTTTTTCCAACGCATCCATCCCGTCGCAGGCCGTAAGCACTTTGAATCCCTGCATGCTTAATCCCACGGAAACAAATTTCCGCACGGTTGCAGAATCATCGACAGCCAATATTGACCCGGGCATGTGATGTCACTCCTTTTTGTAGGCTACTGTTTTGGGAAAGTTCAACAGCTTGAAAGCGTTGGAAATGCTGACCAACGACTCCGCATATCCGATGAACAAATACCCCCCCCGGTTCAAACTGTTGTAAAGGCCTGAAACAACCCGTATCTTCGATTTAGCGTCAAAGTAGATCAAGACATTGCAACAGAAAATAATGTCAAAGCTGTTCAGTTGACGCATCCTCACCTGGTCGTAGAGATTGAGGTTCTCAAACCGCGCGAGACACCTCACGTTGTCTTTCACCTGAAATCGGTTGTCCGAACTGACAAAATATTTCTGCAAATATGACTGCGGCATGTTGCGAATGGAATATTCGCGGTAGAGTCCCTTGCGCGCTGTATCCACAACTGTGGAGTTGATATCCGTCCCGACAATTTCGATTTCAAGCGACGGGTATTTTGGCTTCAAACGCTCCAGATAGAGCATCGCGAGCGTGTACGCTTCTTCCCCGGATGAGCTTGCCGCGCTCCAGATCCGCAGCTTGTATTTGCCGCCAGGGCTTTTCGACCGAAGAATTTCCGGGACGAGCGTATGCTCGAAGGCTTCGAACTGCGGCTCGTTGCGGAAGAAAAACGTTTCGTTAATCGTCACGGCGTCGTAGAGATGCTTCAGTTCATCGTTTCTGCGCGCGCCAAACTTCACAAACTGGAAATATTCTTCAAAGGCGCTCAGGCCAAGAAGCTGCAGCCGTTTCCCCAGCCTTCCTTCGAGCAGATACTTTTTGTTATCCTGGAAATAGATACCGGTGAGGTCGTAGATATGTTCGCGTATTTGTCGGAAGGCGTCGTCGGACATCTTCAATTGCTTGCCGAGCGCCGGGTGCAGTGCCACGGGCGAGGGAGCTGTCATTGTGGTATTGCCTCCGGAATGTCAAACAAATAGCCGCCTGCTTGCAGCGTTGCCTTTGCCACTTCGCGCACCATCTCGTCTTCGTCACCCAGGAATCGCGCGATGAAGTCAACAGCATTCCGGTTCGTCCGACTTGCAAGTAATTCGATCACTTGAATGCGCAGCCACGGGTCGGGGTCATTCAGAACTTCATCAAGGAACTGGACCGCGTGGTCGCTATCCAGGGAAAAGAGCGTCCCGATGACGGTCTCACGCGTCTCCTGGTTTGCCTCATGCCACTCTTTTGCGACGCTTTCAAACAACCGTTGCATCTGCTCATCGTTGATGATGCCGGAGCCCCCGCGAAACATTGCAGGCACAAGGCTGTCCGCAAACCTTCTGATGAGATCAATAATTTGTTTCTTCGGTTTGGCTCCCGGCTGATCGAGTTCCTCCTCCGCCGCCGCCCATACACGGTCCCGGGTGATGAGCTCCTGAAACAGCAGTGTATCCAGCTCGTCGGATATACCAAAAGACTTCATGAGCGCACGGGTTGCTTCGTTATCATTGGACGATAACAAGCCCTTCGCTGCGCTGGTTTTGATCTGCGGATCCCTGTCGGATTGCGCTTTGATGAGGTGCGCGTTCTGCAAATTCAACGACGAAATGGGATAATCGACTCGCTCAGCAATGCGAATGATTGCGTGAAGAAGAACATTGCGCACATTGCCTTCAACAGATTGAACCTGCTCTCCAAGCACTTGCAGCGTATGGTCGTTGCCTACCGTTGCCAACGCCTCCAGAAGCGCGTAGAGCACAAGCGGATTTCGAGCGGTGTTTCCGAGTGTCAAGCGAAAGTTTAGTTCCAGGAAATCGCGGGACGACGGATCCCCAATTTTTCCTAAGGCTTCGGCAATTTCCGCTTGCGCACACTCTTGTTCATTAAAAGCACGGAAGAGATGCGGCACCGCTGCACTGCTGCCGATATTCCCTAATGCCTCGACAGCCGAGATGGAGACATTCGAGTCGTGGTCGTTCAGCAACGGGACCAAGCGTGGTATCGCTTCCTCGTTTTTGATGAGCCCCAAGATATCGACGGCAATTTTCTTGACATCGGGATCACCTTCCTGCAAATAGGGCAAAAGAGCTCGCACGGAGACCGCGCCCAGGTTTGTCAAGAGCGACGCCGATAGGTTTCGTGTAACGATGTTCTCGTCGGCGATATACTCGACGATTGCACGTGCAACGTTGACTCCGCCGATGTTAAGCAGTGTGCGTGTGGCCGCGTCGCGGACGCCCTTGTTTTCATCACCCAATGCTGCCGCCAACGCAGCAATAGAAGCAAGGCCACAGCTTTCGGCAAGATCTTCCGCCGCTTGCCTTCGCAGATCGGCATCCGCATCGGCAAGCAACGTGGCGATTATTAGTTTGGTTTCGTTCACCATGATAGTCTCATGAATTGAGTGGCCATCCCGTCTTTATTTGCACAGCAATGCGCCGCGTTTTCCCTTAAGCAGCTACTTTGAGAGACGCCTTCTCTTCTGTTGAAAGGACTTTTTCCAGGTCGAGCAATATCAACAGCCGATCCGCCAGCTTCCCGACAGCCGTAATGTATTGCGCGTCGATGCCGGAAACGATCGCCGGGGGCGGCTCCGTCACATTCTTCGGTATCCTCAAGACTTCGCTGACCGCGTCAACCACAAAGCCGACGATTTTCCCGCTCAACTCGACCACGACGATGCGCGTGTCTTTGTCATGATCTTTGCGTGGCATTCTTAGACGCGCGCGGAGATCAATAATCGGAATCACCTTCCCCCGAAGGTTGATGACACCGTCCACATACTCCGGCGCATTGGGCACACGGGTTACCTCCACCATCCGGTTGATCTCTTGCACCTTCAGGATATCGACACCGAACTCTTCATCACCGATTTTGAAACTGACGAGCTGCAGCAGCTCATCCGAGCTTGCCTGGGTATTGCCTTTCGTATCGTTTTTCGTTTCAGCCATTGGTTGCACTCCTTTCGTGTTTATTCATAGGGCAGATCGAAATGTAGGTCGACCACCTCCGAAACGGATCGCTTCGCGACTGGTCGACCTATCTCCCGCGGGTTCACTTTGGCGAAGCCATCCCTTTGGCACGTGACATGATCTTTATTCATGCCGCACCAACGCACCGTTTTGACGAACTGCCAAGGTTGATTTCCGATCTTTCTTGTTACCGGGCTTCGCGCTCTCGCGTGAAGCGACGGTCTGCTGGGCTTGCTGTTCCGACAGCTTGAACTTTTCTACAAGCGACTGCAGATTCTCCGTCAGGCGGTTCAAGTCCTCAGCTGCTTGAGCAACCTGCTGCACACCCTGCGCGGTCTCGCCTGTCACCGCGCTGATCGCTTCCACGTTCTTTGAGATCTGTTCGCTTGCACTCGATTGCTCTTCGCTTGCCGCGGCAATCTGGCTTACCATATCCGTTACCTTCTGGGAGATGTCGACGATCTCCTTCAGCGATTCGCCAGCTTTATCTACCAGCTTAGTACCGTTTTCGACTTCCTTCGTCCCCTCTTCCATCGATTGGACAACCCCGACAGTATCATTCTGGATTTTCTTGATCATGTCCGCGATTTCTTTCGTTGCCTTCGTCGTCCGCTCCGCCAGTTTCCTTACTTCATCCGCCACGACGGCGAAACCCCGTCCTTGTTCGCCTGCGCGTGCCGCTTCGATTGCGGCATTCAGCGCCAGCAGGTTCGTTTGGTCTGCAATGTCATCGATGACGCCGATGATTTCGCCGATCTGGTCGCTCGACTTGCCAAGTTCCTGCACGGTCGATGCCGATTTGTTTACGACTTCGGCGATCCGTTTCATTCCGACGACGGTTTCTTCCACTACCTTCCCACCCTGCACAGCGGCCTGCCTGGCTTGCTTGGCAGTTTCTGCCGTGTTACTGGCATTCTTGGAATTTTCCAGAATCGTCTTCGTCATCTCTTCCACCGCACTGGCGACTTCGCCAGCTTGTGATGTCTGTTCCTGAGCGCCTGCCGCCATCTGCTCCGTGCTCGAAGATATCTCTGAGCTTGCACTGGAAACCGCCGACGTTGCATCCATTACTTGACCGAGGATCTGCCGGAGACCCTCAGCCATCTTGTTGAACGTTGCAGCAAGCTCACCGATCTCGTCCGTTGAGTCAACAGAGAGAGTCCGTGTTAAATCTCCATCGGCCACTTGATGTGCTGCGCTCGAAATCTCAATAGTTGGACGAGTGATAAGTTTGCTGACCCAGACCGCGAGTGCCAAAATGCCGACCAGGATAACAAGTCCGCCGCCTGCGAACAGGATGTTCTGTGTGGCACTCGACAGCTCTTCGGTCGCCAGCAACTGGGCCTCGGCACTGATGGCTTCTGAAACTTTCAGTATCGAATTGATTGCAGCCGTTGAGCGCTGAATCCACTCCGCCCCTGAAACCGGATACGGATGCCTCTTGGCACTCGCCTCAAAGATCGACCGGCGGACCGTCTCGTAGTCGTGCAGGAACGTCTGTTCCATCTCTTCAATGGCGGCACGAATCGCAGGCGTGACCGTGGAGTTCGTCTTGTAAGCAACTATGGGGCGGAGGTTTTCTTCGACGATGCCCCGGAACCTCATCAAGTTGTTGAACACAGCCAGATCGATGGGTTTCCCGGAACTAATGGCTGGGCCGATGGCGGCGCGTTCACGTCCCGCAAACTCGCTCGCAAGGAAAACGCTGTTCTTGATGAGGCTGTTGAATTCGAGAATGCGCTCAACCCGATCCTTCGAGCTGAGCAGTGCTTTGGCCAGATTATTTTCCTGCATAATCAGCTCGCTTTGAGCTGCAATCCATTTGGTCACGAAAGCGGGGTCTGCTTTTTCCCTCGTCAGCACTGCATCAACGTCGCGCCGAACGCCGTCACGATTCCTTCTGAGTGTGACTGCGTGTGTGTGCTGCTGCGCAAGAGAAGTGTTTTCATCCACTGCTGTCTGTACAATTGCAAGAGCGGAATCGAGATACTGGTCGCCGCGCCCGCGCACAGAAGCGATCTTTGAAAACGTCTGAACATCGGCAGGGTTTGACAACACGGCTGCAGTGAAGCCGCGCTCTTTCGCCTGATCGCCCGCAGCGACCAGAATGTAGTCGTATGCACGATTGGCGCTTTCAAGCAACGCGGCGCGACGCGACCCGTCCAGAGAGGACAAAGCGATAACGACAACCCCAACGCCGGCAACAGCCGTCGGAAAGCCAGTGAGCAAGCCTAATTTCACCCCGAGCCTGAGATCTTTGATCTTCTTCGCGAGCATCGTTTGATACTCCTTCTTTGTTTGTAACTACTCAGTGAAATAGGATGGGAATGGATTTCTCGATTTCCCCAATTCCTGAACCGTTCCGGCCGATTTCCTCACGACTTCAGCAATGGGCCGCATTTCTTCAATGGTGTCCGTCACGACTTTTTGCTCATGCTCAGCCGCGTTCTGTGCCTTCTCGGCAGTCTCGGCCCGTTGTATTCCCACTAGTTGGTCCCTCCTTGTCGCTTTTGTGTGTTGAGCGAGTTAAAAGGTTTGTCGCTGTCCCATTGTGATTGCACAGGTTCACCTTTTTAAAAACTCACGAGAGCCATGATATACGACCAGAATGCAGTGGCATTTCCCCTGACGGGCCGCATCACGACGTCAGGTACAAACGCTGATGCACCTGCCGAGATTGTCAAGTTGGGATTGTATTTCAGATTCAACGTCGCGTCGACCTCCTGGCCGAGTGAGCGCTGAACGGATGTTCCGCCCTGGCCATCGGTTACATTCATGCCTTTGTTGAGGTTGAAATTGTGGACGTCCAAACTCACTCCGAGAGCGTTCGTGAGGCTCATGGAGACTGTCAAGCGTAGTTGCTCGAGTCCGTACGACGCCAGCAGGGTTGGAAAGTAATCCATGTATCCGTAAAACTTATGCGCAGTTACGAAGAGCAGATTAAACGCCGTCGCTTCGCCGTCTTGGGGCGTGTCGTCTCCGGAAATCCGCGTGAACGTCAAAGAAGTTTTGAGCTTGCTGGATGTCTCGAGAACGCAACCCAGCGAGCCGCTCAGGAACGAAGCACGAATCGTCGCCCGTGCCGCTGAATCGTTGAGCGCCAAAGCTCCGCTCTGGGACGCAAATTCAAACTCGTATTCGAAGGGGTCGAGCAATCCGCGGAGATAAGCCCCGAGGGTCCGGCGGTCGAGCTTCGAGGCTCCTGCGTCCACTCCTTTTGGAATCTCGGCCGTGTTGTCGTCGAGAAGCACAAACCCGTCCCAAACATGTCCGGTTATTGGTCGGAACGACGCATACGCACCTCGGAAGTTCTCAGACACCTCTGTCGTCTGACTTCCGATCAATTTCGATGTGATAAGATCCACACTCCAGCCGTCGGGAACAAAGGAAAGAACCGCGGCATCGAACGTCCGACCGATGGGAGTCCACGCCGCTGAGCCGATGAAGCGTTCATTCCCGTAAACCAGTTCTTGACGACCGACCTTGACATTGAGGGGGAAGGTGAAGAGATTCGTCACCACGAAGTATGCCTGGTGAAAATCGAGCGCCTTTGCAGCTCCGTCCAGGGTACCACGTGCAAGCTGGGAAGATCCGCTCCCGAAGACGCGAGCATCCTGAACCTGGACAAGTGCGCTCACGTCCTGCGCGGGTTTCAAGGTGAGGTTGAGGCATGAACGTAGCAAGCTGAACCACACCGGTTTCGCTTCTGGAGCAAACCCTTTTGCGTCGGCCTCTGTGCGATACCGAATCTGGCCGCCAACCGTGTACGTGGGAGAGGCCACTTTGTTCTGTTCGACGAATTTCTTGAGTTCTGCCACCGACGAACTCAACGACTCCGTCAATGCAGCGGTTTGAGGCTGATCCGAAAGTTGCTGGACTTTCTTCTCAAGGTTCTCGAGGCGATGAGCGAGTTCGTCGATTCCCGGGTCGGCATCGCCTTGAGGTGTACGAGCTCCGGACATTGACACCAGACTTATCGATTGCCGGATATCCTGGATGTCTTTTTTCAGGCTTATGATCTCCCCTTTTCTCAGACTTCCTTCATCTTCAATGCGCTTCTTGAGTGATTCCTCGATCCCCACGACTATATCAACGACCTTCTTAAGGTCCTGTCCATTGGCGCTCAGTGTAACGAGAGCCATCAATACGATTAACAATACGGTAGGTCTCATATCGTACTACCTCCTCGATGGTGTGTAGATTTGTTTATCAGAATAACGGTGTTCCGATGCGTGCCACGCATTGAGAACGTTTCGGACTTTTCCCCAGGAAATTGTCCGACTGATGCCACACACACGCCAGCACCAAAAGTCGGACAATGCTCTACGGGAGGGCGTCTCCGGGGAATCATCGGACTGCGCATCTTCCGTGTTTGCCACGGTGATTAGGTCCTCATGAGTCAATTTTCTCTTCAGTCGTTCCGAGCGTTGCCGAAAAATCAGCTGTTGTTTTTACAAGGCGCTCAGCCAGGTTCATCAGGATTTTCTTCGTTATATCCGGATAACTTCTTACTAAGTCTTCAATCCCCAAGGGGATGTTCACAGCCTCCGTTGTCTCCAGCGCTTTGAGTGTTGCGGTCCGCGGTCCCCCAAGAATCACACTCAGTTCTCCAAAAATGATACCTGGCTGAGTAAATTGGGCCGCCAGCATTTGGCCTTTGAAGACTCCAACCTTACCAGACAGCAAAACCAAGAAGCCAATACTGCTTTCTCCCTCGTGGGCAATAATGTCCCCCGTTTTGTAGCACTTCCTGATTTGTCTGGCCCCGGTGTGCTGCATCTCGGGGCTACTCGTCCAATAGCAGGGGACTCAGGCCGCCGCGGGCCTGCCCCGAAGCATTCGGGGCTTGCCGGCTCTCGAGGGGCGGATGTTCTCTCCGAGGATGAGAATCTTCAGCTCTCTCGGAGAAAATGCGCATGCTTTCGACTATCTGAATCATATCCCGAGACCGGCGTGCAGTATCCTGTGCGATGTTCTTGATCTCAAACGAAGTCATTCTTGCAACTCCTTTCCGGCTGAAGGTTGCAGAAGGTTACCTTCAACCGAGCTAAGTTATGCGGCGATTTTTTCCATCTGTTGCTCTGTTAGCACCTTCTCAAGATCCAACAAGATGAGCAATCGATCCTCCAGCTTTCCTACCGCTGTGATGTAGTCCGCGTCTATTCCTGCGACAATCGGCGGCGGCGGTTCTGTCACGCTCTTCGGTATCCTCAGCACCTCACTCACCGCATCCACGACAAAGCCCACCACCTTGCCACTCAGCTCCACGACCACAATCCTTGTGTTCTTGTCGTGCTCCTTCCGCTCCATCCCAAACCGCCGTCGTAAATCGATAATCGGAATAACCTTCCCTCTCAGGTTGATCACCCCGTCCACATACTCCGGTGCATTCGGCACTCGTGTTACGTCCAGCATGCGGTTGATCTCCTGGACCTTCAGGATATCGACGCCAAATTCCTCGTCGCCAATATTAAAGCTCACCAACTGGATAAGCTCTTCCGACTTTCCCTGGGTTGCTCCTTTGATGTCTGTCATTGTCTGGGCCATTGCATTGTCTCCTATGTTGTGTGAGGGCTAAAGCCCTCTAAAAAATTATGTTTGCTCTTCTGTACTTTCTGAATGTGCCTGTTTGGTAACTCAACCACCCGTCCGAGGTTGTCCAAAAAGCCAGCCGCCCCATCAGTTTCATAAGACCCCTCTTTGATTCTCCCCTCCCGCCTGCCGACATTGAACCGACCTGGCGGGCAGGCAAAACAAGGAGAGAATGAGTTGTGTGGGGCGGTTCACTTAATTAACTCACGCTTCCTGCTCGTGCGGCACAATTGCACCATTCTCACGTACGGCAACCCTTGACTTCTGCGGCGTCAACTTCGAATGCGCATTTGCCGATACCGTCGGTGCCTTACGGGCAATCGTCCCCTGGGCTGCACTGTCGCCCGACAGCTTGAACCTCGAGAGCAGCGTCTGCAAGTTCTCTGTCAAGCGGTTCAGGTCTTCTGCTGCTTTGGCAATCTGTTGCACACCCTGTGCAGTCTCGCCTGTCACTGCACTGATCGCCTCGACGTTCTTTGAGATCTGTTCGCTGGCACTGGACTGTTCTTCGCTCGCGGCAGCAATCTGTGTCACCATGTCCGTCACCTTCTGGGAGATGCCGACGATCTCCTGGAGTGAGGCGCCTGCTTTGTCTGCCAACTGGATGCCCTCATCGACCCTTTTCGTCCCTTCATCCATCGACTCCACTGCACCCTTCGTATCCGACTGGATCTTCTTGATCATCCCGGCAATTTCTTTTGTCGCTTTCGTTGTCCGCTCGGCAAGCTTTCGCACTTCATCGGCGACCACGGCGAACCCACGTCCTTGTTCGCCTGCACGCGCTGCTTCAATCGCTGCATTGAGTGCAAGCAAATTGGTCTGATCGGCGATGTCGTCGATAACGCCGATGATCTCGCCGATCTGGTCGCTGGACTTCCCAAGCTCCTTTACCGTGTTGGCGGATTTCCTCACCACATCGGCAATCTGCTTCATGCCGGCAACGGTCTCTTCCACGACCTTTCCTCCCTGTGCAGCCGCCTCCTTCGATTGCTTTGCGGTCCCCGCTGTATCGCTGGCGTTCTTCGAGTTCTCCAGAATCGTCTTCGTCATCTCTTCCACCGCACTGGCTACTTCACCTGCCTGTGATGTTTGTTCCTGAGCGCCTGCCGCCATCTGCTCCGTGCTGGAAGAAATCTGTGAACTCGCGCTTGCAACTGCGGAAGACGCTTCTCCAACCTGACCGATCGTATCGCGCAGACTTTCCACCATTGCTCTAAACGACGACGCCAACTGCCCGACCTCATCCTGCGAGCGCTGTGTGATCTCCACGGTTAAGTCGCCTTTCGCGACCAGTTCCGCTTGCGAAGACAGGTCCCGCACGGGTCGGGTGATTCCCCGTGAAGTGAAGACAGCAACCGCTGCCGCAATCATTGCACCGAGAGCAAGCAAAACCCACGTTACTGTCTGGAGCACAGAGGACGCTGCCTGAGCTTCTTTGCTATCGTTCACGACAAGCTCCCGCTGGTTGGCGGCCATTTTTTCAAGCCGCTCTTTGATGGCAAACGCCTGCGGCGCCGCTTTACTGCCAAGCCATGCCTTTGCCGTGGCGAGATCACTCTTTGCGATGCCCTCGATCTCATCTTGCGCACGCTGGAACTCCGGAACAGTCTGGGCAACCTCCTGGAGGCGTTTCACGTTCTCCGGATTAGTCCAACCCGCGGACAGCTTTTTCAGTTGATCGAGCTGAGGGAGGATGGTTTTCTCCCACGCTTCTTTTCGTTCTTCCTTGAACTTGTCCGCACCGAGAAGCATGTAACCCCTGAGGCCTGCCAACGATTGATTAACGCCGTTGAGCAGACTGAGGCTCGCTTCTGCGGTCGGTGTGCGTACGTTGATAATCCGACTGTTGATCGACTCAAGATCTGCAAGTTGGATCTTCGTGCCGCCGACAATTGCAACCATAATGACGACTGTCGCCGAAAAGCCGAAGCCTATTTTTCTCCCAACACTGCTGGTGACAAAGCGGAAAACGTTCATGGTTCTGGTCCTCCTATAAAGAATAGTGATAGTGAAGAATGCAATAGTTCCTATCGCGATAATTATCGCATACCAATACGTTGGAAATCCCTCCGGCCGCGGGGATGCTGTTATTGGATCCTGCGTAGACGCGGTTGCAGCGACTGGGATCGGCTCACGCTGGGAAGTTATCGGCCCTTCCGTGCGCTCAACGATTACGGCTGTTGCTCCCTGTGTTTGCCCGCTGCTTTGCTTCCGTTGCCGGGGCGCCGCCTTGGGAACGACACGCTTCTCGTGCGGTTTGGCTTCTTCAAGCAGTTTCATGAGTCGTTCTCGTGTGCTCGGCTGCTGTCCTCGCTGTTCAACTTGCTGCTGAGACCATACCCGGGGCGTTCCCGGCAGGCAAACGAGAAGGATCGACAACACAATCCACTGTAGAGAGGTCTTCGACGGTGAGTTCATAGCTTAATCTCCTTCAGATCGTTTTGGAACACCTTTATGTTGTACTGCGCGACTGCATACTCGCGCGCAGACTCGGCCGACACGACAAGTGCCCGCGTTTTGCTTGTTCTCATATATTGACTCTCTTCCCCAATGGGTGTGGATCGGTTTTCTTGTTTTTCTGCCGAAAGGTTGATGCCACGATTGCCAGGGTCGTTCCGCACCGACGCCGGTAGTGCGTGAAAAGCAAAAGACCGGCAGCAGGCAAGCCTTGACGTATCTTTTTCACGTTCCATTGATAGCCGTTCAAGCGTATCGTCTTGTCGCCGAGGAATGCTTCCTTCGTTTCCCACACTTTGCCGCACAGCCCGCATGCTTTGAACGGAGGTTGTTCGTTCTTCAATCAATGATTCTTTCTATGGCGATTCGCAGTTCTCGAATGTCGACAGGTTTCCGGAATACGGCGGCGAACCCTTCCGCTTTCACCATCTCCTCGGTTTGTTCGTCAAGAAATCCGGAAATAATCACTGCCGGCACGGACGAACCGATTCTTCGTAATGCTTTGATAAATTCGATGCCGTTCATTCCCGGCAAGTTCAAGTCTGATAGGACAAGGTCGATAGGATGCCGAGAGACTGCTTCGAGAGCTTCCTCCGCCGTCCGAACATCCATCACGTTCCACCCAAAAGAGACAAGAAATCTCTTGAGTACACCTCGCAGCAATACATCGTCTTCTATAAAGAGAATCGTTTTCACAATAGATGAGACTTGGCAGATGAGACTTGGCGAAGGAAGAAACCGCCGGATCAAGTTCCCCCAAGTTGTTTTGTTCCTATCCTATTGGCAAACGATGAGTGACTTATGCCGCGCACAACTTCGACAACCTCATGGCGCTGCTTCTGCAAACAGTATGCCAACTTGATTTTAGTTGTTGAGTCGAGAGAAGAAGACTGGAACTGGCGAATGGCTCTGCTATTTCGAAGATTTAACTGGTTGGAAAAAAGATGAAGGACACAACAAGAAATCGAAGGATGGAGTTGTGGCCACTATTGGCCAGATGAACGAAAATAGGCGATGGGGAAACGAGCATTTGACCGCTACAGAAAGCCGCACACTTCAACAAAAATCTAACAGTTTGCTGAAAAAGTAGCAACAGGGATGGCACGGACCAATCCGTGCCTCAGATTTCGGTCAACGAATGGTCCTTGACCGCCTTGTAGTCAGTTTTCAGCAACCTGCTAGTGCCGTCAGGGAGAGGGGATATATTATCTGCTTCTCCTCTGTTAGGGGTGTGTCGTTTTTGGTTTCGGCATTGCTCGAACATCTCTCACTTTGACTCAAAGCACACCCCCCCCCGCCCGACTGACGGACACAATCGTCGGACGGGTCTGCGCCTTTCTTTCAGCGTACAGCGTGGAGAAGTGTGATTTTAGCACAGGGTCTTTGAGGAGTCGGCGATTGTATACGACGTCGCAGAGGGTCTCAAAGATTGTCCTGTAGAGGAGATCTGTCATGGGGAAGTCTGATTTCAGCGCAGGGTCTTTGGGGAGACGATGATTCTTTCCGTCGGAGGTTCGAGTCGTGCGGCGGGGACTCCGTTTCATAGAGAGCCTCTCATGAGTCTTGAAGGACATCGTGGACCATCTGTACGAATTGGGGGGGCTGGAACGGTTTCTGCAGAGAGCGGAGGTTCTCTTCCTCCAGCAAGGAGGTGATCACGCGGTCCGATGCATACCCCGTGCAAAAAAAGGCCTTCAACGATGGGTTGATTTTTTTCATTTCGATAAATGTCTGGCCTCCATCCATGCGCGGCATGACAAGGTCGAGAACGACCAGCACAATGTCCGCGTGACGCTGCTTGTAGATCTCCAGCGCTTCGAGGCCGTCACAGGCAGCGATGACCTGATATCCTTCTTCTTCAAGAAGCTCTTTCCCGAGTTCGCGCATCGGTTCCTCGTCGTCCACGAGGAGAACGAGCCGGCCATCGCCCTTCTTTTTCTCCTCGCCGGCAGGCTTTGCGGCGGCGTCCTCTATGGCCT
>Ga0315281_10000824_pt1 | contig 44737 bp, 45 predicted proteins | sample YL17G07_0_MG_FD_204540 | JGI IMG/M metagenome (GOLD analysis project Ga0315281, IMG submission 204540) | Sediment microbial communities from Yellowstone Lake, YNP, Wyoming, USA - YL17G07_0 | ecosystem: Environmental > Aquatic > Freshwater > Lake > Sediment | place: USA: Wyoming | collected...
AGGGAAAATGCGGTCCAAACCGCTGGTATGGGAAAGCGGAGAAAGCGTCTATCGCGGCATCGTTATTTCAGTGCCCTCCGGTGTCGCCGCTGCAAGCCCGCTCACCGTCGCGGTGGCGATGGACATTTCCCACCATCGCGAATTCATGATCGCATTTCGCAAGACCCTGTGGATCTTTGTTGCCTTCGGCATTCTTGTCACCGGCTTCCTGGGCTGGTTCGCCGCCCGGCGCGGCCTGGCTCCGGTGCGCAATATCGCCCAGGTGGCAAAAGGCATTTCGGCCACCCGCCTCGGCGACCGCCTGCCGCACGAGTCCGTGCCGGCAGAACTCGCCGACCTCGCCGCTTCGTTCAACGACATGCTCCACCGGCTGGAAGATTCCTTCCGTCGCCTGTCGGATTTCTCCTCCGACCTCGCGCATGAACTGCGCACGCCGGTCAGCAATCTGATGACCGAGACCCACGTTGCACTCTCCCGTTCCAGGTCGGCGGAGGAGTACCGCGAAATCCTTTATTCGAACCTCGAGGAGTACGAGCGGCTCGCCCGCATGATCGCGGACATGCTGTTTCTCGCCAAAGCGGACAACGGCCTGATCGTGCCGCACCGGGAGAACATCGATCTGGCGACGGAGGTCGATGAACTGATCGGGTTCTACGAGGCCCTCGCCGATGAACAGGGCGTTCGCGTGTCCCGGATCGGTACCGGCTCGATTTCAGGGGACCGGCTGATGTTACGGCGCGCGATCAGCAACCTGCTCTCCAACGCCATCCGCCACACTCCGCGCGGCGGCGCGATCAAGGCGGAGATTCGTGACCTGGGAAATGATGGCATCCGCATCGCCGTCGAGAATCCCTGCGAAGCCATACCGCCGGAGCACTTGCCCAGGCTGTTCGACCGCTTTTACCAGGTCGACTCGTGCCGCCAGCGCGGCGGCGAGGGCGCGGGCCTGGGCCTCGCCATCACCAAGTCGATCGTTGAGGCACATGGCGGTACGATCTCGGTCACCGCGGAACACGATACCGTGCGCTTCGAGATCTCGATGGGAATGACCAGCTAGAGCATTACGGGAGCCGCAGCGTTGCCAACCCTGCGGGAATTGCGTGCGTAGCAACTCCTAGAAATAAATTTGAATCCGAGCCCCATGCTCCAATGGCTCGTCGTTCCCGTTGCAGCACTGGTGATTCTGCGCGTCCGCGCCGGCGCGCCTCCTTGATCCCCGCACCGGAATCTCACTTCGGACGCGAATGGCCATGCGCGATGCGCAGCGTATCGATGAGTTCACTGTCATTCAGATCGCTCATGTCGTGATCGCCCATCTGCCGGAAGACCTCCTGGGCAGCGTGGCCGATGACTGCCTGTGCGCCGACCCCCTCGATGAAGGCGACGCCGTAACCGATGTCTTTGACCCGGCTTCGGCCGGAGAATTGAACCGGATTTTCGTGCGTACCGCGTGACATGTAGCCTGAATGCCGGACGACATGCGGGCTGCCGGTTGCTCCGATCGAGAATGCCTCCGCCGCTGCCGCGAGGTCGATCCCCGCCGCCTCGCAGGCGAACATGCCTTCGGCCAGCGCCGCGACATGGATCGCCCCCATGACGTTGTAAATGAGTTTGAATGCATTGCCGGTGCCGACCGGGCCGAAATGGGTGATCTTCTTGCTGATCGAGTCGAGCAGGGGGCGTACCGCCTCGACGTCCTGCGGATTGCCGCCGACAAAAACGTTGAGCTGCCCGGCCGCCGCAACGTCCGGGCGACCGGCCACCGGGCAATCCAGGAAGCGCAGATTTCTTGCAGCGGCAAGACGCGAGAGTTCAAGCACCCATGGGTTCGATAGCGTGGAACACTCGATTACGAAGGTACCCGGGTTCAGATTGGCGGCGAACACACCGTCAACGCCGACCCAGCACGCGCGCGAAGCCTCGTCATTGGTAAGCATCGAGAAAACCGCATCGAACCCGGTTGCCGCCTCGCGCGGCGTCCGGGCGAGCTTCGCTCCATCAGCCTCCAGCTGACGGGCTTTTTCCAGCGTCCGGTTGTAGACGGTCACCTCGTGTCCGCGGCGCAGGAAATTGCGGATCATCCCCTGACCCATGTTGCCCGCGCCGAGAAATGCGATTTTCGTCATGCGTATGTCCCCGGTTTCGCTAAGAACCCATTGCAAAAAGAAATGTCATTCTGAGGCCCCTTCGCTTCGCTCGAGGGCAGGCTCCGGCCGAAGAATCTTATCCTGCCAAAACTGGCACGGTAAGATCCTTCGCTTCGCTCAGGATGACGCTGGCGGTTGAATTCATTTTGCAACAGGTTCCAGGTGCCAAGTGGTAAAGCGCCCCTCAAACCTTGTTGCGATCCCGATTGACGGGCGGGCACGAGCGATCACTGCGTGATCGCCAGACCTTCCAGCGCCAGGCCAAAGGGCAGGAGCTCGTTGATCTCCCGGCGCAGCCGCTCGGTGAGCAGGATCCGCGCGTATCTGCGATTCAGCTCGGGCTGTTCGAGAATTCGCCGCGCCAGTTTCCAGGCCCGGGGCAGCAGTTTCTTCTTCGGCAGAACCTCGTTCACAAGGCCGACCTGCTTCGCCTCCTTCGCCTTGATGACCTGCCCGGTCAGCAGGAAATAGCGGCCCCGATTCAGCCCCATCACCATCGGGAACACCACGTGCACGCCGTCACCGGGAACCAGGCCGCCGACGTAATGCGCCGAATCCTGAAAGGACGCCGTGTCGGCCGCGAGCACGATGTCGCACATGATCGGCAACTCGGCATGGCGCGCGGCCGGGCCGTTGACCGCGCTGATCATCGGCACATCGATCGCCAGCAGGTTGGTCAGCAGGCCTTTGGACTCCCAGCCTAGCTCCCCCCACTCGCCGGGGGTCATCTTGTGCAGCGCCTTGTTGGCCTTTGGATCGGCGACCGGGCCGGAGAATTCGTCGCCGGTTCCGGTCAGGATCACGACCTTGTTCCCGCGGTCGCGGCCGATATTCAGAAACGCTTCCTCGAGTTCGGCATGGGGCTGTCGGCCCCAGCGCAGCGGACCGCCATCGGTGTGGAGCGTGATCTCCAGGATGCCATCCTCGCGTCGCATCCGGATGTTCTTGTACTTGTTTGCGTAAGCCTTGAACTTGGTTCTGAGGTTTTCGATCTTCACTCGATCACTCCATCACTCCATGATTGGGATAGTGTGTGCCGGGCAGCTCAGCCACGCTGGGCCTTCGACTGGCGGATGCCCTCCAGCGTGTCGAAGAAAGTCACGGGCGGATAGGCCGCCGGATCGGTGATGACGTCGATGACGCACGACTCGCCGAAGGCGAGAGCCTGCCGAAGCGCCGGCAGATAATCGTCGGCTTTCTTCACCCTTATTCCATGCACGCCACAGGCACGAGCGATCGCCGCATGGTCGACCGGCTCGAAGTAACACGCCGTGGTATGCGCCCCGAACTTCACGTCTTCGGCGTCCTTCTGATAGGCGAGGACGCCGTTGTTGAGCACGGTGACGACAACCGGCGTCTTCATGCGGTGCGCCGTCTCGAGTTCCGACCAGACATGGGCGAAGCCGCCGTCGCCCACTACGCACAGGACGGGACTGTCTGGCCGTGCCACCTTTGCGCCGATGGCAAGCGGCAAACCCCAGCCGAGGCCCGCAAGACCGCGCGGCGTAATGAAGCGCATGCCCGAGACCAGCGCGCGCAGATAGCAGACGACCCACAGGGTCGCATAGGACGCATCGCAGACGATGATGGTATCCGGCGTCAGCACCGTTTGCATGTCGGCCATCAGCCGCTCGGGCCGCACGGGGGTACCGCTCGCCCGCAAAACCGGAGCGATATCCTGCGCATGTTTTGCGCGGGCTTCGGCGATGCGTTGCTCGAGCTCCGGCATGGGCTTGCGCCGGCCAACGAGCTTCTCAACCAGCGCCGCGAGGGTGAGCTTGGCGTCGCCGGCAAGGCGCAGCGCCTCGTAATTACGACCGATCTCGCCGCTGTCAACGTCGATGTGGATATAGCGGGCGCCTTCCGGATAGAGTGACCAGGAATCCGTGCCGTTCTGGTTGGTGCGCGTTCCGACCAGGAGCACAACGTCGGCTTCCTCTACGATCGGGCGCATATAGCGCGTCGGCGACAGGCGTCCCATGGCGTAGCCCGTGACGCCGAGCGACAGCGGATGGTGCTCGTCGACCGCGCCTTTGCCCATGACGGTGGTCGTCACCGCCAGATGCGCTTTGGCCTGCAATTCGGCCAGTTCCGCGCAAGCTCCGGAAAGATGTACGCCACCGCCCGCGATAATCAGCGGGCGCTTCGCCGAAGCGAGCATACCGGCCGCCTCCTCGATGCGGCTTGGGTCAGCAAGCACCCGGTCCAGCGGAAACGCGCCGAGACTGACCTTGCGCCGCGGCGGCGATTGCACCTCCTGGAGGAGAAGGTCGGCAGGCAGCAACAACGCGACGGGACCCGGCCTGCCGCTGGTCGCGATCACGAAGGCCATGTCGACATAATCGACAATGCGCTCCGCTTCGGTCACCCTGCGTACCCATTTGGTGCATGGCGTGAATAGCCCGATGTGGTCGTATTCCTGGAAGGCGTTGCGATCCGTTTGCATGCGGTGCACGTCCTGGACCAGGGCAACGACGGGAATGGAAGATTTCAGCGTTTCCGCGAGCCCGGGGACGAGAAGCGTGGCGGCAGGGCCGTTCTGAGCCATGACCACCGCTACCCGGCCGGAAACGCGCGCGCATCCGTCGGCCATGGCAGCCCCGGCGTTCTCAGTCCGATAAGCAAATTGAACGATCTTCCGTTCCTCGACCGCCAGCACGACCGCTGACGGGAGGCTTTGTGAAAAGATCTGTCGTATGCCATGGCGCATCAGGGAATCGGCGATGAGCTGCGCGACCGTTGTTTTTTTACTCATGCTGCATCCCTCTCAATTGTGGTTGCGCGCCGGAGCACGTGGTGTCAGAGATCCCGCCTTTTCAGTTGCCCTTCACGCCCGCCGCGCGCATCACACCCCCCACCGTGACCAGTTGCTCGCGCATGTAGGCATCGAACTGCTCCGGGCTCATCGGCATCGGTTCGGCGCCGAGGTTGCCAAGCCGCTGGCGCACCTCCGGCACCAGCAGCGTGCGTGCGACTTCGTCGTGGAGCCTGGAGACGATGGCCCGCGGCGTCTGCGATGGCGCAAGCATGCCGATCCAGAAATTGAATTCGGCACCGGGCACGCCGACTTCGGCCATCGTCGGCACGTCGGGCAGGCTCACCGAGCGCCTCGGGCTGCTCACCGCGAGCCCGAGCAGTCGGCCGTCCCGGATCGCGGGCACCGCCGAAGTGATCCCCAGGAGCGCGAATTGGGTCCGGCCCGCGACAGTCTCCGTGACCATCTCGGGCGCGCCCTTCAACGGCACGTGCACGGCATTGATGCCGGTGGCGGCGCGGAACTTCTCGGCGCTGACGTGCGAGGCGCTGCCGACGCCTGCGGATGTGAAATTCAGCGCGCCCGGCTTCGATTTCGCGAGCGCGATCAGTTCCGGCACCGATTTCACGCCCAGCGCAGCGGGCACGATCAACACGCTCGGAAGGCTTGCGAGCGGAATCACGCCGCTCAGGTCCTTTGCCGAGTCGTAGGGCAGGTTGTCGTAGATGGCTGGGTTGATCGCGTGCCCGGCGGAGACCACTGCCAGCGTATAGCCGTCGGGAGCGGCCTTCGCGACCACCGCCGTGCCTATGGTGCCGCCGGCACCGGGGCGGTTCTCCACGATCACCGTCTGCCCGAGGGCCGCGCCAAGCCTGTCGCTCACGCTGCGCGCGATGATGTCGGTGGCGCTGCCGGGCGTGAACGGAACAATCACTCTGATCGAGCGGATCGGGTAAGCCGCGCCCGCGCCGGGACCCGCGCCGGAAGAGGCGCCCTGTCCCTGTGCAAGCCCCTGTGCCGCAAACCCGAGCAGCGATACCGCTGCCGCCCACACCCCTACGCGCCGAATGGCCATGCCACCGCCTCCTCTTCTTCAACGTACGATTGGATTGCCACGGGAACCGCTGCGCCCTTTTTCCGATTCTTCGCCGATTCTTCGCCGATTCTTCGCCGATTCTTCGATATGGGCTGTTGCGGTATCTTACCCCGCCTCTTACCCGCCTGGGCCGGCGCCCGCCGCATGCCTCCGGATCGCTCGACCGTCGCCGATTCGAATCCCGTTGCGCCTACCCAATGATGCGCATACACTATGCGCATCACCTTGCACGCCATACGCCCATGCTCACCCGGACGATCACGCCGCGCCGCCGCAAGAAGGCCACCAACCTGAGCGCCGATGAAAACCTGCTCGACCAGGCGAGGCGCCTCAAGCTGAACCTGTCGCAGGTGTTCGAAGCCGGCCTGACCGAAGCCATCCGCCAGCGCCAGCGCGAAGAGTGGCTGAGGAAAAACCGCGCCGCGCTCGAGGCCTACAACGAGCACGTGGAAAAAGACGGCGTGTTCAGCGATGGGCTGCGCTCGTTCTGATGGCGCAGTTCGACGTCTACCGCAACGCCAACCCAGCCAGCCGCGCGCGCATCCCCTATCTGCTCGACATCCAGTCGGACCTGCTCGATCCCCTGGCAACGCGGGTCGTCGTGCCGCTGTGCAAGCCCGAAGTGCTCAAAGGCAAGCTGGCCGAGCGGTTCAATCCGGTGTTCGAGGTCAAAGGCCGCAAGATGACCATGCTCACTCCCGAACTCGCGGGGGTGTCCAGAAAAATACTCGGTGAGCGAGTCGGCAACCTTTCGGGCGAGCGCCGTTCGATCATCGCCGCGCTGGACTTGCTGATTACCGGAATCTGACGGCGCTCCCCGCTCAGAGCTTGTACCCGATCTGCCGCAGCACTGATGCCGGGCACCAAAATCTTCAGGTGTCTTCGTTCAGCCGCGCGAGGGCGCGCAGACGTTGCAGCACGACCGGCGTTCGGTCCGCCGGACTGCCCTCGATCACCAGGCCTGGAAGGGCGTTCAGGAAACCTTCATCCTCCAGCAGCCGTCCGATAACACCGGCGACGTAGGCGCGAAGCTCGGGTGTCGCCTGCATTATTTCTTCGACAAGTTCCGGTCGCCCGTCCACCACCGAGAGCACGTCCTCGAGGTCGTGGCTGACGAGGTAATCACCTTGGCCACGGTCGAGAAACGCCTCCAGTTTGGTCGCGATGAAGTAGTCCGATTTCACGAGGCGTATCGTTACGCCCTCCGTGAGCTTCGTGACCACCGCGGTTGTCAGAGCAGGCTCGTACCAGCGGTTCGAAAAGCCAAGAACGGTGGGGTCGGTCGGCATCACGTCGAGTTTCATGCTGGCGAATGTCCAGCGGTAAGGGGGTTCTCCCTCGGCGGGGGTCTGCGAAAAACCCTTTGATCGCAGGGCTTCGCCCAGCCGGTGATAGTCCCGCAGCGACACGATGGCGACAATCGCATCCACGTCCTGGGTCGCACGCACCGGTGCGGCGGCCGCGTCGGTCAGCAACAATCCGGTTGCGCAACCGCCGACGAAAACCATTTGCTCCCGCAACTCGCCGAGCGCCTCCGCGATGCGCGTGAGCAACTCGATGTTCGGATTGGCCATCAGCCTTCCGAGGCGCGAAGCCGCGACTCGAGTTCTTTCGCTGCCAGGTTGCGCTCGCGTGCGCGCCCGTCGCGAAGCGCATCCACGAGAGCGAGCAACTCGTAAAGAGCCGGGTCCCGCATGGCCGCCTCGGGAACAGTCCGGTAAAGCGGCGAAAGCGCGACTCCGCGCATCGTGCCTTGGGCATGGGGCCATACAGGAGGAGGGTCGCTCGATGGAACAATCACCTTGTTCAGTGGAGGCGCCGCGTAGCCGGTTGGAACCCCCCGTGTGAGTCCGCCGCGCTTCGGCGGATAGGCGTACTTGACGCCGTGAACCAGGAACTCGAGAAGCGCCGCGCGCGCGGGCCGGCCGGTTGCGGCCTTGGCGTCAGTCATGAGACCGGCGGCCACAGCGCGGCGTACACCCGCATGCACCTCGGACTGGCTGATCGAGAGCTCGACCGCCAGCCGCTGGTAGGTCCATGCGACCGGGCCGATGGCCACCAGCTTGAGCAGGACAACAACATCCTGAGGTTTTAGAATCATGTACTTATGCTATTCGCGAATCGCGAATAGTGCAAGCCCTAACCCCCTCAGAGCTTGTACCCGATCTGCCGCAGCAGGTTCATACGCCAGGCGACGTCGGCCTCGACCTCCACCCCCTTAGGAAATGGAGAAATAGGGGACAGACCACGGTTTCAGGACATCGCGGAAACCGTGGTCTGTCCCCTATTTCTCGTCCCGCACGAAATGCAGCCGGATAAGCTTGGGCAGAGCACCCTCGTCGAAGAATAAATGGGGACAGACTGAGCTGACCCCGTTTTCCCTGCCCCTCCGGCATGGAGCTCGAGGAGCGCTGCGTAGTCGCGCCAGGTGAGCGCGCGCGAGTTGGCCAGGCGCGCAAAATCGGATCAAACTGGCGGGCAATCCAACAGCTGATCGAGCGGAGGCCCGATGAATCACTCGCAGACGGTGCAGATCAGGCGCAGGAAGCAACGAGCCGTGAAGGACCGGGCAGCGGCGGCCAGGCAAGCGAAGAAGCAGAAGAAACAGGGCGCGAAGACAGCCGGCGCAAGCTGACTCCCCTCCCGCGCCCTCGCCGGAATGGCCGCGCGGAAGATCCGCACCTTGAGCCTCGAGGAGGCGATCAAGAAGCACGGCGACCCCAACGTGGTGTTCGTCGATCTGCGCGACGTGCGCGAGCTGGAGCGCGAGGGCATGATCCCGGGCGCCTTCCATGCGCCGCGCGGCATGCTGGAGTTCTGGGTCGACCCCGCGAGCCCCTACTACAAGGACGTGTTCGGCAGCGGCAAGGAGTTCGTTTTCTACTGCGCGGCAGCCTGGCGCTCGGTGCTCGCCACGGCCGCGGTGCAGGACATGGGGCTGGAGCCCGTGGCGCACATCGAGGGCGGATTCAGCGCCTGGAAGCAGGCCGGCGCCCCGGTGGCGGAGCGACCGCACAAGCCAGCGCACTGAAAAATGGGGTCAGACCCCGTTTTCCGTGAGGGATGATTGTTGAACTTTGTTTTTGCAAAAGCCATAACTGGCGCGGCTTAGCGGCCGATCGGGTTGTCAAATTAAGCAATTACGAGGCGGGCAGACCGCATTGCCTGGCTCACCGGCTGCGCCTGAACGGGCGCTTGCCGTTCTGCTTTTCCCACAGCCAGTATTCCAGGACCATCTGCGTGAACGGCTTGTCCAGCCCGCCATCCAGCCGGCTCCAGAGTTGGTGCGCCTGCAAGCTCTCGCCCGACGGCTGTCCCAGCGCGCGCGGGTGCAGGCCGCCGAACATCCTGCGCACGTCGTTGCTGGGGAAATAGGGGAAATAGGGGACAGACCACGGTTTCAGGACATCGCGGAAACCGTGGTCTGTCCCCTATTTCCCGGCGCGCGCGGCGCGGCGGAGCGCACGGCCGACCCCGGCCGCAAATTCTTTCGACGGCCGCGCACCGCCGTTTCGCTTCACGGTCCCTGCTCCAGCAATCGGGGAACTTCCCCGGAGTGATCGTCAACGATCACCGACATCTTCGGTGAAGGCGCTGTTCACCTCAGCTCCCAGAGCGCGCGCAGCGGCAGGGCATGCATCCCGTCGCCGAAGCTCGCGCTGGTCTCGCCGTCATAGAGCACCACGCCACCGGCAAAGCGCCTGCCCGCGGCCGCCTTGAGCTTGCGCAAGCCACGAAAGTCTGCCGCGGTCACTGTCGCCGCCGCCTTGACCTCCACGCCCGCCAGCGCGCGCGCACCGCGCTCGATGACGATGTCCACCTCCGCACCGTCCTTGTCGCGGTAGTGAAAGAACGCCAGCGGCTCGTCATGCCAGCCCGCCTGCCGCCGCAGCTCCTGGAACACGAACGTCTCGAGGAGCTGGCCCAGCAGGGGCCGGTCGGCCGCGAGCGCGGCGGCATCCACGCCGAGCAACGCACAGGCGAGCCCGGTATCACCGAGGTGCAGCTTCGGCGTCTTGATGAGCCGGCTCAGGCGGTTGCTGTGCCAGGGCGGAAGCGTCTCGACCAGGAACACCCGCTCGAGCAGCGTGACGTAATCGCGAATCGTCGGCCGGCTGAGGTGGAACGGCCCGGCCAGATCAGCCACGTTCAGCAGCCGCGCTGTCTGCGCCGCCGCCAGCGCGAGCAGCCGCGGCAGCGCATCGAGCGAGCTGATGCGCGCCAGATCGCGCACGTCGCGCTGGACCAGCGCGTCGAGATAATCGCGGTACCAGGCTGCGCGCCGCCGCCCGGCCGGCCGCGCCAGCGCCGCCGGATATCCGCCCGCAGCGATCCGTTCGGCGAGCTGGCCGGCCAGCCGCTCGGACTGCCGGGTCTTGAATCCGCCGTCGAACAGGGTATCGAGAAAGCCCGGTGCACGCCGCGCCAACTCACACTGCGCCAGCGGGTGCAGCCGCAGGATCTGCATGCGACCCGCCAGCGAGTCCGCAAGCTTCGGCACCAGCAGCACGTTGGCCGAACCGGTCAGCATGAAGCGGCCCGCCACGCGCTTGCGGTCGACCGCCATCTTCAACGCGGCGAAGAGTGCCGGAACCCGCTGCACCTCGTCGAGAATCGCCCGCTCCGGCAGATCAGCCACGAAGCCCGCCGGGTCGGCTTGCGCGGCGCCGCGCGCGACGTCGTCATCGAAGCTGACGTAGGCGTAGCGCATGCGCTTGCCCACCACCTGCGCGAGCGTCGTCTTGCCGCACTGGCGCGGGCCGTGGATCAGCACCACCGGCGAATCGGCCAGCGCCTCGGTCAGGCGCGGCTCGGCGTAGCGTGGGTAAAGGGCGGTCTCAGGCACCGGCTGATTGTAAGCCTTGGGTTCGGCCAAACGCAAGGTTATAGCTCGGCCAAACGAAAGGTTATGGTCCGACTCAACGAAAGGATCGAAGTCGGCTGTGGGAAAACTGGGTCAGACCCCGCCGGCTCTCAGTTCCGCGACGATCAGCCAGCGGTCGGCGGCGATGAACTCCTTAAGGTCGACCTCACAGTGAATACGAGAGGCTCCCTACCAAGATCTGAAGCAACGCGGCCTGACGCTACGCGTAGGCGTTGCGGTCGCAGGGCCCACCGGCGAGCGCCGCTCAGAGCTTGTACCCGATCTGCCGCAGCAATTCTTCGCGCTCGATCTTCAGGTGGGCAGCAATGTCGCTGAGAAGGCTCGACAGGGTCCCGACTTTCAGCGGGTCATGGCCGGAATGGTCACGTGGTGCCGGGTGGGCGAATCGACGCTGAGCCGGATGTGGCTGCCGGTCTGGCGGGTGATCCTGTAGCCTGCCTTTGCGAGCGCCTGGGCAAGGTCGGTGCCCGAGAGATCGCGCGGCAGCTTCACGCGGCGATGACTTCGTCCCGAACGAAATGCAGCCGGATGAGCTTGGGCAGAGCACCCTCGTCGAAATGGCAGCGCACCGCGTCGCGCACCTGCCCGTGCAGCTCCGGCATTGTCGCCGCCTGGGTGAAGATGGATTCGCCTACCGCGCGCGCGGTGAATCCTCCCTCAGGGGCCTCCTCGACTACGAAAATAATCTCACTTATAAGACCCATTCTAGCGCACCCGCAACCCGATGGGCCGTCGCCTCGTTACGACACTCACAGCTTGTACCCGATCTGGCGCAGCAGGTTCTTGCGCCAGGCGACGTCGGCCTCGGCCTCCACGCCCTTGGGCGATGCGCCGTCCACCACGCCCAGGATCCCGCGCCCCTGATCGGTCTGCGCGATCACCACTTCGGTGGGATTGGCCGTGGCGCAGAAAATGCGGCACACCTCCGGCACCATCTTCAGCGCGTTCAGCACGTTCAGCGGGAAAAACCCGTCGCCGAGGAACACGATGAACGTGTGCCCCGCGCCGAGTGCGAGCGCGTTCTTCTTCGCCAGCTCCACCAGGGAAGCGTCGGTGCCCGAGCAGCGCACCAGGCACGCGCCCGAGGCCTCGCAGAACGCCAGGCCGAACTTGATGCCCGGCACCGCGCCCACGAGCGCCTCGTGCACGTCTTCCACCGTCTTGATGAAGTGCGTCTGCCCGAGAATGAAGTTGGTGGTTGCTGGCTTGTCGATACTGACGGTGAGAAGTTGCATGAGTTGTTCCCACTTCGCACGCTTGGATGGGCCAGTCTAGCGCGCGCCGGCGCGGCCGTGGCGAATCTGTCCTCGAAGCCGCGCAGAGTGCGCCTGCCCCCGCTGCGAACAACCCGCATAATGATCACCCCGATCAAAGTGCGCAGTGGCGCTACAAGGACACGGCGACCGTGAACGATGATTCCAAGGAACTGGTGCATACCCGGCAGATCACCTGCCGCGGCTACCGACGCAGGGACGGCCTGTGGCAGATCGAGGCGAGCGTCTCCGACGAGAAGGGGCAGGCCGTCCCGTTCCGCTCGCGGCCGGACGTGTCCCCCGGTGAGCGCATTCATCATTTTTCACTCAGCGTGGTGATCGACGACGACTACACCATCCGCGACGCCCGGGCGACAACCCTGGCCGCGCCCTGGCCGATATGCACTGACGTCGCAACCGACTACCGCAAGCTGATCGGCCTGCGCATCGGCCCCGGGTTCAAGCGCGCCGTGCATGAGGTGCTCGGCGGACCGCTCGGCTGCACGCACCTCACCGACCTGCTCGGCCAGGTCGCCAACACCTACATGCAGTCGTCCTTTCCGGACCGCTTGGCGCGGCCGCGGTATACCCGGGCCCGCGCGAGCGCCGCGTCGAATGCGCCGAAGATCCGCTGCGTGGCTGCCTCCCCCGCGGCCCCGGGCATGGCGGCCACCTCCAGCCGCAGCATGGTTTCGCTGTGCCAGTTGGATTCGTAGGCATACACCGCGGCAAAGCGGCCCTCGCCCTCGCCGCCCATCCACAGGCCGTTCCGGAGGCAGCGGATTCTTTCCCCCATGGCCCCCGGGCCCAGGTCCACTTCCTCGAAGTGCGCCGGGGCGACGCGCACCGGTTCGTCGTCATCGACCAGCAGGCCCGAGAAGGTGCCCGATCCGTCGCCGCGGAAATACAGGCCCGTATAGCGCCCGGGGCCGACCTCTTCGGTGAGCGCGGCCAGCGCGCCGCCCAGCTCCACCTTGAGGCGGTCGGAAAAGTAGCGGCTGGTGGTGACGAGCTTCTTCGGCGCGAATGGCGCGAAGTGCCGCGTGATGAGCTCGTGGGCGAATGTGCCTTCCGTGGCGGACGCGGTTCGTTTGGCCATGCGAGTCTCCGATGGGTGGTGCGGCAGTGTAGGCAGCGCGGTGGCTCAGGGGGAGAGCCTGTGGCGCCGGGGAGCCCGAGTCGGGATCAGGGCAGAAAACCGATGCTGCGTTTTGGGCGAGACTTCCGGGTCTCGTCTTCGGCGATCAGCCGCTTGATGGCGTCGAACACGCTGGCGAACTGCTCGTCGTAGCGGCTCTCCAGCGCCTCGATCTTTCTTGCCAGATCGCGGTTGGAATCCATGAGGCGCCGCAACTGCACGAAGGTGCGCATGATGGCGATGTTGACTTCCACGGCCCGCGGCGAGCGCAGCACGCTGGAGAGCATGGCGACGCCCTGCTCGGTAAAGGCATACGGTAAAGCGCCGATATTGCGACGCCATGCGGTCACAATTTGGGGATGGGTAAAGAAATTCTGTTGATCTGGTGCCCGTTGCACTTGATTTGAGACCGCATGCGGATGAAGGCGGTCGCCCAGAGCAGCACAGCCGCGGGGTTCGAACCCGCTCGGCTGCTGCGGAACATCTCCCGAAGAAGGCGGCCCATGGATTCCATGGAATTGGTGGTGTGCGGCAAGCCCAGATGCGGGTGTGCGAGATACGACCGGTAGTACGGCAAGCCTTTCAAGAACTCACGGACTGTCGTTTGGATACGCTGGGTTCCGCAGTCACCCTGGGATAAGCGCCTGAGGCGCTGGAGGATCTTGGTCAAGCGATCGCCAGCAGGTAGTCCCAGTGCGCTGCGTATCAGCCGGTGAATCTCCTCGCGCACGGAGCCGCCGCGAAGCGTGTAGCGCATACCACGGCGCTGGGCATGGAGCTTCAACAGCAAATGGAAATGACACAGCTGCAGCACCCACCCATGTTGAGAAGCAAGCTTCCGCATTCCAGGCAGGTTATCCACGACCATCCCGCGAATTCGGCGCATGGCCTGCGGCGGGATAGCCGCCGTGACCTTCTGCCAGCGAGTAGCGCCTTCCTTGCCTTGCAACAGCACGGGATCCAGGAAGGTCGCGCAGTCGCCGTTGCACGGCTTGAGGGCCGTCAAGTAAAGGACCCAGGGCGCGTCGTCGAACTGGAACCATAGACCGTCGGCAAGAAGCACCAGGGGTCCGCGGGGAATCTTCTGTGGAGCAGGCCGGGAAACAAACCGCAGCATTGCCTGGCGAAATCGATACCGATACGCCGGCAGCTGCACTCCTGGCCGTTTGGAGAAGAGTTGTGAAAGCGTGAAGCCTTTTACCAGTACGCGATCCAGCAAGGTCGCTGTCGTCCGATGCGTTGGCCGCCCCCGCTTTCTCGGGCGCACAGTCCAGGTGTGGTGGCATTGCACACACTGGCGGCGCCGCGGACCAAACCGTCGAACTGGGGCGCCACAACAGGGGGATTTCGCATGTTTGGAGTTCATGCATGCGAAGTACCTCAACCCCCAGTTTACTGCCCGAGGGGAAACCGGCCTTTGCGACGCAGAACATCAACAGAATTTCTTTACCCATCCCCAATTTGTGACCTTGAAGCGTTCCATTCCCCGGTCGTAAGCTGGAACATGAAATCATCGGGGAACCGGTCCAGATTTCTCTTGACCGCCTGGTTAAGAACCTTGGTGCCGACTCCATAAAGTGCGGCGAGGTCTGCATCCAGCAGCACTTTCTCGCCGCGGATCGCTCGGACAAGGGGTGCGACGTTTTCCGGCTTAGTGGTCATTGAGGACATCAGACGTTCTCTACGACTTGCACTTCAGACATTAGCGCGGGAGTTACGGGAGTAGTTGACACGACAACCGGCTCACGCGGAGGGCCGGAGCTATGAACGTGCGCGTGAGGCTGCCGCTCAGGTCCTGGACAGCGCCCACAGGGCCAGCGCTACGAGCAGCGGCACGTATTCGATCAGGTCCTGAAGTTCGTTTCCCATAATCCGATTCCTAATGCCTGCGGATGCGGCGGATGCGGTGGCCGACGGTGCACACTTTGCCGTCCGTACCGATGACGGCGTAGGCGGCGAGGCCTTTGCCCAGGCGCCGGATCGCCTCCTCCCCTTGCTCTTCGGCGAGGCGCCGCCGCGCGGCGCGGTCGAAGAACACGATTTCCGCGCCGTGGTGGTCGTGCACCGCGCGCCCGTAATCGAGCAGGTCCTCGAGCGCTTCGGCGCCGATGCCGCGCTGCTGCATGCGCACCTGCGCGTGCCGCGTGAGCCTCGCAGTGTCCATGGGTGTGTCCATGCCTCGCAGTGTAGGCAGGGCAGTGGCTCAGGGCGTGAGCCTGTGGCGCTGCCGGTGGCGGGCCGGCCACGCGGCGCGGCCGATGCAGGGATCTAGCGGTAGTTCCTGAGCGCCGCGGCGAGCGCCTCTTTGACGCCGGTTCGCAGCTTCTCCGGGGCCAGTACTTCCACGTCCGCCCCGTGGCGCAGGATGTCCATCACCAGTTCCTGGTCGCTGCTGTAGGGAATCTCCAGCACGTAGGAGCCGTCGGCCCCGGTGCGCGATCTCTGCTTCGGGTGCCATTCTTCGGAGGCCACCCAGCGCGCCGCGGTGGCGGAGAACCTGAGCCTCGCCCACTCGGTGCGCTTACCGGAGTAGATGCCGTAGCCGCTCGCCAGATGCTCGTCGAGTTCCGTTTCGGAGACGTTCTTCGCGCGCGCATCTCGCAGCTCGGCCTTGCGGATGCCGTCGATGGAAAAGCTGCGCAGGCCGTTGCGCAGATGGCACCAGGCGTCGAGGTACCAGTTAGCGCGGTAGAACACGAGGCGCTGCGGCGACAGCTCGCGCCCGGTGGTCTCGTCTTTGGAGCGCGCCCAGTAGGTGACCGCAAGGCGCCGACGCTTGAGCGTGGCCGTGGCCGCGAGCTCGAAGAATTGCAGCTTCACGGGCCGCGCGGCGATGCGGATGATGCGGATGCGCCGCTCGATCTCCCCGGGCGAGTGATCATCGCCCGAGAGCAGCGTGCGCAGCCGCGCCAGCAGCGGCTGCACGTGCGGGGTGAGCAGCCCGGGCTCAAGACCTGAAAGCAGGTGCTGCATGGTGAGCAGCGCGTGGATCTCGGACGCGTTGAACCACAGGCCTGGGAGTTCGTGCTTCTTCGCGCCCCGCGCGGAGTCTACGTAGCGGTAGCCGCCGGCCTCACGGTCCCATTCGATGGGGGCGTTCAGCCGGCTGCGCAGGTATTCGATGTCGCGCTTGAAGGTGGCGAGCGAGACTTCCAGGTCTTCGAGAAACACCTTCACCGGCACCACACGGCGCTCGGCGAGCAGGTGTTCGATCTTGTAGAAGCGCTCGGTGCGGTCCATGATTGGTTCAATGATTATGGGGCACGGCGTGCCGTCGTGGTGGGCGAAAGTCGCAAGGGTCGGCGAACCGGGACGCTTCGGATCGGCGGCTCCGCTCCCGATCCTGATGCCACGCCGTGCTAGGATTCATCGATCGCCACAATGCTCCCGGGTGATGCCACCATGCGAAATATTCTGTCAGTCGTTTTCCTGCTCTGCGCCCTGGACGCCCAGGCCGCCTCGAAAGCCGAAATCGATGCGGAGACAAAAGAGGCGGTGCAGAATTTCTACAAACACACGGCCGCCGGCCACGAGCTGGCGAAGAAGGCGGCCGGCATGCTGGTGTTCCCGAACGTGATCAAGGCGGGGATCGGCATCGGGGGCGAGTACGGCGAGGGTGCCCTGGTCCTGAAGGGCAAGACCGCCGGCTATTACAGCATCGCCGCCGCCTCGATCGGATTCCAGCTCGGGGCGCAGGCACGCAGCCAGATCGTGCTGTTCATGAACGACAAGGTGCTCGGCGGGTTCCGCAACAGCCAGGGATGGAAGGCCGGGGTCGACGGCAGCGTCGCGCTCGCCACTCTGGGCGCAGGCGGCTCGATCGACAGCGAAACCGCCAAGAAACCGATCATCGGCTTCATATTTTCCAACAAGGGTCTGATGTACAACCTGACCTTCGAGGGCTCGAAGATCACCAGGATCAAGCGGTAAGCGCCCGGATAAGCAGGGGCGTGACGGGAGAGCGTACGCTTGGCGCCGGCACTTCCGGGGGACTTTCCTGACGCGCCGCTAATCGTAGTGCAAGCGGCACTGAGCGATGTACACGATGCCCGCTTCGACGCGATACACCAGCCGGTGTTCGGCGGTGATGCGCCGTGACCAGTACCCGGTCCACTCGTGACGCAGCGCCTCGGGCTTGCCGATGCCGGAGAACGGGTGAGCCTTGATATCGGCGATCAGCTTGTCGATGCGCCCGAGGACGCGGCGATTACGCCTTTGCCAGTGCGCGGTCCTGCTGCGCCTGCGAGGTCCAGAAGACCTGGAGTTCAGGCGGCCCGGCGCTTCCGCCTGGCAATCTCCGCCTCGATTTCGGCGTGGGCTTCGCGCAGGCGCCGCACGTTGGCCTTCGAGCCTGTCAGATGAACGGTTTCGCGGTGCGAGCGCACGAACTGAGCCAACGCATCTTCGGCAAGCGATGACAGGTCCTGATTCGATTCGGCGGCGATCTTGCCCAGCTGCCGGGCGAGCGCAGGACGCAGGCGTACGGTGGTGTTCATGCGCAAGATTCTACCATCGCTCGCGGCCATCCACGAAACGCTGCGCTCGCCCCTGCCTCACTCCACCGTCACCGACTTGGCAAGGTTGCGCGGCTTGTCCACGTCGTTGCCGCGCTCGAGCGCCGCGTGATAGGCGAGCAACTGCAGCGGGATGGTGTGCAGGATCGGGGAGAGCAGCCCGGCGTGGTCGGGCATGCGGATGACATGGATGCCCTCGCCGTCGGTCATCCTGGTGTCCTGGTCGGCGAGCACGTGCAGCTCGCCGCCGCGGGCGCGCACTTCCTGCAGGTTGGACTTGAGCTTCTCGAAGAGGGCGTCCTTGGGCGCGATCGCGATCACCGGCATGTGCCTGTCCACGAGCGCGAGCGGCCCGTGCTTCAGCTCGCCCGCCGCGTAGGCCTCGGCGTGGATGTAGGAGATCTCCTTCAGCTTCAGCGCCCCCTCCATCGCGATCGGGTAGTGGATGCCGCGGCCGAGGAACAGCGCATGCTCCTGCCGCGAGAACTTGTCGGCCCAGATTTTCACCTGCGACTCCAAGTGCAGCACGTTCTGCAGCGCCGTCGGCAAATGCCGCAGCGCCTTCAGCAACGCTTCCTCGCGCTCGCGCGGGAGCCGGCCGCGCAGCTTGGCCAGCGTCATGGTGAGCAGCACCAGCGCCGCGAGCTGGGTGGTGAACGCCTTGGTCGAGGCCACCCCGATTTCCGGGCCCGCCCGGGTGAGAAAGCGCAGATCCGAGGCGCGCAGCAGCGACGATTCTGGAACGTTGCAGATCGACAGCGAATAACGGTGCCCCAGCCCCCTGGCGTACTGCAGCGCGGCGAGCGTGTCGGCGGTCTCCCCCGACTGGGAAATCGTGACCACCAGCGCCTTCGGATTGGGCACCGAGTCGCGGTAGCGGTATTCGCTGGCGATCTCGACCGAGCAGGGAATGCCGGCGAAACCCTCCAGCCAGTAGCGGGCCACCATGCCGGCGTGATAGCTGGTGCCGCAGGCGAGGATCAGCACCGCGTCCGTGTCGCGCAGCACGCGCTCCGCCTCGGCGCCAAACAGCTGCGGGGAGACCGACTGCGCATTGGTCACCATCTCCAGCGTGTTGGCGACCGCCATCGGCTGCTCGTGGATTTCCTTTTCCATGTAGTACCGGTAGGGGCCCAGTTCGGCGGCAGCCGCGGTGAGCTGCGACACGTGCACCGGCCGGTGCATCGCCCGTCCCTTGGCATCGGTGATGGTGACTCCCGAGAGCGCGATTTCGGCGCAGTCGCCGTCCTCCAGATAGACGATGCGCTGCGTGACCTGCACCAGCGCCGAAGCATCCGAGGCGGCGAAGTTCTCGCCGTTGCCGATCCCGAGCAGCAGCGGCGCGCCATGCCGCGCGACCACGAAGCTCGTGAGATGGTTTTCGCTGACCACCGCGATCGCGTAGGCGCCGACCAGCTCGGCCACGCTCCTGCGCACGGCATCGAACAGGCCCGCGCCCCCCACGCCCGATTGCAGGTTCGAGTGCACCAGGTGGGCGATGACCTCGGTGTCGGTGTCCGAGACGAATTCGTAGCCCTGGGCGCCGAGCCGCGCGCGGATCTCCTCGTGGTTCTCGATGATGCCGTTGTGCACCACCGATACGCCATCCGAGACATGCGGGTGCGCATTCTTCTCCGAAGGCACGCCGTGCGTGGCCCAGCGGGTGTGGGCGATGCCGATGTCGCCCGACAGATTCCGGGATTGCGACAGCTTCTCCAGTTCGGCCACGCGGCCGGCGGAGCGTACCCGCTGCAGCGTCGCGTGCCCTGCATTGTCGGTGTTCAGGACCGCGACGCCGGCCGAGTCGTAGCCCCGGTATTCGAGCCGCTTCAGGCCCTCCAGCAGGACCGGGACGATGTTGCGCTTTGCTATTGCGCCGACGATGCCGCACATCGCGCCAGCCTCATTTCTTCCTGGCCGGACGCTTCCATCCGGGCAGTGACACCTGCTTGGCGCGCGAGACGGTGAGCTGGCCCGCGGGCGCGTCGCGCGTCAGCGTGGTGCCCGCGCCCAGCGTCGCGCCGCGGCCCACGCGCACCGGCGCCACCAGCTGCGTGTCCGAGCCGATGAAGACGTCGTCCTCGATCACGGTGCGGTGCTTGTTCGCACCATCGTAATTGCAGGTGATGGTGCCCGCGCCGACGTTGACGTTGCGGCCGATCTCGGCGTCGCCGATATACGCCAGGTGGTTCGCCTTGGAGCCCTTGCCGATGGTGCTCGCCTTGACTTCGACGAAGTTGCCCACGTGCACGTCTTCCGCGAGCGCGGTGCCCGGGCGGATGCGCGCGTACGGGCCGACGCGGCAGTTGGCGCCTATGTCCGCGTCTTCCATGTGGCAGTAGGGCTCGATGCGCGTGCCGGCGGCGATGCGCACGTTCTTCAGCACGCAGTTGGCGCCGATGCTGACGCGGTCGCCCAGGGTGACGCCGCCCTCGAACACGCAGTTGACGTCGATGGCCACGTCGCGCCCGCAGGCGAGATGCCCGCGCACGTCGATGCGCGCGGGATCGGCGAGCCCCACGCCGCGGCCCATCAGTTCGCCGGCGATATGCGCCTGGTGCACGCGCTCCAGCGCCGCCAGCTCGTTGCGGCTGTTGACGCCGAGGGTCTCCGACACCGCGTGCGGCTGCGCGCTGGATACGGCAACGCCGTCGGCCACCGCGAGGGCGACGATGTCGGTGAGGTAGTACTCGCGCTGGGCGTTGTCGTTCGACAGCCGCGCGAGCCAGGATTTCAGCCTGGCGGTCGGCACGACCATGATGCCGGTGTTCACCTCCCGGATCGCCTGCTCGGCGGGGCTCGCATCCTTCTGTTCGACGACGCGCGCGATCGCACCGGAAATCGCACCGGTAATCGCGCCGGCTTCGCGCACGACGCGCCCGTAACCGCGCGGGTCGTCGAGCAGGACGGTGAGCACGGCCATGCCGGCGCCCGCGGCGGCGCACAGGCGCTTCAGCGTCGCCGCGCGGATCAGCGGCACGTCGCCGTAGAGGATGAGCGTCGGCACGCTGCCCTCCAGATGCGGCAGCGCCTGCATCACCGCGTGGCCGGTGCCGAGCTGCGGCGCCTGCAGCACCCAGGTGATCATCTCCGCGCCGTCGCGCCCGGCGAAGGCGTCGCGCACCGACTCCCCGCCGTGGCCGTAGACCACGCAGATGCGCTGCGGCGAGAGCTCGCGCGCGGCATCGATGACGTGCCCGAGCAGCGGCTTTCCGGCCAGCGCGTGCAGCGCCTTCGGGGTGTCCGAGTGCATGCGCTTGCCCTGGCCGGCGGCGAGTATGACGACGTTCACCGCGTGCCGAATCGTGCAGATTTCATTGTTGCAGATGTTAGCACGCGCACCGGCCGGCCCCCGCCCGCGCGGGCCGGCCAGTTCCCGATTTGTCTTGTCATCCGTTCCGGGGCGGATCACGTTTACCTCATCGTGAGACATCCCCTTCTCCTGCTCCACCTCGCCGCCGTGGCGATGGCGCTGGCATTTGCATGGCCGTCCTGCGCGACAGCGGAGATTTACAAGTGGGTGGACCAGAAGGGCGTGACCAACTATTCCAGCGCGCCGCCTGCAACCGGCAAGGCGCGAACCCTGGATCCAGAAACGGTGACCGTCAGCGTCTACCAGGCGCCTCCGCCGCAGGAAGCGGCGCGTGCGCTGGATGCCATGATGCGGCAGAGAGTCGCCATGCTCGAGAACCAGCTGCGGGCAGAGCGCCTGGCGCGCCAGACTCACCAGGCGTCAACGCAGCTGGAAAGCGATCGCGGACAGCTCGCCTATGAACAATGCCTGCGCGACCGCCGCGTAGACTGTGACCGGATGCGCGACGGCCTGTACGCCAGCAACCCGTACCCGTACGTGGGTTCTTACGTCACCCGTCCCTACTACGTCGCCGCCGCGCCGGTGCTGGTGGCCGGGCGGACGGTGTCGTACCCGCAGGTCAGGTCCGCCCATCCCCGGCCGGCATACTTGGGTGCGGGGGCCATCTCCCATTTCGCGGGCGGATCGCCGCGGGCCGCAGGCCGCCCAGGACTATCGCGGCAGGTCCGATGACCCCATGAGGAATTCGTCCACGGCCCGCGCGCACTGACGTCCTTCGCGTATGGCCCAGACGACCAGAGACTGGCCGCGGCGCATGTCCCCGGCAGCGAACACCCGGGGCACAGACGTGGCGTAGCAGCCGGGGCCGTCGGTGCCTGCCCTGGCGTTTCCGCGCTGATCCTTCGCGACGCCAAACGCATCGAGCACCTTCTGCACGGGACTCACGAAACCCATCGCTAGCAGCACGAGATCAGCCGGCATTTCGAACTCGCTGCCGGGTACTTCGATCATCTTCATCTGGCCGGTCGCCTCGTCTTCTTTCCACTCGACGCGCGCCGCGACCAGCGCCTTCACCTTGCCGCCCTCGCCCCTGAATGACTTGGTGGTCACGGCCCAATCGCGGCTACAGCCCTCCTCGTGCGAACTCGAACTGCGCAGCTTGACGGGCCAGTCGGGCCAGATGAGTTGCTTGTTCTCGTGCGCCGGGGGCTGCGGCAACAACTCGAACTGTGCAACCGATCTGGCGCCGTGGCGGTTCGAGGTGCCCACGCAGTCGGAACCGGTGTCCCCGCCGCCGATGATCACAACGCTCTTGCCGATGGCGAGAAGCTCGCGGACGTTCTTGTCTCCGGCAACGCGCCGGTTCTGCAGCGGGAGGAAATCCATGGCGAAATGAATTCCCTCCAGGTCGCGACCCGGGATCGGAAGATCACGCGGCTGCTCGGCGCCGCCGGTGAGCGCGACCGCGTCGAACCCGTCGAGCAGATCCTTCGCGGCGACATCGTTACCAACGTGCTGGTTGACGCGAAACTCGACGCCTTCGGCGCGCATCTGCTGCATGCGCCGGTCGATGAGCGATTTCTCCATTTTGAAGTCGGGAATGCCATAGCGAAGCAGGCCGCCGATCCGGTCGTTCTTCTCGAATACGACTACTTCGTGGCCCGCGCGTGCAAGCTGCTGCGCGCAGGCAAGGCCCGCGGGCCCGGAGCCGACCACGGCGACGCGCTTTCCGGTCTTGTGCGCAGGCGGCTGCGGCGCGACCCACCCCATCTCCCAGCCCTTGTCGATGATGGCGTGCTCGATCGACTTGATGCCGACGGGGTCGTTGTTGATATTGAGCGTGCACGCTTCCTCGCAGGGGGCCGGGCAAATGCGGCCGGTGAACTCGGGGAAGTTGTTGGTCGAGTGCAGCACATCGAGCGCCTGCTTCCAGTTCTTCGTATAGACCAGGTCGTTCCAGTCCGGAATGATGTTGTTGACCGGGCAACCACTCATGCAGAACGGCGTGCCGCAATCCATGCAGCGGGCGCCCTGGATGGCGGCTTCCTGATCGGCGAGATGCGCGATGAATTCGCGGTAGTGCTTGACGCGTTCGCGCGTCGGCTCGGCCGTCTCGGCGAGCCGCTGATACTCCAGAAATCCCGTTACTTTGCCCATGTGCCTGTCTGTCTCGTGAATCTGCGTGTGTCGGTATCGCGTGCCGCCCGGGGGGGTAACGGGGGGTGCGGGAAGGGCCCCCGGGAAGGGGCCCGCACCCCCTGTTCGCATCATGCCGCCTTTTTCGCGCCCTTCGCCGCGAGCTCACCTAGCGCGCGCCGGTACTCGTTCGGGAACACCTTTACGAATTTGCCGCGGCAGGCATTCCAGGTGTCCAGGATCTGCTTCGCCTGCACGCTCCCCGTGTACCGGCCATGGTTCTCGATCATCGCCTTCAGGATGGCTTCGTCTGCCTTGCCGCGATGCCAGATGTCGCGCGCGACCTTGCCTTCCTGCTCGGCCTCGGGCAGCACCGGCTCCATCTGCACCATGGCCCAGTTACACCGCTGAGCAAAGGTGCCATCCTCATCCAGCACGTAGGCGATTCCGCCCGACATGCCCGCCGCAAAGTTGCGTCCGGTCATGCCCAGCACCACCACCGTGCCCCCGGTCATGTATTCGCAGCCGTGGTCACCCACGCCCTCGACCACCGCCTGCGCACCGGAGTTGCGCACGGCGAAGCGCTCGCCCGCGACACCGCGGAAATACGCCTCGCCCGCGATCGCGCCATAGAGCACGACGTTGCCGGTGATGATGTTCTCCGTCGGTTCGCCGCGGAACTTCGGTGAAGGCTGCACCGAGATGCGCCCGCCCGACAAACCCTTGCCGCAGTAGTCGTTGGTGTCGCCGATCAGATCCAGCGTCACGCCCTTCGCCAGGAACGCCCCGAAGCTCTGCCCCGCCGAGCCGGCGAAGCGGATATGAATGGTGTCCTCCGGAAGACCCTCATGCCCGTAGAGCCTGGCGATGGTCCCCGAAAGCATTGCGCCGACCGTGCGGTTGATGTTGCGGATCGGCATGTCGATCGCAACGCGCTCGCCGCGCTCGATTGCGGGCTTGGCGAGCTCGATCAGCCGATGGTCGAGCGCCTTTTCCAGTCCGTGATCCTGCCGCTCGCAGTTGTGGCGCGCAGGGCCGCCCACATGGGCCGGCGGCATGTTCGGCACATGGAAGACGCGGGCGAAATCCAGGCCCTTCGCTTTCCAGTGCTCGATGCCCTTCTTCACATCGAGCAGGTCTGATCGCCCGATCAGGTCGCTGAATTTCCGGATGCCGAGCTTCGCCATCAGCTCGCGGGCCTCCTCGGCGACAAAAAAGAAAAAGCTGATGACGTGCTCGGGCTTGCCTGCAAACCGCTTGCGCAGCACCGGGTCCTGGGTTGCCACCCCGACCGGGCAGGTGTTCAGGTGGCACTTTCTCATCATGATGCAGCCCTCGACGACGAGCGGCGCGGTCGCGAAGCCGAACTCATCGGCACCGAGCAGCGCGCCGATCACGACGTCGCGGCCGGTCTTGATCTGGCCGTCGACCTGCACGGCGATGCGCCCACGCAGGTGGTTGAGCACCAGTGTCTGCTGCGTTTCGGCCAGGCCCAGCTCCCAGGGCGTACCCGCGTGCTTGATCGAACTCCAGGGCGAGGCCCCGGTGCCGCCGTCATGGCCTGAAATGGTGACGTGGTCCGCCTTCGCCTTGGCCACACCGGCGGCCACCGTACCGACGCCCACCTCCGACACCAGCTTGACGCTGATCGATGCGGCCGGATTGGTATTCTTCAGGTCGTGAATGAGCTGCGCCAAGTCTTCGATCGAGTAGATGTCGTGGTGCGGCGCCGGCGAGATCAGTTCCACCCCGGGGGTGGAATAGCGTATCTCCGCGATGTATTCGGACACCTTGCGCCCCGGCAGCTGGCCACCCTCGCCAGGTTTCGCGCCCTGCGCCATCTTGATCTGGAGCTGCTCGGCGCTGGCGAGATATTCGGCGGTGACGCCGAAGCGGCCCGATGCGACCTGCTTGATCTTGGATTTCAGCGAATCGCCTTCTTTCAGCGGGAAGTCGATTTCGACCCGGTTCCTGCCGATGCGCGAAGCAAGTGTTTCCCCGGTCTTCACCGGCGCGTAGCGCTTACGGTCTTCGCCGCCCTCGCCCGTATTCGACTTGCCGCCGATGCGGTTCATGGCGACCGCCAGCGTCGTGTGCGCCTCGACCGAAATCGACCCATGCGACATCGCGCCGGTGGAGAAACGCTTCACGATCTCCGAGGCAGGCTCGACCTCGTCGATGTGAATCGCCCTGGCCGGCCTGAACCTGAACTCGAACAGCCCGCGGAAAGTCATGTGCCGGTGCGACTGGTCGTTGATGATCTGCGCATATTCCTTGTACGTCTGGAAATTGTTCGCCCGCGCCGAATGCTGGAGCTTCGCGATCGCCTCCGGCGTCCACATGTGCTCTTCGCCGCGCACGCGGAAGGCGTATTCGCCGCCCGCATCCAGGGCGTTGGCAAGCACGGGATCGTCGCCGAACGCCGCGCGGTGCATCCGGATCGATTCCTCGGCGAGCTGGAACACGGTGATGCCCTCGACACTGGAGGTCGTGCCGGCGAAGTACTTGTCGACCAGGCTCTTCGCCAGGCCCAACGCCTCGAAAATCTGCGCGCCGGTGTAGGACATGTAGGTCGAGATGCCCATCTTGGACATCACTTTCTTCAAGCCCTTGCCGTTTGCCTTGACGAAGTTCTTGATTGCCTTCTTGCCGTCGACGCCGGAGGGCAACGACTCCTGCATCGCAAGCAGCGTCTCGAGCGCGAGGTAGGGATGAACGGCTTCCGCGCCGTAACCGCCGAGCAGCGCGAAGTGGTGCACCTCCCGCGCCGAGCCGGTCTCGACGACAATGCCGACCGACGTGCGAAGGCCCTTGCCCACCAGATGCTGGTGGATCGCCGACAGCGCCAGCAGCGCCGGAATCGGCATCTGGCCGCGGTCGATGCGCCGGTCGGATATGATCAGTATTCCGAAACCCGAGCGCACAGCGTCCTCGGCCTGGGCACGCAGGCTCGCCAGGCGGGCTTCGATCGCCTCCTTGCCCCACGCCACCGGATAGCAGATGTCCAGCTCGTACGACCTGAACTTGCCCTCGGTGTAGCGGTCGATGTGCCGGATCTTTTCCATCTCGTAGAAATCCAGCACCGGCTGGCTCACCTCGAGACGAATCGGCGGGTTCATCTCGTCGATGCCGAGCAGATTCGGTTTCGGCCCGATGAAGGACACCAGCGAAGTCACGAGTTCTTCGCGGATCGGGTCGATCGGCGGGTTGGTCACCTGCGCGAAAAGCTGCTTGAAATAATGGTAGAGCGTCTTGTTCTTGTCCGACAGAACCGCCAACGGGGAGTCATTGCCCATCGAGCCGATCGCCTCCTCGCCGTTGACTGCCATGGGCGTCATCACAAACTTGATGTCTTCCTGCGTATAGCCGAAGGCCTGCTGGCGGTCGAGCAGCGACACGCCGGAGCGCTCGGGCTGCTGCCTGTCGGATTCGACATCATCGAGCTTGACGCGGATGCGCTCCATCCACTCGGCGTAGGGCTTGCCTGATGCGAGCGCGTCCTTCAGTTCCTTGTCGTCGACGATGCGGCCCTTCTCCAGATCCACCAGGAACATCTTGCCCGGCTGCAGCCGCCATTTCTTGACGATGCGCTCCTCGGGCACCGGCAGGACGCCCGCTTCGGAGGCCATGATGACCAGGTTGTCGTCGGTAACGATGTAACGCGCGGGCCGCAGGCCATTGCGGTCCAGCGTGGCTCCGATTCGCCGCCCATCGGTGAAAGCGATCGCCGCCGGCCCGTCCCAGGGCTCCATCATCGCCGCGTGGTATTCGTAGAAGGCACGACGGCTGGCGTCCATCAGCGTGTGGCCCTCCCATGCCTCCGGGATCATCATCATCACCGCGTGGGCGATCGGGTAGCCGCTCATCACCAGCAGCTCCAGCGCATTGTCGAACGAGGCCGAATCGGACTGGCCGTCGTAGATCAGCGGCCATATCTTGTCCAGGTCGCGGCCGAGTATGGGACTCGAAATTGCACCCTGACGCGCGCGGATCCAGTTGACGTTGCCCCGTAGCGTGTTGATCTCCCCGTTGTGGGCGATCATCCGGAACGGGTGCGCGAGATCCCACGTGGGAAACGTGTTGGTCGAAAAGCGCTGATGCACCAGCGCCAGTGCGGAAACGACGCGTGCGTCCTGCAGGTCTCTGTAATAAGTGCCGACCTGCCCGGCCAGCAGCATGCCTTTGTAGACGACGGTGCGTGCCGACATCGACGGCACGGAGAATTCCTTGCCGTGAGCGAGCTTGAGTGCCTGGATGGCATGACCCGAAGCCTTGCGGATGATGTAGAGCTTGCGCTCCAGCGCATCGGTGACGGTCACCCCCGCGGCACGGCCGATGAAGACCTGGCGGATGACCGGCTCCACTGCTTTCACCGACTCGCCCAGATCGGCGTTGTCCACGGGCACGTTGCGCCAGCCAAGCAGGACCTGCCCCTCGTCCTTGATGGCGCGCTCGATCTCGTATTCGCAAGCCAGTCGCGAAGCCGGCTCCTTGGGCAGGAACACCATGCCGACGCCGTATTGCCCGACCGGTGGCAGGCTCACGCCCTGCGCGGCCATCTCCTCGCGGAAGAATAAATCCGGAATCTGGACGAGGATCCCCGCGCCGTCGCTTGCCTTTGGGTCGGCGCCCACCGCGCCGCGGTGGGTCAGATTTTTGAGGATCAGCAGTCCCTGCTCGACAATCGCATGGCTACGCGTGCCACGGATATGAGCGACGAAGCCGACGCCGCAGGCATCGTGCTCGTGGGCAGGGTGGTACAGACCCTGAGGCTGGGGAAGACCGGGTTCGTTCACCGTTCCACCTTTCAGATTGCCGGCCCGACCGGCCGAGTCATCAACCCGAAATATTCGGGGCGAACTTTTCAGTTTACCTTTGAAACCCCGTTGCTTCAAGCGCTTAGAAAGCTGTTGCGAAGCAGCAATCTAGGCGCGCCAGGACCGCTGGAGTACTGACGAGGCCGAACTAGAAGGTGTACGCAACGCTATAGCGGTTGTTTCGCAGCATCTCAAGATCCGATGCCCCGTAACCCACGATGACCGATATACCACTGAGCGAGTCGGCCTTGACCCCTTGAATCACCTTTATGTTGATGTCGGCTATCGGTCCGGTCCTGTACGCGGGCAAAGTTCCACCGGTGTACCGAATCCAGCCGTGGCCGTCATTGAAATAAATGTCGTCCCCCACCGTGGCAGCAAGGAATGTCCGGCCCTGTCTGCCCTGGTGATTACGGGAGACAGTAAGCGCAATGGTCAGGGAGACATTACCGTCAGCATCTACGACCGCAGTTGGCTTCAGGCTGTAATTGACGTTCACATCCGGTGTACCGGATGTAACGGTCGTTATGGTTGAGGTTTCGGCGTTGAATAGCACCGTGCCGCGTAACGGCGCTTTTTCCGGCAATTCGCAATGCTGCTCAAAATCCGCGGCAAAGATCTCGACGGTGTCGTTAGGACCGAGCGTCAGCTCCTTGACCGTGAACTGCCCGGTTGAATTATTGCAACCACGGCCGGAGCCTGAGACATCCAACCCCGGCTTGGTCGGTGATTGGAATGGATATCGGGTGGCTTCGGTATAGGTACCGACAACGAGAGGAACATCCCCGGGAGCGGCGAAATTCAGGCTCCAGTTGGTTTGACCACCATCAAAGGAGATCGTGATGCCGTTGTCGAAGTTTGTCTTTGCAGTAAAGTTGCCATCGGCCGGCGTCCATGTCTTGGTAATGCCTCCGCCGATGTACTCGCCCGCAGGGCTGGAAAAGTACAAGGCAGTCGTGGCAGCATGGCCCACCGAAACTGCCAACGATGCAATCAAGGCGATGAACGCCTGTCCCAGCAAACGAGTCATACCGGCTTTGTTAGTATGATTCATGGCAGTCCCAGTCGTATGTGGGCATGTGATCCTGCCATGTCTACCTTTTTTGGTTGGGCGCGTCAAGTTCCGCAAATAAAAAAGAAAGGCGGTCTGAAACCGCCTTTCCGGAGTGCGCGGAATCGTGCGGGCAATTCCTACGCGATAACCCCGTTACCCGTTAATCTTGTCAGCCATGACCCCATGACCATTGGCTTAGAACGCGCTCGTGCAAACGTTATCGCTCGAAGCCGGGTCCCCTAAACCGAATGGGCTGACTTCACCGGGTGGCGCGACCTTGATGTCGGAATAGTCAGGCGACGCACCAGGTAGCGGGAACGTCGCAGTCGACGGCGGATCGTTCCCAACTACACCAGCCCGGGCTTCCAGCACAACCTCGGCCCAGCTCGCGTATTCCTTGGCGTAGTTGAGAGTTGCAACAGCGAAGCCGTTGACATCCGTTGTCGCGGAACCGTTCACGCTGGCCACATTTCCCGGATCCAGTCTCGAATTTCCATTCGTGTCTTCGCCGGGATCGAGGATGCCGTTGAAATCGAGGTCTTCGTTGGCACAAGTCACATTTATGACTTGTGCCCAGACCGTCCCGGAGACCTGGTAGAACCCCTTTGCATAGCGATTGGGACGCAATGCAAATCGCACGACAGTGCCGGCGGGAACCGGATTTCCCGCAGAGTCGGTAACGAGGGCGCTATACTTTTTGACGTAGGTGTTACTGACGGTGGCGGACGTTCCGACCGCGTTGTCGGTACCCAATCGCACGAATAGCGCCGACCCGCCCACCGTCAGCGTCGTGCTGGAAGCCGGCACCGCGGGCGAAACCAGGACGCCGCCGATATCGACCACCGTGGCGCTGACAACCACGCCGTTCTGCGGGCTGCTGGTACCGCCGGCCGTGTAGGTCACCGCGGCGCTGCCCGACGCATCGGTTATCGCAGACGGTGCGCTGAGGGAACCGCCGCTGGGATCGGCGGTAATCGTGAAATTGACGCGCGCGTTCTGGACCAGATTGCCGACCGCATCACGCACCATCGCTGAAATGGTCGAAGTGTTGTTCGTCTGGCTTGCCGATGTGGTGGTCGGCTGGACCGTGCCGGGGTTGGCCTGCGCAGTGACGGTGCTGGCGCTGGTGGCGACGAACACGACGCTCAAGGTCGCGGCAGGGGTGCCGCCGGGTCCCGATGCACTGATGATGGCGGCTCCGGCGGATGCGGCTGAGATGGTCACCCCGGGCGTATTGCCGCCTGCGTCTGTATTCACCGGACTGACGACCGTGCCGCGCGTGGCGGAAAAACTCACGGACTGACCGACCACGGGATTTCCATTGCTGGTCCACTTGACCGATACCGGCGTCGGTGTGTTAAGCGGTATCTGCACGACTGTCGGCGCGGTAAATACTAGGCTCGCGCTGCTGATGGTGAGCGACTGCGTCTTGCTCGCGCCGGCAGCAGAGGCGGTGATCACGTCGTTGCCGCTCTTGGTGGCGGTAACGTTTGCGATTATCTGACCGGCTGCGTTGGTGGCGCCCGAAGCCGGCGCAATCGTGTTGCCGGTTTGCGAGGCGAGCGTCATCGCCGCGTTGGGTATCGGTACTCCCGCAGAATCCTTGACACTGAAGGTGAGCGCCGTGGAGGCGCCGAACGAAAGGGAACTGCTGCCGCTGATCGTGATCGCAGTGCCGTTGACATCGACGCTGTTGGTTCCGGTGACGCCATCAACGGTCGCGGTAAGCGAAATGGTCCGGTTGGTCTTGTTGGCCCCGAGATTGAGTTTGGAGGTAACTATCCCGTTCGCGTCCGATACTCCCGCCGCGCCGATGTTGTTGATGAAGGCACTGGTATCGCTACCCACAGAAAACGTCACTGTTCTCCCGGCGACGGCCTGGCTGGTGGAACTCAGAACGACCGCAGTCAGGTCGATCGCGGTTGCGCCGGATGACGGCATCTGCGGACTGCTGACCAGCAGCTGAACCGTTGCTGCGGTGGCCACAGGCGGTGTCGTCGTCGTAGTCGACGTAGAGGCCGGGCTGCCGCCGCCGCAGCCCGCGAGAACGGCAAGCGAAGCCGCCAGCAAGACCAATGCAGAACATCTTGAAACTTTCTGATTGATGGAGAAAAAGTTCCGCACGGAAGCCCTCCTTTGCCCGATTAGCTCAATCGTAATTATGGGCTATTATGACGCCCTTGCAACGGTTCAGCAATCGCCTCGCCCATCCGCTCTGCCACTACATTTAGCGGTGCCCTGGAAATGGCCATCCAACATGTAGTGGCCGTGAATGTTCGCGAAAATCTGCGGGCGGTGCATAAGCTGCCGCCGTCATGCGATTGTGCCACTTCTGGCCTGTTATGGGCGGCCCTCGCGCTCATCTCAATGTCTCGCGGTACTCGATCAAATAGCGCCCGGGCGCAGCGCCCGGACGGCCAAGTGCACGCAGGATCGTGTCGAGGTTGCCGGCGCTTTCTCCTGTCGCTGCAGCTTCGCCGGCAAAACGAAGCTTACCCGCGGACAATTCTCCGGATCCCGTGATCTGCAGGCGACCGCTTGCGGTGCTCAAGTCAAACCGCAGGGCTTCACCTTCTGCCGTCAGCCGCAGCAGATAGTCACCTAGAGGCGGGCCCGGGATCTCGGCGACGGCGGCGCGCTGCCACATCAATTCGATTTGGCCGGTGCAGTCATGACGCGTCCATCCGCAGCGAAATTCCGCCCCACGCCCTCGCATCGTCCCGGACCAGCCGTATTCGCCCAGCGCGCCGGGCAGCAGGGCGGTAATCTGGTCGGCAGCCAGCATGGCGTCGAGCCGCTCGATCGACCAACCCCGGATTTCGGCTGCCAACTGTGCGCCACCACCATCATCGAGATCGACCTGCACGGCCAATCGCCCCAGTCCTTTCAGTCCCGGTGGCAATTCACCTGCTGCGAGACGCCAATGAACGCCGCGTCCCGGGCGCCAGCGCCCGGTAGGGCGATCAAGACCGAAAAGCGTAGCCCGGCCCTGCCAGACGGTGCCTTCAACGGCACCCAGCCGCCAGCGTTGATGGGTCGCCTGCGCAATCCATGGCGCGAGCCATGCCGCCGGCAACTGGACGATGGCAGCGAGCAGGAACAGCCCGACGCCGAATAGCCACAGACGCTTCACCGCACTCAGAACCCGTTCAGCCGGGTTCCGGCAGCGAAAAGAGCGCGTCGATCCTGGCCGAACCGGGGGCCGCCGCCGCTTCGATGCGGCAAGTGACAAGCCGGATCCGCCCATCTCGCTGTAGCGCCGCAGCCCATTCGATCCACCGGTCGAAAGGCAGCGTCGCGCGCAGGCGCAACCGGCCTGGGCCCTCCAGCTGAAGCTGTCTTGCTGCATCGGGCAACGCCGCGGCGTGCGCGCTCGCCACGGCGGCGCTGAGCAGCGCACTGCCGTCGATGGGTGCCGGATTCGGCTTTTGGGCCCTTAGTTGCTGCACGTCGGCAGCCTGTCGTTGCAAGGTTTCGACTTGCTGGCGCAATTGCGGGATTTGTTTCTTCAGGCGTGCGCGTGCCTGATGGCTCGCCCAAATCGCCTGCGCTAAAATCGCAGCGCCGACCAAAGTCGCCAAGGCAATCAGGAACGTTCTTTCGCGCGGTTGCCGTACCGCCCAGAAAGCGCGCAAGCGGGCGGGCGCGGCGAAATTCACCGTATGCCCCGCCGCACGCTGAAGGACGCCTCGATGCCCGCTCCAGCCTGCCGGGATTCGCGCAAGGTGGGTGCAAGACCGCGCCGGGCAAGCGCGTCGCGCAGCCGTGCCGCAGCCGGCGCATCGGGCAGCGTGATGGTGAGCTCGAGCCGGTCCTCCTCGAAGCTCAGACTGCGATACGCGCCCCGGCTCTCCAGTGTTTGCGAGACGGCAGCAAGCAAGGGCAGGAAATCGCTTTCGCCCAACTGGCCGCGCTCGCGCCTGAGCTGGTCGTGCAGGCGCTGCATCTGCAGCGCCGGATCGACGATGGTCTGGACCTGCGGGAAGGCAGCGCGGAAAACTTCCACCGTCTGCGTTCTCAGGCCACTGGCCTGCTGGGCTAGCCATATCCATTCGCCGAAGCTGAACACGACATACAGCGATAGCACCAATGCACCAAGCGCCAGTGCCGGTTTGAACGCCGCCCAGGCAGTGTCACGCGGGACCTGCGATGCGAATTCGCCGACCAGAAAGTTGCGCGCCGAACGCGCAGGCAGGGTCTGCCAGGCATACTCCCCGGCCCTGCGAACCGGGACGCCAAGCGCCAAACTCCAGGCGGCTGCGTCAAGGTCGATGCCCTTTGCGCAGTGGATATCGATGGATTCGGGCGCGACGCCCGTCTTCCCGGCGGCCTGAAGCGCAAGACGCAGCGCGACCGGAGGCTCTGAACGCGCAGAATCAAAGGCAAAGCCGGCCTCGCTGCCAACCCGGACGAAACCGCCACGCTCGCGAAGACACACCGACCAGCGACCGGGGGTAAGCGGAGCAAGCTGCAATTCGCTGATGGCGCGGCCGGGGCGACGCTCGAGCTGCTGCAATGCGTTGAGCAGCGCCCGCAGCCTGCCTCGACCCATGACCCACACCTGCGTTTGGCCATCGGAGCGCGTTTCACCGGTGACGCAATGTTCATCCTCGACTTCGCCGACCAGCCGCTCTTCGATGGCGTAGGCGATCAGATCCTTGTTACGAACCTTTGAACCTGCGCCCTTCGGTAGCTTCACGTCGAGGATCAGACACTGATCGGCGCTGAGGACAAGCTCGCAATCCTCCGCGGCAGGCCAGTGGCGAGGCTCGCTCGAACCGCGCTGCAACAATGATCCCTTCGCGTCGTACAGGGCCCACTCGCACGCGGTGGTCTGGGCCGGCCATTCGCCCGTGACAAAAAGTCTCAGCAATGAACTCATTCGTAGTTCTGCCAGACGATTGCCGGCCAATCTATGCCCGACCGGTCAACCAGTGCTCGGGTGGCAACGGTGGCGCGGCCATAGCGGGCGCGTATGAGGACGCTGAAGTAACGGCTTCGAGTGTCCAGCTGCTGCGGATTCGGCGCGATGTCCGGTCTCGGCAGGCGCAAACGGAAGTCACCGAAATCCTTGAAAGGAATCCTGTCCCGCTGAGCGAGCAACTGCTGCACCTCGGAAGGCGACATGTCCGGAAGCAGAGCGGCGAGCACCATTGGACCGGCAGTATTCACGTTGGCCCTATGATAGCCCGGCAGTGCGGTCACGTGAAGGCGCAGCCGGTCCACCACATTGGCGTCGAAGCCGCGCACGCGCAGCAGGCCGTCAACGTCGGTCAGCTCCCGATTGGCGGCGCGGTAGGGGGGCGACAAGGCGAGATAGTAGGCATCCTCCGCACCGTCGGGCGAGGTGTCGTTGTCTTTGTCCAGCCAATCCCCGAGCGTGGATGCAAGCACCGGGGGCAACTGCAGCAGGCGCAACAAGCGGCGGAAAACCTCCTGCTCCTGCACGCTGGTGCTTCCATCGCCCGAGAGCAAATTGTTCAGGTTCCATTTTGCGTGTTCGTCAGTTACCTCTCCACCGATTTCCCCGCCTTCCACGCTACTGGGGGGTACCTTGATCGCCCAGGCTTCGCCTGCGTGGTCAAAACTGCTCGTGCGGGCGTCGTTGGCGAGCACCGCGCGCGCCCATGCGATACCGGCGCCGGCGATCAAGCGGGCCTGGGCAAGATCGCGCTGCATTTCCACCTGCCGCAACCACATGTCCTGGCGCCATAGCAGCGTGGTCGCAAGCGTGGTAGCGAGCGCCACCACCAGGAGCGCCATGATCAGTGCCGCGCCCCTTTGCCCCGTCGTTGAACGCGATGTGATCATGGCAGCGCGAAAATCCTCTTCACGGACGTACCCCCGACAAGGGTGAACTCGATCGAAATTGCGCGCGGCAGTGGTTCGGTGTCGGCTAGTGGCCACTGGTCCTGCCAGAGGCCTTGCGCATCGAGATGCCGGAACCGCAGTGCGCTCACGTCCTGGAGTAGGGGGTACACATCCACCCGGGAACCGGGCGCGCGGTCCAGTGCGCGCCAGACCAGCAGTTCGACATTGCCGCCGCGCAGCCGGTAGCCGAGTCTCGTTTCATCCTGGCCGGGCGGCGACTTGCGCGAGAATTCGAACTGCGCCTCGGTACCGGCGGGTTCGATGATCGCGCGTCCCCACCACGTCGCCAAGAATGCATCGGAGGGCCCGCGCACCGGACGGCGCGCGGGCTGGGACACGTCCGCGGCAAATCGCTCGAGGAACAAGGTGACGGCGCGCCAGCGCTCGCTTTCGATGAGCGTGCGCTCATTTGCGCGCGTCATGCTGTCCAGGCCACGATAGGCCATCACGGTCAGCAGCGCGAGCAGCGCAACGGCGACGATCAATTCGATCAGCGTCAGGCCGAACTGTCGTCGCTGCATGGCAATCATCCGCCCGGCTTGACCATGAAACCGGTCATGCTGCCGAGCGTTAGATCCGGTTCCTGCTCCATAGCCACGCGGATTTCTATGCGTCTGAACTGGAAGTTGGGCGTGCCGGCGATCTTTTCCTCCCAGCGGAAGCGCACGCCGCCCTGGCTTTCATCGCCGTGGACCACGCCGACCGGAAGCCAATCGCGCCGCGCGAGATGCTCGGCGAGACGGTCCTGAGCCACCCAGCCGGCGAGCAGCCGGTTTCGAATTTCCGCGGTGTTCTGCACGCCCGCGCTGCTCGCGCGAAGCGCCGCGAGCAGCGCAATCGCCAGCACGGTGAGCGCGACGAGCATTTCCAGCAGCGTGAAACCGCGGATTTTTCGCGGTCCTGGATTCATTGCTGTTGCGGCGCCCGCGGGTCCAAGTTCAGGTCCACCTTGCCGCTGGGAAGCGAACGCAGGACAAGCGTTCCCTGCGGCGCACTCAGGGCGATCCGGAACAGCGGCGCTGTCGCCGGGGAAAAAATAAGGAGACCTCCGGGCGGCAACGTTTGCCCTTCGATCTCGATGCCCGATACCGCCATGCCTTCAGCCAGGGGTCGCATCCGGAACAACTCGTTGTCGGTGATCGGCTGCCAGCGCCCTTCGTTTTCCCCCTGCCAGAAGCGGTAGCTCTTCGTATCTGCCGACCATGCGATGGCGCGACCGCCCCACTGCGCTTCCTGCACAGCCGCTTCGAGCAGCAACCCAAGCCTCTCGGCTTCAACCGCGGCTTGGCGACGCGGATCCGGTGTCGTGGAAAGAGCGACGAAGGTCGACAGAATACCCAGGATCGCGATCACCACCAGCATCTCGATCAGCGTGAACCCGCGGCCTCCGCGGCCCGCGTCAGAGCGACCAGTTCCCGATGTCGGCGTCAAAACCTTCTCCACCAAGGGCCCCGTCCGCGCCATAGCTGAACACGTCGATCTCGCCATGCAGACCCGGATTCAGGTATTGGTAGGGCTTGCCCCACGGGTCCATCGGCAATCTTTCCACATAGCCTCCGGTCTTCCAGTTGTCCGGTATGGGCACCTGACTCGGCTTGGCAACCAGCGCCTGGAGTCCTTGCTCTGTCGTCGGGTAGCGTTTGGAGTCCAGCCGGTAGAGCTTGAGCGCCTGCATCAGCGCGGCGATGTCTTGTCTGGCGGCGACGACACGCGCCTCGTCCGGTCGGCTCATGACCTTGGGCACGATCAGCGCGGCGAGAATGGCGAGGATCGCGATCACGACCATGACCTCGATCAGGGTGAAGCCCGCGAATCGCGGCAACCTGCGGTAATAGTGGGTCAACGTTATCTCCTAGCGCAGCAACAGGTTGATATTGATGATGGGCAGCAGCACCGCCAACACGATGAGCAGGACCAGTCCGCCCATCAACAGGATCAGCAGCGGCTCGAACAGTCCGAGGGCGATAGCAGTGCGATGGTCGAGTTCTGTCTGCTGTTGGTGTGCTGCGCGCGAGAGCATCTGATCGAGCGTGCCGCTTGCCTCGCCGCTGGCGACCAGGTGGATGAGCAACGGCGGAAACAGCCGCTCGGCCGCGAGCGCGCGATGCAACGGGCTGCCCTCGCGGACTAATCCGATTGCCCGCTCGACCGAGCGACGCAGCAGGAGATTGCCGATCACTCCCTTGCCTGCCTCCAGAGCGGCCAGCAGGGGCACCCCGCTGCCAACCAAAATGGCCATGGTGCTTGCAAACCGGGCGCTGTCGATGGTGCGCAGGAAGCGCCCGAGCAGCGGCACCTTGAGCAGCCGAGTGTGCCAGCGCAGGCGAAGCGCTTCATTCCTCAAAGCACGCCGGACGAGCAGGACAGCGGCCACCGCCCCCGCCGCCAGCCACAGGCCGCTTGTGCGAAGTACATCGCTCACCAGGATCAGCGCCTGGGTGAGCAGCGGCAGCGACTGCTTGCTGTGCGTGAACACACCGACGATCTGCGGCACTACGTAGGTGACCAGCCCGGCAATGACGGCAAAGGCGACCACCACCACGATGAGTGGATAGAGCAACGCCTGCAGGATTTTTTGTCGAGTAGCCTGCGTAGCCTCGAGATAATCCGCCAGGCGCGCAAGGAGCACGGAAAGTTCGCCGGATTTTTCCCCTGCGTTCACCAGGGCCCGGTAGATGGGCGGAAAGACATCGTCGAAGCGACCGAGTGCAGCATGCAGCGAGTGGCCGGCGAGCACCTCGGCGCGAACGCCGGCGAATACTTCCCTGGCGCCTTGATCCTCCGTCTGCTCGATGAGTGCGGTCAACGCTCGTTCGATGGTGAGTCCGGCGGCCAGCAGGGTTGACCACTGCCGCGTCAGAAGACTGAGCGAGTTGGCGCGAATCCTGGCATGGCCGCCATGCGGGCTATGCAAGGTGCGCCGGCCGGCCGGCGTGACCTCGATGGGAGACAGTTGCTGGTCCCGCAACTGGCCGCGGGCAATGCGGCTGGTTTCGGCTTCCAGGACGCCACGCACCTCGCGACCGTCGGAATCCAGTGCGCGGTAGTTGAAAGCAGCCATCGGTGCGGCCCCGGCTGGGTCACTCGCGAGTGACGCGGAGCACTTCGCCCAGTGTGGTGTCCCCGTTTGCCACCCAGCGCAGCCCGTCATTTTTCAGAGGACGCAGCGCGGCGGCCGACACGCAATGATCACGAATACGCTGGTCCGATGCGCGTTCGTGGATCATGTGCCGCAGCGGATCGTCCACTTCCAGCAATTCATAGATCCCCATGCGGCCGCGGTAGCCGGTGTGGTTGCATGCAGCGCACCCCGGCGCCCGATACAACGCCCGGGGAGGCGCGCAGCCGTCAAACTGGGCAAGCTCGGCGGTATCCGGTGCGTAGGATTGCCTGCAGTCCGAACAGAGCCGACGCACCAGACGCTGAGCAAGCACGCCAACCAGGCTGGACGCAAGCATGAACGGCTCTACGCCCATGTCGACCAGTCGTGTCACTGCACTCGCACTGTCGTTGGTATGCAAAGTGGCGAGAACCAGGTGCCCGGTCAGACTGGCTTGCACCGCGATCTGAGCGGTTTCCAGGTCACGGATCTCGCCGATCATGATGACGTCGGGATCCTGCCTGAGGATCGAACGCAATGCCTTGGCGAAAGTGAGGTCGATGCGCGCATTGACCTGGGTTTGTCCGATGTGGGGCAAATCGTATTCGACCGGATCCTCGACGGTCATAATATTCATTTCCCCCGCATTCAGCCGGGAAAGGGCCGCGTAAAGCGTGGTGGTCTTGCCCGAGCCCGTGGGGCCGGTGACCAGGAAGATGCCGTGCGGCCGGTGAATCAGCGTGTCAATGTGCGCCAGCGTGTCCGGTGCCATGCCCAGCACATCCAGCACGAGCTTTGCCGGATCCTTGTCCAGCAGGCGCAGCACGACGCGCTCGCCGTGGGTTGCCGGGATGGTAGAAACGCGCACATCGATCGGCTTTCCGGCGATTCGGACGGTGATGCGACCGTCCTGCGGGAGGCGCTTTTCCGCGATATCGAGTTGCGCCATGATCTTGATGCGGGAGGTCATGGCAGCGTGCAGTGCACGGTGCGGCTGAATCACTTCCCGCAGAACGCCGTCGATGCGAAATCGCACTGAAGAGTGCCGCTCGAACGGCTCGATATGAATGTCCGAGGCGGCTTCGCGCACGGCCTGGGTGAGCAGAGCGTTGATCATGCGTATGATCGGCGCGTCGTCTTCGCCTTCGAGCAGGTCCTCGATTGGAGGCAATTCCTGGACCAGCCGCGAAAGATCCAGGTCCTGGCCGATATCGTCGGCCACTTCGGCCGCAGTCTGGTCGGTTCGGCTGTAGGTGTCTGCGAGTTTGCGCTCGAAGCGGGCCGCATCGAGCAGCGCCACTTCAAACGGCGCGCCGAGCATGCGCCGGACTTCCGCGAGCGCAAAGACCGGTGTGTTCTCGCTTACATACGCTTCGAGCCCGCCGTCTTCCCTGGCGCCCAGGACGATCGATTGAGATTTTGCGAATGTATAGGGAAGGCGCACCAGCGGGCTAATCGGTGGGCTCATCGGCGCGCTCATCGCGAAATCATTGCCGGGCGGGCTGCGCGGCGGCTCCAGATGCCGGTACGGAGGGCGCTATGCCACGCGGCGGCAACATCGGCACCGGCTGCTCTCCCGGCATCAGTCGTGCATCCTTCGCGCTGTTCTGCTGCTCGCCGATGATGTAGTCGTAGCGGTCCGCGGTGACGCCCTGGTAAGCGGCCGCGTCGCGGATGATTTGCGGCCGCAGGAACACCATCAAGTTTGTCTTGGTGCGTTTTCGTGTTTCGTAGCGGAACATCGCTCCGAGCACCGGGATATCGCCGAGTATAGGCACTTTGTCTTCACCGACCGCCCAGCTGTCTTCAATCAGTCCGCCGATCACGACGATTCCCCCATCATCCACGACCACCGAGGACTCGATCGAGCGCTTGTTCGTGACCGGGCCGGCGGGGTTGGACAGCGTCGTTCCCTGGATGCTGGATGCTTCCTGGAAGATCTGCATGCGCACGATGCCGCCTTCTGAAATCTGCGGTCTGATACGCAGGGTCAGGCCGACGTCGCGACGATCGTAGGTCTGGAACGGCGATGCCGTAACGGACGCGCCGGTCTGCGCATATTGGCCGGTGATGAACGGGACGTTGCTGCCCACGATGATCCTGGCTTCCTCGTTGTCCAGGGTCAGGATGTTCGGCGTCGAAAGGATATTTGCCTTCGCATTGGTTTCCAGAAACCTTGCGAGCACACCGAGGTTGGGTACTCCACCGGCTGTCTTGCCAAAAATGACGCCGAGATTGAGCCCTGGACTGACTCCCAAACCGCCGGTGGTGCTCGCCTTGGCGATGTTTTCCATCAGACCAACGATGTTGCTGCCGCCGGTGCCGAAATTCGTCCCGCCCACGACTCTTGCGCCGCTGGGGCCGCTGCCGGTGAGATCCTGCCACTGGATTCCGAACTCCGAGGCGCGGTCCGAGGTAAGCTCGACAATCAGGGCTTCGACGTAGACTTGTGCGCGGCGTTTGTCGAGCATGTCGACGACGCTGCGCAGGTTGTTGTATACCGGTTCCGGCGCAGTGATAATCAGTGCATTGTTGGCGGTATCGGCCTGGATGAAACCGCCGCCGGACAGGGTGCCGGCGGGAGTCGTGCTAAAGCTCTGTTGCACGGTGGCCGCGGTGCTCCTCACCGCGCCGGTCGTGCCGGTTGTCGATGCGCTGCTGAGTGACGTGGATGGCAGAGGGGACGGCGCTTCGCCGGTGACGATGGCCCTCAGGGTCTGAGCCACCCTCGCCGCATCCGCGTTCTTGAGATAAATGACGTGGATGTTGCCTGAAGCCGCGGTCGGCTGATCCAGCGTTTCGATCAGCGCGCGGATACGCGCGACTTTGCCCGGATTGTCGGAGCTGACGATAAGGTTGTTGCTGCGCGAGTCCGCGAGGATGCTGACGCGCTGACTGCTGTCGCCAGGGGCGGCCGAACCGGCTGCGGCGCCATACAAACTATTCAGCATATTCGCCAGATCGATTGCCGAGGCGTGGCGAACCGGGATTACCCGGGGACCTTCACCGAAGGGCGTGTCGAGTGCGTCAATGATTTTTTCCAGGCGCGCGAGATTGTCCGCGTAATCAGTGATAACGAGCGTGTTGTTGTTCGCATAGGCGTTGATGCTGTTGTTCGGCGCAATCAGCGGGCGCAGCACCGGCACGAGCTGCACGGCAGATTCATGTTGCAGCGCAAAAACCTTGGTCAGCATCTGGTCGCCCGGCGGCCCGCCGGCTCCGCTGCGCGTGGGACCGGCCTGCGTCTTGGCCTCAGCCTCGGGCATGATCTTGGTGACGCCGTTATATTCCACTGCGGCAAATCCCTGCATGCGCAACGCGGACAGAAGCAGCGGATAGGCAAGCGACGATGGCACCGGTTTTCCCGAAACGACGTTGATGGTGCCTTTGACGCGCGGATCGAGCAGGAAATTCTTGCCGGTGATCTGCGAGACGGCCTTGATCACCGACTCGATCTCGGCATTGACGAAATTCAGCGTTACGCTCTCCTCCGCGGCGTTGGCTGGCCGCCGTGGGTTCGCCTTGTCGTCCGCTGCAGTTGCCGGCCCGACGGCAATGAGCCCGCCGGCCAGAAAGGCGAGGCCGATTCGCACCAGGAAGGAAGCTCGCGTGGTCATGAGGTTGGTCGTTGTCTTGGATCGGGATTGGTCAGATCAGGTCTTGCCGCGTTCAGGAAGCGTCAGCAGAAGAATTTGTCCCCCCTGATCGATTTCCACGGATCTCGGTAGGACGCGGTGCAGCGTCATGCCCGGCAGGACTTCCTCGCCCACGCGAACCGCCAGCGCAGGCTTGCCCTTGCTCGAGAGAATTGCGATGGCGATCTGACCCCGCGTGGCGGGTGCAAACACGCCGTGCAGTTTGAGGTTTGCTTCGAGTCTTGCATCGGCGCCCCCTTGCACCGGCGCTTCGCCGAACAAATGGCGAGCGGCAACGGCCTGAGCGACCCGCGACGCGTCGGTATCCATGACCATCGCCGGTTCGGGCGTGGCCGGAGCTGTGAGATTCCAGAACACGCGCGCCCCCAGCCATGCCAGCAGCGCAATCATCGCCATCATCGCGAGCTTTCCCAGCCATGGAATCGCGCGTGGCCCAAGCGAGGACAGGAAGGAAAACGAATCAGCCATTTCGATCGATGAACGATGCCCCGAAAAACCGGCAGGGGAATGTCCCGGGTGAGCCGGAATATCTCGCCAGCCAGGAGCTTCTAGAGCTGGGTACGGCGGTGCCACAACCGATTACTGCGCGCCAGTATATCACCATGGAATGACGTAAAACCCGCTTCGCCCCCTTGTTCAGCCATTCCCCAGCGTGGCCTGGAGCGCATCCTGCGGCACGTCGCCGTTGATGACGGCCGAGCCCAGGCGCTCGAGCAAAACGAAACGGGTTCGTCCCGCGGCAGCCTTCTTGTCCACGCTCATCAGCTCGATGAACCGGGGTGCAGTCATGCCGCTCACCGTGACCGGCAGCCCGGTGCGCTCAAGCAACGCGATCACGCGCCTGACATCGTCATCGCTCAGATAGCCAAGCCGGCGCGAAAGGTCGGCGGCCATCACCATGCCGGTGGCCACCGCTTCGCCGTGGAGCCACGCGCCGTAGCCCTTGGCGGTCTCGATCGCATGGCCAAAGGTGTGGCCGAGATTGAGAAGCGCACGCAGCCCGGTTTCCCTTTCGTCGAGCGCGACGATCTTCGCCTTGATCTCGCAGGAGCGTCGCACCGCGTAGACAAGCGCTTCGGTATCTCTTGCGAGCAACTGCCCGATGTTCGACTCGAGCCACTCGAAGAAGCCGAGATCACCGATCAGGCCGTGCTTGATCACCTCCGCGAGACCGGCGCGAAGCTCGCGCGCCGGAAGGGTTGCGAGCGTGTCCACGTCGGCATACACCGCAAGCGGCTGGTGAAATGCGCCGATCATGTTCTTGCCGCTCGGGTGGTTGATCGCCGTCTTGCCCCCCACCGAGGAATCCACCTGGGCGAGCAGGGTAGTGGGCACCTGGACAAAGGGCACGCCACGCTGATACGTCGCCGCGGCAAAGCCTGCGAGATCGCCGATGACGCCACCGCCAAGCGCAATCAGCGTGGTCTGACGGTCGCAACGCGCCTCGAGCAACCGGTCGTAGACCAGATTGAGCGTCTCCCAGTTCTTGTAGGCCTCGCCGTCGGGAAGGACGATCCTCACCACATCAAGGCCGCTTGCCGTCAGGCCGGCGGCCAGGCGCTCCAGATAGAGTGGCGCCACGGTGACGTTGGTCACCACGGCCACCCTGCCGCCCCGAATGAAGGGCACAAGCATCTCGGGCCGTGCGATGAACCCGCTGCCGATGAAAATGGAGTAGGCGCGGCTTCCCAGCTCTACGCGGAGAGTTTGCATTCCGGTCCGAGTTGCTCCAAAAGCTGGTTCACGAGCACGTTGACGCTCTGCCTCCCGGTGTCCACGACCAGATCGGCGACCTCCCGGTAGAGCGGATCCCGTGCCCGATAGAGTTCTTCCACGCGTGCGCGCGGGTCGGCCGCATGCAGCAGCGGCCGCGACTTGTCGTGCCGGGTTCGCTGCCACAGGTCCTTGGGCTGAGCATGCAGATACACGACGAACCCTCGCGCCTTGAGCAGCGCCCTGTTGCCGGGGTCGAGCACGGCCCCGCCGCCCGTTGCAAGAACAATGTTCTCCAGTGCGGCGAGGCGCCTCAGTTCCTCGGCCTCGCGCTTGCGGAATCCCGGCTCGCCCTCGATGTCGAAGATGACCGAGACGCGCACGCCGGTGCGGGCCTCGATTTCGAGATCGCAATCGTGAAACGTCTTACCGAGGTGCTTGGCGAGCAGCCGGCCGACGGTGGTTTTTCCCGCGCCCATCATGCCGGCGAGGAATATGTTGGCGGAGGATTTCACAGCGTCATTGTAGCTTTCCCGCCTTCCCGACGAGGCGGAAAATCCTTCACCGCCCGCGTAGAGCCGGCGGCGGCGAGGCGCGGCGGCCTAGCGCTGTCCGAGTTGGTCCTGGACGATGCGCGGCGTGATGAACACGAGCAGCTCGGTCTTGGCGTCCTGCCGCAGATTGTTGCGGAACAGGGCTCCGACGACCGGCAAGTCGCCAAACAACGGGACCTTCGTCGTGGCGTTAGCGGTGGTTTGCGTATAAATCCCGCCAATCACCACTGTGCCGCCATTCTCCACCAGCACCTCGGTCTTGACGTGCTTGGTGCTGATCGCAATACCGGCCGACGAAGCGGTCGCAAGGTCGGGCGCATCCTTGTTGACGTCCAGAGTCATGATGACGTTACCGTCGGGCGTGATCTGAGGCTTGACCTTGAGCGAGAGGCTGGCCTTGCGAAACGAGGTCGAGGTACCCGCATTGCTGGTCGTCTGGTACGGTATCTCCGTGCCCTGCTCGATCAGCGCTTCGACGTTGTTGGTTGTAAGCACGCGCGGGTTCGAAATGATCTTGCCCTTCCCGTCATTCTCCAGTGCCGAAATCTCAAGGTTGATGAAACGGGTCTGCATACCGTTGAACAGGCTGATGGCGAACGTAGCGTTGGTTCCAGCGACGCCTTGGGCAGGAAGGTTGACGTTACTCGAACCGCCGGCGACCGCGCCAGCAGCACCCAACGACTCCAGGGTCGGGGCAGTCTGAAAACTCGTGTTCAAACCAGCCACGCGATGAAT
>Ga0315281_10000826_pt1 | contig 44700 bp, 41 predicted proteins | sample YL17G07_0_MG_FD_204540 | JGI IMG/M metagenome (GOLD analysis project Ga0315281, IMG submission 204540) | Sediment microbial communities from Yellowstone Lake, YNP, Wyoming, USA - YL17G07_0 | ecosystem: Environmental > Aquatic > Freshwater > Lake > Sediment | place: USA: Wyoming | collected...
CACCCCATCTTTCTGCGGGTACTCGTGACATCCGCCACAGGGCATTTTCTTGACAAAGATAGCCTTGCCCTGTACGGACTCGTTAGGCTTGATCACGCCCGCTTTGACTTCCGGCGAGGTCAACCCCGTCAGGAAATCCGTGACCGCGGCCGCGTCTCCAGCCGACATCTTGGGGTGGTCGCCCTTGTTCTTTTCGGTGAGCGAGTTATATTTCATCGGGCGAATCGGTTTGGGGTTCTGCAACCATGCCGCAAGCCAGGCCTTCTGGAACTTGCTGCCGGCATACCATAGCTCCGGCCCCTTCTTCGCCAGTTGGTCCGCTATCGTCTTCTCCTTTGCCGGGCCATCCGTGTAATGGCAGCCGGCGCAGCTCTTCTTGAAGATCGCATCCCCACCAGCAGCAAAGCTGGGCGCTGTCGTCATAACCAGCAAAGCCGCTCCAACGGATACGGTGACTGCTAGCAGTCTCATGTCGCACTCCTTTCTATTTTTTGTTTCTGTGGGTTTTATAAAGACAAATTGGTGCGTATTGTTATTTTTTATTTTTTATTTATTTTATGTTTTCCGGGTTACCCAGACCAACGGCTCAACCGGCTCAGCGCGGCTCCCGCCTGCCGCTATGCCAGTGCGGTTCTTTGCTCGCAGATACGCTCCCCGCACAACTTTGCGACCCCTTTTGGCTAAACCGCTCCAATATAGCATATCAACCCCCCTCCTTTTTGATCTACGTCAAAAAGATAGAATGTGGCGCGCGTCAATTTATCCCAAATTATTCATTAGCACAAAGCTGCTCAATGAGCTTGTGTGCGGGGGTAGCGGCGTAGCCGCTGGGAACCCACCGGCCTCCCCCTTGCTGTGAGAACTGCACCATGTGCGGAAAAACAATTGATGCAATTTCATTACACCCTACTTGGCTCCCCACTTCAGCCATACCCGCAACTGTCGGAAGGATTCTGCATCCAGGCTATCCGGCAGGATGACCACGCTACGCGCAAGGCGCGCGCCTTGCGGCAACACATTCAGCACGGTGAGGAAAGGCGTGGCCAGGCTATCGCGCAGCATTCTACCCGCCAACTGTTCGCCGCCGCGTGTGGCCAGCACTACCCGATCACCTTCCAGCATCAGCGCCACACTGGCGGATGGTGCGGACAGCCAGGCATCGCGCCACAGGTGATACGCCAGGCTAAGCAGCATGAGTGAGGCCAGTGCCGCCTTCGCCCATATTGGCAAGGCCAGCGGAAACAGCGCCGCGAACGTGACCCCATGGGCGGCAATCAGCATAGCCGCGAGGTAACGCGAGAGTTGAAGTTTAAATTGTCGCCGCATACTATCTCGTTCAAAAAGGACAGCAGCCAAGTCATAAAGTGAAAACCAAGACCAAGCCGATCAGCACCAGCGCGAGGATCGCAATCAGCGGCAAATTGCCGCTTTTACCGGCGGTGTTAGCCGTATCGCTCCGGTGTGCCTGCGCAGGCATGGGACGTTCCGCAGCCTTGGGTTTGGCGGTTGGCGGGGCAGCCTGACTGAGTGCATCTGCGGTCGGCCGTGCTATTTTTAAAGTCTTGGCAAACTCCTCGACCTCTTCCGGTGAGCTGGTCATCGCAGCCAAGCGCATCGTGGCGGCGGATGAATCAAATACGGGGGACAAACCCATGGTCGCTACCGGCTTTGATTCTTCCGCCTCTGCCTCCCCACGCCTGACCATGGGGATAGCGTCCGGCAATTGCGCATCTGGTTGACGCAGGCGACTACGCCGGAGATCAACAGGCGCACCGGAGCGCGGCACGGCGGCACGGCAAGCGCGCAAGTCATTGGCAAATTCTCCGGCATCGCAATAGCGGTCATCCGGGGCTTTCGCCAGCGCCTTGGCAACGATGAAATTAAGCATATCAGGCACCGCCGGATTCAGGGCATTGGGCGGCTGCGGCACGGCATTCATTATCTGGTACATGATGACGTTGATATTCTCGCCGTTGAACGGCACCTGGCCGGTAAGCATTTCATACAGCATCGCGCCGAGCGAAAAAATGTCCGAGCGCTGGTCTATCTGCTTACCCATTACCTGTTCGGGCGACATGTACTTGGGTGAACCGAGCACCATGCCGGTTTGCGTGCGCACTGAGGCAGACGCCATGCGTGCGATGCCGAAGTCGGTGATCTTCACATGCCCATCGCGCACCACCATGATGTTGGCAGGCTTCACGTCGCGATGCACGATACCGTACTCGTGCGCATAAGCCAAACCCTGCGCCACCTGCACCACGATATCAAGCACCTGGTCAACTGGCAGGAGCGGTTCTTCATTAAGGACATCGCGCAACTCGCGGCCCTGCAGAAACTCCATCGCGATATAGGCAACATCGCCGCTCTTGCCCACGTCATAAATGGTGACGATATTGGGGTGGCTCAGGCGGCCTGCCGCCTTGGCTTCCTGATAGAAGCGCGCCTCGTATTCTTCTTTTTCTTCCTGTGCCAGGTTCAGGCTGATGGTCTTGATCGCGACGATGCGATCAATCAGCGGGTCTTTTGCCTTATAGACGATGCCCATCGCGCCCTGACCGAGTTCGCCGATTATTTCATAGCGTCCCAACTGGCTGATCATGGCTGTTGCCAAGGCTTTGGGTTATTTGGCAGGTTTGGCCTTCACGCTACGGAATACCGGACCCCATACGGGATGCCCCGCTTCCGCTGGCTTCAGGTCGAAAGCTGGATCAATCTCGAGCGCCTTTTTAAATTCGTCACGGCACTGTTTTTCGCGTGCAGATATGCAATGAATGAAAGCCGAGTACTTATGTGCCCGCACTTGGTCATTCTTATTGCTCAAACCCATCTCCAGCGCTTTCTGCAACTCCTCCATGGATGCCTTATAATCGCCATCTTCATAACTTTTCACGCCGCCGGAAAGTTTCTGCTCAGCAGGGCTGGCCTGAAACAATCCGCCACCGGTGCCAATTGCACCGCAAGCACTCAACAACAGCGCAGCCAACGTAAGCATCAGTACCTTGCGAATACCTCTCATCTTGAACTCCTAGCCGGTTAGTTAGTGAATTTATGTTTGATCTTTATTTTTTCGTCAGCCTTGACATGGATGCTCTGGGTATAAGCCGGGAAGGTCGTGTTGCGAATTTCAATCTCATGTTTTCCTGGCGCTACCTGCAATTCTACCAAGGGCGGGCTGACGCCCTGCATTCTACCATCCAGATAGATTTCCCCCCAAGGTGTAACCGCGACACTCACCAGTGCCGCAGCACCGGGTACGACCGCAGTGGTTTCCTCCAACGTACGCTTGGTGGAAACTTCCTTACCGGCTTTTTCCTGTTCAGCAGGCGCACGCCTTGATTTCTCTTGCGCAGGCTGCACGGCTTTCGGTTTTTTCTCCGCTATTGGCTCGGCTATTTTAGGAGGTGCTGCAGCAACCTCGGATGCGGCTTGCACCACGGCAGGTGCCGATGCTTCAGCCGCTTGCGGCAATGGCGCGGCAGGGCGATGCGTGATTTTGACGGCCACAACAATCAGCAGCAGCAGCGCACCGGCGATAGTTGCAACATACAGCGCGCGTTGTTGATTGGAAGCATTTTGAAATGTGCTGCGCGCGGCCTGCATCCAGCCGTTTTCACCTTGCCCTGCACCCTGCCCGCCCACCGTTCCAGATACATCATTATCATCCGGTTTCTGTTGGGCTGCGATAATGTCGTCCGGATGGCCGATCGCATAAACCTCATGCTCACGCACATGCTTGTCGGTACGCGATCCCTGATAGTCGAACATCCCCACGTATTCCTGGGACAGGCGCGATACCGCTTCATAGTAGGAGCGCGAAACCAGAATCTGTCCCGATTTTGCAAACCCATTGATGCGCTGCGCCACATTGATGCCATCACCCACGATGTTGGGCTGGTCATTGATATCCTTGACCAGCCGTACCGGGCCAAGGTTGATGCCCATGCGCAGCAGCAGCGGCGGATCCATGTGCACACCTTCGGTGAGCAATTTTTTGCGCAGTATCAGCGCCGTCTTGAGTGCGTCCTCGACGTCCCCCATAAAGCTGATTGCTGCACCATCGCCCGTATCCAGAATAATGCGGTCATTGGCTGGCACATCGCGGATAGCGGCGGCCAAAAAGGCATTGAAGCCATCTTTCAGGGCAATCTGCCCGGAAACCGGTTTCTTGGAATATTCCACAATGTCCAGGAACAACACACTGCACATTATGGTTTTATTGCCACGCTCTTCCATTCAATTTTGCCCAATGAGTTGTTGCTGTGTGTATTGTAGCGCTAATAGGCGGTGTTTTTAGCTTTTACTCCGGTGCACACCGTGCCTTGCGCCGGTCTTGCCACGCGGCATGGCAGCGGTAACGTTTCTTTGCCTGCCCTTATTCGTTGCGCCAGCTTCTTTATTTCCAGATTTGTCTGTTTTGCCGCGCCCTTCAGCCTTGCCGCGCAATGGCTTGGCATCCGCATGTTGCGTAGCGGCAGGCTGCACCTCTATACCCACCCAGTCGAGAATCGCGGCCACTTCGCCCGAGCCGAGTTCGGCCAACATGCCGCGCTTCAGGCGCGGCGGCAGGTTGACGATGCCGAAGCGCACACGCATCAAACGGCTGACCGGCAAGCCCAACGCCTCGAAGGTGCGGCGCACGACACGGTTACGCCCTTCCTTCATGATTATGCGATACCAGTGATTATAGCCTTCGCCGCCTTCATCCAAGAGTTTCTCAAACTTCACCGGGCCATCTTCCAGCGTGATGCCTTCTTTCAGCATCTGCCGCATCTGCTCCTCTGTCATGCTGCCCTGCACACGCACCGCATACTCGCGCTCCACCTCAAAGCGCGGGTGCATCAGGCGGTTGGCCAGATCGCCCGATGTGGTAAAAATCAGCAGCCCGCTGGTATTAAAATCGAGCCGTCCAATGGCAATCCATTTCATGCCACTCAGCTTGGGCAGCTTGTCGAACACGCTGGCACGCTTCTCCGGATCGTCGCGGCTAACGATCTCGCCTTCCTGTTTATGGTACAGCAAGACACGCGGCAGGCGTGTGTCCTCTCCCCTGATACGGATGGAGCGCTTGTTGTCGGCACGCACCACATCGCCTTCAACTACACGCATCCCCAACGTCGCCACTTCGCCATTCACCGTGATACGCCCGGCGGCAATCCACTCTTCCATTTCGCGCCGCGAACCCATGCCTGCCTGCGCCAGCACCTTTTGCAAACGCTCGCCCTGTGGCTCCTGTTGTTCGTTCATCCCATCACCTCGCGCCTTTCCAGCACGGCCTGCGCCAGCGTGCCGCTATCCACATGCTCCAGTTCACCACCCACCGGCAACCCACGTGCGATGCGCGACACTTTGATGCCCTGTGCGCACAGCAATGTGGCGATGTAATGCGCCGTGGCATCGCCTTCCACGGTGAAGTTGGTGGCGAGGATCACCTCGCATGGCTGCTCCTGCGCGCGCCTGAGCAGCCGCTCCAGATGCAACTCGCGCGCGCCGATGCCGTCCAGCGGCGACAGCCTGCCCATCAGCACAAAATACATGCCGCGATAGCACTGCGCCTGCTCCATCATCAGCAAGTCCGCCGGCATCTCCACCACGCACAGCAGGCTGGCATCGCGCTTGGGCGAGCGGCACAACGCGCACACCTCTTCTTCGGAAAAATTATTGCACTTGCTGCAATGCTGGATGCTTTCCACCGCATAGCCGAGCGCCTGCGCCAGCCGCAATGCGCCCGGCTTGTCGCGCTGTAACAGGTGGTAAGCCATGCGCTGCGCGGATTTCGGGCCGACGCCTGGCAGGCAGCGCAAGGCGTCGATCAGGTCTTCCAGGCTGGATGGTGTATTCATTTATTTTGGAAAGACTGTAGGTCGGGCTGCGCCCGACACTTTGGCGGGCGAAGCCCGCCCTACAAAATCTAAAACGGCAAATTCATTCCCGCAGTGAAGCCGCTCATCCTTTGCTGGCTCACGGCGGCGGCCTGCTTCACCGCATCGTTCATGGCCGCCACGATCAAATCTTCCAGCATCTCCTTGTCGTCGGACAACAGGCTGTCGTCCAGCGATATGCGGCGCACCTCGTGCGCGCAGGTCATGGTGACCTTCACCATGCCGGAACCGGATTGCCCCTCCACCTCGACTGTCGCCAACTCGGCCTGCGCCTTCTTCATGTTCGCCTGCATCTGCTGCGCCTGCTTCATCAGCCCGCCCAACCCGCCCTTCATCATTTTTTGCTCTCCTAAAATTTCTAAACAGGTTTAATCGATTCTTCAACCAGCTGCGCACCCAGATGCTCCTGCGCCTCGCGCACAAATGGATCTTGCATGATCGCCTCCACCGCCTGCTGCTGGCGCGTCTGTTTCTCGTGCTGCTCGACGACTGCAGGCGTAACCGCACTGGCAGTGCCCAGCGCGACCGCCAGCCGCACCGGCTGGGCAAAATAGTCGGCCAGCGCCGCCTGCAATTTTTCCTGTGCCGTTTTGTTGGTTAGCATGTGTTTATGCTGCGGCGCCAGATTCAAGGCCAGCCGCCCGTCAACAAAGCTTTCCAGCGTGCAGTGCTTGGCCAGTTCACGTGCCGTGCCTTGCACATTCAACTGCGCCAGCAGCACGCCCCAGTCGAGCGTAGCGGTCATTACCGGGTTGGCAGGCTGTGCGACAGCCGGCACCGGTTTCGATTGCGGCTTCGGCTGTGACTTTGGTGCCGCAGCAGCTACTGGCGGCGCAGAATGTTCAGGCGCAGGCCGTTTGGGCACAGGCTGCGCGCCCGCCGGCATGAAGGCCAGCATGCGCAACAGCGTCATGGTAAAACCGGCATATTCATCGGGCGCGAGGTCTATCTCGTTGCGCCCGTGGATGGCGATCTGGTAGAGCAATTGCATTTCCTCCGCGCTGAAATTCTGCGCCAGTTCCAGCAGGCGCACGCGCTCCGGTTCATCTTCCGCGATGGCTTGCGGCACGGTCTGCGCCAGCGCGATGCGGTGCAGCAAGGTCGCCATATCCTGCAATGCCGCATCGAACGCCAGGCTGCGCATCACCATGTCGTCGGCGATGCGCAGCAATTCCACTCCGTCGCGCGCCAACAAAGCCTGCAATAGGCCGTACAAATAACCCTGGTCTATCGCGCCCAGCATGTTGCGCACTGTCGCCTCATCCACGCGTGAGTCGGAATAGGCGATGGCCTGGTCGAGCAGGCTCAGCGCATCGCGCATGCTGCCCTGCGCCGCGCGCGCCAGCAGCGCCAGCGCACCCGCCTCGAACGGAATATTTTCCTGCCCCAGCACATACTGCAAGTGCGTGAGTATCAACGCGGGCGGCAACTGTTTCAGGTTGAACTGCAAGCAGCGCGACAGCACGGTGACCGGGATTTTCTGCGGATCGGTGGTGGCGAGAATAAACTTGACGTGCGCGGGCGGCTCTTCCAGCGTCTTCAGCATGGCGTTGAACGCCGACTTCGACAGCATGTGCACTTCGTCGATGATGTACACCTTGAAGCGCCCATTGGTCGGCGCATACAGCGCGCCTTCCAGCAGCTCGCGCATGTTGTCCACCTGGGTGTTGGAAGCCGCGTCCAGCTCGATCAGGTCGATGAAGCGCCCGCTGTCAATTTCCGTGCAGGCGCTGCAAGTGCCGCACGGTGTGGCAGTAATGCCGTTAACGCAATTCAGGGATTTGGCGAAGATGCGTGCGATGGTTGTCTTGCCCACGCCGCGCGTGCCGGTGAACAGATAGGCGTGATGCAAGCGGTTCTGCGCCAGTGCATTGCTCAATGCCTGCACGACATGCTCCTGCCCCGCCAGTTGCGCGAAGGTCTTGGGCCGCCATTTGCGCGCTAGAACAGAAGTTGCAGACAAGATTCAACCAATCTTAGAAATGTATCCGACCAGCGGTACCATGAAAATCAGAACATACATTTTCATCATCGCGCCCCTCCTCCAAAAAGGAGGCGAGCCTTGCCCCCGGCACTTGCAGAAAATAGCTGTGGCTGCTTCCTTCCGGATCTGACCAGGTTCACTACACCACAATGCGGGGAGGCCCGCCAATTCGTTCAAGCAGCTCAATAACCTACTGCGCACCGTCATGACTGCGTTGCTCAAGGACTCGAAATCCTCATGTACTTTGTGTACATTCCGGTTTCACGTCCTTTCGCGCCTTGCCCTGACGATGCTCGCTACGGTTCTTGAACCGCCTCATAATTTCTTGATTACAGCTTAACCCGCTTTCATCGAAATCATGCCGGCCCGGCTACGCCATTCCGCATGAACTCGATTTCATGCGCCGAACAATCATCCGATTAACCACCCCGACATGATAGAGGAATCGGTCAGTAAAATCCACGCTGTTCATCAATGCAAAAAATCCAGATGCAATGGCGGCACTTGCGTCACTCGCCGCGTCACCAGCCATCCCGCCAGCGTTACCGTCACGATGCCGCCGCCCAAACCGGCCAACCAGAGCATGACGCCCGGATGATACGGAATTTGCAACACCTGGTATGCCAGCACCCAGCCGAGCACTGCCGCACCCGCCGCCGCGAACAGCCCGCTCAATGCGCCCAGCACGGCAAACTCGGTGAGGTGCAGCCGCCGCAAATAATGGCTGTCCGCCCCCAGTGTGCGCAAGATGGCGGCCTGGTGGAGGCGCTCGTCCTGCGTGGCGAGCAGCGCGGCATACAGCACGGCCAGGCCGCTCAGCAAGGTGAACAGGAATACCGCGCTCACGGCCTGCGCGATCTGGTCCATGGTGTGGCGCACCTGGGCCAGCATCGCCTCGGTATCAATCAGCAGCAGGCCGGGAAAGGCCTTGAGCAGGGCATCGCCCACAGCGGCCTTATCCGGCGGCAGATAAAAGCTGGTGATATAACTGGCCGGAAAATTTTCCAGCATGCCGGGTGCCGCGACCACGAAAAAATTCACGCGCATGGAATCCCACTGCACCTTGCGCAGGTTCGCCACCTTCGCGCTGAACCGGGCGCCCGCCGCTTCATAGGTCAGGGTATCGCCCACGCGGATATTCAAACGGTCGGCAATACCCTCCTCTATTGAAAGCTGTTTCTGCTCTCTATCCCACCATGCACCCTGCACCAGTTCATTGCCCACCGGCAACCTGTCCGACCAGGATAAATTGAATTCGCGCTCCACCAGCTCGCGTGAGCGATGGTCGGTATAGTCGTCGCCGCTGACCGTATGCTGGTTAATCGCAATCAAGCGACCGCGCACCATGGGAAACAATTTTGGCGCCGGCAATTGCTGCCGCACGAAAAAATCCTGCAACGCCGCACGCTGATCCGGCTGGATGTTGACGATGAAGCGATTCGGCGCATCCGGCGGCAGGCGCGTGCGCCAGTTTTCCAACAGGTCGGCGCGCACAAAAGTAAGCAACAGCAAGGCCATGCCGCCCAGGCTGAGCGCGACAATCTGCACAGCGTTGCTGCGCCCATGCCGCGCCAGGTTAACCAGCGCATAACGCCGCGCTGGCAGCGACAACACAGCCAAGGCGCGCACGGCCAGCCAGGCCAGCAGGCCGAATAACAGCACACCGCCGAACAGCCCAAGCAGCACGGTCAAGCCCAGCTTGAGCGAACCCGCCTGCCACAAAAACAATCCGCACAACACAGACGCGCCGGAGGCGTACATCATGCCGGTGCGCGCTTCCGGCGCACCCAGTTCGCGGCGGATGACGCGCAGCGCGGAAACGCTTTTCAACTGCCACAGCGGCAGGAAAGCAAACCCCAGCAACAGCGCCATGCCGCTGGCGGCGGCTTGCCATAGCGGCATCCAGCCGGGCGGCGGCAAGGCGGATTCGCGCATGGATTCGATGGATTGCACCAGCACCGCCTGCGACGCATAACCGAGCAGGCAACCCAGCACCACGGCGCACGCGCCGAGCAACAGAAATTGATACAGAAAAATGCGCAACACCTGCGCCTGCGCCGCCCCCATGCAGCGCATCATGGCGCAGGTATCCAGATGGCGCGTGATGAAATGCCGCGCGGCCAGCGCCAGAGCAACCCCCGCCAGCACCACCGCAGTGAGCGCGGCCAAGCCGAGGTAATGCTCGGCGCGTTCCAGCGAATTGCGGATTTCCGGGCGCGCGTCGCGCACATCCTCCAGCCTCTCGCCCACACCCAGCCGTTCTTGCAGCCATGCGCGCAAACCGGCCACCTGCACCGCATCACCCGCCACCAGCAAACGGTAACTGATGCGGCTGCCTTCCTGCACCAGCCCGCTGGCTGGCAAATCCGCCGCATTCAACAACACGCGCGGCGCGAAACTAAAAAAGCCGACCGACTGATCCACATCGCGCACCACGTGCGCCGCCAGGCGTAAGCGCAACGCCCCGATGCCCACCTCGTCGCCCAGATGCAACCCCATGCGCCGCATCAGGCGCGAATCCGCCCATAGTGTGCCGCGCGCGGGAATAGAACTACCAATACTCCCCTCCCCCGAATTTCCCCCCTCTCCCTTGACGGGAGAGGGCTGGGGAGAGGGAGAAGAGAGAGTGCGCGCACCTGTTCCACTCCCATCATCAATCAAAATCTTCCCCCGCAACGGATACCCCTCCTCCACCGCCTGAATTTCCGCCAGCAAATTCTTCTGCGTCGTCGTCACCATGCTGAGAAAGGTCGCGGTCTCCACCACATGCAGTCCGCGTTGCAGAGCGGCAGCGCGATACGCGGGCGGCAATGGGCGCGTCGAGGCAAGGCGCAAGTCCGCCCCCAGCAGGCTGGAAGCTTCCTGTTGCAGCGCAATCCTTACGCGGTCGGCGAAGAGACCGACAGTTGAGATGCTGCCCACCGCCAGCATCAGCGCGATGAGCAGCACGCGCCATTCCCCGGCGCGCCAGTCGCGACGCAGCAAGTTGATGGAGAGGCGGAGGAGGTTCATTCTCTATTCACGGAAAACGTGGTTTGACTCTGATTATTACGTAGGGTGGGCAACTCGTTGCCCACCGTTATTGCTGCGAAATTCTCCATCCGCGTGGGCACGGTGTGCCCACCCTACCAGGCTTGTGCCAGGTATGCCTTCGGAATGAAGGCACCCATTATTCTTTGACTCGTTCCACCCAGTAATCCGGGCGACGATGTTGGTGAGAAACAGCCATGATCCAGACCTCATCACCTCTCAACACATATCGCAAGGTATAAGGAAACCGATTCATAACGTAACGCCGCACTTCCTCCAGCTCAACCGGGAACAACAATGGCGACCCCGCAATTCGGAGCGTGGCTTCACGCACATCATTTCTGAAACGCAACCCCAGCCCGGACTGTTGCCGCTCAAACCAATCGCAGGCATCGTTCAACTCGTCATTGGCAGCTTCGGAAAACCGAATCCGCATCACTTGCCGCCAAAGATATCTTCGAATGGAAGTGTTTTCATGCGCCCCGCATCGCATGCGCGCGCCCTGTGCAATGCCTCTTCCGCCCAGGCCATGTCAATTTCAGGGTCAGGCTTATCAAGGCTTTGCATGATTTTCTCTACGACCTCATAGCGCTCTGCCGCTTTTAATTGCAGTGCCATATCAATAATTTCGTGTTTGCCCATTTTCGTCTCCTGTATTGATTCGCATTGCACCAGATATTTTCATTCGGCGCAATAACGATTGCGTCCTACGCGGGCTGGCTTCGGGTATTATTACCAAACCCGAATTGAGAAAGGAGCATCCTCATGAAACTTGACCAAGCCATCCAGCAACACTTGGAGAAACTTCCCCTCCCGCTCCAGGGCGAAGTTCTGGATTACGTGCTTTATCTGGAACAAAAAGCCGGGAAGCCATCACCCAATGACAGCGAGCGTAGAAAATCCTTGGCAAGCGCATTGGAAAAGGCCGCCGCCATGAACCCCTACGCCGAGGTTGACCCCGCCGCATGGGTGCGTGAGCAAAGAGATGAGCGCGCCTTGCCGGGGCGGGATTAAACGCCATGCTGGTTGACAGCAACATCCTCATTTATGCCACAAAGCCGGAGCACACCAAGCTTCGCCAATGGCTGATTGACACCCTGCCCAAGGCATCAGTCATCAGCAAAGTAGAAATTCTCGGCTACCACAAATTACACTCAACAGAAAAAGCCACGCTGACGGAATTGCTGAATAGTCTGGAACTGATTTACCTCACCCCCGCCAGCTACGAAATCGCCATCCAATTACGCCAGCAACGCAAACTCACGCTCGGCGATTCCCTCATCGCCGCCACCTGCTTTGAACGGGGATATACGCTGGCGACATGCAATACCGGCGACTTCGCCTGGATTGAAGAACTGAAAGTATTCAACCCGCTGGAAGCGGGTTGAAACCTGCGGCTGGGTGATGTGCATCTTTTATAGACCCCGCGCTACCACCCCATCCTACCGCACTGACTTGTACCTGACGAGGTTATCCATCTCGACCTCGGGCTTTTAACCCATATCGCTCTGCAACTCCATTTAACAACCTCTTGGCTGTGCCCGGCTGCAGGTCGATCTTTCTATCGATCTCTCGAAATTGTAAAAGTTTTCCGTTGTGTATGAGATCCTCACGGTCTTTATACATGGTGGAAAATTGCCTGCACTTCTCTTCATCTGGCTGGAAAAGAAGTGTATCGATAATCTCACTGAGTTCTTCGTCACCATAGCCGGTGTAACGGCCAGAGTAGAAAATTTTCTCATTCAAACCAGCACCAGGGTGCGTTGCGCGCCCAGGTGTTCCTTGATCCACAGCGTGACGTAAGTTTTGCCGGTGCCGCAAGCCATTCCGAAAAACTATTGGCCGGGCACCCGGATGAGCTGGCCACGGTTGGCGGTTTGCAGCCCAAGTACTACGGCGGTTCTGGCCTCAACCTGGTGGTCGCGGGGTTCGGGGCGTGCTTTGCGTTTGGCTTGCGGGAGTGCGGCAAAGTTGGCGGGATAATCCAGCGCGGATTTATCGAAGTCGGAAAGCAGAAAACGTATAACGGGTTTTTCTTGTGCATCGCAGACTTGCTTTGCGTTTCCGCCGATGCGGTCGGTGGTGGCGATCAGCAGGCGGTGTTTGATTAGCGGCCTGTTGGGTTCGCTGAGGAATTTATCCACATCGTGTTTAGTGATGTCGTAGTCAGGCGAGTACGTCCCCCGACAGAACACTTGTAAACGGTTGCATTAGCATTTGGCTTGTACTGCCCAGTGATCGCCGTTCTTGTGGAGAACCACCAGATCAATGCCGCAGTCCGCACCCCAGCGTCCCGGCCATTCGTCCCACAGCCACACCTGGTCAACTTGCGTGGACCATTCAGGATCGGCTTTGAGAAACCATTTGACGAAGCGCTCGAACTGCTTGCCGCGCTTGAGCGGGTCGGGGTCGAGGCTGTTGTAGAAATCGGAGAATTGGCCGGGCATTTTGTGCTCAACTATTCGCAACGGGAGATGAATATGGGTCTTGCATTAACACATTTCATTCAGCCAAACCTATGCGAGATTGGATAACCTTGCCCTTATCCAACTTGGATTCCGGCGGCAATCAAGAACGGCGAACACCAAGACCGCATCGTTGACGACACGGTAATACACGGCGAATGGGAATCGTTTAGAGAGCAGCCGATGGTAGCCCAGGACTACGCGGTGCATTCCCGTAAAATAGGCCAGCGAGTCAATGTCAGAGTAAAGCGTATCAAGAAAATAAGTGCCAAGGCCGTCAGCTTGTGACTCGTAGAACCGATAACCTTCTTCGAGATCGCCCTCTGCAACACCGAGGATTTCTATCCTCATGAGACGTTCTTTTTTATTTTTTCCTTGGCTTCTTCCCAGTTGGATACGGTTATCTTGCCAGCATCCAAGGCAGCCTCGCGATCATTGAGAACGGCTTCATGCCAAGCTGGGGATTCCAGATTTTTTTCGTTGCCTATCATGTCCGCCCAAAGCATCTCCATCAAGTCCAGTTTTTGGGTAAATGAAAGCTGTGCAATCGGAAACTCGAATCTGTTCATCATATTTCCTTTCAAGCAGGACAATATCAGGGGTGCAAGTGGCTAGTTTACAGGCAGTCATCAATCGCAGAAAGGGGGTGCAAAACACCACGGCTACTGCTCTACCCACCCCGCCGCCAAGTGCAACTGCCTGTTGCAGCGCCGCGCCAGCGCTTCGTCGTGGGTGACCATGATGAGTGTTGTGGCCTGCGCGCAGTTCAGTTCCAGCATCAGTTCGATGATCTGGCTGCCGGTGGCGGCGTCGAGATTGCCGGTAGGTTCGTCGGCGAACAGGATTTTCGGCTGCGCGACGAAGGCGCGCGCAATCGCCACGCGCTGCTGTTCGCCGCCGGAAAGGTGCTTGGGCAGGTGGCCCATGCGCTGCTTCAATCCCACGCGCTGCAAGGCTTCCGTGGCGCGCTCGCGCGCATCCGGTGCGGAGCGCAGTTCCAGCGGCAGCATCACGTTTTCCAGCGCGGTCATGGCGGGCAGCAATTGGAACGACTGGAACACGAAGCCTGCCAGGCGTCCGCGCATACGCGCACGGCCATCTTCATCGAAGGAGAAAATATCCACCCCGTCGAGATACACCGTGCCGCTGCTGGGCACATCCAGCCCGGCCAGCAGCCCGAGCAAAGTGGACTTGCCGGAGCCGGAAACGCCCAGGATGGCAAGGCTGTCGCCGGCCTCGACGGCAAAGCTGACCTCGTGCAGAATGACCAGCGGCTGGGCATCTCCATCCATCGATGTGCTTCCCACTTGCTTACCGAGACTCACTGCCTGCACAATGGATGCCATGAAATTTCCCGTTTTCTTCCGCCTTATTTTATTCTGCGCCTGTTGCTTGTTGCCGGGAATTGCCGCCGCGCAACAAACAATACTGGTATTCGGCGACAGCCTGTCGGCAGCCTATGGTATCCCGCGTGAGGCGGGTTGGGTGAATCTGCTGCAGCAGGAACTGCAACGCAGCCATCCGCAATATCAGGTGATCAATGCCAGCATCACCGGCGAGACCACCACCGGCGGTATTCAGCGCATCGACGCCGCATTGCGCCAACATCAGCCCGCTATCATCATCCTTGAACTCGGCGCCAATGACGGCCTGCGCGGCGCATCCATCGCGGTCATCGAAACCAACCTCACCGCCCTCATACAGAAATCGCGCAAAGCGCACACCAAGGTACTGCTGCTGGGTATGCAACTGCCGCCCAATTACGGCGCGGACTATACCGCCCAATTTAAAGCGCTGTATCCGAAGCTGGCGCAACGATACCACGTGGCGCTGGTTCCGTTTATTCTGGAAGGTGTCGCGCCGGAACAGTTTCAGGCCGATAACCTGCACCCCACCGCACAAGCGCAACCGCGCATCATGCGCAGCATATTGCAGGAGTTAGGACCGCTGTTGTAGGTTTGAAGACAGGAAAAACTGTGCGCCTGCAAGTATCTTTGCTCAGGTTGCGCAGATCACTGAAGGTCGTAATTCGGCCAATACTGGAATTGGCCATTTTTGCTTGAATATGCCTTGGAAGAATCCGCAAGTTGGTTGAACTTCTGCACCACAACCTCACCCGCCCTGATATTCAGGGCGCCTCTATAAATTCAAAATCCTAAGCGAGACAAGGCGCGAAAGAAATTTTAGCGCGCCGCATATGTTTGATATGTAAGCGTCAAAATTTCTTGAGCAACACAGTATCGCGACGGAGTTTGAATTTATAGAGGCGCCCTTCATTCACCAGGCCCTTTCCGCAACATATCTCGATAGAATTTATATGTATTTTTTCCGCTTCGCTTTGCCAGATACATTGCATCATCGGCTTGCTTGATGAGTGTTTCAGAATCCTTGGAATCATCCGGGTATATGGAAATGCCGATACTGCCTCCCACATGGCATTGCTTCCCCTTTAATTCGAATGGTTCCGACAATGCGACGATTATTTTATTTGCCATCAATGCGGCGTTTTCATCTGATCCAATATTGTTTAACACAAAGATGAATTCGTCTCCACCCACCCGTGCAACCGTATCCGAGGCTCGGATAAGCTCTTTCAGCCTATTGGCAACCCCCTGTAACAGCAGGTCACCCCCATCGTGCCCCAGCGTATCATTAACTTGCTTGAATCCATCAAGATCGAGAAACAAGACAGCCACTTTGTAAGTATTGCGTCTGGCCAGGGAAAGGGAATGCTCAAGGTTATCCAGAAACAATGCCCGGTTCGGAAGGTCTGTTAAATAATCGTAGTGGGCCAAATGCGCTATCTTTTGTTCGGCCAGCTTGCGTTCCGTAATATCACGGAAGATGCCAATGAAGTAACGCTGTCCACCCAACATCATTTCTGATGCGGATAATTCCATGGGAAACTGCTCGCCGTTTTCCCGGACGGCTGTCACCTCGCGTCCGCGTACGCCAAGGATCCGTCCCTCGCCGGTATGTAAATACCGATTGACGTAGCCCTCATGCTCACTCCGATCCGGCTCGGGCATCAGCATCTTAATATTTTTGCCTAATACATCCTGCTGCAAATAACCAAATATTTCCTCTGCTGCGGGGTTGAATCCCAGAATCTCTCCAGCTTCATTGATAGTGATGATGCCATCCATCACATTATGGATAATGGCTTGCAAATGATTTTGGCTTCTCTCGAGCTCTCCTTTGATCTGCTTCAGGTTCGTTACCATCTGCCAGAACAATTTGACTTCGGGGCCGCTTGCCACTCTTTTATTATTGCCAAAAACCTTGCCCGCCTCTTCGGCGACTGCATCATCGTGCGACAAGTTGTACACGATACAGTCCGGATGATCCTTGCAGGCCCGCAACGCCTCACCGGCATCCGCATAGGTCGGGATCCCCTGGCTTTCCGCCAGTTTTATTCCGGGCGCGGCAGGATTCGAATCTGCTATGGCTATAACCTCAACCAAGCTATCTTCCATGAACATTTCGAGCAGAGCATGGCCTCCACGTCCGGCTCCAATAATCAGGACGGGATACCCTTGAATTTTTCGTGTTGCCATATTCATTCCTTTGTAACTTGGGCGAGAGGAGTTTTCACTGGCGTAAGTTTGGCACAAAAAATCCTGTTTACACAACAAATCACTAGCGGATTAAGAGCCATCCCCTTTTTTCCGCTCTGCCAAGGTCAGCGCAATCACTCCCAACGCCACCGCAAACCACAGCGTCGCCAGGCGGATCAGCACGGTGGCAGCCACGGCCTGCGGTTGTGCGACATGGTTCAGCATGAGCAATGCAACCATGGTGGCTTCTGCCCCGCCAAGGCCGCCGGGCAGGAAACTGAGCGCGCCGACCAGCATGGCGAAAGCATAAATGAACAACGAGGCCGGTAGCGAAAGATCGCTGCCAAGGAGGTGCATGATATAGTAGAAAGCCACCCCCTCCGCACCCCATGCAACCAGCCCGAGTGCAATGCCATACAGCAGCACGGGCAGGCGAAAACAGCGTCCGGAATGCAGGATGATTTCGATGCCGTGCGCAACCAGTTTGCCGGCCCTGGCAGGCAACCGGTTTTGCGCAAAAACCTCGATCACTTGCAACCACTTGCTTTGCTGAAGAACGATCAGGACTGCAAAAATCAGCACGGCAAGAATCACCACCAGCGGCTTGGCTTGGGGGTAAGTCCACAAGCCGATCGCGACCAGCAGCAGCATGCTGATGAGGTTGGAAAAGTGCTCCGAAAAATATGCCGCCAGACTTTCCGGATAGGAAACTCCATGCCGTTTAAGGAACACGCTGCGGATCGTTTCGCCCACCTTGACCGGAAGGACGGTCAGGCCGAACCCGGCAATATAGATGCGCAGACTTTCCAGCCAATAGACGCGATGGCCCAGCAGCGCGAGGTATTTTTGCCAGCGCAGGAAGCGCAACCCGTAATTGACCAATGAAAGCGCGAGCGTGATAGCGATGCCAATAAAGCCCACACGGGCAATCGCCGCCATAACCTCTTGCCAGCCGCCCCACAGGGAAAATATCAAATAGCCAACGGCACTCAGCAGCACGACCAGCAGCAGCGCGCGGAAACGCCATCCGCTCAGGATGGTATGGGTCATGTTTATGCGATCAGCCAGATGGTCGTAACCAGCCACGCGCCGACAACGATGAACAAATGCGGGTCGCGCACCAGATCATGCGACGGGTCGCCTCCCCTGCTCTGGTGGTGCAGCAGGTAAATGTAGCGGAACACGCCGTACATCACGAACGGCACGGTGTAAATCAGGTTGGATGTGCCGTGGATGCGTATGGTGTCCGGGTTCATGGTGTAAAGGCTGTAGCTCATAATCAGGCCTGCGGCGGTAATCCCGATCATCTTGTCCAGCAGCACCGGGCTGTAATGCGCCAGCACCTTGCGGTGAGCAGTCTTGTCTTCGGTCAGCGCAATGGTTTCCGCGCGCCGTTTGGTGAAGCCGAGAAACAGCGTCACCATCATGCCGCATAGCAGCAGCCATTGCGAAGGGGATATGCCGACCCCAAGCGTACCGGCGAGAATGCGCAGCATGAAGCCGGTGGCGATAATGAAAACATCCAGGATCACCACGTGCTTGAGCCAGAGAGAATAGGCGACGTTCATCAGCGCATAGGCAACAAGAATAGTAACTACAATTTTCGATGTCCCATAGGCCAGCCCGAAACCAAGCGCGCCGAGCACGATTGCGAGAATGATGGCAGCAGTAACGGATACTTGACCGGAAGCCAATGGCCGCCGGGATTTCTTGGGATGATGGCGATCCTGCTCCAGATCAATGATGTCGTTGATGATGTAGACGGTGCTGGATATCAGACAAAATGCGATAAAAGCAAAAACTACCTGCGTGGCCAGATTGGGGGCACGCCAAGCATGGCCGAACAGCAGGCCAGTAAACACGAATGCATTCTTCACCCACTGGTGGGGGCGCATCAGGCGCAATAAATCGAACAGTTTATTCATTTTTTATTTACTGAACGCCATATTCAATTCCCTGCTATTGAGATTTACATAATTCATGACAGACACCCTAATCCGGACGAGCCGGAACCAAATGTAGGTCGGGCTATGCCCGACATGGTGGGCATAGCCCACCCTACAAAAATACGGTTTCGCACCTTGCCTCATCCATTTTCAGCGTTGTCATGAATTATGTAATGCTCAATAATCATCTTAACCGGGGATTCGCCGATAATAAGCATAGTCGGCAGCGGACAGCAATTCCTTGTCTCCCCGGCTGTCGCCGTAAGCATATAAGATGTAGTCGTTTTTTGAGCCAAGCAATGCTTCAAGCCGCCTGACTTTCTCGATGCCGAAACAATTTTCTCCCAGCAGGTTTCCGGTGATGCAGCCATCTTCCAGCGTTTCCAGACGCGAGGCTAGCACATCATCGAATCCAGCCTTCAGTGCCCAAGGCTGCACATAGATATCCAGCGAAGCGCTGATAACCACGCAGCGGTGTCCCTGCTTCTTGTGCCAGTCAAAACGGCGTGCAGCTTCGGGGCGGATCAGCTCCGGCAGTTTTTGCTCGGCAAACCGCGCCGCCTTGTCGCGTAGCACACTGATATCGGTGCCGAAAAAAGACTGGGTAAGCACCCGTTCTTTCGCAACGTCATTACGGATCATGCCCAGGCCGTAGCCCGCCAGCGTCGGAGCCAGGACGAGCGCATGGCGCATAACCGCCGGCGCGCCGAGCGCATGCAACAGGAACGGCAGCAGGGTGTCGCGCCGCGTCAACGTGCCGTCGAAATCGAATGCTGCCACGACCGGCTTATTAACGTGAATTTCGCGTAGCGAGACCTTGTCACTCTCGCCCGCTTGCGGGAGAGAGCTGGAGAGAGGGAAACGGGCATCGTGCGTTTCATTATTATGGGCGGCATCTTTGCCAAGCCCGTTTGCCTCCGCCTCGCTCACAATTTCAGCCGCTTGAAAACCGGTTCCGGGATGTGCTGGATGATCAGCATGATGTAGCGCCAGAACCACGGCAGATAAACCACATCCGCCGATTTATCCAAAGTGCGCACAATGCGTTCGCCTATGCTTTGCGGCGAAGCGACCAGAAACAATCCGGGCAACCCGAACGTCATGGCGGTATCCACAAAACCCGGCTTGATGGTGATGACGCGCACACCGCTGGCAAACAGGCGGTTGCGCAGCCCTTGCAGGTACAGGCTGAGCGCGCCTTTTGCGGCGCCATACACATAGTTGCTCTGCCTGCCGCGGTCTCCCGCCACCGAAGAAATGCCGATGATGAAGCCGCGTTTCAACGGCTCGAAATAATTGGCGCAGTGACTCAGGATGGAGGCCGCCCCGGTGAAGTTGCTGGCAATGATTTTTGCGCCCACATCGAAATTGCGCGCCGCCTGCTGATCGCCGAGGTAGCCGAAAGCCAGCACCACGCCGGATATTCCCTGCATTTCTTTGATCACGGCTTGCAAAAATGCCTCATGGGTTTCGGTCACTTCCGCGTCGAACAAACCATAGTGCACCGCAACGCCATGGCGCAGCCGCAAATCCGCAGCGATGCGCCGCAACTCATCCAGGTTGCGCGAAGCCAGGTACAAGGCGGCGCCGCGCGCGGCAAAGGCGGCAGCGGTGGCGCGCGCGATGGCGGAAGTAGCACCCAGTATCAGTATGGTTTCACTCATAAGCCCCTCAATTCCGTCATTCCCGCGAAGGCGGGAATCCAGCGGTTTTATCTAACGTGCCTTTTGATCTTGTTCCTCCGCGTTGCGGAGGAGTTTTTTTAATAACTGGATTCCCGCCTTCGCGGGAATGACAAGTTTTAGAGATGCATTCATACTGCATTGCCCCCTATTCCCAAACGACGCGCCAGGCTAGAGCTAAAACGGTTTTGCGGATCAACCGCATTCTTGATCTTGAGCCATTCGCCATAACGCGGGTACATGGCGCGAAACGATCCTGCGGAAAGCCGCGCATCCTTGGCGAGATACACGCGCCCGCCGTGCCGCAAAACAATTTCATCCAGCTTGTCCAGCAACGCAAATAAGCCGTCATCCGGGTGCCCGGCCAAAAGTTTTTCGGAGCGGATCGGCAAATCCAGCGCCAGCGTATAACCCGCGATGGGAAAGGACAGCATGCCCATGCCCTGAGCGCCAAAACGTTTCAGCACCGCGAGGAAGGACGGGCGGCGGCTGCCGGACAACTCCTGCAGCAATGCCTTGATGCCGTCGAATGCAAAGCTATCCGGAATCACGCACTGGTATTGCACGAAACCGCGCTTGCCGTACAGCCGGTTCCACTGGCCGATTGCATCCAGCGGATAAAAATACGGATCGTAGCCGGTCAGGAACGGCTGCTGTTTTCTGCCTTCGCGCCGGTAATAGAGCGCGTTGAATGCACCGATGCTCAGCGGGTTCAGCGCCCATGCCGGGAAATCAAATGGCACCGGGCGGCCGCGCTCCGGCTTTGCGGCAAGCGCATTGTCAAAACCGCTTGGCAGTTCTTCCACGGCTGCATGGTGGCCGCACATGGCGATGCCACGGCCCAGTTGTTGCCCGGTTGCCAGGCTGTCAATCCAGGCAACGGTGTAGCGATCATCCAGAGCCGGATTTTGCAGGTGCTGAAAAAGTTGCTCCAGGTTGGCGGCGGCATGATGCCGCACCAGCATGCGTGAGCTTTGTATTGGAATAAGCTGGAGCGCCACTTCGCCGATGATGCCCGTCAGCCCCATGCCGCCGACGGTGGCCCAGAACAGTTCTGCATTTTCAGCGGCAGAACACGCCATGCGGCTACCATCGGCCAGAATCAGGTCAATGGCAAGAACGTGCTCGCCGAAAGAGCCATCGTGATGATGATTCTTGCCATGCACATCCGCCGCCACGCAACCGCCCAGCGAAACGTATTTCGTGCCCGGCGTGACCGGCAGAAACCAGCCCTTCGGCACGATCACCTCCAGGATTTCTGCCAGCGTCGTCCCGGCCTCGGCGCGCAGGATGCCGTTCTCCGCATCGAGTTCCAGCAGGCGGTTGACGCGTTCGGTCAGCAGCACGCGCCGACTCTCATTCAGCGCCGCATCGCCATAGCTGCGCCCCTGCCCGCGCGCAATCACGCTGGCCGCATCGGAATGCAGATCGGCATAGCGTTCCGGGCGCTCCAGCTCGCAGGATTGCACCGGGTAACGCCCCCAGCCGGAAAGCGGCATAACCAGCGTAGCCATTTAACGCACTTCCTCCGGAAAATATTTTTCGCAAAAATAACAAGGCGCATGCGGGAGATAGTCCGGAATCTTGTAGTACTTTTCCTTGATCGGCTTCAGCACGTGCTCCTTGTAACTGGCGTAATTGAAACCGTAACCCAGCACGAAATAAAAAGTAACGCCGCGCAAGTCGAACTGCCTGCTTTCCACTCTCTGGAAATAAGGAGCGTATTGCGCCAGGTCAGGAGCTGATTTTTTCAGGATCAGGATATTGCGCCCATTGAACGGCCTGAAGTCGGTGATGATGTCATCCTGCCGCGCATAATGCGAGCCTTCTCCGAACACGAAAAAATCCTTGCCGTAATGATAGGAAACGATGGCGGCTGGCGTGTAGCCATCGGCAGCGAGCAGGAATTGTTGCTGCTCATAGGGCCGGATTTTTTCCACAATCGCATCGTTCTTGAACATGAACACGATGCCGTCATACAACTTGTTCTGCTTCCAGGTTTCCATCGGCAGAATGGCGATGACGGCGATTGCCGCAAGATGCGCAATGCTGAACCACGCCATGAACTTGAGCGTCTTGAGCAACTCTTCGCGTGACAGGAACAGATGCAGCAACAAATAAAGGAATGGATAAAACGCCAGCACCCAGTGCAGGCCGATGACTTTTTTCAGCGACAACAGCGCGAAAACAGCCATCGGCAGCAAAAACAGGTATGCGAACAACCGGAAGTGGTTGCGTTTTATTTTTTGCCTGAATTCAGCGCGATGCTTGAACAGGTAGTAGATGACCGGCGGGGTCATCAAATAAACCTGGGTGCCGAGAAAAATGGCGACTTTGCCCAGGGACCACTGCTCGCCTTCGTTCCGGGTGTAAATATTGAACAGGATGTTGTCCCAGCAATGGGTGTAATTCCAGTACAGGTTAATCAACACAAACGGCACGGCGGCCAGAAAAAGCAGAATGAACCCCTGCGTTTTTTGTCTGCCCTTGTCGGAAAAAATCCAATACGCCAGATAGCCCAGCCCCAGCAGCACGGCAAAATATTTCGACAGAAACGCCATACCGAGAAGTGCGCCGGATAAGCCATACCAGGCCGGGCTGTTCTTTTGCAGCGCCTTGAACAGGGAGGCCGCAGATAAAAATACGAACAGGATGAGCGTAGTATCCGTCGTGACCAGCACATTCAGAATATTGAGCGGTGAAATCAGGAACAGAGTCGCGATCAGCGCAGCCCTGGTTTCGTCGTGGGGCTTAAGCAGTTGATAAATGCCGAGGCCAATCAGCGTGGACAGCAGGATGGCGGGAAGACGCAGGATGACTTCCGAACTCCCCATTTGCAGCATCAAGTAAAGAAGCCAGCCGGCCATCGGCGGGTGGTCGTAATAGCCGAAATCCGGATGCTTCGCCCAGATGATGAAATAGGCTTCGTCACCCGACAGGGGGAGGATGCAGGCGAGGATGAACTTGATTGCGAGAGTGACCAGCAATACAAATTTGAATGCAGCCTTCGGGTTCACTGACATCATTTCGCAAAATCAACCATGAATTTTATTGGCCAGTTCGGAAAGTGATATTGCTTCGATACCTTGCGCCAAACGATAGCGTTCCTGTCCGGGATAAACAACAAACTTGCGCGCCGGGTCAAGGTCGGCGCAGGCGGCATGGAAGCCCCGTTCCACCTTGGGCGCAAGGCTGCGTTTGATTTCGATGGCCCACAAGCGGCCGTCCGGCCAGGCCAGCAGCAGGTCAATCTCGGCACCGCCGCCGGTGCGGTAAAAATAGGCTTGCACGTCGCCCTTATCGCGCCCTTGCGCGGCGGCCAGCAAGTTCTCAATGACAAAACACTCCCAACTCAAGCCGACCACGGGGTGGGCAAGCAGCGCCTCCTTGTCCGGAATGCCGAGCAGGGCATGAACGAGGCCGCTATCGCGCACATAAACCTTGGGGGTCTTGACCAAACGCTTGCCCAGGTTGGCATGCCATGGGGGCAGGCGGCGCACCAGCAACAGGTCAACCAGCAAATCCAGATAGCTGCCTGCGGTCTTGACATCCACCCCCAGATTGCGGGCCAACTGGGACGTATTCAGCAAACCTCCCTGATGATGCGCAAGCATACCCCAGAAGCGGCGCAACGTCTCTGCGGCGATGCGCGGGCCGAACTGGGGAATGTCGCGCTCAAGATAAGTGCGAATAAAATCCTGCCGCCAGCGCAGGCTGCGGGCGTCATCCGGGGCAAGCAGGCTTTCCGGAAACCCGCCGCGCACCCACAGCACATCGTTGGATAGGCGCGGCGTTTCCAATATCTGGAAGGGAGTGAGTTCGAGATAGGCAATGCGCCCGGCCAGAGTTTCGCCGGTCTGTTTGAGCAGGTCGAGAGAAGCGGAACCCAATAACAGGTATTGCCCGGCCCGCCTTCCGGCGCGGCGGTTTTTATCAATGAGGCCGCGCAACACGGGAAACAAACCGGGCGCCCGGTGCACCTCATCGAGGATGACCAGCTTGTCGCCATGGTCGGCCAGATAAAGCTCCGGCTGGGCGAGCTTGGCCCTGTCCTGTTCGGATTCCAGATCGAGGTAAAGCGCGTGCTTATCCTTTGCGTTGCCTATGTCCAAGGCAAGCGTGGTCTTGCCCACCTGGCGCGGCCCCAGCAATGCAACAGCAGGGGAATGAGCGAGGGCACCGGCGAGTTTAGGGCTGAGAGTCCGTTTAATCATGTATGCAATTATGGAGTTTCATTCCGTAAATTGCAAGGATAATTCGGTAGAGGAAAGATTTTATTTGTAGGGCACCTCTAAAAATTCATATTTCGTCGCTCCCGCGAAAGCGGGAGTCCAGTCAAATCAACAAACTGGATTCCCGCCTGCGCGGGAATGACGAATTTTTAGAGGTTCCCTGTAGTGATTCGTCGCTGGACACAAACTGTCAATTGGCCGAATCTGCTTCTAGCCGAAATAAGAAGTTGATTTAGACATCAAATCGCGACTACTACATTTTATTTTCAGCGTACAAACACCCGCGCCGCGCCCGCGCGCAACTGGCCTATTATCGCGGCATGGGCAAACCCCTCACTGTGCAGGCGCCGCACGATGCCCTGCGCCGCATCACCGCTACAGGCGATCAGCAGGCCGCCGCTGGTTTGCGGATCGGTCAGCAGGTTGCGCTGCCACTCTGTCAGGCTCGGCGCCAGTTCCACTTCGTCGCCATAGCTTTGCCAATTGTGTTTGGATGCGCCGGTGACAAAGCCTTGTTGCGCCAGTTGCCGTGCGCTGTGCAACAACGGCAGGCGCGCAAAACCGATTTCCGCAGCCAGTTGCGAACCGCGGCATATTCCCAGCAAATGGCCGAGCAAACCAAAGCCTGTCACATCGGTCATGGCATGGACTGCGCCCATTTCCGCCAGCCAGCCTCCCGGTGTATTCAGTTGCGTGGTGCTATGCAGCATCTCGGCATAACCATCCGCATCCAGCTTCTGTTTTTTCAGCGCTGTGCTCAGGATACCCACGCCCAGGCCCTTGGCGAGAATCAACACATCGCCGTCGCGCGCCTGATTGTTGCGCTTGATCTGCTGCGGATGCACCACGCCCAGCGCGACCAGCCCGTAGATCGGCTGCGGCGCATCAATGGAATGCCCGCCCGCCACGGGTATTCCTGCTTGCGCGCACACCGTAGCGCCGCCCGCCAGAATCTGCCGTATGGTTTCCAGCGGCAGGATGTCGATGGGCATGCCGACGATAGCCAGCGCAAGGATGGGCTTGCCGCCCATGGCATACACATCGGACAGCGCATTGGTGGCGGCGATGCGCCCGAAATCAAACGCATCGTCCACGATGGGCATAAAAAAATCGGTAGTGGCCACGATGGCCTGCTCATCGTTCAGCCGGTACACCGCCGCATCATCGCCGCTCTCGATGCCCACCAGCAGGTCGGGAAAGGCCTGCGCCATGGGCACGCCGGCCAGCATGTCGCGCAGCACGGCGGGCGCAATCTTGCAGCCGCAACCGCCGCCGTACGAAAGCTCGGTGAGACGCACACTCATCAGCGCAGACTCACTCCATTCACCTGCGAAGAGAAACCCGGCAGGACGCTCGCCACCCCGGCGCCGAAGCGCTTGGCCAAGCGGTCGGCGATGCCCTCGCGGGTGGTGAAATCCACAATGTCCTCGGCCTTGATCACGTCGCGCGCCACGCTCTCCACGCTGCCCATCTCATCCGCCAGGCCAAGCTCGATGCTCTTCTGCCCGGTCCAGACCAACCCGCTGAACGTGTCCTCCGTCTCCTTCAGGCGCTTGCCGCGTCCCTGCTTCACCACGTCTATGAACTGCTGGTGGATTTCGTCAAGCATCTGCTTAACCATTTCCCGATGGCGCGGATTCACCGGCGAAAAAGGATCCATGAAGCCCTTGTTTTCTCCCGCCGTCAGCAGGCGGCGCTCCACGCCGAGTTTTTCCATCGCGCCGGTAAAACCGAAACCGTCCATCAGCACGCCGATGGAGCCCACCATGCTGGCCTTGTTCACAAAAATTCTGTCCGCCGCCGCCGCCACGTAATAACCGCCGGAAGCGCACATATCCTCCACCACCACATACAGCGGAATCTTCGGGTACTTGGCGCGCAGGCGGCGGATTTCATCATTGATGTAACCGGCCTGCACCGGGCTGCCGCCGGGACTGTTGATGCGCAGGACGACCCCCTGCGTTTTCTTGTCCTTGAACGCATCCTGCAGGCTGGAAATAATGTTGTCTGCACTGGCAGCACTGTTCGATGCGATCACGCCATTCATCTCCACCAGCGCAGTGTGCTTGCCGCCCAGTGCCTTTTCCGTCTTGCCGCCCATCCAACCCATGGCCAGAAACAGCAGGACAAACAGGTAAGCAAACGTCAGCACCTTGAAAAAGATGCCCCAGTGGCGCGCCCGGCGCTGTTCCTGGATAGCCGACATGGCGAGCTTTTCCAGCACGCCGCGTTCCCAGTTGTTATTTTGTTCGGACATAAAGTCTCCAAAAACCGGACGAGCCGGAACCAAATGTAGGTCGGGCTACGCCCGACATGGTGGGCAGAGCCCACCCTACAAACTCTTCCCCTATTCACGCACAGTATATCAGGCGTACACCCTGAACCACTCCCGCAATCCCGCGAAATCATCCAGCAACGCCAGAGGCTGCAACTCGCGCAACTGCTCCGCCGGATGCGCCCCGTGCGTCATGCCCACCGCATCCACCCCGGCGTTGACCGCCATCTGCAAATCATGCGTGGTATCGCCCACCATCAGCACACGTTCTTGCGTCATGCCCAATTCATCCATGATCTCCAGCAGCATCGCTGGATGCGGCTTTGAAAAAGTCTGATCCGCCGTGCGCGTGGCATGAAAGTAAGGCTGCAACCCGCTTGATTGCAGGGCTCGATCCAGCCCATTGCGGCTTTTGCCCGTCGCCACAGCCAGCCGGTATCCCGCACTGTGCAATTCCGCGATGGTTTCCCGCGCTCCCGCGAACAGCGGAATGGCCTCATCCTGCGCAAGAAAGTGGTGGCGGTAGCGCTCCACCAGCGACCCGTACATGGACTCCGGCGCATCCGGCACGGCATGGCGCAATGCCTGCTCCAGCCCCATCCCGATCACATGGCGCGCAGCATCATCGCTCGGCACGGGCAAATTGAGGTCGCGGCAAGCCGCCTGTATCGAACCCGCAATCACCGCAGTGGAATCCATCACCGTGCCGTCCCAGTCGAACACAATCAAATCATAACGTTTTGCCATAAAATCCAGCCGAAAAATGAGGCGCGGATATTACCATCACCTGTGCCACAATGCGCGCCATGCAAGCAACCACACTTACCCACTGGCTGCTGTATTGCCGTCCCGGCTTCGAGCAGGATTGCGCGCAGGACGCACTGCGCCAGGCGCGGCAACAGAGTCCGGTCATCGCCGCGCAGCAGCCGCCCATTCTCGCCAACAGCGGCTATGCCATGGTCGCGCTGAACGAGCAAACCCTGTCCTGCCGCGAACTCATATTCGCGCGCCAGTTGATCCGCCTGCATCAAACCATCAAGGCACTGCCGGAGCGCGACCGCCTGACGCCCATCCTCGCCGCCATCGCCACCCTGCCCGGCACGTTTGGCGTGCTATGGCTGGAAGTGCCGGACACCAACGAAGGCAAAACCCTGTCCGCCTTCACACGCCGCTTTCAGCCGCTGCTGGAGGCCGCACTGCGCGAGCAAGGCAAGTTGCAGGATGACATCAAGCTGCCGCGCCTGCATATTTTCTTTCCCGACAAATCATCCGTGCTGATCGGCACCAGCGACCCGCACAACAGCGCGGATGCCATCATGGGCATCGTGCGCCAGTCCATGCCCGCCGAAGCGCCGAGCCGTTCCACGCTGAAACTGGCCGAGGCAATCGAGGTATTCATGGATCGCAGCGAGCAAACGCGCCTGCTGCGGCAAGGCATGACAGCCGTCGATCTCGGCGCGGCTCCCGGCGGCTGGACTTGGCAACTGGTGAGGCGCGGCATCCGCGTAACGGCAGTGGACAACGGCCCGATGAAGGGCGTGCTGGCGAAGCATCCGCTGGTGCAGCATCTCAGGCAGGACGGCTTCAAATACGTGCCGCCCCGCGCGGTGGACTGGCTGGTGTGCGACATGGTGGAGCAGCCTTCCAAAGTCGCCAAATTAATCGAAGAATGGTTCGCAGCGGGGCTGGCAAAACACGCAATTTTCAATCTAAAACTGCCGATGAAGCAGCGCATCGCCGCGCTGGATAGCGCGCTAAACGGCATCCGCACCCGCTTGAACAATGAAGGAATCAATTACCGGATGCTGGCGAAACAGCTTTACCACGACCGAGAAGAAGTGACGGTATTCATCACGCGCACCAAAAATTAACCCTATGGGCAGGGTTCATCTGCCCGCCACCGTTTTTCAATGCTGCCAGCGTAAACAACGAATTCCCACCCTGCAACTATCTCTGCCCCTTGTCCTGATCATGCCCGTGTTTCTTGTACAGCGCGGCCATGATGCCCGAGAGCAGCAGCCCGAATACCACGATGATAATGTAAATGCTGAGTTCCAGCTTTTCCATCAGGGCGTACAGCGAGAGCATGGCGAAGATGCTGAGGTTTTCGTTGAAATTCTGCACGGCGATGGAGCTGCCCGCGCCCATCAGCAAGTGGCCGCGGTGTTGCAGCAAGGCGTTCATCGGCACCACGAAATAGCCGCCCATCGCGCCGATGACGATGAGCAGCAAGGTGGCGAGCACGGGGCTGGTGACCGGGATCATCGCCAGCACGGCCAGCCCCATGGCGATGCCGACCGGCAGGACTTTCACCGAGTGTTCCAGTTTGACAAACCTGGCTGCCAGCACCGCGCCGATGGCGATGCCTACGGCGACCCATGCGGTGAGCTTGGCGGACGCGCTCATGTCATAGTGCAATGCGATGGCGGCCCATGCCAGCACCAGCAGACGCAGGGTGGCACCCGCTCCCCAGAACAGCGTGGTGACAGCGAGCGATACTTGCCCCAGCGGGTCTTTCCACAGCAGCTTGAAGCAGTGCGCGAATTCCGTTACCAGGAAAACCGGGTTCCGGCTTAACGGCTTGTGGTCGATGGGCACGCGCGGGATGCGCAGGTTGAACATCGCCGCGATGAGATAGATAACGGTGATGACGGAGATGGCCAGTTCCGGCGGGGTGTCTATGCCGGTGTCGATCAGCGGCACATCCCACCATTGCAGCATGGGGTTGGCAATTTCCGGGGTGATGAGCACGCCGCCGACCACCGCGCCGAGGATGATGGCGGCGACGGTCAGGCCTTCCATCCAGCTATTCGCCAGAACCAGTTTTTCCGGCGGCAGGTATTCGGTGAGGATGCCGTATTTGGCGGGGGAGTAAGCCGCCGCGCCGAATCCTGCCACGCCGTAGGCGATGAGCGGATTGACTCCGGCCAGCATGATGATGCAGCCGCAAAACTTGATGGCATTGCTGATGAACATCACGCGGCCCTTGGGCAGGGAGTCAGCGAATGCGCCGACGAATGGCGCCAGCACGATGTAGGAGAATACGAAAGATTCCTGCAGCACTGGAGTGTGCCACGCGGGAGCATGCATATCCCTCAGCAGGGCAATGGCAGCAAACAGGAGGGCGTTGTCTGCGAGCGCGGAAAAGAACTGCGCCGCGAGAATGATGTAAAAGCCGAGATTCATTAAACTGGCTGTTGAAAAACTATTGCGCTTGCCGATACGGCGTCAAAAAGTGGCTCAGAATGCTTATTTACTTTGTGTAAATTCCGCTTCCTCGCCCCTCTTTTCCTTGTCTCGGCTTCGCTCATTACGTTTTTCAAAAGCCTGTTAAGTGAGGCGGTTTTTTCGGAGCGCGTTTTATAACATGAAAACGGGATGCCTGCTATCATTAGCGGCAATCCTGTCCTGCCTGCAAAGCCGTATTCATGCCCCGTCCGATACAAGCACGCATTGACCTTTCCGCACTGGAGCACAACCTGCAACTGGCGCGCCGCGCAACCAGCGCGCGCATCATGGCGGTAATCAAGGCGGGTGCCTACGGGCATGGCCTGTTGCGCGCCGCTGAAGCGTTGAGCGCGGCGGATGGTTTCGCGCTGCTGGATGTGAACGAGGCCGTGCATTTGCGCGAGGCGGGATTCCGCCAGACTATCCTGCTGCTGGAAGGATTTTTTACCCCGGACGATTTGCCGCTGGTGGCCGAATATGATCTCGCCTGCGTGATCCACAGCCCGCACCAGATCGCCATGCTGGATAATTTTCCGCGCCGTGGCAGGCTGCAAGTGTGGCTCAAGGTCAACAGCGGCATGAACCGCCTGGGCTTTGCGCCACGGGATGTTTCCGCCGTGATGGAAAAGCTGAAGAGCCACCCTGCCGTGCGCGACATCACGCTGATGACGCATTTCTCCCATGCCGATGAAACATCAGGCGTAGCGGCGCAACTTGAAGTGTTCAATGCGCTGGCCGCGCCGTATCGCGTGGCGCGCTCGCTGGCCAATTCCGCCGCCCTGCTGCGCTACCCCGCAACCCACGCCGACTGGGTGCGCCCCGGTATCATGCTGTATGGCGCATCGCCATTCGCCCAAGGTAGCGGAGAACAGCCCAGTGCGCAGCAACTCGGCTTGCGGCCGGTGATGACGCTGCACAGCGAAATCATCTCGGTGCGCGAATTGAACACCGGCGAGCACATCGGCTATGGCGGCTTGTTCCGGGCGGAGGCTCCCATGCGCATCGGCGTGGTTGCCTGCGGCTATGCCGACGGCTATCCGCGCCACGCGCCGAGCGGAAGGGTGGAGCCGGAGGCTCCGGGCACCCACCGGCCTACTCCTTGCGGGTGGACCGGCACGCCGGTGCTGGTGGAAGGCCAGCGTACGCGAACCCTAGGGCGCGTCTCGATGGATATGCTGAGCGTGGACTTGAGCGCATTGCCTGGGACGGATGTCGGCAGCGGCGTAACACTATGGGGTGCAGGCCTGCCGGTGGAAGAGATCGCCCATGCGGCGGGCACCATCAGCTACGAGTTGTTGTGTGCGTTGACCACGCGTGTGCCGGTAGTGACTTAGGAACGCCAAAGAAATAACTTCTCCTTTTTTATCACATGGATAAACAGGATAGACAGGATAAAAAACGAATTAAAAAATCCTGTTTATCCTGTCTATCCATGTTTGAAATCCTGGCTTCTGGTAAAGCATTTATACTTACACATCATTAAGGAACGCCAACGAAATAACCTCTCCTTTTTTATCACATGGATAAACAGGATAGACAGGATAAAAAACGAATTAAAAAATCCTGTTTATCCTGTCTATCCATGTTTGAAATCCTGGCTTCTGGTGAAGCATTTATACTTACACATCATTTAAGGAACGCCAAAGAAATAACTTCTCCTTTTTTATCACATGGATAAACAGGATAGACAGGATAGAAAACGAATTAAAAAATCCTGTTTATCCTGTCTATCCATGTTTGAAATCCTGGCTTCTGGTGAAGCATTTATACTTACACATCATTTAAGGAACGCCAACGAAATAACCTCTCCTTTTTTATCACATGGATGAACAGGATAGACAGGATAAAAAACGAATTAAAAATCCTGTTTATCCTGTCTATCCATGTTTGAAATCCTGGCTTCTGGTGAAGCGTTTATATTTGCACATCATATCGGGAAGTTATTTCGTATGCGTTCCTTAACGTGAAACATATACACAGCACAGTTGACTAATCCCCGTGTGCCATGCCAAGGTGTGGCCTATGAATAAAACTTGTGAATATAACCATGGATAAAACTACTGTAGCCGAACTGGTAAAGGGGATAGGTGGCCTGGTTACATTGCCGGATGTTTTTATCCGCATCAACCAACTGATCGAAGACCCGGATAGCTCAGCCGCCGATATTGCCAAGGCGGTGAGCCAGGATCCTTCGTTTACCGTGCGCCTGTTGCGGGTCGCCAACAGCCCGTTCTACGGTTTTTCCTCCACTATTGACACCGTTTCCAGGGCGGTATCGGTGATCGGCACCACCCAGATACGCAACCTTGCCCTATCAACGGCCGTCGCGCGCAGCTTTGAGGGTTTGCCCAACGACCTGGTGTCGATGGAGAATTTCTGGCACCACAGCCTCTATTGCGCCCTTGTTGCGCGCATTCTCGCAAGGCAGGTGAAGGTGCGCAGGTGCGAACCCGATGCGGTGTTTACGGCGGGGCTGCTGCACGACATCGGCGAGTTGGTCATCTTTAACCGCCTGCCCGAACAGGCCAAGGAGTCGCTGCTGATGGTGCTGGACAGCGGGGACGAAATACCCGTTTACCAGGCCGAGACCCAGGTGATGGGGTTTGACCATGCCGAGGTGGGCGGCGAGTTGGCGCGCCAGTGGCGCCTGCCCCCGATGCTGGAAGAGTGCATCGCCTACCATCACAATGTCCAGCAGGCACAGCGTTACCCGCTGGAAACGGCGGTGGTGCATATCGCCAATATCCTTGCGCAGATGGCGGAAATCGACACCCTTGATCCTGCCGATGTTTCCCCCGTTGACCCGCTCGCATGGGAGATCACCGGATTGGTTGCCGAAGAAGTGATCGAGCCGGTAGTGCGCGAGGCGCAGGAAGAAATCGCCGAGGCCGAAAAACTTTTCCTCGGCAAATAAGCAGACCGACTATATGGCTCTCGCTCCCACACAACGTCTGCCGCTGGCCTTGCCCGGATTCGAGAATGTCCGCAGGGCATGGCACAATGCTTATGAGGCTTTTGCCGCACGGCTGCTGCCCGGCGAGTATTACGTCACACAATGTGACGAGGGTATTTATACCACGCTCGGCTCCTGCATTTCGGCGTGCATACGCGACCGCGTTACCGGCATCGGCGGCATGAACCATTTCATGCTCCCTGCATCCGCCTCGGCAGAGGCCGGCGGCTGGAAATCCACCGACCTGAGCGACGCCACCCGCTACGGCAACTTCGCCATGGAGCACCTGATTAACGATATTTTGAAGAATGGCGGCAAGCGGCAGAACCTGGAGGTCAAGGTTTTCGGCGGCGGGCGCGTGATGAAGGGCATGACCGATATCGGTGCGCGCAATATCACCTTTGCGCATGATTACCTCAAAACCGAAGGGCTGCGGGTAACATCTGAGGATGTCGGCGATGTCTACCCGCGCATGGTGCTTTATTTTCCTGCCACCGGAAAGGTGAAGGTAAAGCGGCTGCGCTCATTGCACACCAATACCATCGCTAATCAGGAAATCAAGTATCTTGAAACCATCGTGGCAAAACCGGTGGGCGGCGAAATCGAACTGTTCTGACTATGCCGCACTGCAATTTGGCAAGGGCGACCGGGGGATAAAATGGAGACTCAAGAAACCAAGGATCACAAGCTGACGCTGTCCGAGGTACTCGGCATGCTCGTCGCCGATGGCATGGTCGGCCAGGCCGAGGCTGATTCATTGTTTGCCGAGCGGCGTATCCACCGCAACGATGCCCATCCACTGGTGGCAATTGCCGGACGCAACTGGAAATCGCAACTGCCGCCGCACAAAGCGCTGCATCTGGAAGCGCTGACGGAGTGGCTGGCGGGCCGCGTCGGGCTCGAATATATCCATATCGACCCGTTGAAAATCGACTTCTCTACCGTAACCGATATCATGTCCAGTGACTATGCCGAGCGATTCGGCATCCTGCCGGTGCAGGTGACCGCGCGCGAGGTGGTGGTAGCCACCTCCGAACCGTTCATGCACGAGTGGGAAAAAGTACTCGCGCCCATATTGCGCCGCGACATCCGCCGCGTCATGGCCACTCCGGTGGACATCAGCCGCTACCTGGTCGAGTTCTACAACCTGGCGCGTTCGGTAAAGACTGCATCGCGCAACAACCGGCAGGGTGCGTCCGGCCAGTCTTCGTTCGAGCAACTGGTGGAACTGGGTAAGACCAACCGCCAGTTCGATGCCAACGACCAGCATATCGTCCATATTGTTGACTGGCTGTGGCAGTACGCTTTCGAGCAGCGCGCCTCGGACATCCACATCGAGCCGAGGCGCGAAATCGGGATCGTCCGCTTCCGCATCGATGGCGTACTGCATCAGGTGTACCAGATTCCCATGTCGGTAATGAACGCCATGACCAGCCGGATCAAGGTTCTTGGCCGCATGGACGTGGTCGAGAAGCGCCGTCCCCAGGATGGCCGCATCAAGACACGGACAGCCGACGGACAGGAAGCGGAGCTGCGCCTGTCCACCCTGCCAACAGCCTTCGGCGAAAAACTGGTGATGCGGATTTTTGACCCGGAGGTGCTGGTGCGCGATTTTTCCGAACTCGGGTTTTCCACTGAGGATCGCGCACGCTGGGAACAGATGACGGCGCAGCCGAACGGCATCATTCTCGTCACCGGCCCGACCGGGTCGGGCAAGACCACCACGTTGTATTCCACGCTCAAGTCCCTTGCGACGCCCGAGGTCAACGTCTGTACCATCGAAGACCCGATCGAGATGGTCGAATCGGCATTCAACCAGATGCAGGTGCAGCATGGCATCGAGCTTGGTTTCGCGGGCGGATTGCGGGCGCTGATGCGCCAGGATCCGGACATCATCATGGTGGGCGAAATCCGCGACCTCGAAACCGCCGAAATGGCGATCCAGGCGGCGCTGACCGGGCACCTCGTGCTATCCACGCTGCACACCAATGATGCGCCGTCGGCCATCACCCGCCTGCTCGACCTCGGCGTGGCGCCCTATCTGGTCAATTCCACGCTACTCGGTGTCATGGGGCAACGCCTGGTGCGCACGCTGTGCCCGCACTGCAAACAACCGCAACCGCTACAGGCGGAGGAAGGCGAACTGTGGGATTCGCTGGTGGCGCCATGGAAGGCCAACCGGCCAGCTCAATTACAACACCAGACAGGCTGCCTCGAATGCCGGATGACGGGTTACCAGGGCCGCATCGGCATTTATGAAATCCTGCTCATGTCACCCGAATTGCGCAAACTCATCACCCCGGCCACCGACATTGCGCTTCTCCGCGAACAGGCCAGCCGCGAAAGTATGAAACCATTGCGCATATCCGGGGCGATGAAAGTCGCGGCCGGGGTGACCACGCTTGACGAAGTGGTCAAGGTGGCACCGCCGGCGAATCAGATGTAGCGGTCTTGAGGATACCTTGGCCCAGAACGCCGACCACACAGCAAATGGTGGCGACGATAATCACAATCCCTCAGTCTTGCCGCAGGGCGCGCGGAGCAAATTTATTGGTGCCCCGGATACGAATCGAACGTACGACCTACCCCTTAGGAGGGGGTCGCTCTATCCACTGAGCTACCGGGGCGTACCGCGTATTCTATCGTAAAATGCCTTGTTCCAATCATGGGCTGTTCCAAAAAGGGGGATACGCGACACATGAAACGCAAACTGCCGCACACGGTGGTGATACTCGGACTGGTCAGCTTTTTCAACGACATGGCCTCCGAGATGGTCACGCCATTTATTCCCATTCTCATCGCGACTGTGCTTGGTGCGGGACCGGTAATACTCGGGCTTGTGGAAGGTGTGGCGGATGCGGCAGCGAGTTTCCTCAAGTTGTGGGCAGGCCGTTATTCCGATGCCAAGGCCGGGCGGCGCAAGCGCCTGACGGTGTTCGGTTATGCGTTATCGAATTTCGCCCGCCCGCTGCTGGGTCTGATATCGAGCTGGGGAGCGCTGCTGCTGTTGCGCAGCATCGACCGCGCCGGCAAGGGCATACGCAATGCGCCGCGAGATGCACTGCTGGCCGATGCGGCGCATCCTTCCATGCATGGTCATGCCTATGGCTTCCAGCGCGCGCTGGACAATGCCGGCGCGATGGGCGGCAGCCTGCTGGCCATCGCGGCGCTGATGTGGCTGGGTTTGTCCGTCAGCGAAGTGATCTTGTGGTCGGCTATTCCGGGCGTGGTGGTGATGCTGCTGCTGGTCTTCGGTGTGCGGGAACCGCCGCGCCTGGTAGTGGAGGAAAAAAGCCTGCCTGCGCCGCTGATCTGGTCGGCGTTGTCGCTGCCCATGCGGCGCTATTTGCTGGTGCTGGTGCTATTCACTTTCGCGCGAGTTTCGGAGAGTTTCATCCTGCTGCGCGGCAACGAGATGGGCATGAGCGTCGTGCAGCTATTATTGTTATGGGCCACGCTGAACATCACCAAGGCGGCGACCTCAACTTTCGGCGGACGCATGGCGGACGCCTTCGGCCTCGGCCATCTCACCATGACGGGCTGGCTGGGTTACGGCCTGAGTTTCTTCGCCTTCAGCCAGGTGAGCCATGTTGCCGCGTTGTGGATCAGCGTCGTCGCATACGGCCTGGTCACCGGCCTGAGCGAAGGCTCCGAGCGCGCGCTGATCAGCGTCTATGCGAACGAGAACGAGCGCGGCACCGCGTTTGGCTGGTATCATCTCGCCGTTGGCTTGAGCGCCATCCCGGCTGGCGTGTTGTTCGGCGCGTTGTGGCATTACTGGGGGACAGGCACTGCCTTCCTGTTTGCCGGCAGCCTTGCGCTGGCATGTGTATTGCTGCTGCGGCTGTGGGGGTTTGCCCAAGGCAAACTATAATGCATTTTGAATATTCGCTTGATTATCATATTTTGGATAACGCCTGATGCCATACCTTACTCTTGATAAAGCCGCACTTGCTTTCGGCCAGGCCCCGCTGCTTGACCAGGTGGATTTTCAACTTGATGAAGGCGAGCGTGTCGGCCTGATCGGGCGCAATGGCGGCGGCAAGTCCAGTATGTTGAAAGTGCTGGCCGGGCAGGCCGAACTGGATGGTGGCACCGTGTCGAGCGCACCCGATGCTCGCATTTGTTATGTGAGCCAGGAGCCGGCGCTGGATGCTGCTGCGACCGTGTTCGATGAAATGGTACGCGGGCTGGGTGAGTTGCGTCAGCTGCTTACCGATTACCACCATTTGACATACCAACTGGCCAAGCCGGATGCCGATTTCGATGCACTGCTGGAAGCGATGCAGCCGTTGCAGATCGAACTTGAAGCCGGGGACGGGTGGGCGGCGCAGGAGCGTATCGAGACAGCCATCGAGCTTCTGGAACTGAATGCAGACAGCCGCATCGGCGATCTTTCCGGCGGGGTGCGCAAGCGCGTGGCGCTGGCGCAGGCGCTGGTGACCGAGCCGGATGTGCTGATCCTGGACGAGCCCACCAACCACCTCGACTTCTCTTCCATCGAATGGCTGGAAGGCTTGCTCAAGAATTTTCGCGGCAGCGTGTTGCTGGTCACCCATGACCGGCGTTTTCTCGATAACGTCGTCACCCGCATCGTCGAACTGGATAGCGGCAAACTAACCAGTTTTCCCGGCAATTTTTCGGCCTACCTGCGCGTCAAGGAACAGATACTGGAAAAAGCGGCATCCAACGCAAAGCTCGACAAGGGGCTGGCGCAGGAAGAGAGGTGGCTACGCCAGGGCATCAAGGCGCGGCACGCCCGCAACGAAGGCCGCGCGCGGCGGCTGGAAATGTTGCTCCGTGAACGTGCCGCGCGGCGCGCGCGCGTGAGGCACGCCGGGAAGAATCAGGATGAGGGCGACCGCTCCAGCAGGCTGGTGGCCGAGCTCACCAACGTCAGCAAAAAATTTGGCGCGCATAAAATTATTGATAATTTTTCCTGCCGCATCCAGCGCGGCGACAAGATCGGTCTGCTCGGGCCGAGCGGTGCGGGCAGGAATGTGCTGCTCAAGATCATACTCGGCGAGTTGGCGCCTGATAGCGGCGAGGTAATGCTGGGCACAAACATCAGCGTGGCATATTTCGGCCAGTCGCATGCGCAACTGGATGAAGAGGCCACGCTGGCCGACACCATCAGCCAGGGCGCGGAATACATCGAGATCGACGGCGCGAAAAAAGACGTCATCAGCTATCTCGGCGATTTTTTATTTTCGCCGGAACGCACACAGCTACCGGTGAAAAGTTTGTCCGGCGGCGAGCGTAACCGTTTGTTATTGGCGCGTCTGTTAAGCCGCCAGGCCGACGTGCTGGTGCTGGACGAACCGACCAACGACCTTGACATTGAAACGCTGGAACTGCTGGAAGAGTTGCTGGGCGGGTATGACGGCACACTCTTCATGGTGAGCCATGACCGCGTCTTTCTCAATAATGTGGCGACTCAGGTGATTGCCTTTGAAGGCGATGGCAAGCTGATGGAATATGTCGGCGGTTATGAGGACTGGGTGCGGGTGAAGAACCTCGCGGCCACGCAGCAAGCGCAAAAGCGCGAAGCGGCGCAAGCCAAGCCAGCGCCGCAGATGGCCACGCAGAAAACCGCTGAACAGAGGGAGCACGTCAGGCATCCGGTTCATTGGCGAACTGCCATTATTCATAAAAACGTGGATCGGAATGATATTTATCATGGCCGCACTTACGATGTATCCATGAATGGGGCGAGTGTCTTTATCCACCATAATATTTTCAGGCCAGAGGTGGTGATGCTGCTTGCAATCCCCCCTCTTATCATAGGGCAGAAAGAGACTATCATCGAAATTCATTGCCACATGGCCTACACCGTGCTTGACTCCGAGCAGAGCCTGTTCCGCATAGGGCTGCGTTTTCTGAGTTTCAAGGGCGACGGCAGGAATATCCTGACAAAAACCCTGTCCAAACGGATTATTCCCGGCCAATAGGATTCTTTGGATTCTGGAACGAGCCGCTCAAAATCGTAGCGGCTTGGCTACCGCCACCGACCCCGGATCGCCGCGCCACAATGCTGGACCGGTATCCATGTAAGGAACGCATACGAAACAACTTACCGATATGATGTGCCAATATAAACGCTTCACCAGAAGCCATGATTTCAAACATGGATAGACAGGATAAACAGGATTTTTTAATTCGTTTTTTATCCTGTCTATCCTGTTTATCCATGTGATAAAAAAAGGAGAAGCTATTTCGTTGGCGTTCCTAAGCTCGATTTCGATTCAGCCCGCGCCTTGATGGCCTGGCCACCGGGCCCCGATCATACGCTGATCAGTGTTTATGCATCGAACACAAGCGCGACACCGCATTCGGCTGGTATCATCTCGCCGTTGGCTTAAGCGACATTCCTGTTGCAACTCAGCGGGTTCAATTGCCATTACCATTTTCAGGATAACTGATGCCATACCTCACGCTTGATAAGGCCGCGCTTGCGTTTGGCCATGTGCCGCTGCTCGACCATGTGGATTTCCAGCTCGACGAAGGCGAGCGTGTCGGCCTGATCGGACGCAACGGCGGCGGAAAATCCAGCATGCTGAAAGTGCTGGCCGGGCAGGCCGCGCTGGACGATGGCATCGTGTGGCGCGCTCCCGGTGTGCGCATCTGTCATGTGAGCCAGGAGCCGGTGCTGGATGCAGATGCGACCGTATTCGATGAAGTGGCGCGCGGACTGGGTGGGCTGTGTAAATTGCTGAGCGATTACCATCACCTGTCGCATCAACTCGCCGAACCGGATGCAGATTACGATGTGCTGCTCGAAGCGATGCAACCCTTGCAGACCCAGCTCGAAGCGGAGAACGGCTGGGCGATGCAGGCGCGCATCGAGACGGCCATCCAGCGCCTGGAACTGAATGCCGACAGCCGCGTGGGCGATCTCTCCGGCGGCGTGCGCAAGCGCGTGGCGCTGGCGCAGGCGCTGGTAGCCGAGCCGGATGTACTGATTCTGGACGAGCCGACCAACCATCTCGACTTTTCCTCCATCGAATGGCTGGAAGGATTACTCAACAATTTTCGCGGCAGTGTGTTGCTGGTCACCCATGACCGGCGCTTCCTCGATAACGTTGCCACCCGCATCGTCGAACTGGATCGAGGCAATCTCGCCAGCTTCCCCGGCAACTTTGCGGCTTACCTGCGCGCCAAGGAGTTGATGCTGGCGGATGAAGCGGTACACAACGCCAAGTTCGACAAGGTGCTGGCGCAGGAAGAGGCGTGGATACGCCAGGGCGTCAAGGCGCGGCGCGTCCGCAATGAAGGCCGCGTGCGGCGGCTGGAGCAATTGCGCCTCGAACGTGCTGCGCGGCGCAACCGGGTGGGCAAGGTCGAGATGAATCTGGAGGCTGGCGACCGTTCCGGCAAGCTGGTAGCGGAACTCAACCACGTCAACAAATCGTTCGGCGAACGCAAAGTTATCAGCGATTTTTCCTGCCGCATCCAGCGCGGCGACAAGATCGGCCTGATCGGGCCGAACGGTGCGGGCAAGAGCACACTGCTCAAAATCATTCTCGGCGAATTGGCGCCGGATAGCGGCGAGGTCAAGCTGGGCACCAAACTCAGCGTGGCGTATTTCGACCAGTTGCGCGCGCAACTGGATGAAGAAGCCACGCTGGCCGATACCATCAGCCAAGGCTCGGATTACATCGAGATCGGCGGTGTAAAAAAACACATCATCAGCTACCTCGGAGATTTCTTGTTTGCGCCGGAACGCGCGCGTTCGCCGGTGAAAAGCTTGTCCGGCGGCGAGCGCAATCGCTTGCTGCTGGCGCGCCTGTTCAGCCGCACGGCCAACGTGCTGGTGCTGGACGAACCGACCAACGACCTCGACATTGAAACGCTGGAGTTGCTGGAGGAATTGCTGGCAGAGTATGAGGGAACGCTGTTCCTGGTAAGCCATGACCGCGCCTTTCTAGACAATGTGGTGACCCAGGTGATCGCCTTCGAGGGCGATGGCAAGCTGATGGAATATGTCGGCGGCTACGAGGACTGGGTGCGGGTGAAGAAGCACAACGCTTCGCAACGTGAAGCGGCGCCAGCCAAACCCGCACCACAGCCAGCCACACAAAAAGCCAAGCCCGCCAGCAAGCTCAGCTTCAAGGAAGCGCGCGAACTGGAGGAAATCCCGCAGCGCATCCAGCAACTGGAACGCGAGCAGGAAGAAATCGCCGCCGCATTGGGTGCCGCCAACCTCTACCGCGACAACCCCGCCCACGCCAGGCAGATGCAGGAACGCAACCCGGCCATCGAAGAGGAATTGCTGCAACTGATGGCACGCTGGGAAGAGCTGGAAGGGCGCTGAGCTTATTGATCTTTACATAATTCGCGACACACTTGCCGTCATTCCCGCGAAAGCGGGAATCCAGCAAGACAAAATGCCTTTTGTTTAAACCCACTGGATTCCCGCTTTCGCGGGAATGACGTGGCAATTTTATTATTTCCCGGATTCCATTTTGGATGATGCGGCGCTATCTTCAATTATGTAAACCTCGATAATCTGGGTTGAAGCCAAGCATGCCGGATGCGCAATGCCGGATGCGCAATTTGCAATAGTCTTTCCAGCGGAGTAGGATTCTTATTACAAAACAGCAACTCAAAAACTTCCAGGGAGGTAAAGGATGAATCCGACCCAAGAAGCATCAGCAGGCAGCAAATCGGCTGTCTCCAACAACGAATTCCTCACCTTCACGCTGGGCAAAGAAGAATATGGCATCGATATCCTCCGGGTGCAGGAAATCCGGGGCTACGACGCCGTCACCGCCATCGCCAACACACCGGAATTCATCAAGGGCGTAATCAATCTGCGCGGCATCATCGTCCCCATTGTGGACATGCGCATCAAGTTCAACCTGGGTAAGGTCGAATACAACCAGTTCACCGTGGTGATCATTCTCAACCTTGCCCAGCGGGTGGTGGGTATGGTGGTGGATGGCGTTTCGGACGTGATCACGCTCACGCCGGAACAGATCAAGGTGGCGCCGGAGTTCGGTTCTTCACTGGATACCCAGTACATCATGGGTCTGGGTGCGGTGGATGCGCGCATGATCATCCTGATGGATATCGAGCGGCTGATGTCCAGCCATGATATGGAGTTGGTGGAAATGGCAGTGTCGTAGGTTGGGCAAAGCCAACGGCGTGCCCAACATAATATGCAGAAACCAAAGTTGGGCACGCTACGCTTTGCCCAACCTACGCGGCTTGAAGGACGCATGGAACAATATGACGGGTGAAAACTAAGGGATAGCTGAAATGAAAATCAACATGCCGGTAACGGATGTCGAACATTCACTGAGGGACGGGCAAACGGTCGTTTCCCGCACCGACCTCAAGGGTGTCATCAACTACGTCAACAAGGACTTTATTGAAGTCAGCGGGTTCAACGAAGACGAGTTGATCGGCAAGTCGCATAACATTGTGCGCCACCCCGACATGCCTCCCGCCGCTTTTGCCGACCTGTGGAACACCATCAAGGGGGGAAGGCCATGGCGGGGTATGGTCAAAAACCGCTGCAAGAACGGCGACTTTTACTGGGTGGACGCGACCGTCACCCTGATCAAGAAAGACGGGCAAACCATCGGCTACCAATCGGTTCGCCGCCGGCCTGCCCGCGCCCAGATCGAGGAGGCGCAGAAGCTGTACAAGGCCATGGCCGAAGGGAAAGACATCAAATCCGGCAAATCAACATCAAAAGGAGGCGGCATGTTTAAAAATCTGAGCATCAAATCCCGTTTAATTTTCATCATTGCCTTCCTGGCATCCCTGCTGGTGGTGATCGGCGCGCTGGGCCTCTCCGGCATGAGCAAGTCGAATGAAGGGTTGCGGACGGTCTATGAAGACCGCACCATTGCGCTTGGCCAGCTCGCCGATATCAACGAAAAGTTGCTGCATAACCGTACCGCCCTTGTGACCGGTTTTGCATTCCCGGAAATGATACCCAAGCAACACGAAGAGATGGAGCAAGACATCAGCGGGATCAACAAGCTCTGGGGCGAATACACGGCCACTTATTTGACGCCGGAGGAAAAGAAATTGGCGGACAAGTTTACCGAGGATCGCAAACGCTTTCTCAGCGAAGGTGTGAGACCCGCCATGGACTTGCAGCGTGCCGGGAAAAGGGACGAAGCGGCAAAGTCTTACCTGGAACATGCGCGCCCCTTGTTTAAACCGGTCGCAGCAGGAGTAGACGCGTTGATGAAGTTGCAACTCGATGTGGCGAAACAGGAATACGAGGACGCGCAAAAGCGTTATGCCAGCACCCGCAACATATCCCTTGCCTCGATCTTCATCGGTCTGGTGCTGGCGGCATGGATAGGCTTCGTGCTGATCCGCGCCATCGTGCGCCCGTTGAATGAGGCAGTAAAGATTGCCGACGCCGTGGCGGAAGGCGACCTGACCAGCCATATAGAAGTCACCAGCCAGGACGAAACCGGCAAGCTGATGCGATCCCTGCATGACATGAACATCAACCTGATCACACTGGTGGGCAACGTGCGCAACAGCGCGGACGTCATCACCACCGGGGCCGGTGAAATTTCCGCCGGCAACAGCGACCTGTCGCAGCGCACCGAGGAACAGGCCGCCTCTCTGGAAGAAACCGCCGCCAGCATGGAACAGCTCACCGCCACCGTGAAACAGAACGCCGAGAACGCCAGGCAGGCCAACCAGCTGGCGCGAGGCGCCAGCGAGATTGCCTCGAAGGGCGGGGCAGTGGTGGGCCAGGTGGTGGGCACCATGAGCTCGATCAACGAATCCTCGCGCAAGATCGTGGACATCATCTCGGTGATCGATGGCATCGCTTTTCAGACCAACATCCTGGCGCTGAATGCCGCCGTGGAAGCGGCGCGCGCGGGCGAGCAGGGACGCGGCTTTGCGGTGGTGGCCGCCGAAGTGCGCAACCTGGCGCAGCGCAGCGCCGCCGCCGCCAAGGAAATCAAGACGCTGATCGGCGACTCGGTGAACAAGGTGGAAGACGGCACCAAACTGGTAGATGAGGCCGGCAAGACCATGGAAGAAATCGTCAATGCGGTGAAGCGCGTGACCGACATCATGGCGGAAATTTCCGCCGCCTCGGCGGAACAAAGCACCGGCATCGAGCAAGTGAACCAGGCCATCACCCAGATGGATGAAGTGACCCAGCAGAACGCCGCGCTGGTGGAAGAAGCCGCCGCCGCCGCCGAATCGCTGGAAGAAGAAGCGCAACAACTGGCGCAGTCGGTCAGCGTGTTCAAGCTGGATAGCTCTGGCTCATCGGGCAGTTCACAGCCGCAAGCAAGGCGCGCCTCGCCACCCCGCCCCGCCGCCAGACCAGCAACCAAGCAAGCGGCCAAGCTAGCAGCAGTTCCGGCAAAGCGGCTGACCGCCACAAAGCAGATGATCCAAGAAAAAAGTGTGACGGGAGCTTCAATTAAAGCGGAAATAGAGTCTGCTGTCGCCGCACATAGTGCGTGGAAAACA